>Ga0326728_10011832_pt1 | contig 19718 bp, 15 predicted proteins | sample MB3enrmetagenome_FD_207602 | JGI IMG/M metagenome (GOLD analysis project Ga0326728, IMG submission 207602) | Lab enriched peat soil microbial communities from McLean, Ithaca, NY, United States - MB31MN | ecosystem: Environmental > Terrestrial > Soil > Wetlands > Peat | place: USA: New York... | reverse complement strand
CGTGGAGCTGTTGATCAAAAAGGACGAAAACAAGATTGTCGATGCGTTGCTGAAGCTTACCCATTACGCCGTCGATCCCAATCGAAGTGAGCTGCAAAGAGACCTGATGGGGTTCATTGACCGGTATGCATATCTTCCTCTGGAGAAATTGGAAATCGCGAAAATGCTTCAGAGTGTTTTGGAGATTCTGACCAAACAAGGCATGAGCTTAAAACCGGATCTCTACCTGATGGTCAAGGCACTGAGTACCGCGGAAGGGCTGGGCAAATCTTTGGATCCAGAGTTTGAGATTGCAAAGCACGCGGAACCTTTTTTCCGGAAAATCAAAGCCTCCCGCTATACTCCCAAAAGAATTGCCGGCGACTTGGTGGATTCAGGAACGGAATTGCTTCGTCTTTTCAAAGAAATCCCCGGAGAGTTGCGGGAAGTTCTCAAAAATGCCAGAGATGGTAAACTGAAAATAGAAATTGAGTATCAAGCCTTGGACCGGACGCTCCTCAGGCTCGACCTCATCAGCGACCGCATCGCCTCGGCCATTGTGCTCGCATCTTTAATCGTCGGTTCGTCCATTATCATTCTATCTCGCACTCCTCCGAAGTGGCACGATATGCCGGTAATCGGCCTGGCGGGTTTCGTTGCTGCGGCCGTCTTGGGGTTCTGGCTTTTGACATCGATCTTTAGACGTGGAAGACGGAGGAAAGACCGTTAGCTTTTGGACTGTTGTCTAGACGCGAAGGAAGAGCAAGAATCGGGGCAGCACGGCGGCGTTATGGGCAATACTTTGATCCCGTTCATCCCCAAGGAAGGCGCCGAGATCCTGTTGGTGCTCTTCCTTTCCTTTCTGATCGGTTTGGAGCGCGAAGAACAAAAGGTGGTATCGGCGCAGTACCGATTTGGCGGGGTTCGCACCTTTCCGCTTCTCGGCCTACTCGGCTATGCACTCGGCCTATTTTCGGAAGGGAATTTCCTGCTACCTGCGGTCGGCCTCGCTGTCGTGGGAGCGTTTCTTTGGCACTCCTACCGGTACAAGCTTGCGCATGAAGCGCTCGCCGGGATGACCACGGAGCTCTCAGGCCTTGTGACCTATGTCATCGGAGTGCTCGTTTCGTGCGAGCAGTTTTGGGTCGCGACAACGCTTACCGTACTCGGCGTGGGATTACTTGAGCTGAAGACGGCCCTCGAGAGTTTCACCAAGCGAGTGCCGAGCGACGAAATCCTGACGTTTACGAAGTTTCTCCTGCTGTCGGCGGTAATCCTCCCCATCGTGCCGAACCGGACGTATGGCTCGTTTGGTTTAAACCCTTTCAAAACGTGGCTGGTGGTTGTCGCGGTCAGCGCCATTTCTTATGGTAGCTACCTCCTACAGGTGTGGACGCAGGGCCGCGGCGGTGTCTTGCTTGCAGCTTTGTTGGGAGGAGCGTATTCCTCCACCCTGACCACCCTGGTGCTCGCGAAGCGCGCCCGCGAGCAGTCACGCCCCCATCTATATTCCGGTGCGATGCTTGCTGCTTCCGGTGTCATGTACTTGCGCCTGCTCGCGCTTCTGGGCATCTTTAACCGTCAACTGTTCGCCAGGCTTGGGTTGCCGTTCCTGCTGCTCGCTGCCGCCGCGCTTCTCGGTGGATGGCTATGGATGCGTCGGCCGGATCAAGGCGGTACAAAAGCCGAGCAACCCTTGCAGCCGAAAAACCCCCTGGAATTGGGTGCGGCATTCCTGTTCGCAGGACTGTTCGTGGGAATGCTGTTCATCACGCATCTTGCGCTGACCTACCTGGGTCGTGCAGGGCTTTACGCGCTGGCGGCAGTAATGGGAGTGACCGATGTCGATCCCTTTATCTTGAGCCTCGCGGAGTCTGCCGCGTCTCTGACACCGGTTATGCTCGCCGGGGGAGCCATCGTTATTGCTGCTGCGAGCAACAACCTGATTAAGGGCGTTTACGCCTACGGTATCGGAGACCGCCGCACCGGCACGCAGGGGCTCGTCCTCCTCACGGTGTTGGGGCTGCTCGGATTATTGCCCCTGTTCCTGTGACTGAATCTCGGTCAGATCGCTGCTGCTGGGAGAAAAAAACTTTATGAGAGCAGGCATTCGTTACTTGGCGCTTGGCGGGGTGGCGCTCCTGATCGTTGCCGTACCCATCTCTGCCCAGAAAATCAAAATCAGGTGCGACTACAACAAGTCCAATGATTTCGCACGCTACAAGCGTTATGCCGTCGGTAAGAATTTTCTCTTGACGCACCAGACGCCGGAGGTCCAAGCCCACATGGACAAGGTCCTGGTGGAAGCTCTCAACCGTCAATTGCAGGCGAAGGGCTTTATCCTTGACGAAAATCATCCGGACTTCATGATCACTTATGAAGCGGGGTCTCTCGCCAAGGCCGATACCTCGGCGCGCCCCGACATGTACTACGGAGTGCCGTCTGATAGTCCCGCTTTTGGCCAGGTAGGTCTCGAGGGCATTCCCCCCGGCGTGTGGATTTACGCACTGGCCAAATTGAAGCTCACCGTGGCGGATGCCGGCTCGGGGAAGCCTGTTTGGACAGCGCTTGCCTCGGAGAAGATTCCGGATCCTCAGAAGGTTTTGACCAATCTGACGAAGAAGGTTGATGATCTCATGGCCAAGACCCTGAAGAGTTTCCCGCCCGCCTCCGGGGGTAAGCAGGCTTAGGGTTGGAACTGCACTCACTGCCCTCCCCAAAAAACAACAGAAGTTTTCGCGAACTTCACGAATTCGCGAAGAAACCACCCCCTATGATCCGCGAACCCCAGTGTATTGATGGACTTGCAGATTGGCGCTCGCCTTGCACTGATGTAGCTTTGGAATGGCCGGGGAGGGAAGTCCAAACGAAAAAGGAGCAAAACCATGGACAGAATACTGGTAGTGGTTTTTGACACGGAAAGCCAAGCGTGGGAAGCAAAAAAGGAGCTGTATGAATTGGATAGGGAGGACGTCATCGTAGTTTACGACCAGGCCGTGATTGCCCGCAATTCAGATGGTACCGCAACGGTAAGGCAAATTGACGACCCGGGACTGACCGGGACTCTGGCCGGAACCACACTGGGAGGCCTCATCGGTCTTCTCGGCGGGCCGGTCGGCGCCGCGCTTGGCGCCGCGGCGGGTTTAGCTGTCGGCGCCGCGGCGGACGTCGACAGGGCCAGGATTTGTGAAGACTTCGTTGAGGATGCGAGACAGAAACTGACACCGGAAAAGTTTGCGCTCGTTGCGGAGATTCAAGAAGATACCACGATTCCGGTGGACTTGCGCATGGAAGCGCTCGGGGGAACGGTATTCCGGCGGGCGCTCTCAGAGGTGAAACACAAGGTGCACGACGAAAACGTCGCGGCTATGAAAGCCGACCTCGCGCAAATGAAGGCCGAGCACGCCGCGGCTCACGCCGACCGGAAGGCCAAGCTCCAGGAAAAGATCAACCAACTCGACTCCAAGATCCAGGCACAGCTCGAGAAATCCAAGCAGCGGCGCCAGGCAGAGGAGGCCCAAGCACAGGCCAAGGTTGAGTTCCTTAAGGCCAGAGCCGCCGCGATGAAAGCCAAGGCGCTACAGAGACACGCGTAGCAGTTCATGGGCGATTGATGTCGCGCCTCAAGCTACGGTCGAAGCCGATCACCTTTGCACAGGTTCAGTGCTGTTTCGTGGGTGGATACCGATGGCAATCCTCTCCCTGATTATAGTGGCCGACTCAGTATGGAAATGGATCCGCCGCCTGGGAGGCCCTGGGTTGATCCTGATGGGCCTTGCCGACAGTGCTCCTTTCATCTCTGCGCCGCCGGGTAGCACGGACGTATTCGTCATCCTGCTTTCGGCACGCCACCATGAATCTTGGGCCTATTACGCCTTCATGGCTATAGTGGGGGAGGTGCTGGGGGGCTACCTGACCTATCGCTTGGCCGAAAAAGGCGGCCAGCAGACCTTGGAAAGAAAAGTGGGGAAACCGCGCGCAGAAAAGATCTACAGGCAGTTCGAGAAGCGCGGGTGGATGACGGTATTCACCGGAGCGATCCTGCCGCCGCCGTTCCCTTTCTCTTACGTTCCGATGGCCGCCGGGGTCATGCAGTATCCCAGCAAGAACTTCTTGTCCGCGCTGACGGCGGGGCGCGCCGTGCGTTTTTTCGCCATTGCCTATTTGGGTAGGATCTATGGCCGGCAAATGATCAGCTTCTTCTCGCGGCACTACCGGCAGTCGCTGTATGTCCTGATCGCGCTGGCGGTGATGGCGGGCATCGCCGCCCTGGTCTACTTCCAATGGTATCGACCCAGGAGGCAACATCAGGAAGGTGGAGCAAGGCAATTCGAGCAGCAATAGGTTGAACTTATGGGTTCCGGCGATTCGACGGCACTGATCTACGGAAATGCACGCCACCCTTTATCTGGAGGTCACTTGTCATCCTCCCATGAATGCACAGAGCTCAAGCAGGCCGAAGAGGTATGCCAGCAGAGGGCGGGAATCTTTGGTCTGCTGGTCGACGCCGTGAAGGACTATGCCATTATTATTTTGGGCCCCGACGGGCGGGTGACGAGTTGGAATCCAGGTGCGGAGCGGATCAAGGGTTACCTGGCCGAAGAAATCATGGGCCAGCATATTTCCTGTTTCTATACCGATGAAGATATCGAACTTGGCAAGCCTGGGAAAGATTTGACTATCGCCGCGACCCAAGGCCGACTTGAGGACGAAGGCTGGCGCGTGCGGAAGGATGGGTCCCGGTTCTGGGCTAATGTGATTATCGTCGCCCTGAGGGACCCGGCGGGCGGGTTGCGCGGCTTTGCCAAAGTCACGTGCGACCTCACTGAGCACCGGCGGGCGGAAGAGTCTCTGCTGTCGGAAATTACGAAGGTGCTCGTCTCGGCTCTCGACATCCGCAGGCTCCTTTCCGCGATTTCCGCCAGCATACGTCGGATCATGCCCCATGACTACGCCAGTCTTGAGCTTTACGACGAGAAGACCGGAGAGTTGCGACGGCAGAGCCTCCCACTATGACGTGGTACGCGGCACGAACGATGTGCGCCCAGGCATCGCTGGGGTTTAGTTCGATTGCCCGGCGGCTACTCTTCTCCGCTTCGGGCCAATTCCAGGCGCCAAACAGGTGAGACGCGGCCATGGCGGTGTGGGCGCGGGACAGCTTCGGATCCAACTTCAAGGCCTGTAAGGCGAATTCCTTTATCCTGCCGAGGGTCACGATTGGTGGAAAGTCCCGGTAGAGGCGGCGAAAGTAGACCAGGGCAAGTTCCGCGTAACTGCGGGCGAATCTCGGGTCTCGCTCGATCGCCAAAAGCAAACGCTCGATCTTCTTCTTAAGGGACTCATCCGTCGGCAGGAAGTAAGATCGTCCTTCGAGATAGGCGCTATGAGCTTCTATGCTCTAAGCAAGCGCTTGATGCCGACCTTGACCCGGCTTTACCTGAAGCTCGGTAGACAAGGAGACCGCAAGTTCTCGCGCCAAGGCTTGCTGCAACGAAAAGATGGGAGGAAGTTGGACTTCATAGCTGTCCGCCCAGACATGGGCCTGGTCGCGGGCGGCGATCAGGCGCGCCGTCAGCCGCACGCGCCGCCCGTAGCGGCGAATGCCGCCTTCCAGGATGTAATCCGCCCCCAGCTCCCGGCCGATTTCCCCGATGTTTTTGGTGGATTGCTTGTATTGCATCACCGAAGTCAAGGCGATAACTCGGAGGCGCTGGGGACAACACTGCCCCACCTCCAAAATGATCTCCTCGGTCAGGCCATCGGCGAAGCGTTCCTGCTCGCTATCGCCCGTGAGATTGCGAAGGGGAAGGATGGCAAGTCTGAGAGGACGGCGGGATTCTTGTTGCAGTGCTTCGGAGGCGTCCCCCCTAGAACGCTCCGAGGTTAAGGCCTGCGGTAATCGGACGGCACCTTTTGCCACGCGGCGTTCCACGCGCCAGGCGTCAACCTCGGAGGCAAAAGCGTAAACCGTTGATTTCTTGTGATGCCGGTGACGATGGACGGGCAATCCCTCTTCGCGCTCCCATCGCCGGACCGTTCGTGGATCCCGTTTCAGGTAGGTCGCGATTTCTTTCCACGAGTCCAGGCGTGGCCCCGCTTCCCCTATGGGCAGTTCGAGTCGTGTACCAGCAGATCCTCCGGGCATGGCCTCAAGTCTCTTGGCAGGCTTGGTCAAAACCCATGTCAGGCTCGTCCAAATCTTTTGTCATATTAATTTAACCCTACACCTGAATCTCCCCACGCACAATAAGATGGACCATACGACCATGCGGGCATATGAGGACAAATGCGGGCAAGCCCTATGTTGGCCGCTCTGAGGCGCAGAACATTGGAGGGTGCCCCTAATTACTTTGGAAGCCCGATGCGGCGCAGCAGCCTACGGAATCGAGGATGTGCAAGCAGCGGGTCGAATCTGGCGTCGGCTTTAAGGAAAACGAGCAGCGGGTCGCGCTGCTCGTAAGACTTTTCCAGCCAATCCAGCGTCTGCTCTTCGTTCCCCAGCGCCACGGAGGCCTGGGCTAAAAACATGTACCGCACATACTCTTTCTCTTCCGCCGCGATGAGCTCCTGAACCAGGCGTTCCGCGGCATCTCGATTGCCGGTCACGGCATAAGTCGAGGCCGCTCGGGCGGATGCCGCGAACGGACCCGTCGAAAGTTCTGCGGCCATCTCGCAGTGTTGGAGGGCGAGGGCGTTGTTGCCTTTTTGTGCATAGCAGCCGCCGAGAATACCGTGAATTAAGCCTGGGATAGGATCCAATTGAAGCATTTCCTGACCGCGCTCGATCGCCCAGTCGTAACGCCGCGCATAAAATCCGAGGACCACCAACCATTGGCTGAGTTCAGCGGATTGTGCCCCTCCCTGTCGCGCCTGCTCCAGCTCAGTGATCGCGTTCTCAGGCTCTTCCATCACGACATAGTACGCTGCCCGAACGATTCGCCCCCAGGGATCGCTGGGATTCAACTTGACCGCCCGCCCGCTACTGGCCTGAGCTCGGGGCCAATTCCTGGTGCCAAACAGGCAAAACGCAGCCAGCATGGTATGGGCGCGGGCCAAACTCGGATCGAGTTCCATACACCTCGAGGTAAGTTCCCTGATGCGAGCAGACACGACGACCGGCGGATAGTCCCGGAAAAAGTGGGAAAAATACGTGAATGCAAGCTCGGCGTAACCGCGCGCAAACTTGGGGTCGCGCTCAATCGCCATGTGTAAGTGCTCGAGCCTTTTCATGATTTCTCCCTCGCTCGGGAGCATAAAGCTTTGGCCTTCGAGGTAGGCTTTGTAAGCCGCAGCGTCCGGGAGGATTCGCCGGTGCGGGCTTTGAGCTGGCGCGACCCTCAGCACCGCAGCCAATGAATCAACGACTTGCCGGGCCAAGCTCTGCTGTAAAGTGAACACTGGGGGTAGTTGAATTTCATAAGTGTCTGCCCAGATATTGGCTTCGTCCCTTGCCGCGATGAGGCGCGCCGTAAGCCGCACGCGCCGGCCGTACTGGCGGATGCCTCCTTCCAAAATGTAATCCGCGCCCAGATTCCTCCCGATCTCGCCGATGCCCTTGGGCGATTGCTTGTACTGGAGGACGGAAGTCGCGGCGATAACTCGCAGCCGATTTGGACAGTACTGCCCAGCCTCCGAAATGACCTCCTCGGTCAGGCCATCTGCGAATCGTTCCTGCTCACGATCGCCGCTGAGATTACGAAGGGGAAGAATCGCAAGTACAACCGGCCGGGTGCGGCGTTCTTTTGGAAGTGATTCTGAGAGAGGCCCCGCGGAGGGCTGCGGTGCGTGGCCCACCGTCAGTTGGCCTGTGCCTTCGGTCACTCTGCGACCTACAAGCCATGTGTCAATCTCGTGGGCAAAGGCGTAAACCGACGCTTTCTTGCCGTGCTGGTGGCGATGGACGGGCAACCCCTCTGCACGCTCCCATCGCCGCACCGTTCGGGGGTCCCGTTTCAGGTAGGTCGCGATTTCCTTCCAGGAATCCAGGCGTGTGCCCGGTTCCACTGGTTCCTTTTGTGGTTGGGTCGCGCCGCTCCCCCCGGGCATGGCCAGACCTCCGCGGATTCTCTTTTTTACACCAATTCCGGGTTATTACAAGCAGATTATTTTTATGGGAAAAGATGGCAGACCACGCGGGCAGATGGGGGCAAATGCGGGCAAGAAGGGCGCACCCCATTTTGCCTGTTTGAGGCTTTTTCTTAGCCCCTTATCTTTTGTGCCGCGAAGGTACGGTGTCGTTGCGGAATGACTGAGAAACCCCTGCTCGTGCTCCGTACGTGGATCAAAGGTGAACTGCTTAGCTACAGGTGTTCAATTTGTGACCAGCTGTTTCTGTTGCCGGAGGATCGCTGCCCCAAAGAAGCCTTGGAAGAAGTGTGGGCAGCTTTCAACGAGCACACCCATGATGAACACCCCAGGAAGCCGGATTGAGAACCCGATCGGATTTGGCGAAGAACAATGTCGATGAGGTGGCGAATGGCTGGGCGGAAGTTGCCGCCGCGTTAGGCCGTAGTGTACGCACCGCCCAACGTTGGGCCAAGGCCGGGCTGATTTCCGTCCATAGATCCACGGGGACCAAAACGTCGCAAGTCTATGCTCGCCGGGCGGAGGTAGGTACTTGGAAGGATCGAAACAGCTCCCCTTGGTGTGCGGCCCGGGGGGCGGCCTTCGCACCAGAGGCCCTGATGGGCGGCCTCAAAGATCACAGGTACATATGGGGTTGGAAGGCGATCGCCTGTCTGTTGAATTTGAGTGTCAGCACCATTCAGCGTTGGGAGCACGAGGCGCAGTTGCCCATCCACCGGCTCAGAATTGGACGCCGCGCTTCCCCCTATGTTTTGGAGGGTGAAATATCGGCTTGGATCAAGGAAAGAACCGTCAGGCCCCGTGGGGCTGCAAAAGTCGACGCCCGACTTCCCCTCCTTATGCACAGCTTCCTGGACGCGTGGCCGGCGCCGATCGCGGTTCTTGATGTGAGCGGAACCATCATCGCCGTCAATAAGGGATGGCGAGTATTCAGCAGGTCGAATGGCTGTTCGGACCCTGACTTTGGGATCGGAAGGAATTACTTCGAGGTTTGTAATTCGGCCGCGCGCGTGGATGAGGCCACCGCTTCCCGGCTTGCCACGGACCTAGGTGAATTTCTCGCGGGCAAGCGCGGGGACTTAAAGGTGAAGTACCAATGCGAAAGTCCGATGGGAAAACGAGACTACTTGCTGAGCGCCATGCGCTTTGAGGGTCTGACATCACCGTCTTTGGTGTTGTCCCACTCCGACGTCACAAACGTGCTCTAAACCTCCCCACAGGAGACCTGTGGGCCGGAACATTGAGTGATTCAGGCTGAGGGTCGCCTCAGCCGGACATTTTATTGTTCCGGCGCAGTATTCGCGGAAAGGCTGTATGAACTGATTTAACTCCATCTGATACCCGGAACCATCCCCACTTGTGAGGAGGTATTTCTTATGGCGCGTTGCCAAGCCGTTGTATCTTCCCCCACTCAATCTTGCCAGGTCGTCTCTCTCCTTCCGCCAACTTCTTCCCACCGGAACCCATCGCCTGTGGCCAAGCAACTCGGACGTTATGTAGTAAGGGAAGAACTGGGCAGAGGCGCGACTGGAGTGGTCTACAGAGCTTGGGACATAAGGCTGGAGCGTTTTGTGGCGGTCAAGATTATCCATCCCGAAGGCCCCTTGGGCTCTGTGGCCTGGGGCCGGATGCTGCGGGAAGCCCGGTTGGCGGGCGGCTTGAACCATCCCTGCATCTGCACGGTTTATGATGCCGGGGAGGAAGAAGGCTACGGGTACATCGCAATGGAACTCGTCGAGGGTTGCCCTTTGTCCCACGTCTTAATGCCTGCGGGTGTGCCTTACCCTTTCGTGTTCCACTACGGCAAACTCATTGCCAGCGCCTTGCAGCACGCGCACGAGCGCAGCATCCTCCACCGCGACATCAAGGCCGCTAACATTATGGTAAATGCCCGCGGGGAATTGAAAATCCTCGATTTTGGCCTCGCCAAGCGGCTACGCACGGGGGCGGCCCTGCGAGCCTCCCAATCCTCCGCGGGCCTCGGCTCGATCACCGGCACGATCCCCTATATGGCGCCCGAGGTGCTGCAGGGGGAACGCGCCAGCGTGTGGTCCGACATCTGGTCCGTAGGTGTTTTGCTTTACGAGATGGCCACCGGAAGATTTCCCTTCCAAGGACATACCGTCTTTGATATGGCCACGGCGATTATGACCTCGAAGCTGAGCTTCCATGCGAACCGAATTCGCCCGCAACTCGCCCAGGTGATCGACCGCTGCTTGCAGAAGGACCCGCATAAGCGCTACGCGCGGGCCAGGGATATCCTGCGGGATCTGAGCGGCGCGAGTCTTCCTAATCTCGCGATCTGCTGGCGGAAGTTCAAGACTCCAGCGCGCGTACGTCCCGACGCGTAGAAGCAGCGGGGCACCGATCCGTGACCTGATCGGACGATGTCCAGGGACAGTTGCGCGCCGTTTCCCCATTCAAATGAATATGCTCCAAGACTTTGGGGGCCTCCTCGCCATGCGTCATGACAACTCCAAATGACGGCACGGGCTACTTTGCTCCAGCGAACGGCCGATGATTGTTGCCGGATGAAGATGAGGTTGCCGGGCCGCGAGCCAACTGAAGAGCGCCTTCAGTCCCGGAAGGCGACCCGGAAAGAGCATGAAATGAAAACTGCATGCACAGCCCCTGGTTGGCACAAATCATTTTCCCTTCGCTTCGCAATGGACCTTGCCCTCCTGATCCTGATCTTGATCTCGATCGGGGGCGCCGATGGTCAGAGCCTGGTTTCGGGCCATAAGCTAAGCGAGGACGATGTGCTCCTACTTCTGATGGGAAGCGCCCCCCCAGAAACAAAAGCTAGGCTGATTCGAGTTTATGGTATCGATAGCGATTGGGGGGATGACTTTCAGGAAAGAGTGAGTGCTCTCTGCCTGGAAGAAGATGTTCGAGCATCCCTTGAGCAGGAATCTCGGCGATCCCGGATGGGCGGACAATCCACGCTGGGCTCGGCGCAAGGGCTGGAGCCCGATTCCACCTTGACGCCCCACCATGGAACCCCTTCACTGCAGGCAACTGCATTTGAACCTGCCGTTGCGGGCATCAAAGTCGAGGTCTGCGGGTACAAACACCTGCCGGCGCCTGATGAACGCGTTCTTCGCAGAATTGTCGAAAGACTAACCGACAGTGACGCACGACTTGAGAATCTGCTCAAGAATTACACCTTCCACTCATCCATCCTGGCCAGAAAGATGGACGGCGGCGGAAGAATCCTGGGTTCCTTTTATGGGGAATGGGATGTCATGTTTACCGATCGTGGAAAACGCACCTCCCAGGAAGTTGCCAACTCTTCAGATACGACGGGCCAAGGCGTTCATTTGCTCAGAGGCTCGAAAATGGAACCTGGTCAGGCCCTGGTGTTTTTGCCAGAAGACCGTCAGGAGTACACATTCCGCTACATCGACCACGTGACTCTTGATGAGATTTCCGCCTATAAGCTCTCCGTTGAACCCAAGAGAGTGGAAAAAGGAAAGGTCTACTTTAAGGGCGTACTATGGGTTGAGGACCGAAGCATACAAATCGTGAAGGCGGAAGGTGATCGAGTCCCTTCGTTTGAGCAAGGTGCCTTCGGATGGCGATTCTACCCGCATTATGTAACCTTCCGATCTCAGAGCGATGGACGGTTCTGGCTTCCAACTCTCACGGTGTCGGACGGCATGGCTGAGGGAATCCGTCTGAATTCTGTCACAAGGTATTTCAATTACAAGCGGTTTGGCTCGCAGACCGTCCTCCGCCCTCTGCTCAGTGACAAAGATCTGGATCAGTTGATTGAACCCAGTTCTCCGCCGCAGTAAAGGCTCCATGCCAATAGGCAGATGAGTCAAGTGTGTTGCCGGTTTAAGCAAGTTACCGCACTGCGTTTGTTGTTTTCGGGTTTGCGACGGACGGAAGTAAGCCCAGGAGGGAATGTGCGCAAGCTATCCAATATGGTTTTAGTCGTTCTAATGGCTCTGGCAACTCTATCCGGTATTTGTGAGGCCGCGACGGTGGAACAAACCACGGATACTAATCGACTCAACGACCCGACGAAAGTCCGCTGGAGCCTCTATTCCCAAAGCCGGGAGGAGAAGGCCGGCAAGAAAATCGCTAAACAGATTGAAAAACCTGGGAACCTATTGCAGGACCCAGTGGTTGTGGATTATGTGAACCGAGTTGCGAAGAAGGTGTTGGCCGCTTCGGGCTCTGACCGACCCGTCAACGTGAAGGTACTATTGCTGCCGGCCTTCAACGCTTTCAGCATACCTGGCGGCACCATTTACGTGACCGCCGGATTGCTCAAGGGATTGGACAGGGAGGATGAACTCGCGTCGGTTCTTGGCCACGAGATAGGGCACGTGGCTGCCCGCCACTGGGCTAATCAGCAGACCAAACGCCTCCTCCTCCGGACCAGCTCATATGCGATCGCGGCGTTTGTCCCGTTCGGCCTGGGTGGCGTCGCCGATATTGGCTACGACAAGACCCAACCGCACTTGTTGGATGCCTTCAGCAGGCAAGAAGAACAGGAAGCGGACTCCTTGGGCTTGAAGTACATATACAGGGCGGGGTACGACCCTTCGGCATTCATTTCGTTCCTCCAGAAAGCCTCCAAGATCGAAGAAAACGATCTCGAGAAGAGTCAAGAGAACACGAAGGATCATCCGCAAACAGAGAGTCGAATAGCGAAGGCCGAACAGGAAATTTCCGCATTTCCGCTTAAGCCGGCGCAATCCCCGGAAGCCGCCAAGGAATTTGTTGCCATCCAGGAACGTTTGCCTGACTTTGAGTTGGGGACGCAAACCGCGCGATTGACATTTACAACTCACCGCGACACCCCAGCGTCCATCGTCAATCCAACGGAGATTAAGAAATTTATGCAAGATGAGACCCCCCCGGTATTAAAGTGGAAAGACCCCAGCACCGCTGACGACGATGGCAACTGAATCCAGGTTGCGAAGAAGAGGTGTCGCTCTCTGACCCCGCTCCGATTTGAGGGTTCAACGCCACCCTCCTCGGTGTTGCCTCCCTTCCACGTCTCGAAAGTGCTCTAACCCACCCCGTGACGGCGTGCCTAAGCGTCACACCACGTCAACAAAACACTAAGTAACGCCAGAAGCTCCTTCACTCTGTGGAACCACCGATAGGTGTCGCAGGACGGAGACGAGGTCAGTGGTGCAAAGGAGGCCAGTCGCCGTGCGAACTGACTTCTGTCATCTCCCAATTCGCGAATCATTTCGCGGACTGGTGGTTGCGACACTGTTTAAGCGAGGTCTGGCAATATGTACCATGGAAAATACATTATCGTAGCGATATTTATTCTCTTTTCGTCCCTGGCATCGTGGGGACAAACCCCTCACAACGTGGGGCAGGCCAGAGACCCCTTGGATGTTCATCCCATCGACCGATTGACGGCGCCATTCGACGAATCGCAATTGGTCGTGCTCGCTGGTGATCGACACGCCTTGGCGAAGCCCGAAAACCTGGTCGGCGAGGTCGCACCTGAACAGTTCATGCGAAGGATGGTGCTCGTCCTGCGCCCCGACCCTTCGCAGGATGCCGCACTCGAAGAGTTAATCCGGGCCCAGCAGGATCCTGGCTCAACCTACTACCATCGCTGGCTCACTCCCGAAAGCTTCGGCGAGCATTACGGGATTTCTCAAAACGATCTGGCTCAGGTGGCAAATTGGCTGGAGATGCATGGAATGAAGGTGGAAGAGATCCCATCCTCACGCCGTGCCATCGTTTTCAGTGGCAGCGCGGGGCAGGTGGAATCCACCTTTCACACCTCCCTGCGAAAATATTCCGTTCAAGGCAAAACTCACTACGCCAATGCCACCGAGCCGGCAATTCCCCGGGCTTTGTCGCCCGTGGTCCACGGAGTTGTCTCGCTTCACGATTTTCACAGTTCCGCAGCGCACCTGCCGGCCACGCCGGCCTACACCTTCGGCAATGGCACCAACTTCCTGGCGCCCATGGACTGGGACACGATCTACGACGCTGGCCCGCTCTATAGCCAGGGATTGGATGGGATCGGGCAGAGCATTGCGGTGGTGGGCCGTTCCGACATTACGATGAGTGACGTGCAAACGTTTCGGCTCAGCTTCAGCCTGCCGGCCAATGTTCCCCAGATTATCATCAACGGCGCCGACCCGGGATATCCTGATCCCGGTGACCAGGAAGAGTCCACCCTGGACGTCGAATGGGCGGGCGCGATCGCCAGGAACGCTACCATCAAGTTTGTCACCTCCTCCTCAACAGCCACGGACGGCGTCGTCTTGTCAGCGCAGTATGCCGTTGCCAACAACGTGGCCCCCATCGTGACCATGAGTTACGGTAGCTGCGAGGCGGCGCTCGGCACCTCAGGCAATGCCTTTTGGAACGGTTTATGGGCACAGGCCGCATCCCAGGGGCAGTCGGTTTTTGTTGCCGCCGGCGATTCCGGCGCCGCGGGTTGCGACGACCCGCAGTCGACCGTGGCATCCCAGGGGCCGGGCGTTAACGGCATCTGCTCAACTCCCTACAGCACTTGTGTGGGGGGGACGGAATTTGATGATGCCGGCAATCCGGGCGCTTACTGGGCGTCGACGAATGGCGCGGGCGGGGCTTCCGCCCTCAGCTACATCCCGGAACTCGTATGGAACGAAAGCGCCTCGTTGGGGGGATTGTTTGGGACGGGGGGCGGGGTCAGCATCGTATACCCCAAGCCCAGTTGGCAAGCTGCGCCCGGAGTTCCCAACGATAATGTGCGGGATGTCCCCGATGTGGCGATGGCCGCGGCGAGTCAAAACGCCTACTTGATGGAATTCCAAGGCGGGCTCGGCGGTGTGTTCGGGACGTCCGCGCCCACCCCCACTCTCGCCAGCGTCATGGCACTGGTAATTCAATTCACCGGCCAGTGGGAGGGGAACATCAATCCCGTCTTATACAGGCTGGCCTGCCAACAACTCTCGTCCGGCTCCCCGGACATCTTCCACGACATCACCGCTGGAAATAACAGCGTCCCGGGAGCTCCAGGCTATGCCGCCGGCCCGGGTTATGACCTGGCCACGGGACTCGGTTCAATCGATGCGTTCAATCTGGTAAGCCACTGGCAGGACAGTACCGCGTCCGACTTTTATCTGACCACCAATACTTACGCCGGGGCCGTGGCGCAGAACGGGACAGAGGCTGTGACGATCAACGAAAATGCCCAGGGTGGTTTCAATTCCCCCTTGACGTTGTCGGTAGGTGAAGCGCCCGCCGGTGTGACCGTGAACTTCTCCTCCCCAACTCTTACCACGAGCGCTTCCGTGACGGCTACGATCGCGGCAGCCTCCAGCGCGGTGTGCGGCACTTATACATTGACCATCATGGCGACGGGAGGCGGACTCACGCGGACCCTTTCGCTCGAGGTGACCATTGTACCTCCTGGCTTTACGCTGACTCCCAGTTCGACCTTCGTCTCCCTCGGGCCGGGGGGCACGACGTCGATTACCTTTACCATCGGCGAATTGGGTGGATTCACCACGGCGGTGGGGTTGTCCGTCAGTGGACTTCCGGCGTGGGTCAATGCGAGCCTTACGCCCTCCAGCATTCCGTGGCCGGGTGTGGGCACCACCACTTTGAATGTGTCGGGAACTTCTCCGTTCCAGCAAGGCACGTTCACTTTTACCGTGACGGGCACGGGCGGAGGCATGACGAAAACTCAGGCCATGGTCGTAAACTTCGTGTCGTCAAGTTTCAACATCTCCTTGAGCCCGGCCAACCCCAGCGTGCAGCAGGGCGCCTCGACGTCGATCACCGTGACGAGCTCAGGTGAAAATGGATTCAACGGCTCAGTGATCTGGGAATCGAATGGACTTCCTAATGGAGTCACGGCTCAGTTCTCGCCCTCCACGATCGCTGCTCCGGGCAGTGGAAGCAGCACCTTGACCCTGTCGGCAAGCTCGGCGGTGGCGCCGGGCACCTATGGGTTTAGCGTCACCGGGATCGGCGGAGGCGGGTGGAATACCCAGGTTGTTAACCTGACGATCCTGGCTACGCCTACGGCCGCGGCGGCGCCCCCCCTGCTCAGTTACAGCAGCCAGTTGGTCGGAACGAGCAGCGCCTCCCAGGCGGTAACTCTCACGGATACCAGCACGGTACCCTTGGCAATCACCAGCCTGACATTCAGCGGGGCAAACAGCGGCGATTATTCCCAGACCAACGACTGCGGCACCCGCGTGTCCCCCGGCAGCTCATGCTCGATCTACGTCATGTTCACGCCCTCTGCGGGAGGTTCGCGGAGCGCGACCCTCACCATTAATGACAATGCAGCCCAAAACCCGCAGACCGTAGCTCTGTCCGGGACAGGGCAAGACTTTTCCATTGCCCCGGCAACGGGTTCCTCGAGTTCGGTAACCGTCTCCGCGGGACAAACCGGGACCTATAATCTCTTGCTTGTTCCGGCGGGCGGGCTGACGGGGGCCGTGAACTTCACCTGCAGCGGCGCGTCCTCGGCAGGCACCTGCACGGTGATCCCCTCCCAGGCAAGCCTGAGCCCCCCCAATGCCACCCCGGTGACCGCGGCAGTGACCCCGACAACGTCCGCGGGAATCGGGATAAAGCCGCAGCTTCCCCCTGGACCGTGGATAGTGCTGTGGATGTTGACGCTCTTGGGAGTGGTCGGATTTAGGCTGCTGGCCGGACGTCATTGTGCCGGGCGAGGCGCGTGGACCCGCGTGGGGGTGGCCTGCCTCGCCCTGACGCTCATGACGGCATGCGGTACGGCCGGTGGGGGCGGCCTGGGCCTGAACAACGCGCAAACGGCTGTGACGACATACCAGTTCACCGTCACCGGGACTTACGTCTCGGGAGGTGTCACCCTTCAGCGCAATATCACTTTGTCGCTGTCCGTAACGTGACGCCTTACAAATGCGTCATGACAACTCTAAGTGACGGCACGGGCTACTTCAGTCCGCGGAGCCGCCGATGATTATTGCAGAACGAAGACGAAGTTGCTCGAGCCGGGAATGGTATGGAAAACCCTAGCTTGACAAGGTGGAAAGGATGGGGGGTCGATTACGTCACGGTTGAGAATGATGCATATAGTGTGGCCTCTGGTCACCCGGCGCAGTTCCGCTTCACTTATGAGATAACCCCGCTACGGGACGGAGTCGATCGATGGTTCCTCATCGCTATGAAAGAGTTGGAACCGGCTTCAGCATGATGACGGCGTCATGGGCTTGCACGCGGACGAGATCCGCGATGCTTTAGGATCGGTCGAAGGGAGCTTTAGATGAAAAAACCACTAACTTCAATGAGAAGAAACCCATCAGTTTTATTGGGGATCTTGACTTACACAGCCTTCATTGTTCTTACCCCGGCCTGCCTTATGGCAACCGAAAATAGCGGAAGCGTGTATCCGCTGGGGGCAGAAACCGTCATGATGGGGTTGACTCCGGCCCCCGGGCAAACGATGTTCGCGGAGTTTAATTTCAATTACACCGCCCATAACCTGCTCAACGGTCAAGGGCAAAGCGAGGTTCCAGGCTTTAAACTTTCCGTCTCTGGCTTCGCTCCCAAGATCACGCATAACTGGGGTGTGCCCCTGTTGGGTGGGACGTTAGTCAGTTGGGCCGCGGTTCCCGTCCTGTACGAGTGGGTGCGGACCCCCGCTGGCGCCAACGCGACGATGGGCATCTCGAATGCGGTCGTTGGCACCGACGTCGCCTATAACCGTGGCAACTGGCATTGGTGGTACGGATTCGATATGGCGTTGCCGGCCCCTGTGTATCACAAGGGTGGCCCCATCAATATCGGACAACATAACTTTGTTACGGGGCTGTCGGGCGCCTTCACCTATCTTCCCCATCACGGAGGAACGGAAATCAGTTCCCGCTATGAATACATGATCAACTACACGGACCCCGCCACGCACTACCATTCGGGCAATGAGTTCCTTTGGGAGTATGTGGCGATGCAAAACATCACCAAGAAGTTCGCAATCGGCGCCAATGGGTATTTTTACCAGCAAACCACCGCTGATCAGCTTCTGGGTGTGATCTGCGCGGGAGGGAATCAGGGACGGGACTTGGCCATTGGCCCGGAAGTTCGCTATTTACTGGGTCACGTGGCTTTGATTGCCAAGTTTTACCGGGACACGCTGGTGCAAAACCGGCCGATGGGAAACGAGTTCTGGTTCGAGCTCGCCGTCCCTTTGTCACACCCGCATCCGAAGCAGCAGGCGCAGCGATTGAGCCAAATAAATTAATCGCCAATCTGAAGGGTGGTGGCCCTTGCCGGCGCATCGCCAACCAAACACTTTAGGACGGAGGAGATGAGATGGAAAGAGAATCGAAAGCAAGCCAAAGGAGCCGAGGTACTTCCCGAAACCAACATGACGTTTGTGCTGAGGCTCACCGCCTATTTCAGGCAATGTCCGAGGGGCGCCTGAACGAGCGGGCAGTCGTGACGGGTTTCGCCGGGAAAGACAAGGAAATCCTGGAAACCGTTAATGGCATCTTGGACGCGATCGTTCAGCCTCTGACGGAGGTCAAACAGGCTCTGCAACGAATGGCCGTGAACGACCACACCACCACCTTTCAAGGCGCTTACGCGGGAATGTTCGCGGAGATGGTGGAGGCAACCAATTCTGTCCAAACCCGAACGAAGCACACGGTGGAGATACTCAGCAACATGGCCGCCGGCGATTTCACCAGGGACCTGGAGGACCTGAGGAAGGTCCAGCAACGTTCGCAGCATGACAATCTTGTCCCCTCTCTTATCCACGCCATGGAAAGCATCGATAGCCTGGTGGTTGAGATACGCCACATGTGGGAGCAGCAAAAGGCAGGCGACATCGAGGCCTACGTGCCCGAGGAGAAATTCGCCGGCGCGTATAAACAGATTGCGGCGGGCGCCAATGAAGGCGTGCGTTTGCACGTGAACAACATTCTTAAGATCCTCAACATCCTCGCGGCTTACGCCGAAGGTGACTTCAGCCCGGTGCTGGAAAAGTTGCCCGGCAAGCAAGTCCTCGCCAACGAGAAGATGGATCTGCTCCGCAAGAACCTCCTGGGGGTGATCAACGAAATGACGCGCATGGCGGACGCCCAGAAGGCGGGTGATTTCGAAGCCTACGCGGCCGAAGACAAATTCACCGGCGCCTACAAGCAGATCGCTGCCGGCGTCAATGATGCCGTACGGTTGATCGTGAACAACGTTCTCAAGATCCTCAACGTCCTGACGGCTTACGCCGAAGGCGACTTCAGCCCGGTGCTGGAGAAGTTGCCCGGCAAGCAAGTCCTCGCGAATGAGAAATTGGATCTGTTACGCAACAACCTGAAGCGCGTCGCGAAGGAAGTAAAAGAGCTCACCGGCGCCATATCCAACGGGAACCTCTCCACTCGGGGGAAGGCCGAAACTTTTGCCGGGGACTGGCAGAAGTTGGTGGCCGGCATCAACACCCTGATCGAGGCCTTCGTAAAGCCTATCAACCTGACGGCCGTTTACGTGGACCGGATCGGCAAGGGTGATATCCCCGACAAGATCACAGACGAGTGCCAAGGCGACTTCAACACGATTAAGAACAACCTCAACGCCTGCATTGACGGCCTCGGGGGTTTAGTCGAGGCGAACAAGGTTTTGCAGCGGATGACCGTGAACGATTACTCTGCCCAGATAGAAGGCTCGTACCAGGGGATCTTCGCTGAGGT
>Ga0326728_10011831_pt1 | contig 19720 bp, 18 predicted proteins | sample MB3enrmetagenome_FD_207602 | JGI IMG/M metagenome (GOLD analysis project Ga0326728, IMG submission 207602) | Lab enriched peat soil microbial communities from McLean, Ithaca, NY, United States - MB31MN | ecosystem: Environmental > Terrestrial > Soil > Wetlands > Peat | place: USA: New York... | reverse complement strand
CTCCTGCACGGCGGGGGGCAGGAAAACGGCTGGCGCGCTGGAATTGAAAATGTGCCGGCCATTGTCGGCGCCGGCGTCGCCGCCGAAATTGCCTTGCGCGATGGGGCGCGATGGAGCGCGCATTGCCTCCGGTTGCAAAAGCGGCTTTGGGACGGACTCAGAGCCGGGATTCCCTGCCTGCAACTGAACGGACCCGAACCGGGACCCAAGCGGGTTCCGACGAACCTGAATATTTCCACTGAGTTCATCGAAGGCGAAAGCCAGGTATTGCTGTGCGACATGCACGGCATCGCGGTGGCTGGCGCGACCGGTTGCGTCAGCAAGTCGCTCAAAATCTCCCATGTTCTGAGCGCCATTGGTTTGTCTCACGCGCTGGCCCAGGGCGCCATTATCATGTCGCCCGGCAAAGATAACACCGAAGAGGATATGGATTATGTCATCGAAACGTTTGCAAAAATTGTCGGCAAACTTCGCGGAATGTCGCCCGCATGGGACGAATTCGAAAAGGGCGTCATTGATTCAGTCATCAGCCCGAGGCAGCCGCAGTGACAGGTGCGGGAGCCGCGGGCAAGCAAAGCCGCGGGAGTTACACGAGGTTTTCGTGAAACTCCTGACGGCCCCGCTTTGAGTGCTGAAGCTGCCGGATGAGATTCTAAAGCGCGTTTTTCCCGGCGGCTTTGGCCTTGGCCCAGCGGGCCTTGGCGGCGGCGCTCAATTTGGCCCTGGCGGCGGCGCTGAAGCGTTTTCTCTTCGCTGCTTTGGCGGGTCGTGCCGCGGCTGCTCCGCGCCTGAATTTGGCCCATCTCGCCCTGGCAGCGGCGGCAATTCGCGCGCGGCCCGCGGCCGACATGCGCCGCTTCCTGCGCTTCCCCCTCCTGGTTGCGGCCCGCCGTCCGCCCCTTCTGCCGCCCATGGACGCGAGTTGCGCCTGCAGGCTTTCAATTTGTTCCATGATTTCAACGGCTCGCTTCAATTGAGCCACCGTAAGGTCTTTGATATTTGACATGATGGATGAGTAATAAACCAGCCGGGCCGAATGTGTCAACACCCTTTGCAACATTTTTTTAACATTTATTCCTGCCCTTTGTAACATTACCCGGCTTGATCTGGTAGCTTGGCCGGAATCCCCTTACGGCAATCGCACTTGATAAAAGCGCGCGGAATAATTCGTCGCTGCCGGGTCTTCGAACTGAAAGACACCTGGCAACGGCTGCGCCGCCGTTCCAATCTGACTCCAATCAAATAAATTCGTCGAGGCCCACACCACATAAGGCAAATCGGCGGCTCCTGAAAACCCGATCTGAAACAAGCCATCGGACAAATTGAAGGAGAAATCCTCCACCGCGCCGGAACAGTAGTCGGGATTGACTTCCCCCAAACTGCAAACCGAATTGGACATCGAACTGGCAAGACCGGTGCTGATATCAGCCAGCGGAACGCATGCGATGTCCTGATTGTATTCCGGATTAGTAAGGTCTCCAACCGTGTAGTGGACCATCGGATTGCCCGCCTGCCAGGAACAGCTCTGAATGAAGTATGCGTTTGCGGGATCGATGCTGGGAACGCCGGGAGCGCCGTAGGGAGCGCTAAAAGTGCCGACTGAGCTGGGGTAACCACCAGGCAGTCCGAGAAGCGATTCGTAAAATGTCAGACCTCCAGTTTGCCCGATCCCCAGTGCTATTTGGTTGAGCGCTCCCTCTGACATTGGAGAATTGGGAGCATCAGTTGCAGGAGCTACGGTCCACAGATTGAGAGGAGGCTCTGAAAAAAAGTTGGTTAACACTTGGTTGACATTCAGCGAACTGCCAAAGGCCCCCAAATTGACGAAATCCAAAACATGTCCGGTGCCGTTATCAACCGATGCGTACATGAGATTATTCGTGATATTTAGCGCCCAGGCATGAACCGGCCATCCGGTTTGTTGAAAGTCGCCTGGCAGAAAATCGGCGGCGCCATTCAGAAGAGCGACAAATTGTCTGGTGGATTCGGACCAATACGATATCGGCAATGAACTTGTGTTCGTGAACAAGGGGATCATGAAGCCGCCCGTGGGGCCGTATCCTGGCCACCCCGGCCACGAATCAATGGACCAATTCGTGGTCGTGTTGAACACCAGGTTCGTGCCGAAATTGTAGTTGTTGGTAATAGTCACCGAAACCTGATTGGAAACGACGAGCGTAACGCTGTTGGTGAAGGTTGTTGGGTAAAAATTCCACGCTTCGGCCCCGAAAATGTTGGAAATCGACATGATATAGAATTGATTGGTGTACTGCGGAGGGCTGCTGGTGACATACTGCCCCGGAGCCGACGACGGGTAACGAACAAAGAGGAGATCTCGTTCCACATTGACCGCGCTGGAGTAGCAGTATTCATTGAACGCCGGTGTCTGGCCTTTGGCGCCGACGACCCACGGAATTCCCCAAACATTGTCGTTTGCAGTGATCGTCGGGTCGGTTATGGCTTTGAACCCGCAACCGATTTGCGCATAGAAATCAGTTGTCACGCAGGCATAACCGACAATGAACAGGGTGTCGGCCTGCCACGAAAAGACAGGACGAAACACAGAGGGGAAATTTGTTGCCGGAGTTGTCGCATCATACGCATTGGCGGCTGATTGGAGCAGGTAATGGACGGACGCACTGTAACCGATGGCCGGGTTGGTCGTCGAATAGACCGGGATATTCGTCACTCCGAAGCCAAATTCCGCTTGCAACAGCGCATTGGCCTGATTGGTGAAGAATTCGAGCGGAGTCTGGGCCGGGACGCGGAGCGCCACGAAGGCAATGATGATGAACTGCCAAATAATCCGCTTCATGTTGGTTGTAGTGGTTGTGCCGCCAAGCTCTTTAACACAACGTATTTCAGAGATACTAAGCACGCGCGGAGAAAACACAATCTTAATCCGGCAGGGCCGGGAGGCCGGGGCCGGACCCACACCGCCTTGGGCGGGTTGTGGATGGTTCGGTGGCGATCCTGCCGGGCGCGTCCGGCGGTCACAAGCAAGTTCTGCCCCGCGCTTTCCAGTTGGATGGGGACAAGTTGCTACGCGTGAACAGGGGAAGCGGGGCGCGGGGTTTTAACCTTGCCGCCGGTCCCCGCCCTTTTCAGAACAGTGATCAATTTGTTGTGGTCCACCGGCCGGGCGATGTAATCGTCCATCCCTGTGGCCAGGCACAGTTCGGCGTCGCCTTCCATCGCATTGGCTGTCATGGCGATGATCCGAACTGGTTTGAGGTTCTGCTCTGATTCCATCTGGCGAATTTTTTTGGTGGCTTCGTAGCCGTCCATCTGCGGCATCTGGCAATCCATAAAAATGATTTCATAATTGCGCCGCCGGTGCGCTTCGACCGCATCGAGTCCGTTGTTGGCGATTTCCACTTTGTAGCCGAGCTTTTCGAGTTGCTTCACAGCCACGATCTGGTTGATGGGGTTGTCTTCCGCCAGCAGAATGCGGGAGTCGTTGGGCGCAATTGCCGGGGGTTCCGCGCCGTTGCCGGAAGATTCCGGCAGGGGCGCCGATCCGCCGCCGGGGACGGTGGTCTGACCGGTTGGGCGGCAGGCGTCCTTTGATTTCCCAAGTCTTATTGTGAGCCAGAAGGTGGAGCCTTTTCCCGGGCTGCTGATAACATGGATGGAACCGCCCATCATTTCCACAAGCTTGCGGCAAATGGCCAATCCCAAGCCGGTCCCGCCGAATCGGCGCGTCGTTGATGTGTCCGCCTGGCTGAAGGATTGAAACAATTTCTTTTGGTCTTCCTCGGAAAGACCGATGCCGGTATCGGTGACGGCGAAGCGCAGTTGGACTTCTTCGTTCGTCTCACCGAGGCGCCTGACCTCAAGATGCACTTTGCCCTTCCCGGTGAATTTGACGGCGTTGTTCAGGAGATTGAGCAGGATTTGCCGGATGCGTGTGGGATCGCCCACCAGAGTGGGGCCAATGCCCTGATCGATGTCACAGGTCAGGTCAAGGCCCTTGGCTTGGGCCTGCTGGGCAAGAAGTTGGACGGCGCCAGTGACGGTGTCATAAAGGTCGAAACCCACTTCTTCAACACGCATCTTGCCGGCTTCGATCTTGGAAAAATCAAGAATGTCGTTGATGATGCACAGCAACGAATCGGCGCTGGTTTTGATGATCTTGCAGGATTCACGCTGTTCGGGCGTCAGGTTGCTTTGGAGAAGCAAATCCACCATGCCCAGGACGCCGTTCATTGGAGTGCGGATTTCGTGGCTCATGTTGGCGAGGAAGTCGCCTTTGGCCTTGCTGGCCATCAGGGCAGTGTGGGCCATTTTCTGGGTTTTTTCCGTGGCCAGAATGAGTTGGTGATTCGCCTCCGCCAATTTGGAGTTGGTCGCTTCAAGGGCGGCCGTTCGTTCCAGGACCATTCTCTCCAGATCGCTCAAGCGAAGCCGGGCCTGCTGATAGAGGCGCCATTTCTCGGTCATCAAGATCGCCAATTGCAGCACTTCGATGCAGTCGAATGGCTTTTTGAGGATGACCAGCCGGTCGGAGTAGCCCAATTTCTGCAACATCTGTTCCCAGGAATAATCAGAAAAGGCGGTGCAGATGACCACTTGCAGGTCGGCGTACCTTTGCCAAATCGTGGCCGTGGTCTCGACTCCATCCCAACCCGGCGGCATGCGCACATCCACAAAAGCCATGGCATAAGGACGGTTTTCGGCAAGGCTCTTTTCGATTAACTCGAATCCTTCCTTCCCTTGATAGGCCGAATCAATTTCAAACTGCGGCAGCCGGGACCGCGTGTCCGTGTTGCCGAATAAAGCCGCCTCGGTGGCGCGCAAATCATCCCGCCCCTCCTGGCTGGGAAGGAGAATTTTGCGAATATCCGCATGGATCGCCTTGTTGTCGTCAATGACGAGAATCCGGCGATTTGACTCTGGATCAATATCCATTTATTTGGCTGATTATCATCGGCTCTGATATGCCATCGGCACGATGCGGGCCGCGCTTTAGGGGATTTTTCCGCCGCCGCCGCCCAATTGAGCCCCCCCGGCGAAGAATAAGCATGACCCCTTGGGAGGCTACATCCCATGCTGGACGGCTTGACGCAGTTTTTGCTGGATCGCTTTTTCGCGCTCGGGAGCGAGGATTTTCGCGCCGTTGTGCTCGGTCACGTAGAAACTGTCGATGGCCGCGCCCTTTTCCGTCGTTATTTTCGCCAGATAGACGTTGACGTTCAACCCCGCCAGCGTCCGTGAAATGTCGTACAACAATCCCGGCCGGTCCTCGGTTTGAATGTCAATAACAGTTCGAATGTCGGACGTGGCGTTGTCCAGGGAAATGACGGTCGGGATGCGTTCGCCGTCGATTGATTTGTAAGGCGAGGGCGCGGTTTTGGTTTTGGCGATCAACGCGGCCAGGTCGATCGTTGCGCCCGTCAGGACTTTCTGCGTGAGGTTTTCAAAGGTCTCCCGTTCTTCCCGATTGGCCAAAAGGCCGGTTCGGGCGTCCGTCACCCAAAACGTGTCCAGAATGACGCCATCGTAACGGGTCAGGATTTCGGCGCTCAAAATGTTCAGCCCCGCCGCCGTCAGGCAGCCGGTGATCTGGCTGAAAAGACGGTCCCGGTCCCAGGTGCATACGATGACGACGGTATAACCGCGGTCGGGTTCATTGTGCCAGGAAATGACCGGCGCCAGCGCGTTGTCTTCGTTTTCGGACAATTGCAACCGGATAAAGCGGTGGACGTGGGTGACGTCCCGCAGAATTTCCCGGGCGTCGCTGATTTGGAGATAGCGGGCGGGGACGTTGTTAAAATGGGCCTGGATTTCCGCCGGATCAAATGTGTGCGGGGCCAGACGCCGGACTTCCTCGGCCAGCAATTCGCGCTGGCGCGCTTCGGCCAGAAGAAATTCAGTGCCGCCGGTCAACACGCGGTAAGTCTTTTCATACAGCCGCCACAACACGGCGTCTTTGAAACCATTCCACAGTTGATCGCTCGTTCCCATTGAGTCGGCGAAGGTGTGCAGGGTGAGCAAAACCAGGTTTTCCACGCTCTGAATCCGGCGGGCCAGCGCGTTGATGACGGCGGGATCATCCAGGTCGCGGCGTTGCGATATCTGGGCCATGGCCAGATGGTTCTCGATGACCAGGCGCAGGGTGTGCGTTTTGGCGCCATCCAGACCGAGCCGGCGCGACACGCTCAGGGCAACCTTGCCCCCGATTTGTTCATGATGGCCGGTGCGAAAGGCCTTGCCCGCGTCGTGCAAGAGCAACGCCAGGTAAAGAATGTAAGGGTTTTCGACGCCGCGAAACATTTCCGCGTAAGCGTTGAAGGGCGGCTTTTTGGCGTTCCAAACCTGGTCCAGTTTTGCAATGCAGAACAGGGTGTGTTCATCCGCCGTGTATTGATGATAAAACTCATGTTGCACCAGGCAGGTCAGCCGCCCGAACTCGGGCAGGAATTTCCCCAGAAACCCCACTTCGTGCATCATCCGGAGAACCGGGGCGACGTTGCCGCGCTGGTCGAGGATTTCCAAAAAAGTTTCACGCACATGCGGGTCCCGCAAAAAGGCGTTGTCCACCAGCGACAATTGGTTGCGGATGAGCTGGGCCAGGTCCGGATGCAACTTCAGCCCCCGCTGCTGCGCGTGCAGAAACACGCGCATGAGCCGCTTCGGGCTGTCCCGGAAAATAGTCGATGCCACGGGCCGGATTTCCCCGTCAATGAAGTTCAACCCATCAACCGACGGCTCGCTCTTGCGCGCGGATTTCGCCCGGAAAATCCTGCGCAGGGAAAGCAGGTGTTGGGGCGGGGGCGGAAACAGGGCCAGCCGTTGTTCGACGGTGCGGGTGATCAAATCAATGTTGCGGCTGTGGGTGTAAAAATCGCCCATGAACAGTTCCAACCGTTTGCCGGGGGAGCGTTCCTCATAGCCCAGGTTCAGGGCGATGGACGGTTGCAGGCTTTTGGCCAGGATATCGGCGGGGCGGTTGAGATAATAGTGCAACTCCGTGCGGACGCGGAGCAGAAAACTGTAGGCGCTTTCCAGTTGCTTGCGTTCGCCGGCGCTGATCATTGCCTTGTTTTCCAATTCAGCCAGCGTGCGGGTGCGATGTTTGAAGTAGGCCATCCAAAGCAGGTTTTGGTAATCGCGCAAGCCGCCGGAGCCGTTCTTGATGTTGGGCTCCTGCATGCATGCCGAATTGCCAAATTTGGCCCGGCGCGCCGCCTGGTCCTGCAACCGCGCGCTGATGTAATCGTTCTCATGCCCGATGACGCACTTGGCCAAAAGGTTCCGCTCAAACCGGTCAAAAAGCCCTTCATCTCCAGTGATGAGCCGGGCTTCGATCAGTGACGTTTTGGACTGCATATCGCTGTTGGCGACCCTGACGCAATCCTCCACGGAACGGACCGAGTGCCCCACCTTGAACCCCAAATCCCACAGTGTGTAGAGCAAACCATCCACCAGCGCAGCCAGTGCCGGACGGGCCTTGCCTTGGGACACCATGTCGCTTTCGTGCAGGAACATGATATCGATGTCACTCTGCGGATTCAGTTCGGCGCGGCCATAGCCGCCGATGGCCGCCAGCGCCAAAACTGGCCACGTCGTTTTGTCCGGCGGCGTCGCCGCGTTTTTGACTCCTTCCAAAATGTAGCGCAGCAACAAGTCAATAATCGCCGAGCGCGCCTGGCAAACTTCCCGGCCCTCGCCCCCGGCCCGATGCACAATTTTCAGCCGGTGCGTTTCGACCTTGAGAAAGTTCCTGAACCGCGCCAATTCCCCGCGCGGATGGGTTCGTGCGGGCAGGGTCAGGCGCGCGGCGGCGCTGGCCTGGATTTTTTCGAGCAATGTCGGCATCCGCACCAAAGGTAGGGCAGACCCACGCGCCGCGCAAGCAATGGAGCGGATTTCAAGGCTCCCGGGTCAATTTCCAAGCCGGATCAGGTTCGTAAGTGGTCATCGCCGCCGCGATCTTTGCCGTCTTTGGCCCCAGGTTTTTTTCATGGACCCTGCCCTCCTGATTCACGATGAAAGTCATGATGCCCGAGTTGCCCCATTGCGCCGGCCACGCCACCAGCGCGAATCCGGCGATCATGCGGCCATTGATGATATAGTTGTATTTGCCGCCGGCGGCGTGCGGTCCCTGCCGCGTCAGTATTTTGAAATAATACCCGTGGTAAGGCTTCTGGTCGCCGGTCATGATCTTGGATTCTCTGCGGTAGCCTTCGCCGCACGCCTCCGCAATCAGCGGCCCGAACGGACTGGCCTCGTCCCCCTCCGCGACGTGCCAGTAAAGGCCGTCATGCCTGCCGGGGTTGCTGCGCAAGTATTGGGCGTATTGCAGCACTCCATCGCCGGTCCGATCTTTGCCGGCATACTCCCGCTGCGCCTCCACGTACGCCTGGCAAACCCGAATCGTCCCCAACTCGTTCATCCCAATCCGCCGATTGAGTATTTCCTCCCTCCCAGCCTCCGTATCGAACCACCATTGGCCATCCCGTTGCACCAGCGGAATCGGAAACGGCCACGCATCATTGCCGATTTCCAATATCACCCTCGCCTCCGACTCCCGCGCCAATGCCACCTTCTCAGATATCCGCCGCGCAAAAATCACAAACCTCTCCCTCGCCTGAACGGCGTCCGCCGAAACAAGACCCCTCAACTCCGGCCCGAAAATCGCCTCCAGCGCATTGGTATCCTTGGTCCCGGCCGCGGCGGTCAATGCCTTCACGGCCTCTTCCGGCGTGGCGAATCGCTCCTCCTGCGCGGCAACTGTCTGCCGCGGCGTTGCCAGGCCAGCCATCAGCGCCCCGAACACGCAGGCACAACGCACCAATTTCAAAACGACGCATTTCATATTAAATCTCAATGCCGGCCTGAAGTTCCTCCGGATCGGGACGACCCCGAACTGCTGCTCCCCCGGCTCGACTGCCCGCGCGAACTGGATTCACGAACTTCACGCGCACTTTGCGAGCCGCCGAACACGCTTTCAGACGGTTCGCCTCTCTCGATCGTGCGCGACACTGCCGGTGCCCGGCTCACTTCCGGTGCCCGGCTCACTTCCGGCGCGCGGCCGATTACAGTCACCCCCCGCGGCGCCTCCGCGGGACGCGCGGCCAACCGTGGCGCGGGAAGCCTCGGCGCCGCATAGGCCCGCGAAACCGGGCGATTTTCATAGCCGCGATCTCCGCCCGCCACGATGGCCGAAGCCGCGCGCGTTTTGGGCCGCCACAGACCCGAATCATGGGCGGTGGTTCCCTGGCGCCGCGCTGCCGGCGGCAGTTGCCACCAACCTCGGGGACGCACATGCCCCGGGCCCCAACTGATCAAACGGTGATTCCGCCAGTCCCAATCGTACCCCAACCACACCCCAATCGGAAAACCGATCCCGAAGCTGCAATACACCCCCGGTTGATAATAGATCAGGTCCGGCTGATAATCCGGCACATAAATATCCTCCGCATCTGTCGGCTCTATGTCAATTGTGCCGTCATCGCTCTCCACATTTTCCTGCGGAGTGCTTTGCAGATTCCCCAAAGCCTGCGCCTTCGCTCGCAGCCGTTGAATCGAATCCATGACCTCGGATTGCTGGTTGGCGAAGGCCTCTCCAAGCTCCGTCGTCCACGCCAGATTGTCATCCATCCATTTCAGCACTGTCGGGTAATGCGCCAATCCCTGCACGCTCGCATCCCAAGGCTGCACCGAGATTTGATTCGGATCCCCGCCCTGGCCCACATACCGGTTCGCCAGCACGATTTGCGACGGCACAGTCGAAGCCGGCAGAATCAGCCCGACCAGCGGGTCCGGGTAAAGCGCGATTGGCCCCACCATCTGGTCCAAGTCCGCGCTCGACCACACCGCCGCGCCCGGCGCTGGCGGAGGAGCGCCGTCTTGGGCGGAGCCTCGCGTCCACGCGCCCGCCAAAGCCAGCAGCGCCGCAACGACAACTGCCATATTCTTCATGCCCCCCATGCTGGCCCCGTCTTCCCAAATAGTCAACACCCATGCCGCTGCCTTGCGAATGGGCGCATTTCACTTTCTTGGGTGGGTGCTCCTAATCCTAATCCTAATCTTAATCCTAATCTTGTCCCTTCCGTCTCTTTGGTCCCTTTCGTCCCTGAAAAAGAGTCACAATTCAGTTGCACAATGCCTCCGGCTTTGGCTTTATTCATCCTTTTGGAATTGGCCATGAAACGAGAGCGTGTGACGAATGTATATTCCGGTCATGTTCAGGGGATCGGGTTTCGTTACACGGTGAAGATCCTGACGGCCAGTTTCGAGGTGACCGGCACGGTCCGCAATCTGCCCGATGGACGGGTGGAATTGGTGGCCGAAAGCGCCAAAGAGGAATTGGAAGCCTTCCTCAAGGCCATTCGCGACTCGGATGTCGGGTCTTTTATACGCCAGGAACAGGCCCGCTGGTCCGACGCAAAAAATGATTTTCGTGGCTTTGAGATCACGCATTAGTTTAGACTGGAATGGTTCAAGATGAAGTACGCCATTATTGCCGATATCCACGCCAATCTGGAGGCGTTCCAAGCGGTTTTGCAGGATATCGAGAAACAGAAATGCACCCATATCACCTGCCTGGGTGATGTCGTCGGCTATAATGCCAATCCCAAGGAATGCCTCGACATCGTCCGCTCCATGAACATTCCCACCATCAAAGGCAACCACGACGAGTATTGTTCGACCGATGAACCCCTGGAAGGTTTCAACCCCCACGCCGCCGAAGCGGTCAATTGGACGCGCAAGCAGTTGAACGCTGAGGATAAAAAATGGCTCATTGACCTCAAATACGTCCGCCTCCTTTCCAACTTTACCATCGTCCACGCCACCTTGGATGGCCCGCAGCGTTGGGGGTATGTCTTCGAGAAACTCGCCGCCGCCGCCAGTTTCACCTACCAAAACACCCCCGTTTGCTTTTTTGGCCACACGCATGTGCCCGTCGCTTTTATTCGCGACAGCGTTGTCCGCGGCGGCACTTACTCCAAGTTCAAAGTCGAGGCGGGCCGGAAGTATTTTATCAACGTCGGCGCCGTCGGCCAGCCCCGCGACGGCAACCCCAGGGCATCCTATGTGGTTTATGACATGGCCGAAGGCTCCATCGAATTGCGCCGCTTGGACTATGACATTCCCGCCGCCCAAAAGAAAATTCTTGCGGCCGGCCTGCCCGCGCGGCTGGCGGATCGGCTCGCCGTCGGAAAATAACCAAGGCCGCAGGAACGCCCAGGCGTTGAAAATTCTGATCCTCAAACCCAGTTCCATGGGCGACGTGATTCACGCGTTGCCGGTTCTGCGCCTGCTCAAGCGCCATTTTCCCAAAGCCCAAATCTACTGGTGGCTCGACGCCGCCCTGTTGCCGTTGCTGGAAAAGGACCCCGACCTCTCGGGCATTATTCCCTTCCAACGCAAACGCTGGGCCGCGCCCCGTCGCTGGCCGGAGATTGCCCACAGCCTGCGCACCATGCGCCAGCACCGTTTTGACTGGGCGATTGATCTGCAAGGATTGGCCCGCAGCGGCCTCTTCGCCTGGCTGGCCAACGCCGGCTTGACCGTCGGCCTGGACAATCTGCGCGAAGGTTCCCGCGAAGGCGCGCGCGCCTTGTACGACGTGACCCCGCCGCGCGCCCCCGCGCACCTGCACGCCGTTGATCGTTATCTGGCCGTCCTGCCCCTGCTCGGCGTCCCCGTGCATCGGGATTTCGACTGGCTGCCGCCCCGCCCGGAAATTGCCGCGCAAGTCCAACAGAAATGGCATCCGGCAAATACGCGCTGGGTGGCGCTGTTGCCCGGGGGGCGATGGGACAACAAACGCTGGCCCGCGCCATACTGGATTGAACTGGTCAACCTGATGCGGCAGACCCCTGAGCTAAAATTCGTCATCCTGGGCAGCCAGGACGAGCATCCCCTCGGCCAGGCGATAGCGGCGGCAGCCCCTGAACGCTGTCTAAATCTGGCCGGCCGCACCTCGCTGGCGGAAATGATCGAATGCATACGCCTGAGCCGTTTAATCATCACCAACGACACCGGCCCGATGCACGTTGCCGCCGCATTGGGCCGTCCCGTCATCGCCCTCTTCGGCCCGACCAACGCATTGAGCACGGGACCCTATGGTCAGCCTGGCAACGTATTGCAGAACAAGGCCCTGCCCTGTGTGCCCTGCATGAGCCAGAAATGTTATTACCGCGATCCCTTGGCCTGCCTCCATTCGATCACCCCGCAAACCGTCTTCCAAAGAGCCATCCGCACATTGGCGACCATCTCATAATTCGTCACCCGGCAACGGCGGGACATCAGGCGAGGCGTCGAGGAAGGCGAGGAAGTCCTCCCGCTTGGCTCGAAGGGCGCGCTGGCGGAAGTGGTCAACCGTCATCAGCGCGCTTAACTTCTCTGCGGCGGCGGAGGAAACCAATTGATCAACAGTCAAGCCCTCCTTGGCCGCATATTCGCGGAGTTGGCAGGCCAGACTCTCGGACATTTGGACGGTCAGAGTGCTCATATTTTTACCTGTTTGAGGAAATTGGAGGGCGATACCGCTCCAATTCCCCACTTTTCCATTCCCCGGAAATCCCGGAGATTGTGTGTAATAATGTAACGCGCATTGGCCGCGACTGCCAGTTCAAAAATGAGATCGTCATCCGGGTCAGACAAGGCGGGCCGCCAATGGAAGAAGATTTCCTGGAGATGGTTGACGGAGAGGAGGAAGTCGAGAAACGCCTCAGCCTGAGGCGCGGCACGATCGAGTAGGTTCTCTGGACGGAGAAGGACGGCGCGATATTCGACGAAAACGGGCACGGAAATGACCGGTTGAAAGCCAGGGTCTGGCAAGCGTGAGAGCGGAGCGCGGGAGGCTCCGCTTCGGGAACGTGCTGCTGCCACGAGCACACTGGTGTCGAACACAACTCTCATTTGGCGGATTCCATGATTTTGACTTTCCCCGCCCTCAGCCCGAAATGTCAAGCCGATACAGGTGGATCCAATCTCCAATTCCCAATTTCCAATCTCCAATTTCAAATTTCCAATTTGGAATCTCCACTATTCAGCAGGGGGCCAGGCTCCCGAAATAGTGGCAGCGGCGTAGTGCAATTGCGAACTGGAAATGGTATTACGAAGCCAATTTTGAAGCCAGCGCCGTAGGCGCGACATAGTTGCAGAACCCGGACAAAAAACAATATGAGCGCCGTAGGCGCGACATATTTATAGAGAGCGACATCTTTCACGCGGCAATTTCGTTTTCCATGACGTCCCATCCGTCCCATTTGTCCCATTCGTCCCATCCGTCCCATTTGTCCTTGGATGGCCGCAAAAACGCGCAAAAGATCGCAAGAGAGGATTTTGACAGGATGACCATCCCTGACCCACAGGATTGCAGCGGGGACGCGATTTAGCCACAGAGATCACAGAGACCACAAAGATTCTTGACAGGATGACCGCCCCTTTGACCCACAGGATTCGGATTTTCATTTCCCCCAGCCCATGGTTGCGCGCTCTCTGTGTTCTCTGTGCTCTCTGTGGTTAAATCGCCGTGGCCCCGTTTCAAACTTTGTAGCCGATAGGCCGCAGACCGCCGCCCTGCAAACTGGCATAACATTCCTGTTATGCCAAAGCATGATAAAATATTGTCGGAATTTGGGCGTAACGTTTCACGTCTGCGCAACGAGGCCGAACTTTCCCAGGATAAACTGGCCGAGAAAGCCAGTCTCGACCGAACTTACTTAAGCGGCATTGAGCGCGGCGTTCGGAATCCGGGAATCAAAGTCGTCATCCGTCTAGCGCGCGCACTTCGCGTCAGCGTGGACCAACTTTGCAAAGGGGTGGATGCGTGATCCCGCTCACTTGCCTTGATCTTTTTTGCGGATGCGGCGGTTTTAGCTTGGGAATGCAGCGCGCCGGATTCCGGATTTTGGCGGCGATTGATTTCAATGAACATGCCGTTACAACATTCAAGGCGAACTTTTCCAATGAAACTCTCACGCTTTGCAAAGACCTCACCAAGTTCCCCCCGGAGAAGTTGGCAGAACAACTGGGTGTCAAACATGTTGACGTGATTGTCGGTGGCCCGCCTTGTCAGGGCTTCAGCACCGCGCGTCAGTACGACGGCGCGAACCACGGTCAGCGCCGTCTGGTCCATGACGAACGCCGCAAGCTTTACCGTGAGTTCCTTTGCTATGTGGGTTTTTTCCAACCGAGAATCTTCGTAATGGAGAATGTTCTCGGCATTCGATCTGCTGCGGGAGGCGAGTATTTCACCGCCGTCCAGAAGGAGGCGCGGCGATTGGGCTACCGCGTCCACGGTCAAATCGAAGATGCGTGGAAACTGGGCGTCCCGCAAAAGCGCCGCCGCCAGCTTTTCATCGGCGTTCGGGCAGACTTGCCGGGTTATTTCCTGCCGGAACTCAAACCCGCGCCGCGCGCCGAACCTCGCCCGTTGCTTGGCGCAGCCATCGGCGACCTCCCGATCCTCCGCGCCGGTGGCGGCGAGGATGAACGCGAATACAACTTGTCCCGACGCGTGGATCACGTCGAGAACCAAGGCAAAACAGCCCTTCGCTACCTGTGCGAAGTTCTTGAGATTGACAGCGCCAAAATACTTACCAACCACGTTGCCCGTCCTCACAGTAAACGCGACTTGCGCGACTTTGCCCGACTGCGCGAAGGGGAGAATTCCGCCGTAGCCATGCGCGTCCGTGGAATCATGTTTGAGTTTCCTTACGACAAATCCAGCTTCAAAGACCGCTACACCCGCCAAAGCCGTTGGCATCCGTGCAGCACCATCGTTGCGCACCTGAGCAAAGATGGCCTGATGTTCATTCACCCGACACAGAACCGCTCTTTCACTCCCCGAGAAGCCGCGCGCGTGCAAAGTTTTCCTGACTGGTTTCGCTTTCCCAAGTTACGTACGCACGCTTTCCGGCTCATCGGCAATGCCGTTCCTCCGCTCGTAGCCGAAGCTGTCGGGCTGGCGGTGAAGGAGTTTCTTGAATCGCCATCCTCCAACCGCGAGCGAACCGAAGACACTCGTGCGATGCGGCAACTTGCCGGCTTGGAGAAAGATGTTCCGCAAGCCCGGCAAGCCGCCGCCTCTGAATTACAAAGGCTGGCCAGCCTTGATCGCCGCGCTCTTCGCGCCCTGCCCACGGAAACATTTCTTCAAGGGTGGCGCGCATTGATATTCCTTTTTCCAGACCTGCATCCCGACAACGCCCTTGATCACGGAGTGCAAATTGAGGAAGTCAGCCCCAACCAACTTGCTTTGCCCGGCTTTGATGCCCTTCTTTCCAAGCGCTACTCCCGCAGCGGTTGGCCGGTGGCACTCGAACTCATCGGCAACGAAGCGTGGAGGCGGTTTGATGCCGGGGAACTGGCTCAGCCAGACTTATACTGCGTCGAAGCACAGCGTACGGGGCTCCGTTCTAGCACCGAAATCCGAATTCAAGACAGAGTGATGGAAACAAAGACATGAATCCTAAGTGGCATTTCAACCAGCGGCGCCCCTGTGATAGGATGAGGGATTCGGCCAATGATGCCTTCTTCACGGCTGAGAGTTTGGAGAATTTGAGCGAGGCGCTTGTGCGCGAGGGTATCCAGAACTCGCTCGACGCAGCGCGTCGTGGCCAGGCGAACGAGCGCGAAGTACGCGTGAGGATTTGCTTCACGCCTGCCGCTTCCTCCGATGCACGGAATTATCTGAGCGAGATGTTCGAGCTTGGAAGGCAACATTTCGAACGTGGCGTTGGTGGAATTCGTTTCGAGCACCTGTTTGGACCGGGCTGCGGTTACCTGGTCTTCGAGGACTTCGGAACTAAAGGGTTGGCCGGTGACGTGAACGAATGGCGATTGGAGCGCGCGGAGCAGAATGCCTTCTTTAGCTTTTTCCGAGCTGAAGGGCAATCCGCCAAGACAGGCGAGAACCTCGGGCGTTGGGGCATCGGTAAGCAGGTCTTTCCAACCGCCAGCCGACTGCACGCAATGATTGGGCTGACGGTGCGCGCCGACTCTCCTACCAAAGTGCTGATGGGTTCCGCTGTTGTCCGCACTCACGCGGTTCAAGGTCAGGATTACCAGCCGGACGGCTGGTTTGGCTGGCGGGAGTCCACCGATGAACAAGTGAACCCGGTAACGGACGAAGGTTTCATCACGGACTTTACGCGGACGTTCGGTTTGCAGAGAGACAATGCGCCTGGATTGTCAGTCGTCGTGCCTGCGATTGACGAGCGTTTGACCTGCGACGACTTGCGGTGCGGAATCATCCGCAGCTTTTTCTGGCCGATCCTTTCGGGTGAATTGGTGGTCGATTTGGAAGGGCCGGGCGGTCCTTGGCGCATTGATGCAGAAACTTTGGCCGCAAATCGAACTCTGCTTCCAACTGCCGAAGCAGCGGTTGTCGAGTTCGCAAGTTGGGCGGCCTTTGCCAAGTCGGACGAGATTGTGAGCTTGCCCAAAGACGCAGCGACGCGCCCCGATTGGCGGACAAGTGTCGAATCATTACTACCCGAATCAAAGATTGCCGAAATTCGTGCGCTTTTGGAAAGCAATCAGCATGTGGGTGTGCGCATTCCGGTAAGAGTCCGTCCAAAGGAAGAAGGCCGGGAGGAGAAGCTGTCGTTTTTTACCGCATACATTGCTCTATGCCATGATTCAGGCCACCGTCCGATTTTTTTGCGTGACGGGATTGTCATCACGGATGTCAGGTGCCCGCTTATGTCGGGCAATCGTTCACTGGTCGTTGTGGATGATCCACCTCTGGCTGGACTGCTTGGCGACGCTGAGGGCGTGAATCACACGCAGTGGCAGAAGGACTCAGCCAAATTTCACAACCGTTACGTTCACGGCCCCGACACAATCAAGTTCGTTTCCCGAAGTGTTTTCGAGATCATACAACGATTGCACGCAGCGGAAACGAAAGGGGACCCAAACCTTCTACTGCATTTGTTTTTCCTTCCGGCTGACGAACCCCCAATACCGGCACCAAAACCAACGGCTCCGCCGGGGTCAACGCCGCCACCTCCTCCGCCAACGCCTCCACTAGCCCGTCCTAAAAAGTTCGACGTTCGCCGAGTGGATGGCGGGTTCATTCTCGCGCCCGGCAGCAGTCCTCTTGTAGTCTTTCCTGTGCGAGTACGGGTTCAGGCTGGCTACGCGGTGCGCCGTGGTGATGCTATCAAACGATGGGTGACAGACGACTTTGTCTTCACACGACAGCCGTTGCGACAGGACCCGAAACCGAATGGCGTGCTTGTCTCGCATGAGGACGGCAACACCATCGAGTTGGAAATCCGCAAGCCGGACTTTGAATTTGGAGTCTGCGGATTCGACAAGCGACGAGACCTCGTGGTCAGGGCGATTGAAATGGGAGGGAGCGATGAAGCGGACGTTTAATTACACAGGCCGCAAGAAGATTGAGCGGCGCGACATCAGGATCACTCTGCGCGAAGAACGTGGGGCATTGGTTTTTGATGCCGACCTGCGGCTCGCCGACTACAAGTTCTCACGCACCGCCGAGGTCTGGCTTGAAGCGCACCGGCAAAACGTTTGGATGCAGTTTGCCTGGGGAACTGTTTCAGCCATGCGCCAGCCGACAGACCGCAAGTTGGTGGAGTTTGACGTGTCGGACGGAATTCTGTTTCGCGTGCGCGTTGTTCAACCACAAGGCCAAGAGCATCACAAGTTGCTAGGCGAAGCGGATGGCATCCACTTCGTAAAAGTTGGTGAGGCGTCGGATCGGCGGCGGCATCTGCTCAAGCCCATCCCGGACGCGCTGGATCAGTTGCTTTGGAAGCTGGACTTGGAGCGTGATCCGCCCTGCCTTTTGGTCAATCAAGACGCGAAGCCGAGTTGGAAGGCACTGGCGGGATCGCCGCATTTCACCTCGCTGGTCTATCCCGAAGTTTTGCGCCGGCTGCTCACGCAGGCACTTGTAGGAGAGAAATGGACAGAGGATGACGATGAAGGTGGGTGGACTTCAGACTGGATGCGGTTCGCGCGCAATCTTGGTGTCCCGTGGCCGCCGCCACTGTCGGATTCGGAGGCGGAGTGCGTTGCTTGGATTGAAGAAGCTGTGGCGGCGTTTGCGCGCCGCAACCAATTGCGAAATGTGTGGGATTTGACCTGTGACGAGGAGGACCGCCAATGAAACTTCGCCGATTCAATTCCGATGGCATTGCCACATTTGCGAACTACCGCGCGCGACTGACGCTGGAACCCACGCTGTCACCACCGCTCGAGTTGTTGGAGGACGCCGTACTCACGGAAATCGTGTCAGAGTATACAGAGGTAGCCTCTCGTTCTTTCGTGAACCGGCTGGAGGCGGGCAAGTATTTGAATGAGTTAATCGATGCCGCCGGTATCAGTCTTCCTGAGCGCGACGGCGGGCTGTGGACCTGGCTAACGCTGTTCTTCTTTGAGGAAGTCTGCCCACCTGATGGAAACGGACGGAGGAAACCACTCGGCGAGGAACGCTTGCTACCTTTGGTTGATAATTACCAGAGATTCTATCGGCATCTGCTACTCGGTCCGTTCCTCATTGTCCGCGCCAATCGTGATGCTCCTGAGAGGGCGATTGCTATGTTGTGCAATCCGCTTTGGAAGCCGGGCGAGATCGCAGGGCAACTCGCAGCCTACAAGGAATTGGTGACGAATCGCGCCATTGCAGAAGCATCCACACGCCTCTACTTCAATCCCTCCACCGGCTCCTTCAAGCATGGTGCTGGCTCCAGTTCGCGAGGCGCACCACGCCGACTGGCTGCGTTACTGAACCAACTCGACCTGACGTACTATCTCTATGGCATGACAGCAGATGAATTGCTTGCGCTCTTACCGAAAGAATTTGATCGTTTTCGCAGCGGGGCGTGATAATTTTAACCTAATGCCTGACGTTTTCTGCCAGCACAGCCGGAGTTTTGACCCGCCGTCGCTCGGAACCCATGGCGGGCCAGGCATGATTCTCCATGGACCAAAATCCACTCCCCATCCTGTCATCCTGTCCAACTCCGTTTTTGTCCGTGTCTATCCGGTTTTATTCGTGGTCAGATTCCCCTTCTTTTCCCCGACTTCAGCCTTTAGAATTTAGCATTTAGCCTTGTCTCCATGCCTGACGTTTTCTCCAAAGCCAAGCGGTCGCAGGTGATGGCCCGCATCCGCTCGCGCGGCAACAGGGACACTGAACTGGCCTTGATGCGGCTCTTTCGACGGCATGGCCTCTCCGGCTGGCGGCGGCATCAGCCCGTTTTTGGCCGGCCGGACTTCGTCTTCCCAAAGGCCAGGGTGGCGGTGTTCGTGGATGGCTGTTTCTGGCATGGCTGCCCGAAGCATTCAACTTTCCCGGCAACCAATCGCGCCTTCTGGAAACGCAAACTCACGGCCAACAAGCTCCGGGATCGCCTGGTCAACCGGACGTTGCGCCGGAAAGGTTGGCGGGTGGTGAGAATTTGGGAGCACGATTTGCGGAAGCCAGGCCCCTCTTTGCGGAGAATCCAGAGGGAAATTAAGAAGTAAGAATCGCCAAGGCCGGCATCGGAGTGCCAGCCCTGCCATTCTACAATTGTAAGTAGCTTTCTTACAACATGTTGCGACTGTTCAAAAGGTTCCTCAACGTTTTCGGTGGAATAGAAATGCGGCCAGTGTCGCCTGGATTCTGGCCTCCACGCCGCCGTTGCCATGAGCGGACGCGCTGGGTGTGATGCCAGGGTGCTACAGGAGGTTCTCTGTGTTGTAAATGGATTTTTTCTGGGAGTTATTGACATAGAATTTAAGC
>Ga0326728_10011830_pt1 | contig 19720 bp, 19 predicted proteins | sample MB3enrmetagenome_FD_207602 | JGI IMG/M metagenome (GOLD analysis project Ga0326728, IMG submission 207602) | Lab enriched peat soil microbial communities from McLean, Ithaca, NY, United States - MB31MN | ecosystem: Environmental > Terrestrial > Soil > Wetlands > Peat | place: USA: New York... | reverse complement strand
TGAGTTTTCCATCAGGAGTGAAGCTTGACACAGCTGCTCGGGTCTCCATACACATGTGGGCCTGACCGCCGCATTTGAACCAGTCTTCCCTGATGTAGTCTGCTTCCTCAAAAGCCTCTTCCACATCGCCCCACTCAATATGCCGCGTTACATTAATGTTACGCTCAAAACCTTGATGGATTTCAGGCGCCTCTTTCTTGATTGCTTCCATAGGGTCGTAGACGGCAGGGAGGACTTCATATTGAGCATCGATCAGGTCAAGGGCCTGCTCCGCGATTTCCTCGGTTAAAGCGGCGACTGCTGCAACCGGCTCGCCGATGTAGCGCACCTTATCGAGGGGGAGGATCTGCTCGTCGCAGAGATCCTGGTAGCGACGCCAGATCCCTTGCTTGACTCCGAGGGTGTCCTTGCCGGTCACCACACCGATCACTCCCGGAAACTCCAAAGCTTTGCTGTAGTCAATGTTCAGGATTTTTGCATGAGGGTGCGGGCTTCTTAGAATCTTGCCGTAGAGCATGCCCGGCAGTTTCACATCGAAGGTGTAGGTTGCCCGGCCCGTCACCTTGGCGATTCCGTCCACGTTATGAACGTGTGTATTAATGACAGAGTATTTATTCATTGTCACTCCTCCCTGTAGTTACCTTTTACCACTGCTTCGACAGCCCGCACGATACTGTTGTAGCCAGTACAGCGACAGATATTTCCTTCGATACCCTCTCTGATCTCCTCCTTGGTCGGGGCTGGGTTTTCCTTTAAGAAGGCCTCACACGACATGAGCATGCCTGCCGTGCAAAAGCCGCACTGGTAGGACCCGTAGTCGAGGAAGGCTTTCTGCATAGGGGCCAGCTTGCCATTTTTCTCAAGCCCCTCCACGGTTGTGATATGCCTCCCTTGCGCTTGCACAGCGAGAATGGAACATGACTTTACTGCCATATCATCGATCATCACCGTGCAAGCCCCGCAGGAGACTGTTTCGCAACCCCTCTTAGTTCCGGTCAGACCTATGTGGTCTCTTATGACTTCGACGAGAAGGGTCTTTGGACTTATATAAAGCTCATACTCCTGGCCATTCACTGTCAGTTTTAATAGCTGTTTTTCCATTGAGTCGGAACCTCCTTCGCTCTATGAATGAGTCGCCTGGTCCCACGCCTGCTTTACCATGCGCTTCGTCAGGACTTTGACCAGATGCCGTCTGTACTCTTCAGAGGCATGGATATCGGAAACCGGCTCGGCATCGCCGGAGGCAGCCTCGCCTGCCTTGACAAGAAGCGCATCCGCAAGCTTCTTACCGATGAGAACTTTTTCCGCGTTCTTTGCGCGGATCGGGGTGACTCCTGCGTTGCTGAGCACGACTCGCGCGTCGTTGCAAGTACCTTTTCGGTCTATCGTCACCGCTGCAGCCACGCCAACGATTGCCTGATCGTTTTCAATAAGGTTGAATTTTTTGTATGCCACGGCTGTACCGGATCGAAGGGGAGGAACTTGGACCTCGACCACTAATTCGTCCTTTTCGATGGCTGTCTCAAAAAGGCCGGTGTAGAATTTCTCCAGAGGGACGATTCTGCTCCCTTTCAGAGAGGCGAGTTTTATCTTTGCGTCAAGCGCGATTAGCGTAGGCGCAAGATCGCCAGACGAATCACCGTGAGCGAGATTGCCTGCAATCGTCCCCCAGTTGCGGACCTGAATAGAGGCCAGCCTCTTTTCTACGGCAACGAGAACGGGATATTTCTGCTTGATCAGTTCCGATGTTTCGATGGCTCTGTGGGTTGTCGTTGCACCGATTTTAAGCCCTTCTTGCTCGTCGAAGACGATATAGCACAACTCCTTCAGTCCTTTGATATCGATTAAATGGTCCGTCACCAATAGCCCTTGCCGCATCACGATCAGCAAGGATTGCCCGCCGCAGATAATCTTGGAGTCGTCTTTGTGGGCGGCGAGCATGGAGAGTGCTTCCTGAAGGGTACCGGGTCTAAGGTATGTAAAGTCTTGTATCATGATTGTCTCCTCTTGCTTTGAATGTCGGGATTCTCACTCTTCCTATCCGGTCTCGAACAGACGCCTTTTTATCCGCCTGCAAGAAGCATGAAACGAGGCGCTTCATAAAGCTCAACCTCTTCGAAGCCCTTCTCAGCCTTGTAGCGCAAGATTTCAATTAACCTATCTAAGTTAGTAACTTGCCGACCATCGATGACCCTCCAGATTCTTGGATTAGTCCAGTCCCATTCTTTCGCTTCCCTAAGGCTGCAAATTCGGGTTCCCCGGTTTTCCATATCGATCACTTTTATTCGAATTGTAGGCTCCCTCCTGGCTTCACCGTATCTACCAGCCCACGGCTCCGAAGACTTTCTTAGAAGCTCAAAGTCGTCGGAAAAGGAATGAAGTCCCGATTTGCTAAACTCCTTCGGTTCATCAATAACCCCCTGGCGAGGCTTGGAGAGACTTAGATAATGATGTCTCGCCCTATAGAGAACGCAATCCGTGCACATCTTTCTTGAAAAAGGACAGGTCATTGCAGTATTCGCCATTCGTGTACCTCCGTGAGGTTCCTTTCTGGCCCCCGATTAAACCCCAAAGGAAAGAATTGATGAACGATTTTGATGTTTAGAAAGCATTAGGAAGCCATAATCAAGTTGAGTGTTCACTATAATGAACCATTAATGTCCAAAATTGAAAAGCCTTTTAAGGGAAAAATAATGATAATTTCTTACCTTTAATTACATTTAATAACAAATTAACCATATACTGTCAAGAAACGATTTTCAGGACAAAATTGATTGAGAACTAAAAAGTTCACTGTAATGAACAACCTCGAAGATTCTCTTTCCTAATATCGGAAAAAGCTATATATTACAACCGCAAATGAACAATGTGGATAATGGCCATTTCGAAACGGTGATCATCAATCTCGCACGGTCACTATTGTTTTGAGAGTCCGTCAAGAAAGCAGATCTAAACAGAAAAGGGAAAGATTATGGGCAAAAAGAGAGGATCATTCATGAAATGGGAAATCATGCTTGTGGTTGTTGGTCTTGTAGCGATTCAGACGGAAGCACATGAAAACACTCGGAGCTGGAAATTCTTCTTTACTAATGTAGAGTCCGATTTTTTTTACGACCCCGATACCGTTTCAAAGTCGCCAGAGAGCATCGTAAGGGTTTGTTGGAAAGAAGTCTTCAAGACGAAAGAAGTATTGAGGTCCAGGGGATTCACGGGGAGTGAATGCGAGAAAGTAGTCTACCAGCTAAACGTGACTGAAATAAACTGTCTGAGAAAAGAGTGGCGTAGAAAATGTTTTATGCTTCGTTCGGGAGAAAGAGATGATACTGGCTGTACCATCCACAAGGAGCGATCGGACAAATGGGTTCCTGTAATGGAAGGGCAGCCAATTGGAGCCCTATATGGAAAAGTGTGCGGATAGTTTCCCGGTTTTGCGTTAGCAAACCGGCCTACCAAGCCCCTCCTATCGTTCAATGAGGGGTGGTCTCACGCTTTGAAATTGTGGAGTTCAAGTGGAAATGTTCAATCCCTTGACATATTCCCACTGTTGACTTGTAGGTGAAATCTTCAACAGAGACTTACTCTGTCACGGCCTGTCAAAAGAGGTAACAGTCAGGTTATCTTTGAAGCTATTCCCAGGAGGTGAATCCCTTTATTTCTTACCATTTCTCCTCTCATCCCCTTTAATAGTTCTTCTCTTTCTCATAAAAATACAACTAGTCCAACAAAAAAGTTGAAGCTAAAAAGATTTGTTTAGTTCTGTCTATAGGAGAGAAGAGAGTAAAATGGTTCAAGAAAAAACCGACCCATAGGGAAGGTTTTTTGATTTTATTATTATATCTTAATATATCATGTTGTTTTCGGACCTTTAATGATTTGACAAGCTTACATCGGTTTTCGTTTTCCGGACCCCTCCTCCTTTTTTTCCGATTCCCACATCCTTATTTTCCGATCCCCTCATCCTCTTCATTAGTGTCATTTTTGTCAGAGGCTTTTGAAAGATCAGGTTTCTTTTTGTTGGGCCTCTTTATCTCATACTTAATCCCTTGAAGTCCTTCCGTCTCTTTATAGGATAGTATCAGCCCATTCCTCTTTAAAGGCTCCAGAGTGTTGAGTTCGAGGTTTTTGATGAGGTTTGTTATATTCTTGTCCAAGAAATTCATTTCACTAACGATGGTATCAAGATTCAACTGGATTGAGGAAAAGTTGTTATGAAGTAAAAAATGCCTATAAAATATTTGGGCTGACCGGGGAAGGTTATACAATTTCTTATCAACCCAATCAAAGTTAAAAGTCAAAAGATTATGGACAAAGAGTTCTCCCAGGATTGTGCTAAACACGATATAATACTCCCGGCCTTGGACTACTCCATCTTTACGAACGTCAATATTAATTGAAGCTAACTCGAAGAGCCTGCTAAAAATGGTCATGTCATACCATCTTTCCTTTGCGTCCTTCCTATCTCCTCTGAATAGCCTCACCGGGAAGGACAAGCAGAATTCAACGCTCGACGTTTCCCTCAATAGGTTCATTATCTCATTTGATGACATTTCCTTTCCCGTGAATCTCCTAAAATCCTTGTCACTCAATTTTACCCAGTATTTTTGATTCTTGATGATTGGAATATCCTCTTCTGTCACCTCGGAAGGAATCGGGGACTTATCAAGAAACGGTTTCAATTCCATTTCGCGAAGTTTGATGCTCTCGATGTCTTCAAAAATAGGCGATACCTCTTTTGGGAGACTATTTCCCCCAGTTTTTAGCAGGAAGCAATAACTTATAACGTCCATGGCCATAAGGTGTCTGGCATTCCAATATCCGGTTATAGAGCAGAGTTTTTTAGAGTGTTTATCCTCCCATTCAAAAGGAAAGTGGATATTTGTCTCAGCTTTCCCTCCTTTCTTGATAACTGGTGGAATGGATTTATTGATCCCCCTTTCAGAAACGTTACGCCAGTCTCCGCTTGGACTCAACCTCTTGATCGTTTGCAAAAAGGAATTCTCCAACCGAGCGTACGCCATATTATCCTTGAGATGGACCTTCAACTCTTTCAGAACTTCATACTTTTTCTTTAGGTCATTGAGATTGGCGTTTCGGTACTTGGGGAAAGGGATGGAATCGTATTCGGATCTGATTTTAAGAAAAAGATCTAAAGCCTCTTGTTCAGTCATGGGGTTCATCCTTCCTATTCGAATTTAGATTTCTTACTCCTTGGTTTGCCTGATTCATCTATCCGATCCGTCACCGTCATATGCTCTTTGTCCACTTTTAAAGGGATCTTCCCAGTGAATCCGGTCCCCCTCTTCGCTTTGAAAACAATGAGGTCTATGGTTCCGTCATGACGAATGATCTTTTCCCAGTCTTGTTTTACCTGGTATCCATCCTCCGTTTCTTCCACAGGAGCGAGGATGCCCAGCCAGCTTGACTCGTATTCAATCATTCCGGTCTCCTTAAAAGAAGCCATGCTCAATTTTTGGCCTGATTTATATGAATCCCTCGCAAGCTCCGATATTGCTACGATTGGGATGTTCCAGCTTTTTGCAAGATTGGTGAGTTGGCCTACGATTTCTTCAATACGAAGTCTCTCGTCCTGAAACTTCCGCGGGATCCTGATTTTCTGGAGATAATCAACGATGATGACAGGAGCTTGACCATGCTTCTCCTTGATTTTGGAAATGTAGTGGTCCCATTCATCCAGGTAAATCATTTTCTCAACGACATATTTGAGGGTCATGATCTTCTTTATCTCAGGGATGTTGCAGAGATCCTTAATCCCTGTTTGGCAATTGACATTAAATCTCTCGATGGATTCCTCACAAAATCTGGCAAAGGTACGATACCGCAAATCAATTCTCCCATCATCGTAGCTGAAGAAGAGAACTGGAATACCGTTTAAACAAATATTATCAGTGATGTTGTTCCCTAAACCGGTTTTCCCAGCCGAAGGGATACCGCCAAGGCCATAGACCCTCCCCCCGATTAATCCTCCGTTCATCCTTTTTTCGAGGCTGGTTAGATTTGTTCCCCCAAATGGGATCCGGACATAATTCTGTTCGTATTCTTGGACCACTTTTTGGGGATTATCGAGGAGGCTACCAATCTCAATAATACTCCGATGGTCATTCTTCGATTCCATGGCCTTGACGGATTGGAAGGTTTTTCTGAGTTCGTTCAAGCCAAGCGGAGGCTTGTTTTTCAGGTTCCACATGGTGATTACTTCCCAGGCTTCGATCTGGTCCATTCCCATTTTGAAAAGGTGGCCGGTTAAGCGAGTTGCGGTATGGTTCCTTTCTCCCTCAAAGCACCCTTTCTTAAGGATCTCCACATACGGACTTTCAGACTCTTTTTTGTCTGTCCTCTTCCTTTGATTCTCAAACATGTCTTTCGAAGCTTCATTGTCCTTCTTCTCCAATGGTTCGGCAGTTATCCCTTGAAGATGCTCAAGCATCCAGGGAGTGCATTCAGACGGTTCAAGGTCAAAGATGGAAAAATCTTCTTCCCACTGATATAGACTTCCCGAGCCATGGATTGAAGGAGGAGCCACGACATAACCGCCATCAGCTTTGATATCAATCTTCAACTTTCGATTTATTCTGTTGTTGGTCTCGATCCCTGGGTGTTTCATATAAACATGATGGCCTTTTCCAGTTTTGACTCGAACTGTAACAGGAAATCCTCCACGACCTTGAGCAAAGTTTTCTGCTTCTTCTGAATCCAAATCAAAGACCACAATATTAGATACCTTACCTGTGATAATGGCTATGTTGGCCGAAGGATTTTCCGTAAACCACTGGGTGACCTCCTCGACGCTGGGCAGTCTCTTCCGGTATTCCTTCCATTCAAAAAGAACAGGACTCTTGCATTGGTCAATGAATAGCTTCCTGTAGATTTCTTCTTTTGAGATTGGATTTTCACTTTCAGAATTTTCTTTCATCTTCTCTTCCAATGTTTTAAGGAACCCTTTTGAAGGATTTTTCTTGACCATCTCCGGGCTCCAGAGTGGCATCACGGAAATGCCCTTTTTCAAATAGGTCAGTGCCATTTCAAGATTATTCATAGTGCATACCTCCGTTAACCGTATGATCTCCGAAAAAACTCTGGGCGTGCCTGTCACCAAATATCAAATCCTCCGCTGTGTCTACAAAACTCAATAAACTTTCTGAGATTCTCTTCACTGAAATAGAATTCCATGTTGACAATTGAGAGCTCAATTTGATATCGCTTAACAGCCCCTTCCTCTATCAACTTTTCAAGTCTATCCGCAATTGCAATTGCCGTTTCACGACTGATCATCTTCCCATAATTCTCATGCCACCCCTGTCTTTCGTCACCCTTGATCAAGTCCGCACACCTTTCAAAAATAAAATCGGCCAGCAGTCGCCACGACCGTGTATTCATGTGAAAGTGGTTTCCGTTCACCCCTTCAAGGGCAGGCATATTATTCACCTCCTTTGTTTGTTATGGGTATATCACGGTCATTGGCGTTACCCTTGGTCTGCTCTTCGTTCAAACTATTCAAATATGCCAAAATGATTTCCCTCCCCATCCGAGAAATGTTCATGGCCCTATCCAGATTCTCTAAATTGCTTTGAGCGACGATTCTTCTCAACTGGTCCCGATAGCTTTTTGGAACAGAAATCGTTATCGATACCAACCTTTCCGTATCCATTTTTTCCATCCTCCTGTATCCTTTTATTATTTGTTCATGGAAAAAGGCGTGAAGGTTTTAAGACTTGATCTGGAATGAATCGGTGGGGAGGAAAAAAGGGAACCATTCCTTTTGAGATTTAAAAGAGAGAGGAGAGCGAAGATACCTTTTTATTTGGGCACCGGTAACATTTAATTTGAGGCAATTGGCAAGATAGAAATGGGGTCAAGAAGATGGGGTTGACATTTTATTATTAATTTGTTAACCTAAAATTGTGAAGGAGGGTACGTGATTTCTTTCGAAAGAGGGAGATTACTGTGCCCCCGTTTATTATTCTTAAGAATCTTTCTCGTTTTTACCAAAGACCATCTACCCTCAATTCATGCGACGCTAAATCCCTGTTCCCATACCCCACCACCGGTTCTGGGGACCTGACCGCCTACCTTCTCCTCAGGCCCGGAAAACCTACCAACCAATTCTCTTCTTTAATCAGAGCCCCTCCTTCCTCGGGATCAATCCAGCGTCCACTACTATACCCTCAATTTTAGACGCACAGCCGCACAGGCGGATTAACTATTTAAAACCTAAAGATATTTTCCCGTGCGGCTAACTAAAAGGAAGGAAGACAAATGTTGAGCTGTGAAGAAAGGTCCCTTGGAGTTATCGACCGGATCGTTTCGGTTTTTACCAGATACATATTTTTTGCCCGGAGGGAGTTTTATCACCTCTGCCTAATCTACGTGCTGATGACCCACGTGTACACGAAGTTTGATCAAATTCCTTATTTTTTAATCTACGGCCCGAAGGGCACTGGCAAAAGTCGACTTGGGGCGATTCAGAGGGGACTCTGTCAGAATGGAGAATATTCCAGCGACGTCACCCCAGCGCTTCTTATGAGGCTTATAGATAAAAAGAAAAAGGGGATTACTGTCATCCTGGACGAGGCAGAAAAATTTCCAGACCTCATGCTGAGAATTTTGCGCAGCGGCTACCGACAGGACGGGAGAACTGGGCGGTGGAACATTCGGGATGACAACGCCGAATGGTTTGAGACTTTTTGCCCAAAGATTTTGATAAACCAAGGTGGCTTCAATGATCCTGCCCTTGAAAGTCGCATTATCGCGATTCCCATGGTGAAATCCGAGATCTGCCTTGAAAGATTCCTGGCCCAAGATGTCAAGAAGAAGTTTGAAGAAATTCAAACCCTGATCAATTCATTCGTGGATGAATATGGAGAGGTGATTGATAGAGAATACAAAACCTTTGAGGCGGTCGAGGGACTTTCTGACCGAGACCTGGAAGTTTGGACGCCCATCCTGGTCATCGCCTCCGTCCTGGACTCGACGTTACCATATCCGTTCTTAAAGGAAGAGATGCTCGGACTGGCAAAGAAAATGATCGAAAGGGAGAAAAAGACCCAACTCATTGGGGATCGTGATGGCCAAATTCTGGAAGGAACGAGGGCATTCATCGAGCACACGGACCCTGTAGATATTGATGGACAAGGTTATTATGTGGGCGAGGACCTCTTAAGATTCATAAAAAATCGTTGGTCTATTCCCGGCTTGCGGCTCGAAACGGTCTCTCGGACTCTCAGACGCCTAAACATTATCCTTGACCATAAACGCCCCCGCATGAGAGGGCAGAGGGATTGCTATCAATTCGATATCGAATTGCTAAACAAATTGACGAAGGATTTTTTCGAGGAAGGAGAAAAACCGTGAGCTATGAAAATTTTCGCCAAAAATATCGCCCAAAATTCTTTTCAGAGGTTGTCGGAAGTAAAAATCAGAAGATCGCAAAAATCTTAATCAATATTATTAAATCAGGAAGAATTCCACCAGGCATAATCTTCCACGGCCCCCCAGGCAGCGGGAAAACCACGCTCGCCCTCCTGCTCATAAAAGGACTACTTTGCGAGAATTTTTCCGGGGATGTTTGTGGGAAATGTGCGGCCTGCCTCTCCTTCGAACGCAACATTTCAGCGCCCATTGATTATTTCTATCACGACTGCACCCAAATTACCGGAAAAGAAGTGGACAAGATCATTGAGAGCCTCAAGACGCTGACCTTCACAAAATCAAAGTTGCATATCCATTTTTTTGATGAATTCCACAGAGCACGGGAACCAGTTCTGGAAAAATTTCTTACCATTTTGGAAAGGATGAAGGATATTTTGCTAATTTTCGCCTTAATTGATTTAAATCATGTTGGCGAAGCCTTCCGGCAAAGGGTCACAACTCTAAAGACTTATGCGCCCGGAATTGACGAACTTCTCCCTTGGCTTCGGCGGATCTGTGCTTTAGAAGGAATTACAGTAGTAGGGGATAATGCTTTAAGGCAATTAGCCCAAGCCGCCGGTCAATTGCCAAGGGAGTGCCTGGGCTTCTTGGAAAAAGTTTCTTTAAGAGGTGAACCTCTGACCACCAGCTTGGTGAAGGAGCTTGAGCGAGATATTGAAGCGGATCCCGACCATTAACCTCCATCGAGGGTTGAACTGATAGAAAATTGGAATAATGGACAAACTTTTGACGCCGACACAATTAGCTGATATTCTAAACGTCAAACCCGGAACCGTCTACTCCTGGCTGTCGAGGGGTGTTGACATTCCCCACGTGAAGATTGCTGGGACGGTCCGCTTCCGGGAGAAGGCTATCCAGGATTGGCTATTGAGGAAAGAGCAGGACAAAAAGCGAAGGAACTTTGAGCTATAATAAAATAATGCTTTTGGGGTATACTCTTATTCTAAAAAGAAGGGAGGTGAAGACCAGCAAGGAAGGGCCGTTTGGCTCAAGACGGTAAAAAGACCACTCCATGGTAGAAAGGAGGTGAGTTAAAGAATGTCGATCTATAAACGCGGAGATAATTGGTACATTGATTTTACTTTTCATGGGCAACGGATTAGGGAGATGATTGGTCCTTCCCGGAAAGGGGCGGAGAAGGTGATCGCCAAGCGAAAGGCTGAGATTGCAGAAAATAAGTATCTCGATAAGCGGAAGGAAATTGAACCTATCAAGTTTCACGACTTCTCTGTCAAATATCTTGCATGGGCAAAGGCGAATAAGGCCAAAAATTCTTATCTCCACGATCTAACATCCATGAGGCATTTAAGCAAAGAGTTTGAAAACAAAAATATCCAGGAGATCACCTTAGAAGAGGTCGAGGATTATTACTCCAAGCGAAAGGAGGTCAGCATTTATTCGGCTAACCGGGAACTGGCCTTGCTGAAACACTTCTACTCAAAGGCGATTGAATGGAAAAAGGTAAAAGAGAATCCCGCGAAGGAGGTCAAGGTTCGCCTAAAGGAAGAGGTTCAAAGAATCCGGTTCTTGATGCCAAATGAAATTCAAATTCTCTTGTCTTGCTGCCCTGATAACCTCAAGCCCATTGTGACGGTAGCTCTCCACACGGGGATGAGAAGAGAGGAGATTCTATCGTTGAAATGGGCACAGGTCAATCTGATAACCGGGATCATTCACCTGGATAAAACAAAAAACCATGAGGCCCGAAATATCAAGATGAATATGACGGTACGATCAGCCTTATCTGAAATCGAACACCGGAGCGAGTTTGTCTTTTGCAAGCCCGATGGGTCGAGATATTCCAAGCTCCCCGGACCGTTTGAGGACGTGGTGAAAAAAGCAGGGATCGAAGACTTCCACTTCCATGACCTACGGCACACCTTTGCCAGCACTCTTGTAATGGCCGGGAAAGACATCCTGGTTATCCAGAAATTACTCGGTCACAAGAAGCTGGATATGACAATGCGCTATGCTCACCTTGCCCCGAACTACGGAGATGCAGTCAATATTTTAGATGGGATTTTTTCACCAAAAGAGGCTGAAAAGGAAGGGGACCTGTCACCAAATCCCCCACAAGAGAAAATTGCAAAAAATGAGGGTTATGCAAGTGCTTAATATTGTTAGGTCAATCCTGATACCCTACCTTAAACCGTCAATGAATAGTTATCCTTGCTATCCTTCTTCAGTTTGATCTTCACCTCCGGAGGGAGAGGTTGCTCCTTTTCAACCTTTTCCTTTTCCACAAGGACCTTCGGGACCGGGGGGCTATCTGATTTGCCTCCAGGAGGAAGCGATTTTTTCTCGCAGGCGTTGGTGGAAAAAATCAATACCGTAAATACGACTAATACCAATATTTTCTTCATACTCTTCGAGTCCCTTCCACGAAGGCGTTAATCCTCTTTTAGATACAGCCGGCATCCTTTCAGAAATTCTTCTTTCGTACGGGTATCTTTGGGGTAAGAATAAAATCTGAACCGAACATCGATCCCTTTTGGAATATAGTTTCCCTGGGTCAATTTCACCTGTATCCTTTCACCAATCTCTTTGGCGAGCTTCTTATTGTTGAAAGAGAAAATATATACGGCGCTGTTTTGGAAAGGAATGACCGTATCGACAGAACGAACCATCTTCTGAAAAGCGTACATCACCCCTTCCCAGGATTCATGGCTGAGCACAGACTCCCGTTTGGTCCTTTGGTCCCAAAAGTCCACTCGAATCACGGAAAAGGGGGCTCCATCCCTTTCCGCCTCTTCGAGCATTGGATTGAGAATCAGGTTGTAAATCGTCTCCGTCCCAAATACGGGAAGGGTGAAAACAAACGAAGCGCCACTTTCAAACTTGCTCTCGGCCTGGATATAACCCTGATGAGCTTCGATGATTTCTTTGGCAATGGCAAGTCCCAACCCTGTCCCCGTGATGACCCCTGTCTGGGTTCTCCCTCCTTGATAGAAACGGTCAAATACTTTGGGCAAGTCTTCTGGGGAAATACCCACTCCCGTATCCGTCACGACGATCTTCAAGTAATCCCGCTTTTCAGTGAGCCCCCTCGAATCAATAGTAATTTTCCCTCCCGGAGGGGTGAACTTAATTCCATTCCCGATAAGATTGATGAAGACTTCCACCAGTCGATTACGGTCGATCAAGACGAGCGGCGTATCCGGATCGAGCCGATTCTCGAGGATAATCCTCCTTTCCTCCAGCTGTTGAGAAAAGGTCATGGCGGCGTCCTCGGCTACCTCCATCAGACGGGTTGGCTCAAACCTCAGTTTTAAACCCTTTCCAGATTCGATTCTGGAGAAATCAAGGAGGGTTTCGATCAGGTTCGTCAGGCGGATAATATTTTTGTTAGCAATGCCTAAATATTCTCTCTGATCTTCAGAGAGAGCTCCCACATGTCCTTCCAGCATGAGGGAGATAAATTCCTTGATGACGGTCAGAGGGGTTCGAAGTTCGTGGGACACACTCGAAATAAAAGTGGATTTCAATTGATCCAGCCGTTTCAGTTCCTCATTGACTTCGTGCAATTCAGTCGATTTCTGAGTAAGATCCATAATGAGGTTCTTCTCACGGATCACCCGATTCAATTTTGCCCTCATCTCGTCGATAGTGAACGGCTTGGCGATGTAATCCGCGGCTCCCACACTGACCACATCCGTGTAGGTATAGGAAGCTCCATGGGCGGTCATACAGATGATATGAGTGCTTGGAAATTGATCCCGCACCACCTTCATCAATTCAAATCCGTCCATCTCCGGCATCTTAACATCCGTGATCATGATGCTGAAGGGCTCAGTCTTCAAAATCTCTAAAGCCTCCCTCCCATTCCCGGTGCTCACCACCTCATGGCCAAGAAGGTTGATGATTTTCGAGACCATCTCCCGAACGGCCTCTTCATCGTCCACCACTAAAATTCTTTCCTTTCCCACCCCGACACCCTTCTAAACTCCGATTAGAAGAAACATAAGAGAGTATGCCTTCGCCGGCGTACGGCAGGCGGGTTCTCCCAATTTGCGCGGCCGCAGGGGGCCACCCTACAAAGCCTATCACTGGATCACTAACAAAAAGGATATTCCTTTTCCCTAACAATTTCAACAAAATTGCCCGTATCAAAATACTTGTAACAAATTCAAGGAGTTAATTCAAGCAAAATCCCCTGTTTATAAACCTGTCATAAATACGAGAAGGATAATTCTGAGTGAGGAGGATTAAAATGGTGGAAGGATTGGATTTGAAGATGGTGAAGAGCATGAAGAACTCAGAAGGAAGGAATTAGCCAAACACAGGGACTACCTCAGGCGATTGAGGGAACGAAAGGACAGGGGGGGAATATAGTGGACGAACTTGATAGGGAGGAGGACATCCGTCACTTCATAGTATCCAATGGGCTGGACACGTCTGTATTGGATGAACGATCAGACTCGGAGGTGTATCGGCAGGGGGGTGAGCTGATAGCGGACTTCTTCAGGAGCATCGAGAACAGGTTTGCTTCCATCGAATACAGATTGAGCCGATTGGAAGGAGAACGGTATGGACATCAAAAGAAGTATTTCAGAACCCGTTAAACTCCACCTGTGTTAACCAATTTTTTCATTTCCCTTCCAACTTTGAAGTAAGGGAGTTTCTTAGGTGGGACATGGACAATCTCACCAGTTTTTGGGTTTCGGCCCTCGTAGCCCCCGTAATTTCTCACCACAAAGCTTCCAAATCCTCTGACCTCGATTCGTTCTCCCTTCTCCAGACTTTCCTTCATCCCGTCGAAAAGGGTATCGACAATGACCTTGGCAACCTTCTGTGTCAAATTTGCCTTCTCTGAGACCTTCGTAATCAGTCCAGCCTTGTTCATAGTTCCTCCCTTCCACTAAGCAAAATGACTTAAACCGACATATCCCAGATGGCATCATTTTACCCATTCCCCATGGCCAGAATGCTACCGATTCCGGTAAACATTGTCAAGTGTGACGGTGAGTTCTTCCTGTAAGAGTGATTTTTGAAAATCCTCCTTCTATACAACACTTCAAGTGGTAATCGATAATTCCTGTTGAAGTTTTCGCCCAAAATTAGTAGACTCTTATCCAACCATGGGGGTATCGAATCAACCTTCCAACTTAACCTCAACCTTTTAGAATTGGATCACGGGATCTCTATCAAAGGAGAGGTCAAGAATGAAATGCCCAAAATGCCAGTTTGAGAATCGAGAGGGGATAAAGTTCTGCGAGGAGTGTGGGGCTAAAATGGAATTGAGATGCCCTAAATGTGGAGCAGAAGTCCCTTTAGGAAGAAAATTCTGTGGTGAGTGCGGCCACGACTTAACCCTTCCTTCAAAACCAATCCCTAAAGAACTCTCCTTTGAGGAAAAACTTGCAAAAATTCAGCGATACCTTCCCAAAGACCTAACCCAGAAGATCCTGGCACAAAGAGATAGGATTGAAGGTGAGCGAAAGCAGGTCACGGTAATGTTCTGTGACATGGAAGGATTTACCCCGCTTACCGAAAAACTTGGCTCAGAACAAATGTATTCCTTAATGGACGAGGTCTATGAAATTCTTATCCACAAGGTCCACGATTACGAAGGGACAGTCAATGAGATGACCGGCGATGGAATTATGGCCTTGTTTGGAGCCCCTATTGCTCTTGAAGATGCCCCTCAAAGAGCTATTCGATCTGCATTGGCTATTCATCGTGAGATAAACAAATTTAGTGACCGGATAAAACAAGAAAAAGGAATTCCAACTCTTAAAATGCGTATTGGAATCCACACTGGTCCAGTAGTTGTGGGCACTTTGGGTAACGATCTAAGGGTAGAGTTTAAGGCGGTAGGGGATACAGTGAATTTAGCCTCCCGGATGGAAGGATTGGCTGAACCAGGGACAACCTATGTGACTGAGGATACCTTTAAGCTTACAGAAGGATTCTTTAGATTTGAGGCTCTGGGAGAAAAGAAGGTTAAAGGCAAGGAAGAGCCAGTCAAGGTCTACCAGGTTATTGCTCCCAGCACTCTAAGAACAAGGTTTGATGTCAGTTCCGAGCGAGGTTTGACTCCTTTTGTGGGAAGAGAGCGAGAACTTGAGCTTCTGCTTGATGGTTTTGAGAGAGTCAAGACAGGTAAAGGTCAAGCGTTTTCCATTGTCTCTGAGGCTGGTTGTGGTAAATCCAGGCTCTTGTATGAATTTAGAAAAGCTGTTGCCAACGAGGATATAACCTTCTTAGAGGGAAAGTGCCTCTCTTACGGCAGGGGCGTAGCTTATCATCCTATTATAGATATTTTGAAGGCGAACTTCGAAATACAGGAGGAAGAAAGGGATACCAAGATCAGGGAGAAGGTCAAAGCGGGTCTGAAACTAATGGGGGTTGATGAGGCCTCGACTCTCCCATATCTTCTTGAGCTTCTCTCAGTAAAAGATAGCGGTATTGACCAAATCTCCATGAGTCCTGAGGCAAAGAAAGATAGGATTATAGAGGCATGCAGAAGGATTGTTCTTAAAGGTTCAGAGATACGGCCCCTTATCATAGCGTCTGAGGACTTACACTGGGTAGATAAAAGCTCCGAGGATGTGTTAAGAAGCCATTTGGACAGTATACCAGGGTCAAGGGTTTTATTGATATTCACCTACCGGCCTGAATTTGTTCATACCTGGGGTGCAAAGTCCTATCACAATCAATTGATCTTGCATCGCCTTTCGAACCGGGAAAGCCTTGAGATGGCAACCCATATATTGGGGACAAAGAAAATTGAAAAGCCATTTGAAGAGTTAATCCTTCAGAAGACGGAGGGGGTTCCATTTTTCATTGAGGAGTTTATAAAATCCCTTAAAGACTTGAGGATTATTGAGAGAAAGGAAAATACATATCAATTATCAAAAGATATCCATCAAGTTGCCATTCCTTCAACAATCCAGGATGTGATCATGGCCAGGGTTGATTCACTGCCTGAGGGAGCAAAAGAAGTGCTTCAGACTGGGTCTACCATCGAGAGGGAGTTCAGCTATCCATTGATTAATCATGTAACAGGCCTTCCAGAAAAAGACTTGCTCTCTAATCTTTCCATCCTTAAAGATTCGGAACTTCTTTATGAGAGAGGTATATACCCACAATCGAATTATGTCTTTAAACATGCCCTGACCCGTGAGGTAGTTTATGACTCGATTTTGGGCAAAAGGAAGAAGAAACTTCATGAAGAGATTGGAAACGCTATCGAGGAATTATACAGAGATAATTTGAGTGAGCAGTACGAAGTTTTATCTGAGCACTATTTTTTGGGTGAGAATTATTCAAAAAGTGCTGACTATTCAAGGTTGGCAAGCAGGAAAGCAGAGAAGGCAGCTTCACTAAACGATGCGATTGCCTATACCAAGAAAAGAGTGACATCTCTTGAAAGATTACCCCGAACAGAGGACGTTGAAAAACAGATTATAGATGCCAGGACGGTTCTTGGACTTTATAACGCTCAGATGACCTATTTTGTTGAAGCCAAAGAAGCAATAGACCCAATTGTTGATTTGGCTGTAAGGCGCAATTATAAAAGGAGGCTTTGCCAGATATATACCATCCTGGGCGGATACTATTGGTTTGTCGAAGAAAATTATCCTAAGGCATCTAAGGCTCTAGAGCAGGCCCTGAAGATATCAGAAGAGGTCAAAGACATTACTAGTTTAGTTTTGGCAAGCTACTTTTATGCAAACCCCTTAGGTTGGAACTGTGAATTTGAAAGAGCAGCGAACTATTTGCAAAGGGCTCTTGATATCAATATAGCAGCTAAAAATCTGTGGGGGAGTGCAATAATGAAAAGTAATTTGGCCTTCTGTCATTTGTGCCATGGAAGAATAAATATGGCATTCGAGACTTCGAATGAGGGTTTGCAGATTGCCGAAGAGAGTGGGGATATTTATTCCAGAGCAATGGCGTATGTACTCCACGGAGTTTCCTGTTATGGGAAAGGGTTACTTGAAGAGGCTGAAAAATATCTGCTAAAGGGGCTCGAATTTTGTGAAAGGATCAATTACCCTGTTGTGGCCGGTTTTGCACAATTTCACATTGGAGAGACCTATTTTGAAATGGGAGATTTTTCTAAATCCAAAGAACATTACGAAAAAATGAGTTGGGTTTTGGATTATAATCGATTGGTCCCTTCCCAGGCGAACGCAGGGAAAGTAGGTTTAGTAAGGTCGAAGGTGCTGAATAAAGAGAAAGACGTAAATTTAGAATCCTTATATGCTCATTCCTTAAATAATAAGATGAAAGTACTTGAAGGCTGGATTCAAGGATATATTGGCGAGATTCTACTCAATATTGATGACAAACATATGTCTGAGGCAGAAAACTGGATTCAGAAGGCTATCGAAGCCAATCAAAAGAACCGTACGATGTTTCGTCTGGGAAGAGATTACGCCCTTTATGCAGACCTGTTTAAACGAAAAGGCGATAAATTAAAGGCACAGGAGAATCTCGGCAAAGCCATAGAAATCTTGAAAGAATGCGGTGCTGACGGTTGGGTCGAGAAATATGAGAAGGAGCTGGCCAAACTTTCATAACGGGTATTCACCCTCCTTTATGACCCGCAGGCTCATGAATGTTTCTACCAATAATCGTTAGTGCCTCACTCCTATCAAAGGTGAAGACTTGTAGCTGAACTCCTCAATTCACGGTTCCTCCAAATATCCTCATCTCTCCCATCCAATTCTCATTCCTCCCCAATTCCCATTGACACCCCATGCCCAATTTAGTACACTACAATCGAAATTGAAGCCTTCCAATTAGTAACCTCTAACCCATCGGGTGGGTATATGGTCTGGAGAAGAATTTAGACCCCATTTCTGAAGAAGGGATGGGGTTTTTTATTCCATTTAGATCATGAGTTTTGGGAGAGGTTTGAAAGGAAGGTGAAATAGGATGAGAATATTTGGATTTGTTCTTGGTGCTATAGGAACATTTTTTGTTTTTTTCGTTAATCGGATGTTAGGTTTTGCAACAATTGTTGTAGCAATTATTCTTTTGTTGATTGCCAAAAAACCAGTGATAGACCAGATTAGACGGTTAGAATTAAAAGAAGAATTGAAAAGAGTTGAAGGGGAATTGAAAGGGACTGATGATGGAATAAAGGAGGAAGCGAAGGGAAGAAGGAGTTAAAACCTAAATTAGAACCGCCAAAAGGGATGACCAAATGAAATCGTTATCGGTTAAGTTGGGAGTTATTCTTGTTATCGGACTTTCTATTTTTGGCTATGCGGGTTGCAGTAGCAGTCCGAAATATTGGACGAAGGCAGATTACGACCCCGACATATATCGGAGGGACGAATCTTTTTGCCAGCAACAAGGAAAACGTGGTGGCAATAAGTCTGTCAATGCGAACGAAATTTACAAGCAATGTATGTATACACTGGGATACTTCCTCTCACCGGAGAAGGGAAAATGGGCCGGAGTCGAAGTTGGGGAAGTTTGGAAATATTTTTTTTCCAACGCTGAATACTTCGCTTACTACGATGCCCAGAGCATAACTCCTCCTAAAAATGTTTTTACTGTTTGGGTAAGGTGGAATTTGAGTAAAAGATTCGTGAGGAAATTTGTGACGGAACATGGTAACAAATTTGAGAATTTAAGCTATATAAAACAATCGGTGGAAGTGAATTGTTTAGAAAAAAAGACCCGTAGTTTTTCAGTGGCTACTTACGATAACGAGGGTATATTGATTCTCTCTTCTTATGATCCATGGGAATGGAGTTTGTCCATTCCAAGATCGGAGAACCATTCTTTGTGTAAAGAAGTTTGTAAATAGAAAGGAAGTGATCCCCTAATTCATTGATTCATGGTTCACGGTTTCGTATTGGCAGATGCGAGAAGTCCTGTTTAAACTCAGTGTGGCAATTGATCAGTATTGCGAGAGGTTTGAGAGGAAGGAAAAACGGGGATGAATGAGGGAGAAGGGGGGAAAGTGATGCCTTACCAAAGAGATGAGGAAGGGGTTAGGGGTTTTCGCATTGAGGATGAAATAGTCTGTCCAGATTGCATTGAGGAAGAAGAAATTGAGGAAATGACTAAGGATAACCTTTTAACTGAGGATGACCTTGAAGATGAGATTTTTTGTGACAGATGCAGGAGAAAGTCGTGACCAAGTATGAAAAAACAGAAGGGTGCTTACTTTGGGAAAGAAATGAGGTAACCTGAGATGAAATTCGAGGTAACTAGAGCTAAATTATTAATATGGCCTAATAAGTGTGTCACCTGTGGAGGAAATGCGACCACAAGTTATACTGCTTCTAGGAATCAACTTGCTGGATAT
>Ga0326728_10011829_pt1 | contig 19720 bp, 17 predicted proteins | sample MB3enrmetagenome_FD_207602 | JGI IMG/M metagenome (GOLD analysis project Ga0326728, IMG submission 207602) | Lab enriched peat soil microbial communities from McLean, Ithaca, NY, United States - MB31MN | ecosystem: Environmental > Terrestrial > Soil > Wetlands > Peat | place: USA: New York... | reverse complement strand
GATCCCGGTCACTTCAAGCACCATAAGAACGCCAGCGTCGCTTCGCTCCGAAAACGCCCGGCTTCACCTCGGAACCCGCGACCGGATTCAAATCGGAATCACTGCCCACCTTCAGAGGAATACCCACGGCAATGAGAATCCCTCGACCTTGTCGTTCCAAGGCTATTACCAGGCCATCTGGAATCTGGATTTGTTCGCCGACTTTGTCGAACCACAGGGCCTCGGCAAGCGCGATTACAAGGTCATCATTGCTCCATGGCACCTCATCGGCAAAAAGGGCACGCTGGACTATCTCCGCCATTTCGTGGAGGACGGAGGCACGCTGATCATTGAGACGGGCTTCGGGATGTATGATGAGCGCTTCTATTGCAACCCCGTGGTGCCGCCGGAAGGACTCGACCAACTTTTTGGTTACCTTGAGGGCGAGAGCTTTTGGATAAATCTGCGGCCCCCAGCAAAAGATGTTCCCCCATCAGACCGTGTTTACTATGAACCGGAAATAGACTTCACCGCGCCTGTGCCGGTGCACATCAAGGGGCACACCTATCTAACGCCCATTGAGGTGACGTCCGCCCAACCCATCGCAAAATGTCAGGGGCTGACCGTCGCGGTGATGAAGAAGGTGGGTAAGGGGTGGGTCTACTATTTCGGGACAAACCTCGGTGCGAGTATCGCCACGGGGAGCGAGGGTGGAGTCGAGTTGCTTCGGGCCATCGTCACGAAGGTGGTCAAACCGGCGGTGGCCGGCGGAAAAGTGCGGCCCCGGTTGGTGGAAGGAAAGAAGCAAAGCCTGTTGGTGGTTTTTAACGACCACACGAGCGATCAAACCGCGTCGCTCAAGCTTGCGACGCGTTATCTAAAGGCAACCGATCTTTACAACGGGGTCAACCGGCCCATATTGAGCGGTGCAGTGCAACTCACCGTACCCTATCAGGATGCGGTGGTTTTGCTGATCGAGTAGGCGCGGCTATGTAAATCTGCGTTCTGCTCGCCACGGCCGGGCTGGCAGGTGAATCACTACGCAATCCCTTGGACTCAACCTGGCAGCGCGTTTGCGGCACGAATCAGGAGTTAAAAAATGACTCGCCTACTCCTAACCCTTGCGCTCGCGCTCAGCTTGCTATGCGGGCAGGCATTTGCGCCTCCGGCGCCTCCGACTGCCAGCCACAAGCCGCGAGCGGCAGGATGGGTGACAGTTCCTGGAATGCAGTTTTTGAATGCGTCGGGCAAGCCGCTGCTCCTGCACGGCATTAATGTGGCCAACAGGTCGCCGGAAGAAGGATATGTTGGTGATCTCACCCCTGATGATTATGCTTCGATTCGAAGCTGGGGCATGAATTGCATTTGGCTCGCCATCTTTTGGGACGGCCTGGAACCGCAGCCCGGCCACTTTTACGAAGCGAACCTGGAACGCGTCGCCCAGCGAGCGGAGTAGGCCAAGGCACAGGATCTCTACGTGTCGTTGGACATGCATCAAGACCTCTTCAGCGTCAAGTTTTCCGATGGCGCACCCGCACGGGCCCCCCTCGACGAGGGTAGGCTGTACACCCGCAGCGCCGTGTGGAGCGGCGCCTCCTATGCCCGCCCCGCCGTTCAGACCGCGCTCGATCACATCTGGGCAAACAGTGCGGCGCTGACGGTGTAAGCCTTCAAGATCATTAAGCGCGCGTGTGTGGCCGTTCGTCGCGCAGCGCTTCCGTGACGAACCCGCCGTGATCGGCTGTCCGGAGAACCCATCTTTCGCGGCCGCCTGGCCATGCAGGCGGCCAGAAGGATGGGCAGTCATGAAGGGATTGAAACACTGGCGAAGGTGATAGAGTGGGGGGAGTCCTCACGTTCCTGCGCTCGGACCAAGGCCCCGAGTTCATCGCCCCGGAGTTGCGGAGGTGGTTGGGGAAACTGGGACGGGACCGCTGTAAGTCGAACGGGGAAGCCCTGGGAACATGCATGCAGGGAGACCTTTAAGGGCAAGCTGCGGGACGAAGGCATGAATAGGGAGAGTTTCTGCTCCCTTGAGGAGGTGCAGACCGGGATCGAGTTGTAGCGAGTGGAGTACAACACCAGGAGGCTCCCTGGTTTGGCATTCCCTTCGCGCTCGATGACGCCCACCGCTTATTCGGCGCTACGGCGATTGATACCACAGCGTCCGCCTGCACCGCGCGCGGTCACGTTGCCCCCAAGCCATGGTCAAAGGACGCTGAAGCCTATCTTCACCGAACGTGCTTGAGAACTCAAAGCCCCTGGCTTGGATCGCCAACCTCGCCTTTAACATTCTTCCGTGGTTTCCAGGGTGCTCGCAGGAGACCCTGAACCCTGCTTTCGTCGGAGGTACGTTGATTCTCGGTTGCTGGACTCCATGCCCACTACTAATGAAGAGCCCACCGCATTTCGGGCGCACCGCAAACGAAATTTTCCAGTTGACATTCCCCACGCTTGATAGTAGCGTAACGCGGTCCAGATCAAAATAGGGAAGGGTTCCTACCCACAAGAGTTTGTTCGCTCATGAGCTTGGCAGCCAAGTTGTAGTCCCGAAGCGGTATGTTTCGGGGATTGGTGAGACGGTTGGTGGGCGAAGAGTAAAAATCCAACGAATGGAGGAGGTCCAAATCGATGAAACGTTCAATTGAGTTAATGGCCGTAGCAGCGGCCGTACTGCTTTTCGGTTTCGCAACGTCCGCGCCAGCTCAGAGGCTCCCGGGCATAAGGGTTGAGCCGCCGACAGCCAGTCCTCGCGCAGGCCTGGGTAGGGTATACGTCCCTGATTCCAGCATCGCCAAAGCTGGCAGCACCGGCGTTAGCGCCCATACCAATGTCGAGGTTTTTGTCCCCGACGGATTTAAGCCCGACGTATTTCCTGTTGACAGCGGATATGGCTACAATACGCCAGCTTCGTACATGTGTCGATATAATTTTCCAACCAGTTCTTACCACATAGCTGGCTGCAACCCCAACAACCCGTCTCTGCTCACCCTCACTACGGGTGGCAGCGAGACAATCGCTATCGTCGATGCCTATGACGACCCGTGGGCGGCGGTGGACCTGGCTTACTTCTCGGCAGTGTTCGGCATTCCCTTTAACCCGTCAAAGTTTCAGGTAGTTTACGCTGCCGGCTATGAGCCTGGGCAAGACTTCACGGGCGGCTGGGAACTCGAGGAGTCGCTGGATATCGAGTGGGCACACGCCATGGCACCCAATGCCAATATCGTCTTGGTTGAGGCAAATTCAAACCAATATAGCGATTTGACGCTGGCAGTGCAGGTGGCGAGCTGTGAGGTTGTATATGGGAACCCGGGTTGCACCGGCACCCCGACGGGCGCCGGCGAAGTGAGTATGAGCTGGGGCGGCAGCGAGTTTAGCGGTGAAACGTCCTATGACGGCTACTTCGGTACTACTTCGCCTGGGCAGCCTAATGTTGTCTACTTTGCCGCGTCGGGCGATTCGCCGGGGGTCATCTATCCCTGTGCTTCATCGAACGTGGTGTGCGTCGGGGGCACTACCTTTTCGCGTAATCCTTACACGCTCAATGGCGAGCAGGAGGGAACTTGGGAAGACGCCGGCGGCGGCCAGAGCGCCTATGAAGCCCTCCCAAGTTACCAGAGCGGCATCACCGGCACCCTCTCTGGTCTTTCCAGCTTAGGGATTAACACTGCCTATCGGGCCGTTCCAGACGTCTCCGCGATTGCAAATCCCAATACCGGGGTCTGGGTCTGGGACAGCTTCGATTTCGAACTTTATGGATATGGCAATGCTTTGACCGGATGGTGGGTCGTGGGTGGCACGAGTGTCTCCACCCCAGTATTTGCCGGCATGGTGAACCAAGCCGGGAGCTTCAAGGCGTCGAGCAACGCTGAGCTCACCCAAATGTACAGCGCCGTTTCAGGCGGAGGCTCTACGATTGGTGCGGGCTTCGCCGATGTCATTCCCGACTATGGCGTTTGTGGTCCGTATCAAGGCTTTACCGCCTTGGTGGGCTATGATCTTTGCACGGGCATTGGCACCCCCTCGGGTACCGCCAATAAGTAGCTCTATCCGCCCGCCCCGGGGGCAAACCCGCCCCCAGTATGGCGGCAGAGGACTTCAACGAGGGCAGGGCCTCAAAGTGAGGCACCTGCCCTTGTTCCTCACGAAATACTCTTGTGTGGGCGGCGGTGGCGGTTCCCTGCGTCAGCGGAGGACGGGGGCTAGTTTGACTTCTTAGATCGACTGAACAATACTGGCGCATGAGGACAGGGAACCCAACAGCGGTTCTCGCTTCGACCCAGCGATCAACGGGCTGTCGAGAGTGACTAGCCCGGGGGTGCAAGACTGGGTAGTGGGGCAAGAGCCTGCGGATGGTTCTTCTTTTCCTTAGCCTCCCACCCTTTACAGGAAATGAAATTGCGCCATACAAAGTGCTTGCGATTCTCGGAGCGATAGAAGAATCCTTCGATGCCGATGTGGATTTTGCTCAAATCATCAAGATTTGCGGCAAGCCGGATAAAGCCGGCCCTGATTGGACGGGACCTCCGAGGGTTATAGAAAACGGTCCCAAACCCAGCCATTGGATAGCCTGATTTTGCCCACATCTGCTCAAGCCGTGCTGAACGGCCAAACCTCAGCTTCTATGCGCATCTGCCAAGACTCAGGCGGTTATCGGTAGGAAACTCGATAGTCTGAACGTAGTTGTCGTGCTTTAAGTGGATTGATATAACTCCTGCCCCAATTGATCTGACGCATCGAGCCACACCTGGGATGCAAGCTAGAATCATCGGCCGCGTTTGGACTCTGGAAACATTCCTGGGGGGAATCAAAAATGAGTCTTGAGGAATTGCAAAGAAGCTTTGATCGCCTCGGCAGAATAGATCCTTTCTGGGCAATACTCAGCCACCCCGACAAGAGAGGAAATAAATGGCGGGCCGGGGAGTTCTTCGACACGGGTGAGAGAGAAATAAAGGACCTAATGGAACACGTTGAGTCGCTAGGCGTTCGCATTTCGAGAAGAAAAGCTCTCGACTTCGGATGCGGCGTAGGAAGATTAACCCAAGCCCTGGCGCGCTATTTTGGCGAAGTGCATGGGGTTGACATAGCCCCGTCCATGATCGAGCTGGCAAATCGCTATAACCGTTACGGCGACAGATGCAAGTATCATCTCAATAACAGTGACTCCCTTCAGCTTTTCGCGGACGACAGTTTTGACCTGATCTATTCATATATTACCCTCCAGCATATCCGGCCGCAGTATTCCAAGGGATACATAAGGGAATTCGTCAGGGTACTTGCTCCGTCAGGGCTGCTACTTTTTCAGCTACCCAGTGGGCGAGTAAATGCGAATCGGATTAAGGAGCGAGTGACAAAGGCAATGCCAACGCTCCTGAGGATCTATCGCAGGATTAGATTTGGATATGGATCATTAATATCAATGCACGGGATAGACCGGCAGGAGGTCATCACGATTCTCGAGCGGAGCGGGGCGCGAATTATTGAGGTAAGTGAAGAAAAGGGCAGCGGCTGGATTAGCTGCCGCTATTGCGCGACAAAGCTATGACTGCACCTGGTTTGCGAGGGCGTCATCTCCGGCAACAACCTGGAGCCCCACTGCCCAACGCTGGGCCTCTTGTTGTCCGCTGCAAAATAAGTCTGGTCGGCCCGTGCATAATCACCCGAGAAGGGGTGGCGCATAAATTGACTTCGATGTATGGCTTTTAGGGTTGTTGGCCCGCGAAACCCCATGAAAGACTACGGCGGTACGCGGGACAGAGCCGATGCTCCCAGCCCTTTTGCTTTCATTATGGGCTGATTCCCGGCTAAATGTCTTTCGACCCTGCGCTAGCCCTTGGCAATTGGAAAATCGAAAGTCGGACGGTACACTAACGGGGCTACGCCCCAGCCCGACGAGGCATGTTCAACAACATTATCACGACGTGAGAACATGACTCATTTGCATCAAGTTTTACACTTCAAGATTTCTAGGAAGGAGTGGAGGGTTGAGCGAAGTGCCTAACAAGGTGATGGCAGCGGCAGGGGACCCAGGCTATGCTGTCGTGCCCGGAACCTTGTCGAAGCCAATGGAGCCCATTTCACATTCAATCGCACGAGCGAAGGGCTAATAGTGCGAGTTCCAGACGCGGTGCTGCTCATGTCCTACTCCCCTTGGGTTAGAAGGTGGATCTACCGCCTGGGCCTAAATAAAAAGGTTCATGCAAGGGCTCTGCATCCTAGCGTGTGGTGATGGAAAAACACTCACGGTCGAGGTAAATGGTGTAGAGGGGGTGTTCTCGGATGAGACGACCCCCGAGTTGCGTTGTGTGAAAGGTACTCTGCTCGGCGAGCGTGAAGTGTTGAACGCGATCTAGGAGACACTTAAATCCGGGGATGTGTTCCTTGATGTGGGCAGGAATCTCAGGATCTTCACGATATTTGCTGCGAAGGCGGTCGGACCGCAAGGGAGGGTGATCGCTTGCAAGCCTCGGACGATCACTTTTGACCGATCACAAAAGAACGCGGAATTCAGCCAACTCTAGAACATTACTTACCTCAGGCTTGCGCTTAGCGATACGCGCTCCACAAAGAAACTAGTACGCTTTGACGATGAACCTTTCGGCGTTAGGGCGCATCTTTCGGATTCCGGTGGACCTTTTTCAGAGGATGTGCGAACCGTCGATTACTATTCCCTGGTAGAGGTTGAAGGTCTGCCCATTCCCCGTGTGGTGAAAATGGACGTTGGGGGACATGAGTACGCCGCAATGAAGGGGATGATAAGAACCCTTTCAAATCCTGCGTGCATCGCACTCTTTTGCGAAATACATTCCTATGCGCTCCCAGGCGGGGTTTCTCTACGAGACGTGGTGACGCTGATCGAATCCCTCGGTTTTGAATCTGTGTCGACACGAACGCGCGGACGTAAACATAAGCTAACGGCGATGAAATCTGCCACGAGAAGTGTCACCGGACAAGCACATCATGGGGATGCTGGCTGTGTAAACAAGGAGACTCGATGATGGAAGAGCTCGCCGGTCAAAGAGTTGAGCGCGTCTGGAACAAAGGCATCGCGGCGCTGTGCGATCGAAGATTTCCGGATGAGTTTCCGGATGGGATAAGCTACTCGCCGATTCCGGCGCTCGCTGGCGCGTTGTGGTCCTCTCGTTTGCCCCAGGACCTGATAACTGACCCATTGGCATGTGAAAAGATCGGGGAAAGCAACCTTGTATGGGTTAGACTCTCCTGGTTGAGGTCCTTTGTGCGGCAGGTTCTTCCGCTTGTGAAAGCCCAGTTTATCCTGGTTACCGGAGACTCCGATAGCTGTGTACCGTCGGAGCTCGGCTCCGAAGCTCGTGCGGTTTTAGGGTGTTCTAAGGTCGTGCATTGGTGCACCCAAAATTACGATGGCTCGGCGCCTGCGGAGAGAATCTCGCCGCTACCGATTGGCATCGACTTTCATACGTTAAGCCAAAGGGCACTCTGGGGAGAGGCGCTGTCGTCCCCCTCAGTGCAGGAGCAAGCGCTTGTGTCAATTGGCAAGAATCTTCCTCCGCTTCAGGCGCGTCATAAGAGAGTTTATGTGGATTTTGGCTGGCAGCGGGGGTTTGGTCTCCACCGCCGTTTTTCTCACCCTCTCAAAGGTACAAGATTTCATGAAAGCAGACGGCAGATCGTAAATAAGCTGCGCAGCAATGAGTCGGTGCACATTCAGACGGCTCCGCTTCCCAGGAGCGAGATGTGGCGAAGGCGGGGGGAGTACGCGTTTGTCCTGAGTCCTCACGGATGGGGGCTGGACTGTCATAGGACCTGGGAAGCTTTAGCGCTGGGTCACATTGTGCTGGTGCCCTCGTCCTCGCTCGATGGCCTCTTTGCCGATTTGCCGGTTGTCCCCCTGAAGAGTTGGAGTGAAATCACGCCGAAGAATTTGGAGATTTGGCTGTCGATGCACCGCGACAGTGGCGCAAGTGACGAGAAGCTCCGAAGTAGCTATTGGGTGAATAGAATGCGGTCAAGTGCGCAGGGGTGGGCCGCTTCCGCCCCATTCCCGGCAAGCAATTCCTTTGCACGGTGAAGGACGCGATGCGGGTGGCCGGCACCACGAACACGCAGGTTGACCCTCCAGTGGGCCAAGGGGGTGTCGCACCGAAGATCTCGCACGCCATGATCCTCACCGGCACGCGACTGGCGCGGGGGTTTGGCCGGACGTTGTTCATACTCGTGGTGGCGCGTGTGCTTGGCCCCCGGCAGTTCGGCGTGTATGCGCTGTTGTTGGCGACAGTGGAAATGCTGGCGGTGGCTTCGGGAACGGGCTACGCCGATTATCTGACGCGGGAAGCGGCGAAGAACGCGCGGGTGGGGTGGGGGCTGGGAAGGCAATTGACCCTCCTGCGGCTTGCATGCTCATTCCCTTTAGCTGGGGCGGCTCTGGGTGCGCTTTGGCTCCTCGGCTATTCGCGGGGGGTGTTGGCGGCCGCGGCGTGGCTGTCACTGAGCTTGGCTCCCCGGTCGATGAGTGAGGCTGTGCAGGGCGTACTCCGCGGGGTGGGCCACTATACAGCCGATCTGATGGTGGAGTTGACCTTCGATTTGTCGTTGGTGGGCGGGGCCCTCTTCATTTTGGTGCGAGGCGCTGGCCTAAATGGGGCTATCGTGACGGAGGTCATCGCGGCGACCGCCGCGGCTGTCACCAGCATATTTTTCGTCCTCCTGCTCCGAACCAAGGAACGCATTGGCCTGAACAGAAAGCAATTGTTCCAAAAGAGCGTCATCTTCAACATTTATGCTTTCGCCGGGAATCTTTACGATCGGCTGGATGTGGTGCTGCTTTCCAAGTTGGCGGGGGATCATGCCACGGGGGTTTATAGCGCGGCCTATCGCCCGCTGGGCACACTCCAACTCGTGCCCTATGGCGTGCTTTATAGCCTCCTGCCGGCTCTTTCCCGCAATGCCCGTGGCGCGGAGGAACTGCGACGCCTGGAAAGGGCCATGGGCTTCCTATTGAGCGCAGCTTTCGCCGTGGTTCTTGCCACGATGGTGTTTGCTGCCCCGGCGGTGCGTCTGCTTCTGGGGCAAAGCTATGCCGAATCTGCGGTGGCCCTAAAGATTCTGATCTGGGCGGTAATTTTGCGCTACATGAATTCCGCGCTGGGCGTTCGACTCTTTTCCGGAGGCCACGAACGGGTTTTTGTCGCGACCACGCTCGGGTGTTTGGGGGTGAACGTTTTGGGCAACCTGCTGCTGATCCCGATATATTCCTGGCGAGCTGCCGCGGCGCTTACGATTGTCACGGAATTTGCCTTGTTGGCCCAGAATATTTATTGGTTGCGCAGGACCGTCGGGGTAATTCCGAAGCCGTTTGGCTGGGCGCGAAGTTCGCTCGTCTTCGCGGGTCTCCTGATTGCCTCGGTCGCGGGAGCAAGAGTCGCCCCGCTTATTATTGGCAGCGCCTGTGTCCTGTTCTTCGTTGTTTATCTATACCAGACGGGAATGGTCAGGGAATTTGCCGCCGCCTGGCGGTCAGGCCGAAGCCCGGCGTAGTTGCCACCCTTCGCTGCCTAGATGCTCGTGCACCTTGCGTTGCGCCACTGCTTGCAGGTCTTGGAAATCCCTAACGCGTTAAGGCGCGTTGGCTTTAGCGGGACTGCCACACTTCCTCCCGAGGCAAAGATGGACGCGACAGACTTGGAGCCCGGGAGGTGAAAGAAGGGCGGGAAATTCGGACCACGCGCATGAATTCTGCTGCCACTAGACAGAACGGCAAATCAGCGGCATGGCAAAGGCGTGCCGCCGCGGCGATGCTTATGATGTACAGGCGGCGCAGGCTAATGATCCGTTTGGCCGATATCCTCCTGCGACCCCTTGCCTGGCTGTCGAGGAGCGGCCCGGCGCCGGAGCTTGACCAAGTGAAAAGTATTCTCGTATTTGAAGCGGCGAACCTGGGGGACATCGTCATCTTGGCTCCGTTACTGCGCAGTCTCCGGGCACGATTTCCGCAAGCACGCTTAGCTTTCTTGGGCAAATCGAGTGCCGAGTCATTCCTTCGGGAGCAAGAGCTGGCCGACGAATTGATTCCGATCCGTGTTCCCTGGGCAGAGCACATGTCTCGGTGGAGGCGCTACAACCCCTTTTCCCCGCTCTGGCTGAACTTTGCTTGGAGTCTCATCCGGCTTCGCAAACGGCGCTTCGATTTAGCGTTCGCGAGCGGCAGGAGCGATATCCGTCATAACCTTGCTCTTTGGCTCACCGGAGCGCGGCGACGTGTTGGGTATGGGCATGCAGGCGGCAGCTTCCTGCTGACCGATGTCGTCCTGCCCGATCTCGGGCATCCCCATGTTACCGATCTCACGTTGCAGTTTCTCAAGCACCTGAACATTCCAATCGTCCGCGATCATTTACTTTTGAGTGTTACCGCTGAGGACCAAGGCATCGCCGATAAAATCTTCAACGAGCGTGGCGTGGGTCCTCATGATCTCCTGGTCGGGATTCACTCGGGGGCGCGGAAGGGAGTTCGCCAGTGGGGCGAGGACCGTTTCCGCGAGGTGGCTGTTCAGATCGTTGAACGCTTCGGCGGGAAGATCATCTGGTTCGCCGACCCGGCCCAGCCTCATGCTGCGCCCACAATTCCCAATATCATCCCGGTTTTGCTGCCTCTGAGGCAGTTTCTGGCTGTTCTGTCGCGCTGTCGGCTTTTGGTCTGCAACGACAGCGGTCCGATGCACATGGCTGCGGGACTGGGAGTTCCCGTGGTGGCCGTTTTCGGGCCGACGCAGCCCGAGTGGTTCGGACCATTGGGAAGCCAACATCGGGTCGTCATCCGACGGGACGTTTGGTGCCGCCCGTGCGCGGATCATTGTCTTTTCGAGGAACCCTATTGCCTCAGACTTATTCCCGTCAAACAAGTGATGGAAGCGGTCACGGAGATCATGGGAAGCCTCTCTCTTGCCAGCGCAAGCACGTTGTGAGGCATTTGTACCTCGTTTCGAAGGCCGTCCAAAACTAGATAATGACTCGGTAAAGAGGAGGACGCGCGGCGCCAAAAGCTGTAGAATGAACTTCGTCCACACTCCGTTCCATCTGTGGCAGAAATTGGGGCGCAAGGCACCGGAGTGTCCTGGATTGGCGCATGACCATTCGAGAGTTCGCGAGGTTTTAGCTTGATTCGAACTACACAAGCTCCTATCTCCGTCCATCTCGCTCCTAAGGTGCCGATGCTGCAGCGCTCGGAGATCTTGTGAAGATGGGCGTCCGGACTACTGGAACATGGGTGTGCGGTGCGCGAGAAATCAGCGGACACAGGAGTTGATGATTGGTTCCCATGGACCGAATGGCAGTGCTCGACGGCGTGAAAAAATTGAATCTTACCCTCAGATTCACGCTCGCCGGCATACTGATAGGATTCTTCGTGGGCGTCTACGAAGGGGCCATGGTCTTCTTCTATTTCCATCATCACCACGCTCACATTGTGGAGCACGGAGTGGGCGCTGCGGTTTTTCTTTTTGCACCAATGGTGGATGCTTTGGCCTATGGAATCCTCGGCGGAATCCTCGGCTCATTCGCTGCGCTCGGTCATCGGAAGTCCCCCGGCAGAACATCTCATTTTATCGCTCTTGGCCTCGCGATCGCGGGCGTTCACGTAACTTACTTGGCGGCTCGCGTCTGGATACAAATCAGCAGATCGCCGCAAGTCGTTAATGGTGCTATTGCGCTCGTGGCCGGCTTGATGGTGGCGATCGCGGCCCTTCGCTATGGCCCAACTATCTGGCGCCGTTGCGTCAGCCTACATGCCCGGTTTTGGCCCCCCTCACGGTCTTTAATTCGACAAGGCGCCCTCTTCACGGGAGCGGTATTTGCAGGTCTGGTGGCTGCCTGTATGATCGTGAGGGGGCCGAAAGCGCATTCGCAGTTGCGCCCCAATGAAGTGGGTGGCAACCGGCCCAACTTGGTCATGATCGCCTTGGATACGGCGCGCGCGGATCATTTCTCTGCCTATGGCTACCCCAAGCCGACGACCCCCAATATGGACGACTTGGCAAGAAAGGGGGTCCTATTCGAAACGGCCATTGCTCCCGCCCCCTGGACACTGCCCTCTTTTGCCAGCGTTCTTACAGGCACTCTCCCCCATCAGAACGGGGCGGCTGTGGATACGCCTTTAGCGGAAGGATTCTTGACGTTGGCTTCCATCCTGAATTCCCGCGGCTATCAAACGGGTGGGTTCAACGCCAATTTCACCGAAGGGACGGCCCGAACGGGCCTCGCGCAGGGATTTGACCTTTACAGCGATGATGATGGGACTATGCGCTCGGCCTTGATGGGCATCGACTTTGTAAAGGCCTTTTGGTGGTTCGTGTACTACCCATTCATTCGGGGCGACTATCCCGCGCGGCGCAATGCGCGCACACTCAACCAGGCGATTTATCGTTGGTTCGGCCATCGCTCCAAGCAGCCGTTCTTCCTTTTTGTGAATTACTTTGATGTTCACGAACCTTACTCCGCCATTCCGGAAATCGGGAATCGGTTCGGAAATGCGCACAGGACGCTCGCCCAGCGGGTCAGAGTTGAAGTCGAAGGCTTAATGGAGGCAATTGATGTTCCGCGGTCCCCCGCGGAACAGGCAGCCCTGATCGCCGGCTATGACAGCGGCCTTGCTTATGCCGATAGCCAGATCGGCAGCCTGTTGCAACTTCTCGAATCCTCTCCCGAGTGGTCCAATACCTACATCATCGTCTTTGCGGACCATGGCCAAGCCTTTGGCACGCATCGGCATTATGGGCATGGTTGGGGGCTAAACTGGGAACTGCTGCATGTTCCTTTGATCATCGCTGGACCGGGGATTCCTCAGGGTCGGCGGGTCAAAGACCCGGTGGGCATTCAGCGGATTCTCGCTACGGTCCTGGACTTAAGCGCAGGGGAGAACGGTGCTCAAGAGCCGAACAGCTTGCGGTGCTCGTGGACGCTTCCTCCCAACGCGTGCGATCCGGCCCCCATGGTTGTCTCCGAGCTCAGCATGAGGCCGGAATGGGGGGTGAGTAGCCCTCTCATTAGTGTGGTAACACCGAAGTGGCACCTTATCCGCGATGCTGCGGAAGACCTGCAACTCTACGACTTAACTACCGATCCTGGCGAAGAGGTGAATCTCGCGGGTTCTCCCGAGCACCAGACCGACATTTTGGCTCTTCAGAGTCGCCTGTTTGAGCGGGTCAAGGCTTCCTCACCCCCCTGGCTCGGGGAAGACTACCTGTGGGCCCTCGGTGAACGGCAGTTCTCGTTCTTGGCTGCCAGACATATGGTCCACAATTGGCCCTCTTTGAAATTCCAGCCACCTTCCGCCCAAAAAACGCACGTCCCCGATAATGAATTGCTCCACAGCTTGCCCTACCAGTAGTCAGCACCTTTCCCCTCTGCATGACTCAGGGCCAGAGCGATTCGCCACTTCTCCTCTGTATCGAACTTTCATCGACTATCTCCTGCCTGCTTGGCTGGCGCACTAAGCGTCCGGTGAACCCATGAAAGCGTTGGGCGGTGTGGGAGGAGGCAGGAAACAACTGTGCTCACGGACGTCGTCTTCAATGTTCTTCCATGGCTTCCTGAGTGCTCACAGGAGACCCTGAAGCCTTTCGTCGGAGGTGCACTGATTCTCAGTTACTGGGCTCCATGCTCTTACTGATAAAGAGCCACCGCATTTCAGGCCGACCGCAAACGAAAGTTTGGTCGATCGAAATTTTCCTCTTGACATTCGCCACGTTTGATGGTATTCTCTAGCCGTTCAGTCACAAATAGGGAAGGGCTTCTACCCTCAACAGGTCTGTTCACTCATGAGTTCGGCAGCCAAGCGGCGGGTGCCAGCCTGTTGCCCCTTGGTACCATTGACAGCTTTTGGTATTGGGGCTAGAAATGTCTACGCAGGGTGGGCAAAAATGTCGGAACGATCTAGCATTCAGGCTGTTGCCAAACGCGGAGAGACGTGGGTACGCGCAGTAAACACCGTGCAACCGACGGTTAGTAGGTGAAGAGCAAAAATCCAGCGAGTAGAGGAGATCCAAATCTATGAAACGTTCAATTGACTTACGAATGGCCGTAGTAGCGGCCGTGCTCATGTTCGCTTTTGCAATGTCCGGGCTGGCCCAACAGGCGCCAAAATCCCCACGAACGGTGCCCGTATCGGTCCAAGCACCCCTGAGTGGTCCATCCGTGCCCGGCGTGCTATTCATCCCTCAATCCAGCGTGGCGAAGCCACCCCAGCCGGGAAAACTCGCCGCCCATACCAACGTCGAGATATACGTCCCCAGCGGACAGACGCCTGACTCATTGCCTCCGTTTCCTGGGTATGCCTATGAGACGCCCCAGTCGCTCGAGTGTGTTTATGGGCTCACCTCAAATGGTTCCAATTACCCGAATTGCAATCCCAACAACAGCGCGCTAAACACCGCCACGGTGGGCAGCGAGACCATTGCTATTGTCGATGCCTATGACAACCCGGCCGCCGGGGCCGACTTGGCTTGGTTCTCGCTACAGTTCGGCATTCCCTTGTCAGTCAACCAGTTCCAGGTGGTTTGGGCCAACACCGCAGACTCCAGCTGCCCCGGGAACTATGGCTACGGGGTTCCGACAGATTATTCGGGCGGCTGGGAAGTCGAGGAATCGCTGGATGTCCAGTGGGCCCACGCGATGGCCCCCGGGGCCAAGCTCTACTTGGTGGAAGCATGTTCAAACTACAATTCCGACTTGCAGCAGGCCGTGCTTGTCGCCACCAATCTGGTGCAGTGTGGGAACTCGGAAATCAATCCCTCGACCTACGCCCTCGGCTCTTGCCCCTCGACGGGGGGCATAGGCGAAGTTTCCATGAGCTGGGGAGAAGGGGAGTTCTCCGGCGAGACCGGCACAAGTTGCGGTTCCGTCGGAGCTTACGCCAATCCATTGAATGACGCATGCTTCAACAATTATGCTGTCACGTACTTTGCATCGGCCGGCGATGGGCCGGGGGTCAGTTACCCCTGTGCTTCTCCTAATGTGGTGTGCGCCGGCGGCACCACCAACCGCCGAAACGCCGCGACGGGCAACTGGGAACAGGAGACTGCTTGGGTCGACGGCGGCGGCGGCGAGAGCTACTTCGAACCCCTCCCAACTTATTACCAGTCTGGCGTCGGCAACTGCACGGCGCTGGGGGGAAACCGATGCGTTCCAGACTTGTCGTTTGATGCCGATCCCTATACGGGGGTCTATGTCTACGACACGTTTCCCGTCGAGGGCTTTGAATACTACCAGTGGCTCGTCGTCGGCGGCACCAGTGCCTCAGCACCGTCGCTCGCCGGAATTGCGAACAACGCCTCAACCACTAGTCATACCTGGGCTGGTGACTCGCAGGTTGAGCTTCTCCAAATCTATTACAACAGAGCGAATGCGAGTGATTTCACCGATATCACGGTCGGCTACTGCGGCTTTTACATGGGCCTCTCAGCCGAGACACACTGGGACCCGTGCACGGGCGTCGGCGTCCCCAACGGTTTCGGTGGGCTGAACTTTTCATCATACGTATCAACAGCAGGGGTCATCAAACGGTAGCGGCTGACATCACCGACATCACGGTCGGCTACTGCGGCTTTTGCATGGGCTTATCTTGATTCACAGGGTCTTCTGCACGGGCGTCAGCGTCCCCGATGGTTACGGCGGCCTGAGCCTAGCTGTCGCCGTGCTGAGGTGAGTTTCCCCGCCCCCAGCCGGACACACACAGACCGCAGTGCTGGCGGCAGGGGACTCCAACGAGGGCAGGGCCTCATAGTGAGGAGGCACCTGCCCTTGCTTTTTTCGTAAGGCTTTCGCTTGGGCGGCGACAGGCTACCCTGCTTCACCGTAAGATGCAGGATTAGTTTGACTTATTATATCAACCCAACAGAATGGGGTCGTGATGGCGGGGAATCCGACGGCGGTTCTCGCGATTGCGCCGCGATTAGCGGCCTGCGTTTCACCCCCATGGTCGGAATCTCAAACTCAATCAGGGGTCCTCAAAGCGGTACGCGACCAGAGTTTCTTGGGATAAACTGTAAACTGTATAGAAACGACATTGTCGCTCTGTTTCCCGGTCGCCAGAAATGGGAACGACCAGCGCTCGCGCTGGGCAAGGAGCGAAAACGCCATATCCTTTTGGACAAACCATTCAGCCTTGACCCGCACCGAATCCTGCGCTCCTCCATTGGGGATTAACTCCCTGCTTACTCTCTGCTCGCGCCACCCGACTTGCACCTGTTTTCGGGGGGAATGCCAATACGTACTGCTGACGTCGAATGCTTTCCCCCACCTGCCAACCGTATCGCCGATTAGGAAACCCTTATTTGTATATGCATCATGATAGTGTATAGCATCCCAATAGGCCTGCTCGCCTTGCGGGCCTGTGGTCGCAAGCTCAAAGCGAAAATCAAACTTCGGGAGGCGTGGAATCTGTGAAAGGTAAAGGCCCGGATTGTACATGGCCCGGGCAGGGTTTAGCAGTGGACTAGCATCATCTTTGCTGTAGTTGTCGGTGTAGATGGTCAGCCATCGGCGCAGATAAGGAACCCGATACGAAAAATCCAGGCCACCCTGGCGAGAACCGGGATCTTTTCGATAGGGCAAATAGCCACTGTCCGTAGTGCTAAAATAACTGGCGAACAAGTTGCTGAGGGTGAATGGAACTCCCTGGCCGAATGCCACCGTTGATTTGGAGAATCCAATCTCCAAATTCGGAGTGGGCTTTAGCAGGGCTTTTTCTCCATGGAAATAGGGTCCAGGGGGTCCCGGCGGAAAATGTTGGCCGTAGAGCTTGCCAAAAAAGCCCTGGATTCGCACAGGTCCTAAATGCTCCAGAAACCCCGGCAGGACAATGGGTTCAACCTGATCAACCCTGAGCATGGGGATCGGGTCGACGTTGTCACTCGCTAACATGGGCCCCATGGTTCCAGGTCCCCACCAAAGGCTTTGCTTCCCGAACGTTACGTCAAAAACCCACAGGCGCAGGCCCACGTAAGTGTCCAGCAGGTCAAGCTGGTTAACCGTGCCAGCAGGCTGTGAATAAGGGGCAGAGGAAGTTCTATCCAACTGCTCGATGTATGACTGTTGCGCCGCGGTCAAACCGGCGTACGCCGGTGAGTGTTGATACTCCCCTCGGATGTAGGCAAAGAACCGGCCCCCAGCAGCTTGCGCTGAAAAACCGGTCACATTGTTAAAGCCCGTATTAAAGGGCCGGCCAAAATCGTTCGCAATGCTTTGGCCAAAGTGATAGCTATCCCGGAAAGGCGTACCGGAAATTCCCATCGCTCTCGTATATAGGGATTCCACCCCTGCTTGCCGCCCCGAACCCCCATTGAGAGAGCTGATCTCTACACTAAACTCTTGGTTGAGAGCTTCGTAGAGAGCCATGGCTTCCCCGGTTTTGACGTCCGCATTCGACAGGTTCTCATCTGCATCCATCACCAATTGCGCACACTGTATTCTTGTCCATGGCCGCAAGCCCACGAACTGCTTGTTGATTGCTCCCAAGCCCGCCAACCGATCAAAAGCTGCATACACCCAGCTATCCAATGGCACGTAAACGGACCCCAGCGGGGCTTCTGCCAAGACCACCACGCTCTGGAAGAAAACCAGTCCCAATGCGCAGCCAAGCAACCGCAGGATCGCTGTCCCATGACTCATGTGGCGGCGCCGCAATACTGCAAGAAGGGAGTGTGCCGCTGGGGGGTAAGGGTACCGGCGGGAGCAACTTGTCTGGACATTCGCTACCAATGCGAGCCTCTCAGGCACGGTGTATAGGCACACTCCGGGCGCCTGCAGCCGAGTCTTGAAAGAGCCCGAGGACGTCCGACAATTCTAAATGCATGAAATTGGGAACCACAAGATCTGCTCCCGCCTTGACCAGCCCTGTGCCTCTATTCCCCGCTGCAATTCCGATGCATTTCATCCCAATTTGCTTCACAACCTTGACTGCGGTAATGGCGTCCTCGAGCACAAGCACTTCACACGCCCTCGCCCGGAGCTGTTCTGCCGCCCGGAGGAAGATAGCGGGGTTCGATTTACCGCCCGGTACGTCATCGCCAGTAAGAACGGCCGCAAAGCGGTCGGCCAGCGCGTGGTTCTTCAGCATTCTTGTTGTCCGCATTCTCGATGCGCTGGTGGCGACTGCCATGGGAATCGAAGCGGAATCGACAAGGTCCAAAAACACATCGAGCCCTTCGATGGCTTGAACTCGATCTTCCTCCTGTCGAAAAATGGCTTCTTTCTGGCTCGCGTATAGGGCAGCTTGCTGCGGGGTTAAGGGCCCCAGAAAATGGTGCAAGATTTCCTCCCGCGTCGCGCCTTCCAAAACGAACTCGAGTTCCACATCCGACACTTCCTTTCCCGCGTCACGCAAAAGCTCCCGCCATGCGTTTCGGTGAACCGGGTGGCTATCGAATAAAACCCCGTCCATGTCAAAGACTAAAGCGATCCCCATGTCCCCTTACACGCCCGGCCAATTCAATTGGGCTTGCTGGTAATTCTCCATCGTCCCAATATCCAGAAGAAACTCCGGAATCGGATAAGCAAACATCTGTCCTGCAAGACGTGGAAGCACATCGAAGCCAATATCCGCCGGACGCTTCCTTGGAATCGCCTCTAACAGCGTCTGAGTCCCAACCAGGATGCCAGAGAAAGCGAGGTTTCCAGGTGGCTCCGCTGGTTTTTCCACGAATCGCTCGATCCGGCCAGATGGGTCAACGACGGCAATTCCGCATCGATTGGGGTCCGGAACGCGGTAGACTCCGAGTGTTGCTGCGCTCGGATGGCACTCATGAAATCGAACCATCTTCTCCAAATTCGTGTTGGTAAGCACGTCCGCATAAAGAACCAAGAAACTCGGGTCCGAGCCCACCCACCTTTGGTTTGCCGCTAGGGTCCCGGCACTACCCAAGAGCTCCGGTTCTTCGGCCAGCGTGACCCGGCGATCCGGAAAGCGATCCAGTAAGAATTGACGCACTTGAGCAGCGTTCGTGTGGGCATTAACCAAAACCTCTGTAATGCCGAATTTCTTCAGGAGCTTGAACCAGATTTCAAGCAGGGGTTCACCTCTAATGGGAACCAGGCACTTCGGGATTATGTCGGTCAAGGGTCGTAAGCGGCTTCCGACTCCGGCCGCAAGGAGAAAGGCTTTCATGTCCAGTTCTCAATAAAGCGGATGCGGGTCATCTGTTTCCATCGGCAAATTGGAGAAGCGGAACATCTCTTAAAGTGGGAACGCGGACTTCTCATACGAACTCTTCGTTACATGGGGAAAGTGTCCAACGCAGCCCGCAGCGGCCATCGCCATCGAGAAACGGATCGTTGACCAGAACGCGTGCTCCTAGAAAGTCGAATTCGAATACTAACTCGTGAAGCCCCTCTCTGCCAAGAGCATCCCGAACCTTCTGTTGGCAATCCTTCTCACAGTACAAGAGCAAGAACCCCCCGCCGCCGGCGCCAGTGATCTTGCCCCCCAGCGCTCCATTGCGCCGAGCGGTTTCATAAAGATGATCTATCCGAGAATCGGAAATCTTGTCGGAGACTCTTCTCTTCGCATCCCAAACCTCATCGAGAAGACACCCAAACTCCTGGAGGTTGCCCGCCAACAGGGCAGTCCGCATCTTTTTGGCAAGCAGTCGAATCTGGTGGAGTGAATCCACGGTTGCACCCAGCGATTGCCGTGTGGCCTGCTCCTGAGCTTTCAGAATGGTCCACGAGTTGTGAGCAGCCCCGGTGAAGAAGAGCATCAGGTTATTCTGCA
>Ga0326728_10011827_pt1 | contig 19722 bp, 12 predicted proteins | sample MB3enrmetagenome_FD_207602 | JGI IMG/M metagenome (GOLD analysis project Ga0326728, IMG submission 207602) | Lab enriched peat soil microbial communities from McLean, Ithaca, NY, United States - MB31MN | ecosystem: Environmental > Terrestrial > Soil > Wetlands > Peat | place: USA: New York... | reverse complement strand
ACAGTTTCCGGGATTCCTCCGGCGGCGAAGGCCGCCACCGGCGTCCCGCAAGCAATCGACTCCAGCGCGGTCTGACCGAAGGCTTCCTCAAGGGAGGGCATTACGAAGACGTCCGCGGCCCGATAGACGGCCGCCAGCAGCACGTCGCTGTCAACCTGGCCCAGATGCCGGTGGCGAATGGCCGGCGAGAAGCGCACGTGCCCGCCGCCGACGGACAAGCACAGGCAGCCTTGAAGAATTCGCGAGCCTTCCACAGCTTCTTGGAGATATCGGAATCCCTTGCGCGGATCCCCCGCATAAGCGGCACCGAACAGGATCACGGTTTCGGCGGGGTCGATCCCCAGAGCCTCCTTGGCCGACGGTCGCGACCCCGGGCGATAGACGCGCGTATCGAGGCCGTAGTGAATCACCTCCGTGCGGCGATCCCGCAACAACGAGCTGGACCGTGCATCTTCGGCCAGCCAGTGGCTGTTTGCCACAAACACCAGGCGCTGCTTGGGCACGGATGTGAAAGCCAGCGACTTGCGATTCCAAATCTCGCGGGATAGATCGGCTTCTCGGGACACCCCGAGAAACGGACAGATGCCGCATGCCCGGCGGTACCGGTCGCAACCGCCGGCGTAATGGCAGCCGCCCGTAAACGGCCACATGTCGTGCATCGTCACCACGATAGGCAGCGAATTACCGTAGTGCGCAAAGAACGACGGGAAATCCAGGAAGCCGGTCGCGAAATGGACGTTGATCACGTCAGGCCTAACCTCATCCAGAATCGCACCCGCAATGTCGGAGCGGTCGTCCGTGAGGCTGGCCGCAGGATTGCTTGCCGCTTTGCGGGCGCGGCCGGCGGCATGCCGCAGCCAGCGGCGTCGGCCGACGCGGCAAACTCGTGCCCAGGGCGATCTGGGCGGCTCGTATCGCAACACCGTGTCGTCGTCGCTTTCCTTGAAGCGAACCAGCATTTGCGAGTTCACGCCGGCCTCCAGCAGGGCCCGGTGTTGCCGGCAGGCAGCCCGGGCGGCGCCCCCGCGCACGTCATAGGTGGAAAGGTGGAGGACGTTCACCGTGGAATAAGTCGTCGGGCTCGGGCCAGGGCTGACTTGATGCGGAACAGCGTCAGGAACCGGCGGCCTTCCCAGGTCAGCCCGTGCGTGCCGCAGAAATGCAGGAAACCGGCCCGTTCCCGCCGCGTTTCGGGCGTCTTGCGAAAGAGATGACGATACTTCGCCCGATAAATGGCGTGGGCGCGGCGGAAAGCCTGTCGATTGGAGCGCGAAAGATCCAACTCCCAGGACGCGTGGGTCCAGCCAATTTCTCGGGCCTGGACTTCCAGGATTAGCTGGGCGTGCAATTTGGCAAGAAGCTCATGCTCGGGCAATCCTCGGAAAGCGCGTTCCGCAGCGGCACTCCACGTCTCAAAGGGCACATGGTAAAGGAACGGATAATGCGTGGCGCGACAGGCGCGGTTCCCGTCGCTGCCACTCGATGTTAGCGCCCGCAGACTTCCGCCAAAATCGAACATTCGCACCCCGAGTTCCTCGGCCAACTCCGCACAGAGGATCTTCGCACCGCCGCCCAGTGAAACGAAGACGGTGTCGACACCTGTCGCTCGAATCCACTGGCGGAGGTCGTCCGCGATGATGTCCAGAGTGCTGTCCAGGTTCGCGCCGTCGCCCCTGGGCTGGAGCAGATGGATCTCGGCATCGGACGGCCAGTAGGGCGCGCTCACTTCGCGGAAGCGGGGCTCCTCGAGAAGTTCCTGCAGCAAGCGCGCCTCGGCGCCGATAAAACCGACCCGCCGGCCGCGGCAGTATTTCTTGAACTCACATTCGAGCCAGGTGAGAATGATATAGGAGGTCTCTGCGTCCGGGTTGCGGTGCAGGCCGTGCGGCCGCTGGAGTCTCAGCCGGGGCAGCAGCTCGGAGATCGGCCAGAGCCGGTCGTGGAAATCGACGTAGCTGGCTCGTTCCAGGGCGCGTTTCAGTCGCTCTCCGTGGCGCAGATCGATGCCCGAGTTGCCGAAGGCGGTTGTGCCGTTCACCGGCCACCTCGGCTCGAGCGAGCCGTCGATTTGCTCCTGCATGGCCAGGAGCAAGGTCACGTCCGTGTCGCCGACCCGCACGAAACTGAACCCCGGCGTAGCGGCGAGCAACTCGCTGATTCGCCGCGCCTCGCCTAAACGCGGCGCCAGATCGAGGGGTTTCGGCCCCAAGGGCGTCGCTGGACTCGCAAGCCCTGCTAGGAAGTGAGCGTGGAGTTCCATCATGCGTGCCATTGGAGGAACCTCCGATAGGCGTTTCGACTGGCTGCGACCTGCGTTTCCGCGGCACGCAGCAAGAGGGGCCTTGCCTCGTCGGCACAACTCCACGCTTTTGAGACCGCCTGCCGTATTTGCTCCGCGGCGTCGGGCTGAGCCACGTTGACCACATGGCATCCGGCGCCGAATTGGTCCGCCAGGCCCTCAAACTTACTGAAGTAGTAATCTGACTTCGCCAGGGCAACGACGCTTATCCCCTGCGCCATCGCAAACACACCCGCGTGGTAGCTCCCGGTTACTACGACGCGGCAGCGCCCGACCGTCTCTATCACATGCTCCAGCGAAGGATTCACCTGGCCCAGGTTCTCCAAGACGCTCGTACGGTCAATGATGCGTGCAATCGCGGCGATATCCGGCGGCGCCGAATGGCATTTCGCGCCTTCGATGTCGATCGGGATCGGGATGATGTGCGTGCCGAGCTGGCACGCCGCGGGCGCCAGGACCGAGCGCAAGATCGCAATTTCGCGCTCCCCTAGACCTGCATAGGTGGCGATCCGCACGTTCAGACCCAGCAAATCCCCAAGTCGCTCCGGGCGCATCTGCCAGACTGGTTCAATGGCGTCGTCGCCCGTTACAACAATACGTTCTTCATTCAAACCGAGCGACCTGGCGAGCGGCAGTCCCGCGCGGCCTTCCCTTAGCGCGAGCATATCCACACTGCGCAAAACACGTGATGCACGTCTTCTTAGGCAGGCCGAGCGGATTGGACCGAGGCCCTGGCCAAAGAAGGCGACGCGCTTGCCCAAGCGTTTTGCAATGCCGGCCAGCTCGAGCTGTCCATGCGCGAAGTACGGGAATGCGTCGTTCAAATTTCCGCCGCCGGGAACCACGACCGCATCGGCTGCCGCCAGCAAGGCGAAGAAACGCTCCAGCGTTTGACTGCTTCCGTGACGCCGCCGGCAGCGCGCCCGAGCCAATGGGCGGAAGGCGGTGTAGGCGTGCTCGCGCAGCGACGACTCCCACTGTTGCACTCCGGCGAGCCAACTCCGCGGCAAGAGCCGGTAGAGACGCCCGGGGAACATGAGTTCGTCCGCCCATAAGGACCAAGCGCCCGCGTCCAGCACGTTCACGTGCGGAAACAGGCGCAGGAATTCGTCGGGGCGCGGAGTCAGAACATCCAGACATGCATTTGGGCAGTAGGTTTGCAAGCGCGTGACCGCCACGCGCAGCATCGCGGCGTCGCCGAGGTTGCCGAACGTTTGATCACTCTTCATGAGGATTCGCATGCGGGTCCCACGCTTTCTCGAACCGGAACCCCTCAATTGCGGACGCCTGTGCCTGTGCCCGCGAGCTCGGCGCTGGAAACGGCCCTCCAGGCGTAAGGCATGACGGCGCGGGCAAACGCCGAGTCGCCTATCGGCCGCCCGCGAAGGACTCCGGGTTGGACCGTGAAACCCGCCGCGCCCTCGACGTGGTCTTGAACGTCCCCGTCCGCGGACAGCGCAACATTAATGCGGTATTGCCCAGGAGCGAGCAATAACTCGTCTACCTCGCATAGGAGAACATCGTCGTCGGCTGCCGCTTGATCGACTTTGTCACGCGCCTCGGTTGCCATATGCAGAATTGGATGTCCCGCCTCATCGTAGATCGTAAAGCGACAGACCAAATGCGGAATCATTGTGCTGAGTCGAAAGGCGAAGCACGCCGGTTGGCCGCAAGCGGCTGCCCCCGAATCCGCCATGCCCGTCGTGCGAACCTCAACCGCGTGTAGACGCACTTTGCCTTGTCCCGTTCTGTCCGTCCGATCCCGCAGAGCCAGCTCCGAGCACACGTTCAGAGACGTCAAGTACGTACCCGCAATCTCCACGGCGGCTCCAGCCGCACGAATATGCCCACGCTCCAGAAGAATTGCGGTCGCGCATAAATCCGTGACCGCGGGAATGTTGTGACTAACGAAAAGTATGGTCCGTCCCTCCTGCATGGCACTGTGCATTTTGGAAAAGCACTTGCGCTGAAATGCCTGATCGCCAACGGCGAGCACCTCATCGACAATCAGGATTTCCGGCTCCAGGTGCGCCGCCACGGCAAACGCCAGGCGGACATACATCCCACTGCTGTAACGTTTGACGGGCGTGTCGAGGAACTTCTCGACCTCAGCGAAGGCCACGATCTCGTCGAACTTGCGGCGGATCTCCGCGCGCGACATGCCCAGGACCGCGCCGTTGAGGAACACGTTTTCGCGGCCGGTCAGCTCGGGGTGGAAGCCCGTGCCGACCTCCAACAGGCTGGCCACGCGGCCGTTCAAGGTGACGCGGCCCTCAGTGGGTTCGGTGATGCGGCTGAGGATCTTCAGCAGCGTGGATTTGCCCGCGCCGTTGCGGCCGATGATGCCCAGCACTTCGCCCTGCTGGACCTCGAAGGAGACGTTGCGGAGGGCCCAGAATTCCTCGCGGGAGCCAGGTGTCAGGTGAGAGGTGCTAGGTGTCAGGGAGTGCGGAGCACGGAGTAGGGAGCGGAGGGGCCGCTTGAGCGCATCGAGAAGCTCCTCGCTGAAACGCCGATACCGCACCCCGGCTTCGCCCTGGTGACGAAGGGTGTACTTCTTGCCGAGGTTCTCGACGCGGATGACGGGGGGCATGCTAGGTGTCAGGTGTCAGGTGTCAGGTGCTAGGTGTCAGGCGCACTTCTTCTGACACCTTACACCTCTCACCTGACACCTAAATTATGTCGGCGAAGCTGCGCTCGGTCGTGCGGAAGTGCCAAACGCCCACGATCAGGAGCAAGAAGACGAAGACCAGCGAAAGGAGGAAGCCGGGCCAGAAGATTCTCGCCTCGCCGCCGAGGATGGCCCAGCGGAAACCGTCGATCACGCCCACCATCGGGTTTAGCGAATAGACGGTGAACGCCACGTCGCCAAAGCGCTGGCGGATCACCGAGCTGCTGTAGGCCACCGGCGAGACGTAGAGGCCGATCTGCACGACGAAGGGAATCACGTAGCGGAAGTCGCGGTACTTGACGTTCATGGCCGTGATCCACAGCCCCGGTCCGACCGCCGCCAGGAAGGCCAAGGCCATGAACAGCGGCAACGTCAGGATCCGCCAGTCCGGCCAGAAACGATACCAGGCCATCATCCCGATCAGGATCAGGAAGGAGAGCAGGAAATCGACGAAACTGGTGATGACCGCACTGGCCGGCACGATCATCCGCGGGAAATAGACCTTCGAGATCAGGTTGGCGTTGCTGACCAGGCTTTGACTGGCGGTGGAGAGCGCGGTCGAGAAGAACTGCCAAGGCAGCATGGCCGCGAAGACCATGAGGCTGTAAGGCGCGTCGCCGTCGGACGGCAGCCCGGCTACCTTGCCGAAGACCACGGTCATGATCAGCATGGTCAAGAGCGGCTGGATCAATGCCCAGGCGACCCCGATGGCCGTCTGCTTATAGCGGACCGAGATGTCGCGCCACGCAAGGATGTAGAACAACTCGCGGTAGCGCCAGAGGTCGCGCCAGTATTGGCGTTCGCTACGCCCAGGCTCAATGATCAGTTCGGGCATGCGGAGAAGAGTGCTGCGCGGTTCGCCGTAGCGAGTCGCTAGCCGCGTTCCCTGGCCTGCGGCTCGTGGGGCCGCTGGACCGTCGCGGCGGCAGACGCGACAGTGGGACCGGTGCCGAGGATCTCCTCGAGCAACGCTTCGAAGCGGGAAGTCACGTGCCTGCGGTCGTACTCGGTTTCGGCCAGACGCCGGGCACGCGCGCCCATCTCGGGCAGGTCCCAGGTCTGATCGGCAAGCCTCGCAAGCACGTCGGCCAGGGCCTCGGGCTCGCCTGGCGGGGCGACCAAGCCGACGCCGTATCGGCGGGTCAACTCGGCCAATTCGCACTCGTCCGCGACCACGGCCACCAACGGCGTGCCGGAGGCCAGCACCCCGTAGAGTTTGCTGGGCATCAGGCATGATGCCACCCGCGGATCGAGCGGCACGAGGTGGACATCCGCAGCGCTGAGGCTCTCGGCCAGATGCGCTTTCGGCAGGAAGCGGACGTTAGGCAGACCCATCCGGGCGACCTGCTCCTCAAGCTGCTGCTTCAATGCCCCCTCGCCCACCAAGAGGAAGAGGATGTCCTTGCGGTGCCGGAGGTAACCGGCGGCGGCGACCACGTCTTCCAAACGCTGGCACAGGCCGAGGTTGCCGGAGTACATGGCGACGAACTGGCCGTTCAGGTCGTGGCGGCGGCGGAACGGGTTATCCTGCTTCAGCGGCCGCACCAGGGCGGTGTCGATCCAGTTGGGAACACATACAACGCGATCGGGGGCAACGCCCGACTGGACTACCCGCTCGCGCATGTCGCGGCTGAGAACCACTACGCGGTCCGCGCCCCGATAGATGCGGAACATCAACTTCCGCAGCGCGCGCACGAGGCGGCCGTCGCGCAGCTTGCCGATCGCGACGGCGATGTCGGGATGGATGTCCTGCAAGTAAACGACCAGTCTCGCGCCGCGGACCTGCTGCAGATACCGGCCGATCAGGCACAGCAGCGGAGGATCGGTCTCGACCACCACGATGTCGGGCCGTTTCGCCCAGATTGCCGCCCATAAGGCAGCGACCAGGAAAGTCAAGTAATTCACAAGCCTGCCGGGCAAGAAACGCTTCGGGAAGCGGGTGTGCCGAACGCGGCGGATGCGGACGCCGTGGCGAATCTCCGTCCCGGCCCGACAGAACGGGGCGGCGGTCGGGTTGTCGTTCGGCTGGCCGGCAAGCACGGTCACGTCGAACGAGGCAGCAAGGTCCTCGCACAGCTCCGTAAGCAGTTGGCCCGTGGCCTCGGCGTCCGGCCAGTAGGAACGGTTCAGGAAGAGAACCGTCGCGCGGCGAGGAGCGGTGGATTCGGTCATGCGGCCTTGACGAGTGGTTACCGGCCGGCGGTGGTTCGTGGTCGCCGGCCTGGGATCTTGGAGCTTGCGGGCGACGTCGAAACTCAGTGGATCTGGTCGATCCATGCTTTTGCGGGAACCGCCAGACTCTTCAAGAGCTCCTTTGCCTGGTCGGGATCGGCAGCAGAGGTCCGGAGCATCACCTTGACCATCGGCGGCCACGTTTTCTGGCCCCGCAGCTTCCACACGGCTCGACGTTGCCCGTCGCCGTCATAGAACGTCATGTCCTTGATCTGATACCAGTAGAGGAGGCAAATTTCCTGGCCGCCGTGCTGCAGCGTTTCGAAGCGTGTGAACACGCTCGCCCCGCCGCCACCGGGCAGCACGAGAGGCTCTGCGTTGACGATGTGCCAGCCCTGCCCCGTGTAGCACAGCTCCGGCGGATGGGGCATGCGATAGCCGTATTTCTCGAACGCGCCGACATACAAGCTGATCAGGTGGCCGGCAGGGTCGCGATAGGCGCGGACAGCTTCCATGGCCGCTCCGCTCTCCCCTTGGAGTTCCATGGCCACCGTGTGCTCTGCGCTGTTCTGCCAGTTTCCCAGCAGACCGGGCATTTCACTCAGCGGCGGCTCGGGAGTCTTGGTCTGCGTGGGCAGGCCGAAGGCGCGGAAGTATTCCGTGCCCGCATACGTGCAGGCTATCAGGGCGGCGGCGATGAAGAGGCGGTTGGTCATGGCGAGCGGGGCTGGAGCCTTGGTTATGGGGGATGACGTTTGACGCATAGTGCCGAACAACTCGGTTCATTCCATGCTGCCGGCGGCAGCCGGCGGAGTGAATTCCGTTCTACGATTTGCCGGTCCGGGCCCGCCCCTTCCTGGCAGGCCTGCGGCCAGGCTTCGCGTCCTTGCCGGCGGTTGCGGCGGCGGGCGGAGCAGCCGCGGGCACCTCGGCCCCGAAAAGCGCCTCCATCTCGCTTTGGAAGGGATGCAGCAGATCGAGCGCTTGCTCCATGTTCTCATACGCGGCCTCACCGTCCTGCCGGCCCGCCACACGCACGCGTCCTACGGCGGAACCGTTGACCATCAGGGGGAACTCGATGATCCAGCAACGGCCGAGCTCGATGTCGCGCGACCGTTTCCAAGAGGCGTGGTAGCCCTCCCGGGCCGCCGGGGAATTCACGTCGAAGCGGACCTCGTCCAAACCGAGCTTCTCAACCGATTCCACCAGCGTCTCCCAGCCCACGTCCCACTGCCGAGACCCCTGCAGCCGGACCACCGATTGGCACGCCTGGGCAGCTTGGATCGCAGACGGCCGCAAGAACGACACGGCGATGGTCCGCAGCCGCGCGAAAACCAACAGCGTCTCGCCGCGCCCGAAGACGCCCGTGACCACGAACATGGCGACCACGGCGGAGCAGCTCACCACCGCCACCCAGTCGGCCTTCAGGAACACGCTGGCCAAGGCGCCCGCGGAGGTCGCGGTGCAGGCGACGCCGATCCAGAGCAGGACCGAGCGGGGACTCCGCAGCCGATCCAGCAGCCGATGGTGCATGTGTCCGCGATCCGTGGCGTAAATGCTCTGGCCGGTCAGCTTCCGCCGCAGGATTGCGGCCGTGACGTCGAACAGCGGGATGGTGAAGACCGCCAACGGGGCCGCCAGGAGCACCGTTCCCGCACCCTTCAGCGAGGCGTGGATCGCGAGCACGGCGACCATCAACCCGATGAGCATGCTGCCGCTGTCGCCCAGAAAAATCCTGGCCGGAGGGAAGTTGTGCCACAGAAACCCCGACAAGCTTCCGCTGAAGACCAGGGCCACCATCGCCACCGCCGGGTGGCCGGTCATCAGGGCCAAGGCGGCGATCGTGGCGCAGAGGATGATCCCGAGGATCGTTGCCAGCCCGTCGATCCCGTCCAGCAGGTTCAGGGCGTTGACGGCCCCGATCAGCCACAGGACGGTCACGGGCCAGGCCAGCAGACCCAGCTCCAGCTCGTGGCCGAAAACCCCGATCTGGCGGATCACCATGCCGCTGGACACCAGAAGCAAAGCGATGAGGATCTGGCCCAGGAGCTTATGTCGGCCCCGCAGGCCCACGAAATCGTCAACCAATCCCAAGACCACGATGGCCGTGCAGCCAACCAACAGGGCGAGGGCATCCATCGTGTCCTTGTGGAATCCGACGTTCCAGGGATTGGGCACGAGCAAGACGGCCCCCACGACGGTCGCAAAGCCCAGAAAAATCGCCACCCCGCCGCCCAGGGGCGTGGGCCCGCCGTGCAGTTTGCGACGGGCGTCCGGATGGTCCATCAATCCAACCCGCCGCGCCACCACGCGGACCAGCGCCGTGAGTACGAGGCTGGCCGCGCAGGCGACGGCCGCGGAGATGGCCGTTGCCACAATCATGAGCTGCAATCGGGACACGATAGGGAGTCTTCCTTGGTCAGGCTGCCGCTGCGCGCGGGGCCGGATCAATGGGTCGTGGCTGCGTCGCCTTGCGTCTCGGGCAGGGGTTGCAGGTCGCTGTAGTACATTTCGTCGTCCGAGCCGGTCAGCACCGCCAGCAGCCGCTTGGCGCCGAACGCCGCCAGCAACTCGCACGCCGCCAGGACCTTGTGGGTCTGGCTCACGTCGCGGCGTATGCAAAGGATGACGGCGTCCACGTGTTGGCTGGCCAAGCGGGCATCGGCGATCGGCAGGACCGGGCTGCCATCGACGATGACGAATTCGTACTGCTGGCGGGCCCTTTCGAACAGCGATCCCGTAGCTCCGTTGGCGAGCGTGCCCAGCGCGTTCGACAGGTGCCTGCCCGCCGTGATGATCGAGAGGTTCTTGATATCCGTCTCCCGCACGGTCTGGCCGAATTCGGTTTCCGCGGCAAGGACTTCGCACACGCCCGGCCCGCGCGGCAGGCCGAAAACCTCGTGCAGCGAGGGCCTCCGCAGATCGAAGTCCACCAATAGGGTGGGTTCGCCGGTCTGCGCCAGGCGGATCGCCAGTTGCGTTGCCAGGCTGGTCTTGCCTTCGCCTCCCAAGGCGCTGGAGACGAGCACCACGCGGGCGTTCGCCGAGTTCCTCCGCAAGAACAGCCTGGCGGCGATCCCGTCCACCGCCGCCTCCAAGCGCGTCTGCCGCAGGCGGTGCCGCCGGGAGAGAGCGCGGGAGCGGCGCGACTTGCCGGGCACGTGCGGCACCGTGCCGATCACGGTCAGCCCCATCGCCCGCGGCACGTCGGAGAGCGAATTGATCCGTCGCGCCCGCACGTCCCACCACACGATCAGGCACAGCGGCGCCAGTAGGCCGAGGATCGTCGCGACAATGGCATTCTTGGCCGGCGAGGCGTTATCGGCGATCCGCGGCGGCTGCGCCCGCTGGAAGATCGAGATCCGCGGGTTGGCCCGCAGCTCGACCTTCAGCCGTTCGCGTTCCTCGGCGAGGGGGGTGAGCACCCGGTCCAGGTACTGGATCTCGGCCCGCGTCATCTCCACGTCGATGGACGAATTACCGAACCGCTCGGCAATTCTTCGCTGCTTGTCGAGGTCCTGGGCCGCTTGCCGCTCCTGTTCCGTGAGGGCTGCGACCTGGGACTGGAGCTGCGCGACGGCGGCTTCCAGGTTGTTCTTCGTCACGCTGCCCAGGCGCGACGCCAAAGCCTCGCGGCGGGCAGCCATTTGGTCTTCGACCAGCTTGCGGCGGGTGTCCAGGTCGTCCTTCATGTCCTTGGCCAGCTTGCCCTTGGCCGTATCGTGGATCGTGCCTTCCCTTGCCGTCAGCGCATCCGACTCCGCCTGCAGCTTCGCGTAGGCCGGATCGGAGCCCGCAAAGGCGTCCAAGTCCCGGCCCGAAAGCTGGCCCTTGCCGGCAGCCTTCAAGGCCGCCTGCTTTGCCAGGAGTTCACTCTGGGCATGCCGCAACTCGCTGCCGATACGTCCTGCTTCGTTCCGCGCCTCGGCGAACTGCTGCATCGCGATCTGCTGCTTGATCGCCAGGGCACCGGTGTCGCCCGTCCCCAATTGTTCCGCGAACTGTTTCAGCGCAGTCCGCTTGCTGCGCATTTCGGTCTCTCTTTGGTTGTACAGGCCCTCGAGTTCATTGAGCCGCTCCACACGGTGGTTCTTTTCCACATACACGACTTCGTTCATGTAGGCATCCACGACCCCGTTCACCAGGGCGGCAGCCTCGTCGGCGTCTTCGGTGGTCAGGCTGACGCGGAGGATTTCCGTACTCGGCGGACACTCCACACGCAGTGTCTTGGCGAGCCAGGTCACGGGATCGCCTTCGCGCTGCTCCCGCTGGATGACCTCGAGTTTCGCAACGTCGGCCTTGCGCAGCGCCGCGACCAGCACCACTTCGCTGGTGACGAGTTGTTGCTGCGTGCCCTTGTAGATCTCAAAATTGTTTTGGCCTGCCTGGCCTGCAAAGCCGGGAAGGACGCGCTGCTCGGCGGCCGCGATCTGCACCAGGGCGACCGCGGTGTACTTGGGCGTCCTCAGGAACCACGCGGCCGCTCCCGCTGTGGCGGCGCAGAATACGCCGAGCACCACGGCCACCGGCCAGCGGCGCCGCAAGGCATGAAGGTAGCCCGCAACCCCCCCGCCCTGTCCCTCGCCGCCGCGCTCACCATCGGCAGACGCCCATTCCGTGCCCGCGCGCGCGGGCATCGCGCCGCGCCCCAACGGCACCAATTGGCCTCTGCCGACGTCGGCGGATGACGCCTCGCGAGGGTCGGTGTGTCTTTCGCTCGGACCGGGGTGCAGACTCATAAGTTGACCGTGGGACTATCAGGGGCGACGGTAACGAAGATGCGTTTCAACAAGGCCATTTCGATCCAGAGCAACACGACCGCCAAGGGCATCATGAGCCAGGCCGCCAAATCGTGGTACATCGTGTTCGCCAGGTCGTGCCGCGAAATATTGTGCAGCAACGCCGTCAGGGTGATCCGGCCGATGTTGGCGGCCAAGGCGATCGGCGCGGCGCTGAGCACGATGATCGCCTTTTCCAGCAAGGTCCGTTGCACGAGGAAGGCCGTGCCCGTGCAGATCACGATGAACAACATCATGTTGCGCAGCCCGCTGCACGCCTCGGCAACGCCGATTTGCCCTTCCGAGAGCGAGATCACGTTGCCTTCGGCCACGGCGGGAATGCCGACGGTTTGCACGATGTAGGTGCTGGAAATGGTGGCCACGCGCTGCAGCGGGTGGCTCAGCAGGTTGGCCAGCAGGCCCGGCAGCGGCACCATGAACACCAGGAACGCCGCCGAAGGCCAGGCCCATGCGAGCACCCGCCGGCCGCCGAGCAGCAGCGCCAAGCCCGCCAGACAGAAGCAGAGAGAAGCCGCTGCCAAGAGGTCGAACAGGTAATAGGCCGCCGTTAATTGCAGCGCGGCACAGACGCCCAAGAGCCCCAGCCCCCACCAACTTCCTGCGGCTTTCGCACCGGCCAGCATGCCGCGGCGAAACCACAGCAGGTACGCGGCGAACACCGGGACGAGGAAGCCGTACAGATAGTCCGGTTCGGACCACCACCGCCCCGCGAGGGCGGCCACCGGCGACCAGTAACACCAGGCGACGGCAAAGGCCAGCAGAGCCCAGCCGGCGACGGCCGCAGGGCCGATTTTCGCGGCTTGTCCCTTGCCGGCGAGCCACAGCTCCGCGGCGGCGGCGCGAAATCGATCCTTCAGCCTGGGGCGGGGGGGAGGAGCGTTCATGGCACGGGGTTCCAGCTAGGGTTCCGGTCAAGCGCGCGGTGCGACGCGAGTGACATGTGGTTGTTGTGCAGGTGTCCGTTGCCCAGCGACATGGCGACGTGCAGCAGCCCGGCGAGGGAATTGGTCTTGAGTTTCCGCATGAGTTGGGTGCGATGGTGTTCGATGGTCCGCACCGACACCCCGAGTTCTGTGGCTATGGCCCGCTTGTTCTTGCCTTGAGCGATCATCTCCAGAACGGCGTATTCCTTCTCGGTCAGGGTTCCCAGTCGCTCCTCGAGTTCCCCGGCGCGGAGCCTGGCCGCCCGCCGCTGTTCGTCGAGTTGGACCGCCTCCTGGATGGCGATCCATAAGTCGTGCTCGCGAAAGGGTTTCTCGAAGAAGTGCAGTGCCCCGGCGCGCATCGCGTGGACGGCGATGGAAACGCTGGGTCGAGCGCTGAGAAACACCACCGGCAAGGTGGCACCGCGCCTCACCAGGGCCTCCTGGATTTGCAGTCCCGTGATGCCGGGCACTTTGACTTCCAGCACCGCGCAACCTGCGCGCGACGGGTCAAAAACTTCCAGGAATTCCTGGCCAGAAACATATTCCTGGCATTGCAGGTCCATCGTGCTGGCGAGCTCACGGACCGCCGCGCGCGTCGGGCCGTCGGGATCGATCACGAAAACGGTTGGTTGGGTGTTCAACACCGGACCCTCCTGCGACTCAAACTGGGCAAGGCCGGCCGGCCGGCGCGCACTCCATTCTCGTTACCTGCGCGACAACAGCCGAAACGGCGGGTTGGAAGGTGGGCAGCCATGCGGGCCCGTCTGTCACTCCGATCCGCTTGCCAAAGTCGCAACTTCACGCAACTTGGGCGGTGGCTCGACCGGCGCGCACTCCGTTCTCCTCACTTGCGCAGCGACCGCGAACTCCGCAGCTTCCTGCACGCATCCCTGCGCCAAGTCGATACCCCATGCGACGCGCCTCCAGGCACCGCGAATCCTCTCCACTTTGCACAAAGTCCGCTGCGCGAGCAAGTAATACACGCGTCAAATCCGCAAGAAATTCCAAGAAACATCGCGCGAAGACCCCCCATCGCTTCGCAGATCGCAAGAGAGTTTCGCAACTGCGCAGAAAAATTGCGCGAAAGCGCAAATCGGTGGGTAACCATTCCCAGGGCGGGCGGCGACTGCTCCATCTTTCGGCCAACCACTGCTTTCCTGAAGTTGCAGCCGGGCCCGAAAACATGGACCTGCTCTCTTCTTCCCCGCCCTGTGAACGGTTATCTGGGCGGGCCCTGCCCGCGCGCATTGTGCCGGCAGGTTATAATGGCGCTTTCCGGTCCCCCGATCTCCTCCGCTGTGACAGGTTGCACGCGACATGGCGAAGCGCGCGTTCATCACGGGCATTACCGGCCAGGACGGCAGCTACTTGGCCGAGTTCCTGCTGGCCAAGGGCTATGAGGTCCACGGGCTGGTGCGGCGTTCCAGCAGTTTCAACACGGCACGCATCGAGCACCTCTATCGCGATCCGCACCTCAGCGCGACCCGCCTGTTCCTGCACTACGGCGATCTGACCGACGGCACGGCGCTGACGCACTTGCTGCAGAAGATCGTGCCCGACGAGGTCTACCACCTGGCGGCGCAGTCGCACGTCCGCGTCAGCTTCGAGCTGCCGATCTACACGGCCCAAGCCGATGCCCTGGGAACGCTGCACGTGCTGGAGGCGGTCCGCGCGGTGGGGGGCGGGGTGCGCTTCTACCAGGCCTCCAGCAGCGAGCTGTTCGGCAAGGTCCGCGAGGTTCCGCAGAACGAGAACACGCCCTTCCATCCGCGCAGCCCGTACGCTTGCGCCAAGGCGTTCGGCTTCTGGCAAACGATCAATTACCGCGAGGCTTACGGCCTGTTCGCCTGCAACGGGATCCTGTTCAACCACGAGTCCCCGCGCCGCGGGGAGACGTTCGTGACGCGGAAGATCACCCGGGCGGCCACGCGCATCAAGGAGGGGCTGCAGGAAAAACTCTATCTCGGCAACCTGGAGGCCCAGCGGGACTGGGGTTATGCGGGCGACTTCGTCGAGGCCATCTGGCTGATCCTGCAGCAGGAGGAAGCGGACGATTTCGTCATCGCCACCGGCCACGCCCGCTCGGTGCGCGAATTCGTGGAGGCCGTGTTCGCGCTGCTCGGGCTGGACTGGCGGAAACACGTCGAGATCGATCCCCGCTATTTCCGGCCGGCGGAAGTGGATCTGCTGCTGGGCGACGCCGGCAAAGCCCGCCGGAAACTGGGCTGGACGCCCAAGGTCGACTTCGACCAGCTCGTGCGCATGATGGTGTCGCACGACTGGCAACTCGCCCGCGAAGAATGCGCGCTGGCCACACACCGCTCCGCGCGCGAGGAGCGCGGCTCGTCATGCTCGACCTGACGCAAGAGCGGATCGTGATTACCGGCGGGGACGGTTTCCTGGGCCGGCACCTGCAGGCCGAACTGCTGGCCCGCGGCGTACCCCGCCAGCGCATCCTCGTGCCACGGATCGACGAGTTCGATCTGACGCGCGAAGAGAACGTCATCCGGATGTACCGCCAGATGCGGCCCACGCTGGTCGTGCACCTGGCAGCCCTGGTCGGCGGGATCGGCGCCAACCGGGAAAACCCGGGCCGATTTTTCTACGCCAACATGGCCATGGGCCTGCACCTGATCGAGCATGCGCGGCACGCCGGCCTGAAGAAGTTCGTCCAGGCGGGGACCATCTGCGCGTATCCCAAGTTTACGCCCGTCCCTTTCCGCGAAGACGATCTCTGGAACGGATACCCCGAAGAGACCAATGCCCCCTACGGGGTGGCCAAGAAGGCCCTGCTCGTGATGCTGCAAGCCTATCGCCGGCAATACGGCCTGAACGGCATCTTCTTGCTGCCGGTGAATCTCTATGGCCCCGGCGACAATTTCGACCCGCGAACCTGCCACGTAATCCCGGCCCTGATCCGCAAGTTCGTCGAAGCCCGCGAGCGCGGCGACGCTACGGTGGTGGCGTGGGGGACGGGCCGGGCAAGCCGCGAATTCCTGTACGCGGCGGATGCGGCCCGCGGCCTGGCGATGGCCGCCGAGCGCTATGACCGGCCGGAGCCGGTGAACCTGGGGGCCGGCTTCGAGATCACCATCCGCGAACTGGCCGAGAAGATTCGCCGCCTGGTGGGATTTGAGGGCCAGGTCGTGTGGGACCCCGCCAAGCCCGACGGTCAGCCGCGGCGGTGTCTGGACACCAGCCGTGCCCGCGAGTTCGGCTTCCAGGCCAGCACCGACTTTGACGGGGGCCTGTGCGCCACGATTCAGTGGTGGCAGCAGACGCGCGGCGGCTGAATCCGCCGGGCCGCGGGGCGCTGCCGGGGCGATGCGGGCTTCGCGCCGGGCTGCTGCGGCCGGGCTTCCTTCCGGGAGTGCTCGCTGCGAAAAGGTCGCTTTGCGCCTTTTTTGCCGGTGTTCTTGCCTTGCGACTTGGTACCTGCCGGAATTTGAGCTAAGTTTCAGATGCCGAGGCGATTCACGCCCCGCGGCCGGCCGAGTCCGCGCTGGTCGCTCGGGCAAACCCCTCTGGAGACGCCTCGGCAAGGCAACGCGCTTTTCCCCGCACCGGATCGCCTCATCTTTTGCAGCCTCGTCAGGAGCCCGACCATGTTCGCTCGACGCTCCCGTCCTGCGTATTCCCGCAAGCGTCGTTCGCGGCCAGCCCGCTTGCTCCGCAGTGAACAGTTGGAATCCCGTACCCTGTTTGTGGCCGCAAGCCTGTTTGGCAACCTGCCACACCTGGCTTTCTTCGGTCGCGGCGACGCCAACGTGTACGCCATGACAACCGCCAACGCGCCGCCGACTGTCGCCCAGGCGGCAAGCCTGTCGGCGGCCGGGAATGTGACCGGCAAGTCGGCCCAGGTTGCCGTCCTCGGCGCCGACAGCCAGGGCGAGCCGAGCCTGACTTATACCTGGAAGATCAGCAGCGCGCCTCTGGGCGGTTCCGCCACCTTCGCCGTCAACGGCACGAACGCGGCAAAGAATGATACAATCACCTTCGGCGAGGCGGGCGTGTACGGCGTATCGGTCGTGATCGCCGATGGCAGCGGACTTTCGGTAACCAGCAGTCTGCGAATCACCGTCGTGCCGACGCTCAGCAGCATCAGCCTCTACGAGGCCCGTACGAATGCCCTCGTCGATCGCGACACGCCGCTGCAAGTGACCGGCACCAGCGAGAGTTTGTATGCGGTCGCGCTGGACCAGTTCGGCCGCGCGCTGGCCAGCCAGCCGCTGTTCCAATGGACGCCGACCGCATATCCCGGCGGCGCGGCGCCCTCGCTCGGCACGAACGGCAACACAGCGACGCTCACCTTCAGCCGGGCCGGGTCGTATACCGAGACCGTTTCGGCCTCGGGCGGCAACGGCGCGCAAGCCACGGCCACGGCCTCGATCGTGGTGGCGGCCCAGCCGACGTACATGGCCGTCACCCAGGTGGGCGGCAACGCGCCGCTGCACGGCACGTCGGCGCAGTTCACCGTGAGCCCGTTGCAGGACCAGTTCCACAACCCGATTGCGCTGGCTTCCGCGCTGAGCTGGACCGCCGCCAGCGTGCCGGCGGGCGCTGCCGCCCCGCAGTTCAGCAGCAACGGCTTGACGACCACCGTCACGTTCTCGGCCGCCGGAAAGTACGTTCTCAACGTCACGCAATCCGACCAGTACCAAGACGGCGTCTCGCAATCGGTCACGATCACGGTGGCGCAGGTGCCCAGCGGCGCGACGACCAGTCCGATCACTTGCAGCGGAACCAGCCAGCAGTTGCCGACGCCGTCGTTCGTGGACCAATTCGGCAAGCCGGTCCCGGCGATTACCGGCCTGGCATGGAGCGCCACGACGGTGCCTGCCGGCGCGTCGGCCCCGACGATCAGAACCAGCAACTCCACGTCGACCGCGACCTTCAGCTCCGCCGGGACGTATGTGTTGACCGCCCAGCCCAGCGGCGGCAACACGGCCTCGTTCAGCGTGGCGATCAACGTCGCCCAGACGCTCACCAGCATCAGCCTTTACACGGCCGGCACAAATACGCTCGTCAATCCCAAGACGTCACTGAAAGCGACCGGTGCCAGCGAGAGCTTGTATGCCGTCGCGCTGGATCAGTTCGGCCGCGCACTGGCCAGCCAGCCGCTGTTCCAATGGACGCCGACCGCATATCCCAGCGGCGCCGCGCCCTCGCTGGGGACGAGTGGCAACACAGCGACGCTCACCTTCAGCCAGGCCGGGTCGTATGCCGAGACCGTCTCGGCCTCGGGCGGCAACGGCGCGAAAGCCACGGCCTCGGCCTCGATCGTCGTGGCGGCCCAGCCGACGTACATGGCCGTCGCCCAGGTGGGCGGCAACTTGCCGGTGGTTGGCACGTCGGCGCAGTTCACCGCGGGCCCGTTCCAGGACCAGTTTCACAACCCCATGTCGCTGGCCTCCACGCTGAGCTGGAGCATGACGAGCGTGCCGGCGGGCGCTGCCGCTCCCGCGTTCAGCAACAACGGCTCGACCACCACCGTCACGTTCTCCGCCGCCGGACAGTACGTTCTCAACGCCACACGCACCGACCAGTACAAAGACACCGTCTCGCAATCGATCACCATCACGGTGGTGCAGACGCCCTGCGGCACGGCGATGGCCGGCCCGATCGCTTGCAGCGGCACCAGCCAGCAGTTGCCGACGCCGTCGTTCGTGGACCAATTCGGCCAGCCGATCGCGACGATTAGCGGCCTGGCATGGACCGCCACGACGGTGCCTGCCGGCGCGGCGGCCCCGATCTTCACGACCGGCAACTCCACGACGACCGCGACCTTCACTTCCGCCGGCACTTATGTGCCTAGGGCTCAACCCGGCGGCAGCAGCTCAGCCTGGTTCAGCGTGACGATCAATGTCGCCCAGACGCTCAGCAGCATCGTGGTTACCCCCGCTACTGCCAGCATTCAGGCGGGTGCGACACAACAGTTCAGCGCCCAGGCGTTCGACCAGTTCGGCCAGCCACTGCTCACACAGCCCACGTTCGCCTGGGTGGCCAGCGGCGGCACAGTCAGTTCCAGTGGCGTTTTCACGGCCCCCAGCCAGGCCAATAATTACACGCTCACCGCCAGCAGCGGCTCGATCACGGGCGGGGCCATCGTGACCGTTACCGCTCCGCCGCCTTCGCCCGCTCCCAGTCCGTCGCCCGGCGGCTTGCAGGCTCCGATTGTCACCGTGACGGACCCCGGCGGCACGTACACGGGCCAGCCCTTCCCGGCCACTGCGAGCGTGGCGGGCGTCGTCAGCGGCGTGGACACGACCCCGGCGTCGAGCCTCGAGGGCGTGACCCCGACGCTGGCCTACTACGCTGGCACGGCCGCCGGCGGCACGGCGATGACCGGCGTGCCCACAGCCGCCGGCAGCTACACGGTCGTGGCGTTTTTCGCCGGCAGCGCCGATTACATGGCCGCCCAAAGCACTCCGCTGACGTTCGCAATCGGCCAGGCCACGCCGACCGTCACCGTGACAGACCCCGGCGGCACGTACAACGGCCACTCCTTCGCGGCCACGGCCAGCGTGGCAGGCGTCGTCAGCGGCGTGGACACGACCCCGGCGTCGAGCCTCGAGGGCGTGACCCCGACGCTGGTTTACTACGCCGGTGGCACGGCGATGACCGGCGTGCCCACAGCCGCCGGCAGCTACACGGTCGTGGCGTTTTTCGCCGGCAGCGCCGATTACATGGCCGCCCAAAGCAGTCCGCTAACGTTCGCAATCGGCCAAGCCACGCCGACCGTCACCGTGACAGACCCCGGCGGCACGTACAACGGCCACTCCTTCGCGGCCACGGCCAGCGTGGCAGGCGTCGTCAGCGGCGTGGACACGACCCCGGCGTCGAGCCTCGAGGGCG
>Ga0326728_10011826_pt1 | contig 19723 bp, 24 predicted proteins | sample MB3enrmetagenome_FD_207602 | JGI IMG/M metagenome (GOLD analysis project Ga0326728, IMG submission 207602) | Lab enriched peat soil microbial communities from McLean, Ithaca, NY, United States - MB31MN | ecosystem: Environmental > Terrestrial > Soil > Wetlands > Peat | place: USA: New York... | reverse complement strand
ACATTGACTCCTGCGCTCGGCTCAGGCTCTCGGCCTCCATGATCTTTGTTGAGCGGGCTGGCCCTGCGGGCCGGCCTCGCTCAACAAAGATCATGGAAACAAGATCGCCGCATCGGCGCGGCGCAGTCGCCTCAAGGCGAACGCGAAGCGTTCGTCCGGGCGAAGCGCAGCGCAGCAGCCGCGCAGCGACGGCCGAACGCTGCGCGTTCGCCTGGACTTGACGGCGACGGGCCGATGTGGCCGCCGGCCCACAGCAGATGTGTGAATGCCGTAGCCCACAAGGGGAGGCGTTCTCGACGCCGATCCTCGACCAGATAGCCGTGGCGCAAGACCGGCATTCGGGGTCAGCTCCTTGTCTCGGCGCCCACAGGGACATGCCCGGCCATGACGGGCGGCCGATCGGCGGCCTCTAATACCGCCGCAGCAGGCTCACCAGCTTGCCCTGGATGCGCACGCGGTCGGGCCCGAAGATGCGGGTTTCGTAAGCCGGATTGGCCGCCTCCAATGCGATCGAGGCGCCGCGCTTGCGCAGGCGCTTCAGCGTCGCCTCTTCGTCGTCGATCAGCGCCACCACGATGTCGCCGGTCTCGGCGGTGTCCTGCTTGCGCAAAATGACGGTGTCGGCCTCCATGATTCCCGCTTCGATCATCGAGTCGCCGCGCACTTCGAGAGCGAAATGCTCGCCGGCGCCGAGGAACTCGGGCGGCATGGCGATGGTGTCGACGCGGGTCTGGATGGCGGCGATCGGCGTGCCGGCGGCGATCCGGCCCATCACCGGGATCATCGCCGCCGAGATCGCTTCCGCCTCGGGCCCGCCGCGCGGCCGCACCCGCCCGAGATTGCCGGCGATGACGCTCGGCGCGAATTTTTGCCCGCGCGGCGTCGCGACCGTCGCCGATTCCGGCAGGCGCAGCACCTCGATGGCGCGCGCGCGATTGGCGAGGCGGCGGATGAAGCCGCGCTCCTCGAGCGCCAGGATCAGCCGATGGATGCCCGATTTCGAACGCAGCGCCAGCGCGTCCTTCATTTCGTCGAAGGAGGGCGGCACCCCTTCGGCCTGGAGGCGCTCATGAATGAAGCGCAGCAGTTCGCTTTGCTTTCTGGTCAACATGGCAGACTCCCCCGCGGCTTGGCGCCCGCGAATCGGCTGGATCGCGCGACGGCGCGAGAATCACGGTCAGGCGTAAACAAATCACGAACGATGCTTATCTGTTCGCGGTGTGTTCCGTCAAGAGGGGTCTTGTTTGGCGCTGTCCGAACTACGACACTCGCTGATGGAAATTAGGACCGACCTAGGCTATGAAATCGTCGACGCAAATAAACCGCCTGGTTGACAGGCAGCGATCTATCCGACTCGGTCAAATCTGCCGGAAATTGATCGGGAGAGCGAGCCCATCAACGAAATGACGGAAGCGCCGGCACGCGACAAAACTAAACTCAGAATTGACGAGGCCGTCAACTGAGGCGGCCTCGTGTAGGTGGGACTTGACAGTCAGTTTTTCGGTTCACTCCGAAATCGGGACGCAAACTGCCTTAATGATTAGGCCGGACGCTGCCGGCGAAAAACCTCCATAGTCGTGCGATGTAACCTTACCAGCAAACGTATCACATTCCGTCGAACTAAATGTGCCCACTTCCGCCCAATTTCCCCCCGCAACGGATGGATTAAGATCATTCGATGAAGCAGCACCCAAATAGCTCACCAAAAACAGTTTGGACTGTGCCGCCGCTTGGGCACTCGATTGCATCATGACAATGCTTCCGATTACGAGCGCGGCGGTAAAAATAGGCGTTTTCATCGGTTTCCTCCCTGTTCCGCGGGATTGCGGAGAGGGGAGCATAACTCAGGCTTGTGACGATCGAAAGCTTAATAGTTGTGCAACCAGTTATGACAAGTTGTGCGATATACGGGGGCTTACGGCGACAGGGGCTTACGGCGACAGGCTTACGGCGACAGGTTTACGGCGACAGGGCTTACGGGGCTTACGGCGACAGGCCCGTCATTCCCCAATTCCAACCGGGCTTACGGCGACAGGGCTTACGGCGACAGGCCCGTCATTCCCCAATTCCACCCGGCCACGCCGGCCCGCCGCCGTCAAGTCCAGGCGAACGCGTAGCGTTCGGCCGCCGCTTCGCGGCTGCTACGTTGCGCTTCGCCCGCTTCGCCCGGACGAACGCTTCGCGTTCGCCTTGAGGCTCCAGCGCGGGGGCGGGGCGGCGAAGCGCTGTTGCGGGGACGCAGCTTAAGCGGTCGCCGATCGCCTTGATCCGTCATGGCGAGGAGCGCCGCGACGAAGCAATCCATCGCGCCGCCGCCGCCCTTTCCCCTCATGGATGGCTTCGTCGCCCCGTTGGGGCTCCTCGCCATGACGGCGCCGATTCGATCCAATCGGGGGCCGCTCTACGCCAGCCACCCCGCCGGCGCATCGAGACAGCGCGCCAGTTTCGTCAACGTCTCCGGCGATCCCGTCTTTGCGCGCGCCTCGAGTTCGCTCAGGTAGCCCTGGCCGACGCCGGCGGCGTCCGCCAACTGGACTTGCGTCAAGCCCCGCCAGACGCGCAACGCCTTCAACACGCTGTCGCCGCGCAGAATGGCGGCGGAGACGGGCTCGGGCAGCGGCGCCTCGGCGCGCGCCTCCGCGGCGAGGATCAGCGTCATGCGGTCCTCGGCGTCCTCGTCGCCGAGTCGGGCGAGAAGCGAGTCGTATTCGCGGCGGCTGAGAACGACGAGTTCCTCGCCCGACTCGGTCTTCAGCGTCTGCGTCGCCATGAGCGTCTCCTATCGATAAATTTCTCTACGGTCGCCGAGCGCCAGCACGACGATCCGCGCCGCGTCCTCGTCGAAGATGACGCGAAAGTCGCCGCTGCGCAGCCGAACCGTCGGCGTGCCGACCATCGCCTTGACGTCGCCGATTCGATGCATCGCGTAGGCGTCCAGCGCTTGGCTCAATTGTCGCCGCGCTGACGGCGTCAATTTGTCGAACGCCTTGGCGGCGCCCGGGCTCAGCACGATCGTTTTCACGCCAGCAATATCGCTGAAACCGGCGATATCGGCAAGAGGCATTGCTTGGGCTTACGGGCTTACGTGCTTAGGGCGACAGGCCCGTCATTCCCCAATTCCAGTCGGCCACGCCGCCCCGCCGCCGTCAACTCAAGGCGAACGCGTAGCGTTCGGCCGCCGCTTCGCGACTGCTGCGCTGCGCTTCGCCCGCTTCGCCCGGACGAACGCTTCGCGTTCGCCTTGAGGCGGCTGCGGCGCGTCGGCGCGGCGTTGCGCATCCATGATCTTTGCTGCGCAGAGCCGGCCCGCGGGGCCGGCTCCGCTTCGCACTGATCGGGGAAGCCGACAGCCTGAGCCGCGCGGTGGCGTCGTGTTTCCGCGTTCGCCCGCCCTCGCTCGCCCGCCGCGGCGCCGTTGGCGCCGCGCTCGCCGGCCGCGCGGGGCGGGGCGGGGGTCCGCCGACGGAGGCGGAGTTCATGCCCTGTTCAGGTTGTCGGACCGTAAGATCGAACCGCTGAGCAACCCGATTCAGCGGGATGAAAAACATGCAGAACGTCGTCCGTTGCGGTGCGGCTCGGCGACGGCGTGTCAACAGGAGGTTTTCATGAAAAGGCTTTCGGCGGCGCTCCTCGGAGTCGTGATTCTCTCCGGCGCCCTGGCGTCGGCGACGCCCGCGTTCGCGTTAGGCGGCTGCGGTCCGAACTTCCATCGCGATGCGGCGGGCCGGTGCGTCTGGGGCGGTCAAGATCAAGCCTGGTGCCTGAGGCACACGGGCCATCCAGCCACTCCCGGCCCCAATGGGACCTGGTGGTGTTATCGGTAAGGCGCTTGCCTTCGGAGCCGCCCGCGCGCCGGGCGGCGCCGAAGGCGTCCTCGGCTAAGGCCGGCGTGATTTGTGCGTGAATTCGATTGGCCGTATTCCGCCACGCGCGTCGAGCGTTGAAAGGTGACCACGAGCGAGCGCGCTTCTTTGCTCGAAAAGCGTCCTTTCGACGCGAGGGTCCCCTTCGTCGCCATGGCGGATTTCGCGCGGGACGCCGCGGGAGCGGAAAAGCGCTTTCTGAATATCGGGAAATGTGCTAGGGTGAAATCGCGCCGGGCCCGGCTCGCGGCCTCGCTCGCCCTCGCTCGCGCGGCGCGAAGCCGGGGCGGCGGGGCGGCGGCGCGGCGGCCCTTGACGGCGCGCAAGCCGTTGATTTTCCACGATTCGGCCAAAGGAATCCTTGACATCGCTTGACATTCCTTGACGTTTCCGGCCGAAAACTTGACGCGGCTTGACGGCCCGCGTGACCGCCCGCTTGACGGCGGCGCGCGCCGCCGACCGCCTCGCTCTTGCGTCGGTCGTGATTTGCCGTAAAGCCTTGGCGATGACCCCCGCCGCCCGCGTCGCCGCCGCGATCGAAGTCCTCGCCGAAGTCGAGGCGCGCCGCCGTCCCGCCGCCGACGCGCTGAAGGACTGGGGGCTGGCGCGGCGCTTCGCCGGCTCGGGCGACCGCGCGGCGATCGCCGGCTTGGTCTACGACGCGCTGCGGCGAAAGGCGTCGTCGGCCTGGATCCTCGACGAAGCGAGCCCGCGCGCCGAAGTCCTCGGCGCGCTGAAGCAATTGCGCGGCTTGGACGAAGCGGAGATCGCGGCGCTGTTCAGCGGCGAGGGCCATGCGCCGGCGCCGCTGAGCGAAGCCGAGCGCGAGCGGCTGCGCAGCGGCGATCTCGCCGGCGCGCCCGCGTATGTGCAGGGCGACTTTCCCGAGTGGCTGGCGCCGGCGTTCGCCGAGACGTTCGGCGAGGCGGCGATCGACGAGGGCAGGGCGCTCGCCCATCGCGCGCCGGTCGACCTGCGCGTCAACGCGCTGAAGGGGGACCGCGATCGCGGCTTGGCGGCGCTCGCCCATCTCGGCGCGGTCGCCGCGCCGTTGTCGCCGATCGGGCTGCGCATCGCCGTGCGCGGCGACGGCCGCGGCCCGGCGCTTTCCGCCGAGCCCGCCTACCTCAAGGGCCTCGTCGAAGTCCAGGACGAAGGCTCGCAACTGGCGACGCTGCTCAGCGGCGCCGCGCCGGGGATGCAGGCGCTCGACCTCTGCGCCGGCGCCGGCGGCAAGACCCTGGCGCTGGCGGGGATGATGGCCGGCCACGGTCAGATCTACGCCGGCGACCCCGACGGCCGGCGGCTGGCGCCGATCTACGCGCGGCTGGCGCGCTCGGGCGCCCGCAACGTCCAGGTGCGCGCGCCGCGCGGCGGCGCCGACGTCCTCGCCGACCTCGCCGGCCGCTGCGACCTCGCGCTCGTCGACGCGCCGTGCAGCGGCTCCGGCGCCTGGCGGCGCAACCCCGACGCGAAGTGGCGGATGCGGCCGGGCGCGCTCGAACAGCGGATCAAGGACCAGAACGAAACGCTTGAAAACGCCGCGCGATTCGTCAAGCCGGGCGGGCGGCTGGTCTACGTCACCTGTTCGCTGCTGAAGGCCGAGAACGAAGATCGCATCGCCGCGTTCCTCGCCTCCCGCGCCGACTTCCTGCCGCTCGAGGCGGCCCACTGGGCGCGCGCCTGCGGCCTCGCCGCGCTCGCCGATTGCGCCTCGACGCTGGGCGCCGGAATTCGCCTCAGCCCCTTGCGCACCGCGACGGACGGGTTTTATGTCGCGGCGTTGACCCGAACGGCGTGATGCGGGCGGCGGCGTCGCCGCGCCGTCGCACGCAACCGGGAGATGCGCGCCTCGCCCGGCTAAGGGCCGAGGGCGCCGCCGAAGCAACGGGAAAAAGGGAGAGCCATCATGCACGAACCTCTCGCGGTCATGGGCACGCCGGGCGTCGGCTTCTTTTCGCTCATCATCATCGGCGGCCTGGCGGGCTGGATCGCCGGCATGATCCTGGGCATGCCGCACGGCCTGTTCACCAATATCCTGATCGGCGTCGCCGGCTCGTGGATCGGCTCGGAGCTCGCGTCGCTGGCCGCCATCACGGTGCGCCACTCGCTCGGCCATTTTATCGCCGCCTTGGTCGGCTCCGTAGTGCTGCTGCTCATCTGGCAGGCCGTCCAGGGCCGAAGAGCGGCCTGATCGCGGGCTTGTGGCGCGGGGTGATTCGTGACGGTGCTGATCGACCGGCTCAACGGCGAGCCTCGCGCGCCGCGCCCGCGCCATCCCGAAAAGGCGCATCGGCCGGACCAGCCGGCGCCGCGCAAGCCCGCCTGGATCCGGGTCAAGGCGCCCGGCTCCGCGGGGTTCGCCGCGACCGCCGCGATCGTGCGCGCGCACCAGCTCGCCACCGTCTGCGAGGAGGCGCGCTGTCCCAACATCGGCGAATGCTGGGAGAAGAAGCACGCGACGTTCATGATCATGGGCGACACCTGCACGCGCGCCTGCGCGTTCTGCAACGTGCGCACCGGCTTGCCCGACGCGCTCGACGCGGGCGAGCCGGCGCGCGTCGCCGACGCCGTCGCCAGGCTCGGCCTGACCCATGTCGTGGTGACCTCGGTCGACCGCGACGACCTTCCCGACGGCGGCGCCGGGCATTTCGCCCGCGCGATCCGGGCGATCCGCGCCGCCGCGCCGGGGACCACGATCGAAGTGTTGACGCCGGATTTCCTGCGCAAGGACGGCGCGCTGGAAATCGTCGTCGCGGCCGAGCCGGACGTCTTCAACCACAACCTCGAGACCGTGCCGTCGAAATATCTCAGCGTGCGGCCGGGCGCGCGCTACTTCCATTCGCTGCGCTTGCTGCAGCGCGCCAAGGAACTCGACGCGAGACTGTTCACCAAGTCGGGGATCATGGTCGGCCTTGGCGAAGAGCGCAACGAAGTGCTGCAGACGATGGACGACCTGCGCAGCGCCGACGTCGATTTCCTCACCATCGGCCAATATCTCCAGCCGACGCCCAAGCACCACGCGGTGGCGCGTTTCGTCGCGCCGGAGGAATTCCAGTCCTACGCCGCGGTCGGCGCGGCGAAGGGCTTTCTGCTGGTCGCCGCGACCCCGCTGACGCGGTCCTCGCATCACGCCGGCGAGGACTTCGCCCGGCTCAAGGCGGCGCGTCTCGCCAAGGCCAGCGCGCGTTCTATTGACCCTCGGGGGACGAGGCTGTAGGCCTTCGCGGCCCAGGCAAGAGCGCGTAGCTCAATCGGTAGAGCATCTGACTTTTAATCAGGGGGTCGTGGGTTCGAGTCCCACCGCGCTCACCATTCACATCAATCACTTAGCGGACGGTCAGTTAGACCCGTCGCCGCCGGTTTGCAAAGCGGTTTGCAGCTTTGTTCGCTTTTCGAGCTTGGCGATGGCGCTGATCGCCATCGCCGGATCGCGGTTGAGGTAGAAGGCGTCGAGAATCGACTTGACGTCGCCGACCGCGTGGCCGGTGATGGTCGCAATCTCCATTTCCGTCGCGCCAGCGACCGCCAGCCGCGTCACGGCGGTGCCGCGGAGATCATGGAACGTCAGCCCGGCGACGCCGGCGCGCGCGCACGTCTTGCGCCAGGTCGCGCGAAAACCGTCGGACGTATAGGGGCGGGCGGCGCTGCAGGTCACGATGACGGGCGAGAGGCGCGGCGTTGCGTCGAGCATCGCCTTGAGCGGCGCGCCGACGGGGATCGTCACGCGCACGCCCGTCTTGGACTGGCGAAGGCGGATGAACTGCCCGTCGTAGGCGCTCCAGCCGAGGCGCAGCAAGTCGCCCTGGCGCTGGCCGGTCCATAATGCGAGCATGAAGGCCAGCGCGATCGGCGGGCTCGCGCAGGCGAGCAAGCGGGCTTCGTCCGCCTCGCTCCATACGCTCTCGGCGCGGCTTCCTTTGTAGACCCGGCCGTGACGTTTCAATGGATTGTCGTCGATCATGCCGCGATCGGCGGCCCATGACAGCGCGCGCGCGAAAACGGCGAAAGTGTAGTCCGCCCCGCGACGCGAGCTTTGCGCGAGTTGGTCGCGCCAGGCGAGAAAATCGCCCCGCGCGCCGCGGGCGCCGACGAGCTTGAGCGGCAGGTCGCCGAACTGCCGCCCGATCGCGCCGAGCAGCCGTGCGTAGTCCTTGGCCGACTTCGGCGCGAGACCGCGGAAGGCTTCGGAGTCGCGATAGGCGTCGAGCAGCGTCGCGAGATTGCCGGCCGACGGCCGCGGGCGCCGGGCGACCGCATCGCGGTACGATGCGACGAATTCCGGCGAGCCCGGCGCGCCCTCGAGGCGCGGACCGCCCCGCCAGGCGTAAAAGTAAGCGACCTTGCGTCCATCGGCGAGCGTCTTGGTCGCGCAACTAACGCCCTTCAACCGCACACGCATGGCGGGTCCGCTTCCACGCTGCATAGGCGTCCTCCGTCGTCTCGGGGGCCGCGCCGGTGACAATGACGATTTTCCCGGCGGCGTCAATTTCAACCCGCGCGATCGCGAGGCCGGCCGCCGCGGCGCCTTTGACGGCGCGCGAAACGTCGGCCTGCCGGAAAGCAACGGCGCGGCGCGTCATTCGGCGGCCTCGCTCGGCTTCGCGCCTTCGTCGGCGGCGAGCGGCGCGATGGGGAAATACCAGCCCTCCCGCCCGTTGTGGACGACCATCGGCGGTCCGACGTTTTTGCGGTGCTGCGCGCGCCACAGTGCGACGGCGCGCGGCCAATCCGGGGAGTCTTCGGCGATGAACTTCTGTTTGGGGAGGAGCGCTGGGGCGTCGCGCGAGGTCGCCAGCTCAGCGCCGGCGCGGCGGTCGCGGGACCAAGCGCGGATCTCGGGGACGAGCCAATAGTTGCCGAAGTTGTCGAGCGGACGTTTGAGCTTGAAAACGCGGGCGGCGAAATAGGCGAGAACGTCGAGTTCGAGATCGCAGCCTTCCGCGAGCAGTCGTCGGATTGGCATGAGGTTCGCGCAGCCTGGCGCGATGTTGCCGTTGGCGGCCTTTTTCAACTTCGCTCGCAAATCGTCGTCGTCTTGCGCGGGGAAGCGTGGAACAGACGACGATGACTCTTTTTCCTCTGTCTCTCTCCCTCTCCCTTGTCGCTGGTTTCCGTCGGATTTCCCTCGGAAAGCTTCGGCATACTCCGCCGCCGATCCGTCGGAAGGGTGCGCCGGCTCCGCAGGAAATCCGACGGAAGGCGTGGCGGTTTCCGCCGGAATTCCGTCGGAATGGATAGGCGCTCCCGCCGAAACGGCGGAGCCATTCTGTTGCGGGTCGGCCGGCTTGCTCGGCATTTCCAGCGCGGGGAGGCCCTTTTCTTTGCGGCCTTCGTTCTCTTTGCGGATGCGATCGCATTCGCGCTTCCATCGGGCGACTAGCTTTTTCTGCCACGACGCGTTTGCCACTTCAGCTAGCACCGGATGATAGAGGCGGCCGTCGGCGCATTTAACGAAGCCGTGCAACGCGCCGGCGCGCACGGACCTCCATTCCTTTACCGCGCGACCGTAGCCGGCGAGTTGGCTAAGGACCACGTCGTCGTCGGGGACGCTTGCGGCCGGAAGCTGACACCAGGCGGCGCTCAAGAGAAAAATGCCGGCGCGAAACTCGTCGCCGCTCGCGCGCGCCGCGAAGTCGCTGTCGCGAAGTCGCGCGACGAAGAGGGGCATGAAAGGAAAGTCGCGCAAGTCCGTGTCGGGCGCGACGAGAGGGGCCGGCAGTGGGTCAGTCAATTACGCCTCCCGCGTCGCTGTCGGCGCGAAAAATTTCGAGAATGTTTGGCCGCGCGCCCGCCTCGGCGGCGGCCGCGACGCCGTCGCTTGCGCCGTTTGCGTCGGCGTCCGTGGCGCAGTCGGCGGGCGCGGCCGGCGTCTCGTCGCCCGGCTCTTGTCGCTCCGCTGCGGCTTGCCAATCGTTTAACTTGATCTCGAGGCGGTCGAGCGCCGCCGCAAACTCGGCGGCGGCCTCGGCGTTGCCCAGGTCTTCGTCGCGTTCGCCGTTCGCGGCGGCGTCCGGGGCGCGTTCGGCCGGCGCGGCTTCGTTCCCCCACGCCGCCCATCCCGGCCGCGGCGCGCCGCGGCGATTCAGTTCGATTTTGGCCAGCGTCGGAAAATAGCGCTCGATCAATTCGAGAAACGCTTCCGGCTTGGCGGAGTGCTCGCCGACCGGCGCCTCGATCAACGATGGCCATTGCGAGCCCGGCGCCGGCGCGGGGATCGCGCCGCGCACGCCGACGAGCAGGATCTCATGCTTGTTGCGAAACCAATAGCCGGTCCCGGCGCGATCCTTGGCCCAAACGACGTGCGAGCGATAGCGGAAGCCCCACGCCGCCATCACCTCGAGCGCCTGGGGCAGCATCGGCACGGTCGCCCAGAGAAAGAGGACGCTGTCGTCGGCGGCGATCGAAGCGACGCCGCGCGGCGATGACGTCGAGCGCGCTCGTCGGATAATGGTTGTCGGCGGCGCGATCGAGCCCGGTTTCGCGCGACCACGGTTCGAAACGCCATTCCGGGTCGGCGAGGATCACGCCGAACTTGACGTCGGGAAGGCCGCGCTGCGCGGCGGCGAGTGTTTGCTCGCGCTGGGCGCGCGTCTCTTTCTTGAGAAGATTGCGCGCCGCTTGGGGGTCGCCGACTTCGGCGCGCTCGGCTATGCGGCGTTGTTGCTCCGGCGCGAGCTTCGTCGCCTGTGCGGCGACGCTGACGGCCATCCGTCCTTGCTCGACGGCGTGAACGATCTCGGGGGTTCCGTGGTCGCGCACCTGCGCCGCGCGCTTCACCGATCGTTCACCGACGTTGAGCGCGCGCGCCGCCTCGCCTTGGGTCGGCACGTAGGCCAATTGGCCTAGCTGGCGCTGGCCGTCCCTTAGCGTCGCCAGCCCCGCCGCGATCATGGCGCGTTGGCTTTCGTTGAGATGGCGTCGGGCGAGGTTGCGCGAAAGAACGAAGGCCAGCGGATCGCCGCCGCCGAACGGCAGAAAACGCGGCGCGACGCCGGCGATTTCGCAGGCGCGGAAGCGATTGCGCCCATCGAGAATTGCGTCGTCGATTGTCACGATGGCCTCGAGCAGCCCGTGCTCGCGGATATCGTCGGCAAGGGCCGCCAATTCGTCGCCCTCCATGAGAGGAAATAGATCGGCGAAAGGATGCGATTTCATGGGCTCGTCCATCGCGACTTTCCTCGCTACGATCTGCCCCTCTCGCGAGGCGCGAATCATCAAACGTTTGCGACAATGCCTCAGACGGTGAGGCGTCGCTTTGGATGCTTGGCGCGGCGATAGGTCCTGAATTTTGTCCAAAACCTTGCGAGCCGCGGTCTCCAGGGGTTGCATGGGCCCGGCGCCGAGCCTCTCGACGGCGGCTTTTTCGGCTCACGCATCGCCGGATCCGAGGCTCATTGGTCCGGCTCTGACCGCCTCGCCCAAGGGGCACCCGGGGCGCGTCAGATCGCCCCCAATCGCTTCGGCGGGGGCACCGCGCGACAACTATCCCAATACGAGGCTATCTCCTGAGCGCGCGCCGCGCCCGCGCCCGCCGCGAAAGAGGTAAGCGTCAGAAAGCCGATCTCGACGCCCGTGAGCGGGCGAGGCATGTCGCCGACGATCATCGGAAGGTAGCCTGGGCCGCCGGCGTCCGCCTCTTCAAACGCGAGAAATTCGAGGGCAAGGGCCTGCCCTGTTCGACAGTCCCGGCCGTAATCCCCGGTCGCGTTCACATTCCAGAAGCAGCGCAGGTGCTGGCCCTCGCGCGGCTTCGGCAGCATCTTGCCGTCGCGACTCGCGACGAACGATAGGGTGGCGATCGGGGGGCGGCGGGGGTCCTTTGGCATGTGGCGCTCCAGTTGATTTTTTTGTTGCCGAGTGCACATAGAATGTGCGACTATCTGCGATAAGTCAACATAAAAAGTGCAACTATGGCCCCAAGGTCGATTTCAGCGGCGCAGTGCCGCGCTTCGCGCGCAATTCTCGACTGGTCGCGCAACCAGCTCGCCGCGAAGTCGGGGGTCGCGCTGCGCACCATCGTCGACTTCGAACGCGGCGCGCGGGCGCCGCGGGAAGCGACGCTGCTATCTCTTGTCGCGTCCTTTGAAGCGGCCGGCGTGGTCCTTGTCGAGGAGAACGGCGAGGGGCCGGGCGTGCGGCTGCGGAAGGGCAAATAGGTGCTCGGCGATGAAGGAAAAGGCGGACCGCGGCTCTAGCGGGAAGGCGCACCGTCAACGCGGCGCGAGCTCGCCGCAGAAGCGTAAGTTCGCTGTCCCGGATTCTGTTCCTTGGAAGCTGCGCGGCGAGTGGCGCAACTGCGCGAAAGAGGGAGGTCCCGAGTTCGCGGACAGTGAGATCAAGGCCCAGATCAAGGAAATGTCCCCCAAGCAGCTTGAAGCTGCCCGCGTGCGGCCGACGCCGGCGGGGAGCGTCGTGCCGGCGTCGGTCACCGATTCTTTCTTGAAGCTGTTCCCTGGACAATCCATTGATAATATTGCAAATCCTAAGCGGACGTGGGATTTCGACAAGAAGCCTGATCCGAATTTGGCTGTCGACCGCTTTATCGAGGAGCTGCGCGCCGGCGACCTTCCGGGCGCAAAACTGTTATCCTCGGCGCGCGAACGAGGCATCGGCGACCTCTGTTTTGAGGCTCGCAAATGGACCATGTTGGCGGTCATCCGCGCCGATGACGCCGTGCGTTCCGGTGTCGAGCAACGGATCAAGACCGACGACCGTTGTCTCGAGTTCAAACTAAGGCAAGCGCGCGCGTTGCGCGATCAGCTGGAGGCGTTCATCGGCGATACAGGCGACGCACCGCTAAGGTCGGGTCTTTTCGTCCCCGATGTTGTTCGCGGCACCGCCAACGTCGACGACGAGCAATGCGATCGAGCGCGCGAGAAGGCGATCAGGGCGATAGACCGAATCAAGCCTGTACTTGAGGCGCTGCGCGATCTTGAGGAACTTGCGGAGACGAAGAGGGCTCTCATCAAGCCCGATAGGCGAGGCACGCACTGGGCGATCGATTTTGCAGAGATGCATGGTTACCTCTGGCATGCCTGGACAGGCGGAGATCGCAAAACGCGAACAGGCCAAGGCAAGCTTGGGCGCGAGAATTGGGAACACCTAGGATTCGTCGAGTTCGTGGAGGCTTGCTACGCGGGCATTGCCCCGACCGAGCACGTTTGTTCATGGGCGGGGCCAGCGCGCGACGCGTGGGAGCGGGTGAAGAAGCGCGAGCTAAAGGGCGAACTGCGGAACAGCTTCGCGAAGTATCAGAAGCGCGCTGAGGGCGACGAACGATACGACCCGCCCGGCACGACCTATCAGACGCCAGAGGAAGCGCGGTCGCGGCGGGAGCGCGCCTTCGCCCGTGACAACCCGCCCGGCAAAATCGCGGCTCGCGAATACTTGCGGCTGTTTCGATCAAGCGACCCGCAACAGCGGGAAATCGGTCTGCAGGGCCTCGACCGCTTGTCCGCAGACCCCGAGCTTGGCCCGTACATCGAAAGTCTGTTACGCGCCTAGCCGGCGTGACCGTGCGGCGGTGTCCCGCCGAGGCCGGGCACCTGTCCCTCATGTCCCCCCTCATTTTGGACGGCAATCGCGGGCCGCCTTCGCGGAAACCGTCCAAAGCGCGACTCGCAATTTCGTGTTCGAATTAGGTGTCGCCGCGCCCGCTGATTCGGCGCGCGTCAGCCGAATCGAGCATCAATCGGAGTCGATATGGGCAACGTCGCCACGCCTTCCGCCAAAGACAAGCCATCGCAACACGCGCTGGCCGCGGCGGCGGCGTTCATCAAAGCCAAGGCCGCGCGCGGCGCGGTTGAGGCCGCCGCCAAGACGCTCGAAAACGACAAGGCGGCGCTCGCCGAGTTGCAATCGCGGCGCAGCAAGTTGCCGCACGACGAAGCCGCCATCCGCAAATTCAGGTCGGACAAGGAAATCGCCGAGATCAAAATCGAGATCGCCGAGGCCCAGCTCGCCGCCGCGCAGTCCGCGCTGGCGGACGCCGACGCGGAACACAAACGCGTCGTCGCCGAGTCGGCCGCCGCCCTCGCGAAATCGGCGCAAATGGACGCCGAGCGCGTCGACGCCGAGGCCCGGCTCGCCGACGCGCAGGCCGCGCTGGCGGCCGCCGAGGCGAAATGCAAACGCGTCGCCGCCGAGCCGGCCGTCGCTCTCGCACGTGAGGAGCGCGAAGCCCCGCGGACCGCGCGCGCCGAGGTCGATGAAGCCAAGGCGAAGATCGATTGCGCTCGGCGCACCGCCGACGCCGCCGAAGCGGCGCAGCGCGCGGCGCAGGCCAAGCTCACGGCGATCGAGGACGCCAAGCGGAAATGGTCGGGGACGGATGCGGAAGACTTCGCGCGCCTCCTCGAACAGGGCTGGGCCGCCGCAAGAGAGGCCAATTCCGCGAACTCGGCTGCGCTACGCGCCGCCGAGGCGTTGGCCAGCGCTGAGGCGGATCATTCTCGCGCGTGCAAAAGCCTCGAATGGGAGAGCCTTCGACAGCGGCGCGACGAGGTTATCGATCGCATCTTCCGCGAATACCCTGCGGCGGCGCAGGCGATCGTCGCGGTGGTGGCGAGCTATCGCCGGCTTGCGGTCATGGTCGCGAAAGCGAACAAACGTCGCGGCGCGCTCGCCTTGCGCGAGCCGTCTATCATGTTGCGCGAGCAATTTCTCGAGCATCTACGCGTCCCCGTTTTCGATGCGAACGGCGGCATGACGTACGCCTGGTATCCGGCCTCGGGGGTTGAGAAGCTCGACCAGATCGAGCCGTGCCGCGTCGTGTCGCTCGACGGCATGAAACTCAACGCGCCGCTCGACGACGAGGCGAAATTCGATGAGGCCGCCCGGCAGGTCAAAGAGGTCGAGGCGCGTCTCGTCGCCCGTTACGAGTCGCTGGCGAAAGATATCGTTCGCCTCATGCGCATCGGATGGGAAGTCCGCAGGGACATGGACGCGTTTAGACTTGATAGTTGGAGAGGCTCGACGAAGTTCCCGCATGCGGACCGCTGCCTCATGCTCGCGGGCATGGTCGGACTGCCGGCGCCCTTCACGCCGCGCGATCCGATCTGGTATCCGCACTGGTCCCCGGGCCATCTCGAAACGATGGCTTAGGAGGCCGCGAAATGGTCGAGACGACGACGCCAACTCACCCCGACGAACACGCGCGCCGTGCGGCGCTGGCGGCGTTCGACAGACAGGTTTCGCTCGAAATTGCGGCGCTCGCGGCGCCGGCGCGAATGTCGGGCGCCGCCGATGACGATGTCGTCTCGCGCCAGAGCTTTGCAGCGCCAGAGGCGGCAAGCCCGGCGCGAGCCGTTCGCGATGACGTGTGGACTCGCAAGAGCCTCGTCGCGTGTGAGGCTCCGTCGCCGCGACAAGAGGCTCGCGAGGCCGGCGACGCCGAATCCCGCCAGGCCGAGGTCGACGCGACGTGGGCCGCCGTCATCGCCGATCTCAACGCGACGCTTCCGGCGGGCGCACGGCTTCCCGAATCGAGCGAGGCGACGTGATGCGTTGCGACCAGCGAAAGGAAACGCCGATGCGCGTTCCCGTCTATGTCAAGGCGCCGCTCGGCATGCGGCCGGACGCTTTTCTTCTCCGAGCGTCTCGCCGGAAAAGCGCGCTGATTGCGCTGCGCCTGGCGCCCGACGCGGGCGACGCGGCGCTTGATGTGGCGATCGACAACACGGGTCACGTCATCAGCGCATCGGCCGCGGCGGCGGTGTCGAAGGCCTCGGCGGCGATGCCGGGGGCCTCGGTCATGGCCACGATCGCGCGCGTCGCCAAGGCCGTCGAGGCTGTCGAGCGTTACGGCGCGCCCGCGCCGATTACAACGGACGATGCGCCCGACGCCAAGACGGCCGCCGCCTTGCGGCGCGATGCGGCGGCGATCGCGGCCTCGCCGGACGCGGCAAGGCTGGCGGCGTTGGCGCCGCCCGCGCCGCCGGAGGACGACCGATGAGCGTCGTGACGTTTCCCCCGCATGTCGTCGTGCGCCGCGTGCTTTGCAGAGAGGACGGCGAGGCTGAATTCGCGCCGCGGTATGTCGTCGAGCACGTCGACGGCAAAGGCGGCCATGTCCTCATCGATTTTTTCGACGCCTCGGACGGCGACGCGCTGGCCGACGCCTTCTACGAGGCCGCGCAATGCGGGTTTCCCGTTATCGCTCGAACCGCGGGCCTGCCATGAGCGCCGCGCGCAAGAAGCGAAGCGCCTCGCGCGCGCGCCGGCGCCCCGTGGCGCCGCGGCCGACAGAAAGCGCCGTGTACGATGGCCGCCGCTTTTGCGGAACGCTGGTCGAACGCGGGCGCGTCTTCAAGGCGCGCGACGCCCGAGGCCGCGCGCTCGGCGAATTCGCCGCCGTGCACGAGGCGATGGCGGCGATCACCGCCGCGGCCCGCGCCCCTGTCAAACCGTCCGAACCGCTTAACCCGTCGCCCGCGCGGGCCGCTACGTCTTAGGAGCCGTCATGGAAAAGGTCGTGAAACTCGCCACGCCGATCACGCTGTTCGGCAAGCCTATCCGCGAAGTGCGCCTGCGCGAACCCAAGGGCGGCGAATACGCTCGCCTCGGCGAGCCGCGGACCCTCGTTTTTTCGCCGACCGGCGGCTACTGGGTCGAGGATCCGGCCGCGATCGCGAAGTACATTGACGCGTGCCTCGTGGTCTCCGAAGAGGTTCGACCCGCTTTGATGCCCGCGCTGGCCCTCGACGACGCCATGGAGGTGAAGGCGCAGGTGCTGGGTTTTTTTACCGAGGCGGCAGCCAGGATTGCCGCGCGAAAATCGACTTCCTCGTCTTCGACCTGAAGGTGCTCGCCTTTGACGCCGCACAGGCCATGACGATTTCCGAGATCGCCGAAGCGTTCGAGCGCGCGGTCGCATGGAGCGAAAGGAGAAAGTGAAATGGCCGGCCTCGAGTCGACGCTCACCATCGGCGCGGTCGACGCCACCGCCGCCGCCTTCGCCTCGATTGCGTCGCGGGTCGACGCGCTGCAGGCGCAGATCGCCCGCGTCGACGCCATTTCGCCAAGCGTGATGCAGGCGCGCGCCGCCGCCGGCGGCTTCGGCTCGTTTGCGCCGCCCGGCGCGGCGCTGAAGGAGCACGCCGCGGCGCTGGAGCAAGAGGCCGCGGGCGCCGCTCAGGCCGCCGAGCAGGTCGGGCTGATGACCGCCGCCTCAATGGGCTTCGTCGGGCCGGCTGTCGCGTTCGCTGCCGCCGCGGTGGCCGCCAAAGAGGGGATGGAGGGTCTCAACCAGGCTTTTGAGCGCGCGCACGAGGCGACGCGCGGCGCTCTCGCGGGCGAAAACCCCTACGAAATCGAAAGAAACCAGGCGGCCGCCGCCGAAATCGCCGCGCGGCATCCGAGCATCCAAGAATCGGACGCCTCGCATATACTCGCGGCGGCGCGCACCGCGACCGACACCGAAGAAGGGGTGAAGGCGCTCGCCGAATCGCTGGCGAGATTGCGCGTCGTGATGCAAGTGGCGAATCCGAAGGCGTCGTCGGACGAGTTGAACGAGCAGGTCGACAACATCGTCAAGACGCTGAAGCTCGCCGGCGTGGCGGGCGATCCCTCCAAAGTCGGACCCTACCTCGAAGAGATCGCCAAGGGCTTGAACGCTTACGGCGACCTGCTCAAGAGCGACGCTTATCTCGCCGCGATGCGAGCGATGCGCGCGGCCGCGCCGGTCACTTCCGAGCGGTTCGCGACGGCGGGAATCGCCGCCTTCGGCAGCGAAATGGGCGGCAAGCCGTTCGGCGCCGCGGTGGCCGGCCTCAACAGAGTGCTCGCCGGCGAGATGACTCCCGAGGCCGCGCGCGAGTTCTACGGGCTCGGCCTCATAGCGCCCGAGGATATGATTTTCGACAAGGCCGGCGCGCCGAAAAGCGCAAAACCTGGCGCGCACGTCGAGGGTTGGCAGCTCGCGCAGAGCGATCCCGACCTTTGGTACAATCAATTGCTCGGTCCGCACCTCGCCGCGCATGGGATCACGGCGCCCGGCGACGTGGAGGCCAAGCTCATCGCGCTGTTCGCCAACCGGCAGGCGCAGGCGCTCATCGAGCAGATCGCCGCCAATCCGACGGCGGTCGCGGACGCTTACGCCAAGCTGTCGCGGGCGCACGGCCTGGACGCGGCCGAAATCGCCGCGCGGACAGATCCAGGCGTCGCCGGCGCGGGCATGTGGAATGCCCTCAAGGGGAAAGTCGCCAACCTATTCTCGGGCACAGCGATCGCCGGCGTCGAAGCGGCGATCACGGACCAGATAATCGGGGGGAAGTCGCCCGAGGCGCAGGCCGAGATGGCCGACTTGGCGCGTCGCGCTGACGAGGCGCGTCGCGCTGCGCGCCTGGCCTCGGTCCCTGGACGGTCGGACCTGATGGCGCGCTTTCCCGGCGCGTTCGGCGCCGGCTCGGCGGAGGAAGACATCGCGCGGCTGAGCCGCCATGGCATCGAAGAATCCTACCGCTGGCAGGACACCCGGATCGCCGATCCCGAGGCGGCTCGTGGCGCCGCGCTGATGGGCCTCGGCGAGCGCGGCAAGGTCGAACTCGACCCCAACTCGAAAGCCGAGATCACGATCAATGTGCACGTCGACGCGTCGAGCGAATTGCTGCACGCGGTCGCCGCCGCGCAGGCGGCCTCGGCCGGTAGTGTCGACGCGCATATTGGACGAATGGATTCGGACGCCGCGCCGCATCGCGCCGGCGGAATCGGGCACATGTAACGCGCGACGCTCGGATCGCCGGCCTCGCCGCGCCGAGGGCGGCGGCGAGCTGGGGCAAGAGAGGAAGCAATGGTTTGCGTCAACCTTAGGATCGATGCGTCGAACCTGCGCAAGTTGCAAACCGACTTCGCGCGGATGCAAAAGACATTTCCGCTGGCGATCGCGCGCGGCCTCAACGAGGGCGGCGACCTGGTGCGCACGCAAGTCCAACGCGCGATGCGCGAACAGACCGGGCTCGTGCGGCTGAAATCGGTCACGTCGCGCATGCGCACGGCGCGCGCCTTCGCCGCGCAGGGCGACCTCAGCGTCTCGGTCAAGGGATCCGGCGTGGGGCAAGGGATGCGCTACCAGATCATCTTTACCGGCAAGCCGCCGACCAAGCCCGACGAATTCCGGACGCGCGTCAAGCGCGGGCCAGGCGGCGGCGTCACCGTATGGATGTGGGGCGTCGCTCACACTTTCCCGCGGTCGTTTCAGCAAGCCTACAAAGAAGGCCTGCGCATGCGCCTCGGCGGCCCGCGCCTGCCGATCCGCGGCTTCGACGGCCCGAACCTGGCGAAGGAAGCGCAAAAGGACCAAGTCGCCGCGACCTTCATGCGCGACGCGGCCGCCCTCGTGCCGCCGATGATCGAAAAGAACCTCGCGAAAATGATCCATGGCTAGGAATCTCGACGATCTCGCGGGCGTGGTCGACGACTTGGCGCGGCGCTACGCCAAGGCCTTCGCGATGGCGATCCTTTCGACTTCCGACCGCGCCGAAGAGCGCGCGCCGGCGATCGCCCGCGGCGGCCTGCCCGGCGTGCGGCGCATCCTCGCGGGCATCATCAGCGACATCGAGGCCGCCGAGCGGCGCGTCGACGCGCTCGCGCCGACGGCCTGCGAGGACAATCTGGCCATGCTCATCGAGACGGCGCGCAGCCTTAACGACCTGTCGGCCGCCATTGAAGCGATCCGGTCGGCCGATGTCGACGACGGGCGCATCCTCGCCATCCTCGCCGACCCGCTGGCGGAGCAATTGCCGCTCTACGCGCTGGCGCTATGCGGCGCCACGAAGGTCACGGCGGCGCAGGCGATCGAGGCGTTGCGAACCGTCGCGATCAACGGCGGCGCGCGGCCGGCGGTCGACCCCCGCGGCGCG
>Ga0326728_10011824_pt1 | contig 19724 bp, 16 predicted proteins | sample MB3enrmetagenome_FD_207602 | JGI IMG/M metagenome (GOLD analysis project Ga0326728, IMG submission 207602) | Lab enriched peat soil microbial communities from McLean, Ithaca, NY, United States - MB31MN | ecosystem: Environmental > Terrestrial > Soil > Wetlands > Peat | place: USA: New York... | reverse complement strand
CTTCTGCAAGCACGGGCAGCAGAACCTCTGCCAGGACCTGCTCTTCAACAACGGGGCCTACGCCGAGTACATGCGGATTCCGGCGCGCATCGTGGAGAAGAACACGCTGCCGGTGCCGGACAATGTGTCGCTGCAAAACGCCGCGCTCACCGAGCCGCTGGCCTGCGTCATCCTCGGCCTGGAGGCGTCGGGCGCGCGCGCGGGCGACACCATGGTCGTCATCGGAGCAGGGCCGATTGGGCTGATGTTCCTGCATGCAGCCCAACTGAGCGGCATACGGGTGATCGCGGTGGTGAAGCGCGAGGACCAGATCGCGGCGGCACGCCGCTTCGGGGCCACGGACGTGGTGCGGATCAGCACAGGCGTGGACACCGTGGCCGCGGTGCGCGCTCTGACCGATGACTCGCGCGGCGCGGACGTCGTCATCGAGGCGGTGGCCCGGCCCGCCACCTGGGAGCAGGCCGTCGGAATGGTGCGCAAGGGCGGCGTGGTGAACTTCTTCGGCGGCCCACCCAAAGGTACCGTCGTCGGCCTGGACACCAACCGGCTGCACTACGGCGACATCACGCTGAAGGCGACCTTCCACCTCACGCCCGCCACCGCGCGCACGGCCTTCGGGCTCATCACCAGCGGGCAGTTCAAGTCCGCCGAGTTCATCACGCGCACGGCCAGCCTGAATGAAGTTCCCGCCGTCTTCCAGCGCATGATGACGCGCAGCGCGGACAACATGCGCGACATCAAGACAGCCATCCTGCCCAATGAAAACGAGCTCACTGGCAACCAGCCAACCGGCGGCGGGAGCAGGCAATGAGCGAGCCGTTGGCCTCCACCGGCGAGACTTTTGCAACCGACTCGCTCGGCGGCGCGCCAGCCCAGTATCTGACCCCGGAGGACCGGCCCACGCTGGACGAGGCGCGCGCCTGGTGCCACCAGCTGGCCAGCTCGCACTACGAGAACTTCCACGTTGCGACGTTTTTTTTGCCCCGGATCATGCGCCCGCACTTCGAGGGCCTCTACGCCTTCTGCCGCGTATCGGACGACCTGGGCGACGAGGTCGGCGACACGGCAACCGCGCTGCGCCTGCTGAATACCTGGGGCGGTATGCTCGACCAGTGTTACGACGCGCCGGAGCGGTCGCGTCATCCCGTCTTCGTCGCTCTGCGCGAGACCATCGCCGCCTGCGACCTGCCGCGCGGCCTCTTCCACGATCTGCTGCGCGCCTTTATGCAGGACCAGGTCAAGACCCGCTACGACACATGGGACGAGGCCGTGGAGTACTCGCGCTACTCGGCCAACCCCGTGGGCCGGCTGGTGCTGATGGTCTGCGGATACCGCGACGAGGCGCGCGCGCTGCTCTCCGACAAGATATGCACCGCGCTGCAACTGGCCAACTTCTGGCAGGACGCCGTGCGCGACTCGGAGATTGGGCGCCGCTACATCCCCTCTGAGTCCATGCTGCGCTTCGGCGTCGAGGAGGGCCAGATTGAAGGCCGCGTCTTCACCCCGGAGTTTGGCGCCATGATGCACGCGCTGGTGGAGCGCACGCGCGCGATGCTGCACCAGGGCTCTGCGCTCAGCATCACCGTGGACGATGAGCTGCGCGTCACCCTCGACCTCTTCCGCAAGGGCGGCGAGGCCATCCTGGACGGCATCGCGGCGCAGAACTACGACGTGCTGCGCGGACGGCCCGTGGTGACACGGCGCAAGAAGCTGATGCTGCTCGGCGGCGCATTCCTGGACAAGCTGCGAACGCGGCGTACGGCCGGGGTCCGAGCGGCATGAGCGAAGTAGGCAGCAGAAACGTGGATGCGCGAACGGCTGCGGCCTACGCCTTCTGCCGCGCCATCGCGCGCCGCGAGGCGAAGAACTTCTACTGGGCCTTTCGCGTTCTGCCGCGCCATAAGAGCGACGCCATGTGCGCCGTCTATGCCTTCATGCGCCGCGCCGACGACATCGCGGACGACGAGTCGAAGCCGCTCGAAACCCGCCGCGCAGAGATGAACTCGTGGCTCGAGGCGTGGCGCGCGGCGAGGAGTTCCGCAACAAATGGTTTTTCGTCCAGCACAGACGAAGACCTCGTCTTTCTCGCCCTCAGCGACACGCAGCGCCGCTTCAACGTCCCCGATTCCCTCCTCGAGGAACTCGTCGCCGGAACCACGATGGACCTCGAACCGCGCACCTCGAGCCACGAACCCGTCCAGACCTATGCCACCTTCGACGACCTCTACCGCTATTGCTACCTGGTGGCATCGGTCGTCGGCCTGGTGTGCATCCGCATCTTCGGCTACAGCGACGCGCGCGCGGAAAAACTCGCCGAAGAGACGGGCGTTGCCTTTCAGTTGACCAACATTCTGCGCGATGTGAAGGAGGACGTGGAGCGTGGCCGCGTGTATCTTCCCCTCGACCTGCTCGACGAGTTCGGCGAGTCGCTCGACGATCTGCGCGCCCTCACCGCCGGCCGTGCGATGACTGAGCGCGAGCGCGCCATGCTTGCCACGCTGGCCATCCGCGCGGAGAAGTACTACCTCGCCGCGGGCAAGCTGACTCCGCTGCTGGACCGCGACAGCCGCGCCGCACTGTGGGTCCTGGTGACGATCTATCACCGCCTGCTGGCGCGCATCGCAGAGCGCAGAATGGAGGTCTTCGGCGAACGTATAGCCCTTTCCACCGCCGAGAAGCTCGCCGTCCTTCTCCGTGGAGCTACAATGGCCGCATGGAACCGCGTGGCAGAGTGAAGCGCGCCTCCGACCTGCGCCGCCGGGCCGCGGATGCACGGCCCACTGACGTGACCGTGGTCGGCGCGGGCGTGGCAGGGCTGGCCGCGGCCGTTGCGCTGGCGGGTGACGGCGCGTCGGTGACGCTGCTGGAGCGGCGTGCCTTCGTCGGCGGCCGTGCCTACTCCTACCTCCATCCCACGCTGGGCGAGACGATCGACTCGCAGCACGTCGTCCTGGGCTGCTACGCAAACTTCATGGAGCTGATTGAGCAGGCGGCCGCGGAGTGGTCCATCCGCTGGTACGACGAGCTTTGTTTTCTGCAGCCATCCGCCGCCGGGACGCCTCGCCGCAGTTGGATCCGACTCTGCCGTCTGCCCGCGCCCTGGCACCAGGCCATCAGCCTCTGGCGCGCGCCGATGCTGGGCCTGCGCGACAAGGCCGCCGTCGCATCGGGGTTGACACGCTTCCTGCGCGGCTATCCCGAGAGCGACGCGGAGAGCTTCGCCGCATGGCTCAAGCGCACCCGCCAGACCGACAGAGCCATCCGCCACTTCTGGGAGCCCATCGTCACCAGCGCGCTGAATGACCGCTTTGAAAATTGTTCCGTAAAGTACGCGGGCAAGATCTTTCATGAAGCTTTTCTGCGCTCGCCGCAGGCCGGCCGCCTGGGCATTCCCACCAAGCCGATGAGCGAGTTCTTCGAGCCGGTGGTAAAGCTGGCGCGCAGGCTGGGCGTCGATCTGCGCCTGAACACGGGCGTGGATGCAATCGCGCGCACGCCGGAGGGCCGCTGGAAGGTCCGCACCGGCGAGACGGAGTTGGAGACCGGCGCGGTAGTGCTTGCCACCGGCATCCACCAGACCGAGCGATTAATGAATACGCTGGCCGGCGCGGGCGCAGCGCCCGGCGCGTACAAGCCCTTCGAGTTCGAGCGCTTCGTGCTTGCGCCCATCACCACCATCCATCTCTGGTACGACCGCGAGGTCACCGACCTCGACCACGCCGTGCTGCTGGACACGCGCATCCAGTGGCTCTTCGCCAAGTCGCGCATTCGCGGATGGGACCCGTCGCTCGGCAGCTACCTGGAGCTGGTCGTCAGCGCCTCGTGGCCGGAGATCGCGATGTCGCGCGAGCAGATTCTCGCTTCGGCGCTCGGCGAGGCCGAGCTCTTCTTCCCCGCTATTCGCGAGGCGCGCCTGATGAAGAGCGAAGTAATCAAGGAGGCGCGCGCCACCGTCTCCGTAACGCCGGGGTTGGACGACCTTCGCCCGCCGCAGGTCACCGCCTACCCGCGCCTCTACGTCGCCGGAGACTGGACCGCGACCGAGTGGCCCTCCACCATGGAGGGCGCGGTGCGCAGCGGACGCCTGGTGGCGGGCGAGGTCGCGGGCGACCGCACTCTCTTCCTCGCCCCCGAGACCCCCGCCACCGGCCTCATGCGCTGGCTCAGCCGGAACCAGTAGCCCACCCATCGCAATAAAGCCGCGATGAATGGGGCACCCGGACAAGCCCAAGATATATTACTGTCCAGTCTCACGGGCTACTGGAGACATTTTTCGCACGACATTTGTCATTGCTGCCACCATGGAACCCACATCGCTGAGATTCAAAGGTAAGACGAGGGTATTGCCCGCTTTTGCTAGCTTGCCGAACTCGGGGATGTACTGTTCGGCAACTCGAAGCTGCACAGCCTCAAACCCACCGGGATTTTTAATAGAGTTTGCAACGAGCTGAATCCCCTCGGCAGTTGCTTGGGCGACTGCAAGAATTGCGGCGGCTTGACCTTCAGCTTGGTTAATCTGCTGTTGTTTATATCCTTCAGATGCCTTGATGACTTTCTGCTTATCGCCTTCGGCAGCGTTGATAACGGAATCGCGTACGCCTTCGGACTGGAGTATTACGGCACGTTTCTCGCGTTCCGCCCGCATCTGCTTTTCCATTGCCGCCAACACATCCTGAGGCGGCATGATGTTTTTAATCTCGTACCGCAATACCTTCACGCCCCATGCTTCCGACGCCTTGTCCAGTTCCGTTACAACGGAGATGTTAATATGCGTTCTCTCCTCGAACGTTCGATCCAGTTCAATCTTACCGATTTCACTTCGTAGCGTTGTCTGGGCAAGCTGCGTTATAGCAAACTCGAAATTGGAAATACCATACGATGCATTCTTAGGATCGAAAATCTTGAAATACAGGATGCCATCGACCTTAACTTGTACATTATCGCGAGTGATGCAGATCTGTTCCGGTATTTCCATAGCTCGTTCTTTAAGAGTTTGCCGGTAACGAATAACATCCATAAAAGGCAACAAGATGCAGAAACCCGCACCCAGCGTGGAGTGGTATTTGCCCAAACGTTCAACAACATACGCACTTTGCTGTGGAACAACTACAGCCGTCTTGGCAAGCATGATAAGTACGAATACGGCAAAGATTAGAGCGATTACTAAAGAAATGGGCATACTCCCCCTAAGAAGTAGCTGAATTCGGTTGAACTGCATCTGCGTCAGAGTTTACAGAGAGTGGGCAAACCTCCAGAGCAATGCCGATACTGCGCACAACCCGGCATCGCTGACCCATTGCCAAATCGCTAGGGCCAAGGTTGCGAGCGCTCCATGTGGTGCCTCTCATTTGTACTTGTCCCTTGGTATCTAGAGAAATGTTTTCAGCCGCTATCGCAATCTGACCACTGAGGTCGTCAATATCCGGCAAGCTAGAATGCGGCCTGAATCTTTGGACTAATTTGGGACGGAATAGGATGGCAGAAGTAAGTGATATGCTTGAAAATAGCAGCCACTGCAACCACGCCGGACCTCCTAGACCAAGTCCAGCTATAGCACCGATAATAATAGCGGTGCCTCCGAAGAATACAAAGTAAAAGCCGCCTACTCCCGACAACTCAACAAGAAGCAAGACAAAGCCGAGTATTACCCATATCCACCAATCCACTTTTCACCTGACCTTGTAAAACGAGATAGCAATATTCGTGAAGAGGCTAAACGGTGCCTACCATACGATTCATATGAGAGGATTTAGGGCAAATCGATGCGAAGGAAAGCCTATACCCCTTTTTGTCCCATGTAAAGTGTTAGAGGCGGGTGGCCCAGCCACGACAACATTTCGGGTGCCCCATTCATGCGCATTGTTTGCGCTAGTGTGGGCATTCGCGAAGCGAACCGCTCCAGACAGAATTCGCTCGTCAATCTACGCGGTGGCGTCCTTGGCGGAGGCAATTTTCTCTTCGGCGCGGCGGGTCAGGGCGTTGGCTTCTTCGTACTTGGCGGGGTCGTCGCCCGCCTGCTGCCACATCTTCCCGCCCTCGGCCAGCTCCTGTTGGGCCTCGGCTGTGTCGATCTCGCTGGGAAGCACCGCCGTCTCGGCCAGGATGGTGACCCGCTCGGGGAGCACCTCGACGAATCCCCAGGCAACGAAGAACTTGCGGTCGCCGGAGGTGCCGCCGTGCAGACGCACCTCGCCCGCGCCCAGCTCACTGAGCAGCGGCGCCGCGCCGTAGAGCGCTTCCAGATAGCCGGAGCTGGACGGCAGCTCCACCGACTCCGCCGTGGCATCCAGCAGCAGCCGGTCCGGGCTTACCAGCCGCACCGCCAACAAACCCGAATTTGCTCCCGCCTCAGCCATCTAAACTTTGCCTTTACGAACAACGGTCAACGGTCAACGAACAACCGTCCTTACGCCGTCTGCTGCATCTTCTCTGCGGCCTTCAGCACTTCCTCGATGCCGCCCTTCAGGTAGAAGGCCTGCTCGGGGATGGCGTCGTGCTTGCCCTCGATGATCTCCTTGAAGCTGCGCACCGTGTCGGCGACCTTGACGTACGCGCCGGGAATGCCGGTGAAGACCTCGGCGACGTGGAAGGGCTGCGAGAGGAAGCGCTGGACTTTACGCGCGCGCGCCACGGTCGTCTTGTCCTCTTCGGAGAGCTCGTCGATGCCAAGGATGGCGATGATGTCCTGCAGGTCCTTGTAGCGCTGCAGAATTTTTTTGACGCCCTGGGCCACGTCGTAGTGTTCCTGGCCGACGATGCGCGGCGACAGAATGCGCGAGGTCGAGGCCAGCGGATCGACCGCGGGATAGATTCCCAGCTCGGAGAGCGGCCGCGAGAGCACGGTGGTGGCGTCCAGATGGGCAAAGGTGGTCGCCGGGGCCGGATCGGTAAGATCGTCGGCGGGAACATAGACCGCCTGCACGGATGTCACCGAGCCCTTCTTGGTGGAGGTGATGCGCTCCTGCAGCTCGCCCATCTCGGTGGCGAGGTTGGGCTGGTAGCCGACGGCGGAGGGCATGCGTCCGAGCAGCGTGGAGACCTCGGAGCCGGCCTGCGTGAAGCGGAAGATGTTGTCGATGAAGAGCAGCGTGTCCGCGCCCTCGTAGTCGCGGAAGTGCTCGGCGACGGTGAGGCCGGTGAGCGCAACGCGCAGGCGCGCGCCGGGAGGCTCGGTCATCTGGCCGTAGATCAGCGTGGCCTTGCTCTTGGCGAAGTCCTTCAGGTCGATGACGCCCGACTCCTGGAACTCGATCCACAGGTCGTTGCCCTCGCGCGTGCGCTCGCCCACGCCGGCGAAGACGGAGAAGCCGCCGTGGTTGCTGGCGACGTTGTTGATGAGCTCCTGGATGATGACCGTCTTGCCCACGCCCGCGCCGCCGAAGAGGCCGATCTTTCCGCCCTTCAAAAACGGCTGGATCAGGTCGATGACCTTGATGCCGGTCTCGAACATCTCCTCGTTGGTGGACTGCTCGTCGAAGGCGGGCGCCGGGCGATGGATGGGCATGTGGAACTCGGATGTGATGGGCCCCAGCTCGTCCACCGGGTCGCCCAGCACGTTCATCACGCGGCCCAGCGTTCCGCGGCCCACGGGAATGGTGATTACTCCGCCGGTGTCGATGGCCTTCATGCCGCGCACCATGCCCTCGGTGGCCACCATCGCGATGCAACGCACGCGGCCCTCGCCCAGGTGCTGCTGCACCTCGAGCGTCACGTCCAACGGCTTGGGCACAACGAAGCCGTCGCTGACGACGCGCAGCGCCTGGTAGATGGGCGGCATGGTCTTCTCTTCGAACTGCACATCAACGGCCGGCCCGCTGACGGAAATCACTCGTCCAATATTCTCTGCCATAGTCTCTTCGTTCCCAATTCCTTCTGTACGCGATAGCTCGAAGCAAAACTAAAACCATTCCATGAACTATTGCGCCGCTGCTCCGCTGACAATTTCGATAATTTCCTTGGTAATCGCAGCCTGACGCACACGGTTCATGGTCAGGCTCAAGCTGTCGATCAAATCTTCCGCGTTCTTGGTGGCCGCGTCGGTGGCCGTCATGCGCGCGGCGTGTTCCGCGGCCGCCGACTCCAGCAGCGCATGAAAGATCTGCGTGGTGACATACTGCGGCATCAGGTTGCGGAACAACTGCTCCGGCGCCTGGTCGTAGATGTAGTCCACCTCGGCGGTGCCGAACTTGGCCTCCGACTCGACCGCCTTGTCTTCCATCTCGAACACCGACACGCCTGCGCTGCTGGCAGCCAGCGCCGCCGCCTCGCGCTGCTCTTCGGTCATCTCCTGGGCCGCGGTAATCTCGCGCGCGCCGAGCTGGCGGATGGGCAACAGCTTCTCCACCACCAGGCGCTGCGAGATCACGCTCTTGAACTCGTTGTAGACCAGGTAGACCGAATCGATCTCCGCGCGCTGGTAGCGTTCGACGATGGAACGGACCATCGCCGACACGTCGTCGAAATCCACCCGCAGCAGCAGGCCGGGATGCTCCGCCACCACCTCGATCGGCTGCGCGCGATGGCGCACCACATCGTAGTGGGTGGAGAGGTCGTTGTCGTAGCGCTGCTCGGTCTTCTCGTAGTTCGCCGCAGCAATCTTCTTTTTGTAGAGCGCGATCGCCTTCTTGCCCACCGGCTCCAGGTCGATGGTCTGGCCCAGCGCGCGCCGCTGGTCGATGAAGCGCTGCGCCGCCTTGCCGATGTTGGCGTTGAACGCGCCGGCAAAACCCTTGTCGCCCGCGATCACAATCGCCAGCACGTTCTTCTCTTCGCGCTCCACCAGAAGCGGATGCAGGATCTCGCCCGTCTGCTCGTTGTAGAGGTCCGTCCGGCGCACCAGCGAGACCAGCACAGTGGCCAGCATCCGCGCATAGGGGCGGGCGCGCATGGCGCGGTCCTGCGCGCGGCGCAGCTTGGCCGCCGAAACCATCTTCATGGCCTTGGTGATCTGCCGCGTGTTCTTCACGCTGCGGATGCGGCGCCGTAGATCGAGTACATTCGCCATGGTTTACTTTGCCGCTGCCAGTTCCTTCTGGCTGGCTTCCTTCTTGTCCTTCAACTCCGCGAGAAACGGTCCCTTGTAGTCGTTGATGGCGTCGGTCAGCCGCTTCCGGATGTCGTCGTCGAGCGCCTTCTTGGTGGCGATGTCGGTCAGAATCGCGGGCGCGGACTCTTCCAAATAGGGATAGAAGCCGTCTTCGAAGGCGCGCAGGTCCGCGACCTCAACGTCGTCCAGCAGGCCGTTGACGCCGGCGAAGAGAATGGCCACCTGCTTTTCCACCGTCAGCGGCTGGAACTGCGGCTGCTTCAGCAGCTCGGTGAGGCGCGCGCCGCGGTTCAACTGCTGCAGGGTGACCTTGTCCAGGTCGGAGCCGAACTGCGAGAACGCAGCCAGTTCGCGGTACTGCGCCAGGTCCAGCTTCAGCGTGGAACCCACCTGCTTGGTCGCCTTGATGGCCGCGGCAAAGCCCACGCGCGAGACCGAGAGGCCGACGTTGACTGCGGGCCGCACGCCGGAGTTGAAGAGGTCGGTCTCAAGGAAGATCTGCCCGTCGGTAATCGAGATGACGTTGGTCGGGATGTACGCCGAAACGTCGCCGGCCTGCGTTTCGATGATCGGCAGCGCGGTCAGGCTTCCTCCGCCCAGCTTGTCGGAGAGCTTCGACGCCCGCTCCAGAAGACGCGAGTGCAGGTAGAAAACATCGCCCGGATAGGCCTCGCGACCGGGCGGACGGCGCAGCAGCAGCGAGATCTCGCGGTAGCTTACCGCGTGCTTGGAGAGGTCGTCGTAGATGACCAGCGCATGGCGTTTCGAGTCGCGGAAGTACTCGCCCATGGCGCACGCCGCGAACGGAGCAATGTATTGCATCGGCGCCGGCTCGGACGCGGTCGCCGCCACGACGATGGTGTACGTCATCGCGCCGTGCTCCTGCAGCGTCTTGACGATCTGCGCCACCGACGACCGCTTCTGCCCGATCGCGCAGTAGATGCAGATCAGGTCCTTCCCCGCCGAGTTGATGATGGTGTCCAGCGCGATGGCCGTTTTGCCCGTCTGCCGGTCGCCGATCAGCAGCTCACGCTGGCCGCGCCCGATGGGAATCATGGTGTCGATGGCCTTGATGCCGGTGGCCATGGTCTCGCGCACGCCCTGGCGATTGATGACGCCCGGCGCAAGCCGCTCCACCGGCAGCGAGTGTGCGGTGACGATCTCCCCCCTGTCGTCGATCGGTTCGCCCAGCGCATTCACCACGCGCCCGATCATTCCCTCGCCCACCGGCACAGACATGATGGTGCCCGTGCGCTTTACCTCGTCGCCCTCGCGGACCAGGGTGTAGTCGCCCATGAGCACGGCGCCCACCTCGGACTCGTCCAGGTTCATGGCCAGGCCGGCCACGCCGTGGGGGAACTCGATCAGCTCGCCCGCCATCACCTTGTCCAGCCCATGCACGCGCGCAATGCCGTCGCCCAGCGAGATCACCGTGCCGACCTCATCCACCTGGATGCGCTGCTCGTAGTTCTCAATCTGCTGGCGGAGCAGCGTGGTTATCTCGTCCGCGTTGATCTTTGCCATGTCTTCCCTACCCTCAATCCGGCCCTGAGTCTCAGCCCTGAATCCCTTCTCAAATCCTGCGTCACAAATCCTGTGGCCCTATGCGTTCACCAGCCTCTGCTTGAGCTGCTGCAACTGGCCGCGCACCGATCCGTCATAGACGGTCGATCCGATCTCCACCACCGCGCCGCCCAACAGCGTGGCGTCTTCCGCGTAGCGGGCGTGAACACGCTCCCCGGCCAGCTTCGCGATCTGCGCCTCCAACTGCGCGCGGTCCTCCGCGTTCAGCGGACGCGCGCTGGTGATGCGCGCCTGGGTAGCGCCCGCGTGCTCGTCCACCACCTGCTTGCACTCTGTCAGAATCTCGTCCAGCTCAGCCAGGCGATGGTGCTCCAGAATCACCGCGATAAAGTTCCGCACCTGGGGAAACATCGCGATGCGGCGCGCGATCTCATCCAGCACCTTCAGCTTCTCGGCCATCTCAATCGAGGGGTTCTGCAGTATCTCGCGCAGCTCATTGCTGCCCGCCAGGGTCTGGGCAAAGTCGCTCATCTGCTGCTGGGCCGCACCTGCATCCAGCCGCGCCGACTCCGCGACCTCGGCGAATGCGCGCGCGTAGCGTGGAGCAGAGCTGGCCATTAGTTCTGTCCCTTCTTCGAATCGTCGCCCGTCAGCCGCTGCGCGAAGCCCTGCACCAGCAGCCGGTCGGTCTCCGCCGTCACCACCAGCTTGCGCGCCGCCTGTTCGATCGCCAGAGCCGCCGCGTACTGCTGCAGTTGCTTCTGCGCGTGGCTGGTCGCCGACGCGATCTCCTGCTCCGCAGCCGCCAGAATCCTGACCTTCCCGTCCTCCACCGTGGCCTTGATGCGCTGCTCCGCCCTGGCCGAATCCTGCTCCGCCAGCGCACGCATTGCCGCGATCTCACCGTCCAGCTTGCCCAGCCGCTCTTCCACGCCGCTCAACCGCTCGCGCGCCTCTTCGGTCGCCGTTCGCGCGTCTAGCAGGCTCTTCTGGATCGCCGAATTCCGGTCGCGAATGGTCTTGGGAAGAAACTTCACCACCAGCCACGCGACACCAAGCGCGAGCAACACAAAGTTCGTCACCGTGAATGCAGTCGCAGCTTGCTCGGGGTTCAGCCCGAGTTTCGCGCCCCACTCCACGACGTGAGGTGACATACGATACTCGTCGTTCTCGTTCTGCTCCTGCGGATTGTTCTTCTCCGGCGTCTGCGCCTCGGGCGCGCTCGCCGTCGCCGCCGGCTTCTGCTGCGAAGCAGCCGCTGCCTGCGCGCGCACCGCCCGCACATGGACCCCCATCCCAAGCAGGACCGCCAGCGTCAGCACGGCCAGCAAATTGCGCGTCAGGTTTTTCTTCACTGCGCCGCCTCCGGTCGAGTCCCGGCAGGCATCACCGCTCGCACAATCTGTTCGCTCAACTCCGCACACACCCCATCGATCTGCAGTTGCGCGATGGCCACGCTCTGTTCGATCTCGCCCTTCGCCGCCTTCACCTTCTGCGCGGTCGCCGCGCGCGCATCAGCCAAGGCCTGGTCGTGCTGCGCGCTCCACTGCTTCAGCTTCCCCTCGCGCTCAGCCAGGATCTTCGCCCGCGCCCTGCGCAGCCTGTCTTCACAGTCCGCGGTCCTGGCCTCGGCCGCCGAGATGGCACCGCGCGCCTGTTCCATAGCTCCGGTCGTGCGCGCGCGCCGTTCGGCCAGCACGCGGTCCAGAGGACGCCGGACAAGCAAGCCATAGGCAACCACCAGGAGCAGAAACAGGACCATGGTCGGCACGGCGTCGAGCGCAAGTCCACCGAGTTGATTCAGTATTTCATCCATGATTGGGGCGGGCGTGGGGCTGCAAAACCCCTTGAAATGCAGGGAAGGACGCGGCCTTGCACACTTTGGGTACAGCTATTTTCTAACAAAGCGCGGAGGGGAGTGTCAAACCTCGCAGGAGCGATAACCGGGCGTTTTAGGCGGTATCCGCGCAAAATGCAGCGCAGGGTTCGCTCGAAAAAATAGCCTTTGACAATCGCGCAAAGAAGCCTAGACTTTAAATACCACCAAGACCCGATGTCCAGGGTCGTACAGGTCGCGTGCAAGGGGACACCACCTCCGCTCCCCGACAGGCGGCCTGTTCTGTTTAACCCCGCAAATCTCTCCATTGAGAATTGTCATTCTGAGCAAAGTACTCTCCCTAAGGATCTGTTTAATAATGCCAGGGGTAGATCCCGCAACGTGACCTCAGCGGGTGAAGCCGCGGTGCGAATGCAGCATTTACGGCACGGGTAAACCCGTGCCCTTAAGCAAAACCACAGCGATCTAATCGGCGTCAATCGGTGTTTAACATTTGCGCAATCATCCCCGCTCGCGAAAGCGCCGATAGCGCTCCAGCAGCGACGCCGGCCCGCGCGCCGTCAGGAGCACCAGATTGCCTTCAAAGCTCTTCTCGCGCACCAGCGCGCCCGCCTCCAGCGCGGCCAGCGCGGCACCCTCCGACTGCGGCACGCGGAAGCGCGCCTCCACCAGCGGGTCCACCACCAGCGCCTCGTCGATGGCCGCCAGCAGCTCCTCCAGCCCAGTCTTCCTCAGCCCCGAGACCGGGACCGCGACTGACGCGCCGCTCGTCTGAACTCCCGCGCCGACCGCAAGCCGCGCGCGCTCCTGCGGCGGCAACAGGTCGATCTTGTTCATCACCTCGATGACCGGCTTGCCCTTCACCTCCAGCTCGCCCAGGACCTTCTCCACCTGCAACTTCTGCTCGTCGACCATCGCGCTGGATGCGTCGCACACATGCAGCAGCACCTCGGCCCGCTCCACCTCCTCCAGCGTGGCGCGGAAGCTGGTGACCAGCGTATGCGGCAGGTTGCGGATGAAGCCCACCGTGTCCGAGATCAGAATCTGTCGCCGGCTGGGCAGTTGCAACAGCTTCAGCTTGGGATCGAGCGTGGCAAACATCTTCGACGATTCCAGCACTCCGGCCTCGGTGAGCGCATTGAAGAGCGTGCTCTTGCCTGCGTTGGTGTATCCCACCAGCGCGACCACGGGCACCGGGACTGACTCGCGCCGCTGGCGCTGCTGACGGCGGATGCGCCGCACCGTCTCCAGCTGCTCCTTCACGTGGTCGATGCGCAGGTTGATCTTGCGCCGGTCGGTTTCGAGCTGCGTCTCGCCCGGCCCGCGCGTGCCAATGCCACCGCCCAGTTGAGACATCGCCTTGCCGTGGCCGGCAAGACGCGGCAGTTGATACTCCAACTGCGCCAACTCCACCTGCAACTGGCCCTCGCGGGTGCGCGCGTGGCGGGCAAAGATGTCCAGGATTAACTGCGTCCTGTCGATCACGCGGCAGGGCAGCTTCGCTTCGAGATTGCGCAACTGCGAGGGTGTCAGATCGTGGTCGAAGAGAACCACCTGCGCGCCGGTCGAAGCTGCCACGCCTGCAATCTCCTCCAGTTTTCCCTGCCCCACCAGGGTGGCCGCATCCGGCCGTGCGCGGCGCTGCACCAGGGTTGCCGCAATCTGCGCGCCCGCGCTGCGTGCCAACTCCTCGAACTCGGTACGCAATGCGTCGAAGTCGAGGCCGCCAACCGCACCGCGACAGGTTTCCCCATCGGTCGCAGACGGGACCTCGTTTGATGAGGAAGACTCTTCGTCCACGTGCGCCGCAGCCGCATCCCGCGCCAGACGCGCCGCCGCGCTCAACCGCCTGCGCTGCGCGGTAAACTCCACGGCGACCAGCACGGCGAGCTCGTGTCCCGCCGCCGCGCGTCTCTTCGTCGCAGCAGCGCGGGCCGCTGCCGCATCGTCCACAAGGCTCACCTGCGGCCTCCTGGCCATGTAGCGTCCAGTCGTGCCGGTTCCGGTCTGGTCGAGGCCAGCCTTGTCTTCATGAATGTGGCCTTCAGGTTTGGAATATCGATCGCCCGTTAGCCCGCCGCCTCGTCCAGCACCGCGCCTGCAGCCCCGACCGGCCCGTTCTGCGTTCGCAACTCCGGCTTACCCGCAGCCTGGCCGTCTGAGTGCGGGCCAACCCGCCCGCTCACCACGGTCGAGATCGCGTGCTTGAAGACCAACTGCTCCTGCGAGTTGTTCTCCAGCAGCACCGAGTACTTGTCGAAGGACCGGATCTTGCCGGTCAACTTCACGCCGCTCACCAGGTAGATGGTGATCGGACTCTTGTCTTTGCGGACCGTATTGAGAAACGTATCCTGAATATTCTGTGCCGGCTTTGATTCCATGATGCCGATCTCCTTGAGTTGGTTTCTCTTGCAAAAAGTAAAGTAAAAGGAGCGGAGCGCTCGATTGCTCCTCGCGGCGTTCAGTCCCCACAGCGGACTGCCCGCCAAATGCAACCACCAACAATTTCACGATACAGGCCTTAAGCGCGATTATCAACACCGGCGGCCCGCATCCTCCACACTAGCATCAGCGTTCGGAGCGTTGCGCCGCGCTGAGGTCCCACCGCTGCCGTCGATATTTACGTTAGACGCGTAGCTGAGGCAATGGATTCAGCCGTCCAGCGTTGTACCATGGCTTGCAGTGTCCAAACCCACTCCACAACCCGTTCCCATGCTGGACTTCGCGCGCCAGTTCGCTCCCCTTCGGCAGGAGATACTAGCCGCCATCGCGAGGGTCTGCGACTCGCAGCACTTCATCCTAGGCCCGCGGGTTGCCGCCTTCGAGGCCGCCGCGGCAGCCGCCTGCGCCTCGCGCTTTGCCGTGGGCTGCGCCAGCGGCACCGACGCCCTCTGGCTGGCGCTGGCTGCCGCCGGCATCGGCACAAATCCGGGTGCCCCATCCATCGCGGCGACCGGGGTCCCCGGCGAGCGGACTTTGCTCGCTGGGGTGGCAGAGCGATGGGTGGGTTCCGACGCTGTCGTCACCACGCCCTTCAGCTTCTTCGCCACGGCCAGCTCGATCCTGCGCGCCGGGGCGCGGCCCGTCTTCGCGGACATCGACCCGCGCACCTTCAACCTCTCGCCGGAGTCAGTCGCTGAGATTCTCGACGGCCCCGCAGGCAGCAGCGTCAAAGCCGTTCTGCCCGTGCATCTCTACGGCCAGTGCGCCGATTGGGACAGCTTCTCTGCCCTGCAGCGCGATCACCCCTGCCTGCTGCTGATCGAAGACGCGGCCCAGGCCTTCGGCGCGGCATGGATCTCCTCAAATCAGACCTCAGCAGGCCAACCGGCAACCCGTCCCGCAGGCTCGCTGGGCGATGCTGCGGCCTTCAGCTTCTATCCCACAAAAAATCTAGCCGCCTTCGGAGACGCGGGCCTGGTCACCACATCCATCGCAGAGATCGACCGCCGCGTCCGCACGCTGCGCGCCCACGGCATGACCCGCCGCTACTTCCACGACGAGGTCGGCTGCAACTCCCGCATGGACGAGCTGCAGGCCGCCGTCCTCAACGTCAAGCTGAGTCACATCACCCAGTGGAACCAGCAACGCCGCGACCGAGCCGCGCGCTACAACCAGCTCCTCCGCGAAGCAAACCTCGCCGGCATCTCCACTTCAGACGGCATCGTTCTCCCGTGGAACGATCCGCGCGCCACGCCGGTCTTCCACCAGTACGTTATCCGCGCGCCACGCCGCGACGCCCTGCGCGCCCACCTTACCGCGCAGCAGATCGGCAGCGAGATCTACTACCCCGTTCCCATCCACCTGCAAGCTGCGCTCAAAGACCTCGGTTACAAACCGGGCGACTTCCCCCACGCCGAGCGCGCCGCCGCCGAAGTCCTGGCCCTGCCCCTCTACCCCGAGCTGCGCGACGACGAACAACAGACTGTGGTCGAGGCCATCCGCTCCTTCTACGCCTGAACTCCCCAACCAGTAACCTGCAACCTGCCCTACCGCTTCTTCCCCTTGCCGGCCTTCTTCACCTCGGCCACGGGATGCGCCTCCGGCTCGTCCTTGCTGCCCGCAGCCGCGACCCGCCGCACCAGGTTCCCCTCCAGCCGATAAGTCTTCTCGATCAGCCGTCCCGGCGTCGCGATTCCGGTCGCCGGATCGGGAACCACTACGCCAGCATCGGCGGCCAGCACCCTGTAGGTGAACGTCGGCAGAGGGGTCTGAGCCGTAGCCGATTTGCCGTACGGGTCTGTCTCCATCCTCACGGAGACCGGAAGATAGCCCTCAATATTCTTGTCGCGGAAGGCCGTCTCGTAGCGATGCATCTTCAGGTTCCAGGTAAAGACGCGCACCTGGTCGAAGTCGTAGGCCAGCCCCGCCGTATACGGCCCCAGCACGGCCAGGTAGATGGGGATGTCCTTGTTGTCCTGCTCGGCCCCGTCGTCATGCACGGTGGTCAGAACGTACGCCCCCACGAAGCGCTGTCCTTCGGCATAGCGGGTCAGCGAGTCCGGAGCATCCACATCCACATAGTGGGAGAGCAGCCAGCCGGAGCGGCCCCTGGCATCGCGCGCCAGCCACCAGTCCTCCATCGCAACCGGAGGCGCGATCTCAGCCCCCAGGGCATCCGCCGTTTTTACCGGGGCCGCACCTGCGGTCACCGGCTTGGGAAGCGTCGCCCGCTCGAGCAGTTGCACCTTGTCGCCCTCCGCCAGCCGGTAGAAGACCTCCGTTGTCCGGCCCGGCCTCAGGTGCAGGTTCACCTCGTCGCGCACCACCGCGGAGGCCACCGCAGGATCGTTCTTATGCGCCTCCGCCAGGGCCTTGAACTCGTCAAAAACCTCCTGCGTCGCCACCGCCTTCTCGTCGATCCAGCCCTGCTCTCCCTTCTCCGTCTGCACGCGGTAGAAGCGGCGTCCGTGCTCCAGCACCTGGAGCCGCTGGCCGTTCTCCACCGTCGCGGTGCGGTTGGAGACGGCGGCCACGCGGTCGCGAAGGTAGGTTTGCTTGGCCGTCACATACACCGATTCGGCTGCCGGCCTCGATCGCAGATGCGAGCACCCGCCCAACATCGCAGCCCACAGCGCAGCCACGCAGAGGAACGCCCCGAAACCAGGCCACGTGGCGCAGCGAACCGGTCCCCGCAGGCGAAACCCCGGGACCGGCAGCACCCGGGATAAGGGTCGAAGAGAACGATTGGGAATCTTGTCCGGCACATTTTCCAGCATACAGGGCAAAATGCTCCTCCGCGGGCCCTTCTCCCGGCTGGAGTGGGGCGGCAGGCTGAAAAGGGCATTTTTCCCAGAAAAATCCCCCCTCTACCAGTTTTTTGCCGCCCCGTCCAGGGCAAAATCGCCCTCTGTTGCCAGTTCGCATTCCATCTCGTAAATTAGAGTCTTGCGCGAAGTGCCCTCTTGCGCATACAGTTGCGTACGGAAACAAAACCAATCCAGGAAAGCACTTTAGCGACACCCTGAATCCAACTCCGTCCATCGCGCAATCGGATCGGCCACATCACTCGTCAACTGGTAAGGAGGCCCACACAATGGCCAGTAAAGAAATCGAAGTCCTCGACCCTGCGGCAACGGTCGATAAGCTCAACAAGATCGCGGCAGGCCGCGCACTGAATCGCAGGCACTTCATCACCGCCCTGGGGATGACTGGAGCAGCGGCAGGCGCAGGATTAATGTCGGGTTGCACCACCACCAGTTCCGTGGCTGTCACCACCGCTGTTGGATCGGGCCAGATTGATATTCTCAACTTCCTTCTCAACCTGGAGTACCTGCAGGCCACCTTCTACTCCTACATCACCCAGGGTGCCGACCTGCCGTCCGCTCTCACGGCCAACAGCGGCGCCATCACCGGCACGCTCAGCGCGCCGTTGGTCTTCACCGGAACCTACGCCTCGCAGATCACCGACCTGCTCAACGAGGTCTATTTCGACGAGGTGAACCATGTGATCGGCCTGCGCAATATCCTCGGCTCCGCGGCCATTTCCAGGCCGGCGATCAATCTCGCCGCCTTTGGCGCGATCACCGCGACCAATGCCCTCTCGATTGCAAGGATTCTGGAAGACATTGGAGTCACCTCATACACAGGCGCCATCACTGGGCTCACCACCAGCAACGCCACCTATGCCGCGCAAATCCTCGGCGTTGAAAGCTTCCATTCCGGGGCGCTGCGCCTGATCAGCATCCAGAACCCCACCATCGCCGCCGACATAGCTGCAGCCGATGGCCTGGATGTGGCGCCGTACGACCTGGGTACGGCAACCCTCGCAGCAGCCGGCCCAACCGCCAGCGGCGGATTCTTCCCCACCTACGGTGGTGCGGCCGTACCCGGCACTACCGGCACCGCCTCCACCGGATCCTTCATCGGGACCCCCGGCACCTACGGCTCTAACGCCATCTCCTACGCCCGGACCTACCAGCAGGTCCTCGCGCTTCTCTACGGCACAGGCACAGCGCTTGCATCTTCCAACGTCTCGGGCGGCTTCTTCCCCAGCGGAGTGAAAGGCAACCTCACAGTCGTCTAAGCCATGGAAGGACACACTCGGACCTGAACTCGACGCGGGCATCGCATTTCATCATGACCCAATCTCTTCGCACAACTCGCAAGTCTACTGACAAGGAGGCCAACGAAATGGCCAGCAGCAATGACATCGAAGTCCTCGATCCCACGGCAACGGTCGAGAAGCTCAAGAACATCGTATCCAAAGTCGCCCTGAATCGCAGGCACTTCATGGCTGCCCTCGGAGCGGCTGGTATCGCTGCTGGCACGAGATTGGGATCGGGTCCGGTTGCACGCGCTCAGCAACCCACACCCAACGGCTTTGCGCAGACCGACGTCCTCAACTTTCTGCTCAATATCAAGTACCTCAAGGCGACGTTCTATTCCTACGTCACGCAGGGCGCCGATCTTCCGGGCTCGAGCTATGTCACCCTGTCCTCGGGCCAGGTCTACAACGCGCCGGGAAAGATTACCTTCTCCGGCACCAATGCCGCGCAGATCACCGATATGTTCAACGAGATGTACTACGATGAGCTGAATCAACTGATCGACCTGCGCAATCTTCTCGGCGTCGCCTCCGCTGCCAGGGCGACCATGAACCTGCTGGGCAACTCCGTCGCAAACGCAACCTACGTGACGCCTTCCGGTACAGTGATTTCCACCGGGGCCCAGGCCATCGGCCAGGCCCGGATGTTGGAAGACATCAGCGTCACAGCCTTCGCTGGCGCGCTCTCGTATCTCACCGGGCCCAATCTCGCCATCGCCACCCAGATTCTGGCCGTCGACGGATGCCATGCGGCCGCGCTTCGCCTGGCC
>Ga0326728_10011822_pt1 | contig 19725 bp, 16 predicted proteins | sample MB3enrmetagenome_FD_207602 | JGI IMG/M metagenome (GOLD analysis project Ga0326728, IMG submission 207602) | Lab enriched peat soil microbial communities from McLean, Ithaca, NY, United States - MB31MN | ecosystem: Environmental > Terrestrial > Soil > Wetlands > Peat | place: USA: New York... | reverse complement strand
AGGCTGGGGACGTCGCTTTTCCCCTCCTGCTGGGCCGTCTCCTGTACCACGTGCACCTCGACTTCTGCCCCCTCGGGCAACGTCAGGGGGGGCTCCAGCCGGATCGTGCCGTTTTCCACGTGGCCTCGATAAACCATAGCCCGAGCCTCCCTTAAGAGCGAACTTCCCTTTCTCTATTCTACCGCGCCGCGACGGTGCCGGCGATGCAGTCCCCGGCGGCACGGAAGCTTAATTCCCCGTCTGCTGCTGGGCAGCGGCCAGCGTGTTCCGCAGGAGCATGGCGATGGTGAGGGGGCCGACGCCGCCGGGCACCGGCGAGATCCAGCCGGCCACCTGGCGGACCGCCTCGAAATCGACGTCGCCTACCAGCCCGGCCTCGCTGCGGTTGATGCCCACGTCCACCACCACCGCGCCCGGCTTGACCATGTCGGCGGTGACGAACTTCGCCCGGCCCATGGCCACGATCAGGATGTCGGCCATGCGGGTGATCTTGGCGAGATTGCGGGTGCGGCTGTGGCAGATGGTCACGGTGGCGTCCCCGCCCGGTCCCTTCTGCACCAGCATGGAGGCCATCGGCTTGCCGACGATCTCGCTGCGGCCGACGATGACCACGTGGGCCCCGGCGATGGGCACGTCGCTCCGCATGAGGAGCTGCTGCACGCCGTGCGGGGTGCAGGGCAGGAACCGCGGGCGGCCCTGGATGATCCGCCCCACGTTCTCCGGATGGAAAGCGTCGACGTCCTTGCGCGGGTCCACGGCGTCCAGCACCCGCGTCTGGTCGATCCCGTCGGGCAGCGGCAACTGCACGAGGATCCCGTGGACGGCCGCGTCGCGGTTCAGCCGCTCGACCACCGCGAGCAACTCTTCGGTCGTGGTGGTGGCCGGCAGGCGGTCGAGGCGGCTCGCCAGACCGTTTTCTTGGCAGGCCTTCTGCTTGTTGCGGACATAGACCTGGCTGCCGGGGTTCTCGCCCACGAGCACCGCCGCGAGGCAGGGAACCACTCCCGTGCGGGCGGTGAATTCGGCCACGTCGCGGGCGATTTCGGCCCGAATCCGCGCGGCCAGCGCCTTGCCGTCCAGTATTGCCGCCGTCATGAGGATCGCTCCTGGGGTGTTGCAGAATCAACGCTTTGCGTTATGCTGCCCACATGCGAGTCTTGCCGCGCTGGATGACCCGGCTGTTGCGCTTCGCGGGCACGTTCAACCTGCTGGCGGGGGCGTGCATGGTCTGCCTCTACCGCCCGGGCTTCGATCTGCTGGGTATCCCCGAGGGGCAACTGGGCATGCCCGTCCAGATGATGGGTTTCTTCGTGATGCTGTTCGGGGCGGGCTACCATTGGGCAGCCAGCCACCCGATCGAGAACAAGAATATCCTCGTTTTGGGATGCTGGAGCAAGACCCTGGGCACGGTGCTCGGGCTGGGGTACGTCGTGCTGGGCCCGCTGCCCTGGTGGTTCGCCCCGGTCGTGCTGGCGGCCGACACGGTCTACATACCCCCCTTTTTGGTAATCCTGCGGCGGATTGACCGGGCTGCCAAAGAAGCCCGCCGCTCGCCGGCGCGGTGAGCAGTGGGCGGTGGGCAGTTTAGCGGGCGGGCGGGCACCATCGGGCACCATGCGAGGCATGGTCGGCATGGTCCGCCGTTCCCGCCGCTGCGAAGCCGCGAGCGGCTGTCACGGGCTCGTCAGCGACTCGACGACGTGTACGCGGCGGCCGCCGCGATCGAACTTCACGTAACCGTCCACGACGGCGAAGAGCGTGTAGTCGCTGCCCTGTCCGACCCCCTTACCGGGGTGGAACTTTGTGCCCACTTGACGCACCAGGATGCTCCCGGCGCGGACTTGTTGGCCGCCGAAGCACTTGGTGCCCCGCCGCTGAGCGTTAGAATCGCGACCGTTACGACTGGAGCCTTGACCCTTCTTATGCGCCATTGAACCGCCTCGCTTTGTCGCCCGGACCTCTCGCCAAACCCTTATTTTTACGCGGTGCCGGGGCGGCTGTCAACCGCTATTGGTCGGCTGGCAAGGATCGGCTATATTGCCCCAGCGCGTCAAGGAGGGCGCCGGCATGATCCAAGTCTTCAAACCATGCATGGGTCAGGCAGAAGTCGATGCGGTGGCCGAAGTGATTCGGTCGGGTTGGATCGGGCTGGGGCCGAAGACGGCCCAGTTCGAGCAGGAATTCGCCCGCTACGTCGGCGCCACGTACGCCGTGGGCGTAAACTCCTGCACCGCGGCCCTGGACCTAGCCATGAAGCTGTTGGGCGTGAACCACTCCCACGAGGTCATCGTGCCGGCGATGACCTTCGTGTCCACGGCCCACGTGGTGGCCTATAACCTGGCCACGCCGGTGTTCGCCGACGTCGATCCGCGGACGCTGGCGCTGGACTTGGAAGACGTGGGCCGCAAGATCACGGCCCGCACGCGGGCGATCCTGCCGGTGCATTATGCGGGCCGGCCCGTCGATCTGGACGCCTTGCGGGAAGTGGCCGGCGCGATCCCGATCATCGAGGACTGCGCGCATGCGGCGGGGGCCCGCTACAAGGGCCGCCACGTCGGCTCTCTGGGCGAGATCGGTTGCTTCAGCTTCCACGCCGTGAAGAACCTGGCGATGGGCGACGGCGGCGCGCTGGTGCTCGGGCGCCCCGATTGGGCCGCGCGCGCCAAGCGGCTCCGCTGGCTGGGCATCGACAAGGGCACCTGGGACCGCACCGCCGCCGACAAGTCCTACTGGTGGCAGTACTTCGTGGAAGAAATCGGCTTGAAGTGCCACATGAACGACCTGGCGGCGGCCCTGGGCCTGGTGCAACTGGGGCGGCTGGAGGCCATGAACGCCCGCCGCCGCGAGATCGCCCGCCGCTACAGCCAGGCATTCGCGGCCTACGACTTCCTCGAAACGCCCCCGCCCGATGACGCCGTCTTCCAGTCGTCCTGGCACATTTACTGCCTCAAGGTCCCCCGGCGGGACGACCTGTGCGCACACCTGCAAGAGCGCGGGGTCGCCACCGGCGTACACTACACGCCGATCCACTTGTATTCGTGCTACGGAAACCAGCCCTGCCTGCCCCAGGCGGAAGCCGTGTTCCGGCGGATCGTCTCCTTGCCCATGTATCCGGACCTCTCGGACACGGACGTGGAGCAAGTGATCGATTCGGTGGTTGGGTACTACCGGGCGATGCGACGGCGCGCGGCCCGCGCGGTTCGCCCCGCGCCGGCGGCGGAGCATGCCATCCCGCGCCGCAAGGCGGCGTGAGCACTTGGTGGTGCAGGCGTCTCGCCTGCGCGGATTCAGGACTGTTTTTCGGCGCAGGCGGGACGCCTGCACCGCAAGCGCAAGACGTCACCATGCCGAAGCCTCCTTTCCCGCCGATCGAGACCGAGCGGCTGCGGCTCCGCTTGCTGGAGGAGCGGGACCTGCCGCTGACGCTCGCCTGGCGCAACCAGGACCAGGTGCGCCGCTGGTTCTTGCACGACCAGCCGATCGCGCCCCACCAGCACCGGGCCTGGTACGCCGAGTACCGCCGGCGGGACGACGACTTCGTGTTCATCATCGAGCAGCGCGGAGGGGCGGCCAGCCCGATCGGGCAAGCGGCCTTGTACCATGTCGACCGGCAACGGTTGAGTGGGGAGTTCGGGCGGTTGATGATCGGCGCGGCGGAGGCCCGCGGCCAGGGCCTGGCCCGGGAGGCCACCCGTGCGCTCTTGGCCGCGGCCCGCGACCGCCTCGGCCTCGAGGAGGTCCACCTGGAAGTTCGCGCCGAGAACGCCCGGGCCATCGCGCTCTACGCGGCGTGCGGCTTCCAGGTCGTGGGCCGCAGCGGTCCGACCCTGCGGATGAGCCGATCCGCGGCCGCGGCGAGCGAGGTCATGTCGCCATGCAAGTAAAGAATCTCATCGCGGACACGCAGTGGTATCCCTCGCGGCGGTACGGCGCGGATCGGCCGCGGGTCTCGGTGCTCCTGCCCACCTTCTGCCGGGGACAAAGCGGCCTGTTCCTCCGCGCGGCCCACAGCGTGCTGGAGCAGTCGCTGGCGGAGCTGGAGCTGATCATCGTCGACGACGCCTCCACGGACGGCACCGCCGGGCAGATTGCGGAGTTGATGGCCCGGGACGAGCGGGTCAGCCTGCTGCGGCACCCGCGCAACGTGGGGCTGCCGGCCGTTTCCGAATACGAGGCCTTCCGCAAGGCCCGGGCCGAGTACCTGGCGTTCGCGTTCGACGACGATGAGTTCTGTCCCAGTGCCCTGGCCGAGCTGCTGGCCGCCGCGGCGGCGGGGAGCCGCGCGATGGTACACGGCTACGTGAAACTGTTCGTCCGCGATGCGGCGACCCGGCGGGAAGTCGGTGTCGTGCTGGGCCGGCGGGGACACGGCCAGGCGCAGCTCCGCGGCGTGAACTACGTGCCCAACAACGCGGTGTTGCTGCACCGCCGCGTGGTCGCAGCCGTCGGGTTCTACGACCCGCACGTCGCCATGGCCCGGCTCTGCGACTGGGACCTGTGGCGGAGGGTGGCCGAGGGGTACCCGATCACGGCGGCGCCGATCATGGCGGGCTGGCAGCACGGCCCGGCCACCGACGACAGCATCGGCCATACGCGGCTGGTCGATTTCTGGCAGAGCTGCGAGTGGATGGACATGCCCCGCAACGCGCAGCTTCGGCCGGGCGCCATCGAGGAGTACGACGTGCTGGCCGTGCCCGCAGGGCTCTCGCCCGCGGCGGAGATTGCGGTGCGGGAGATCGCCGCGAGTTTCCGCGGAAAGTTCTGGTACGCCGGGCGTGATTGCAGTGCGGCCGTCCCGGCTGCCAAGGCAGGCGGGACGCCTGCACCACAAGCTGCCGGCGGCGACCGCCCCGCCGACGGCCGGCTGTTGGTCGCGACGCGGTACCCCAGTGCCTCGGTGGCGCTGTACTTCGACCATCTGCCGGACCCGCTGCGCCGCCGCGTGCGGATCGCGTACCCCGGAATGCACGCCGAGGAAGAGATGATCGGGGCCACGGCGATCGTGTTCGTCCGCGACCTGCTGGCGATGCAGCCCTGGATCGACCATGCCCAGCGGCTGCAGATCCCCTGCTACTACTTCCTCGACGACAATTTCCTGCTGCTGGGCGGCCGTGCGAGTTCCTGCCCCGAGTTCCGCGGCTACACCGACGACGCCTTGCGCGAACGCTTACGGGGGTTCGCGGGCGTGCTTCTGTCCAGCCGCGGGCTGCTGGACTACTTCCGGCAGAAGCAGTTGCACGGCAACTTGTTGTACTATCCGCCGATTGCGGCGCGGCCGGCGTGGCGCGACTCGCCGCCGGCGCCGCGCAAGCCCCGCGGCACGACGCGCATCGCCTTCTTCGGCGGCCACCACCGCGTGCCAGCCTTCCAAGAGCAGGTGTTGCCGGCCATTACCCGACTCGCCGGGGAGCGGCCGGTGGAGCTGTTCGCAGCGGGGATGGTGGAAGAAGACCTGGCGGCCGCAGCGGGGTTGAAGACCACCTGCTTTCCCTTCGAGCTCTCCTACGATATTGCGCTGGCGCGCCTGGCGGCGTGCGAGATCGACTTGCTGGTCCACCCCAACAGCCGCACCGCGAACAACGAATACAAGACGCTCAACGTGCTGATCAGCGCCTGGGCCATGGGGGCCGTGCCGGTCCTCAGCGACGGGGCGCCTTACGCCGAGCTCCGCGGCCAGGACGTCGCGGTCCTGTGCGGCCCGGACCCGGCGGCGTGGCACGAGGCCCTCCGCCGCCACGCGGACGATGGGCCGTCGCGGCAGTCGCTCCAGCGAAACCTCGACGCCTACTGCCGGCGGCACTACGGCGGCGCGGCGAACGTCGCCGCGATCGAAACCCTGCTGGGGTCGCACCCTGCCGCCGGCCCGGCCCTGAGCGACCTCCGCTGGCGGCGGGCGATGCAGTGGGCTCGCCAGGGCGCGGCCAGCCCGCGGGGGCCGTCGTGGGCCAGCCGTGTCGTGCGGCAGGCCGCGCGGTCCATCCGCCACTCCTTGCCCGGCAGGGCCGTGCGGCGGGTGTGGCGGACGCTCAGCCTGCGGCCGCGGGCCGAGCTGCACGAATGCGTCGCCCCCGCCTTCCGGCCGCTCCTGGAGACCCCGCCTGCCGCGGATTGGCTGCGGGCGGGCTACCGGCTGCGGGCCAGCCGGGACCTGCGGCGGACGCCGCACTTGGCCTACCCGCTGCCGGCGGGGCTGGGCTGTCTCAGCGGGCTGCTGCTGGCTCCCGACCTGAGCAGCGAGTCGAGGGAAGGCTGGATCCAGGTCGAGATCGCCGCGGCCGACGGGCGGATCCTCGCCCAAGACGGCACCGCCCTGAGCGACATCGACCCGTCCGTGCCGACGCTGTTCGCCTTCCCGCCGGTCGCCACCGAGGCCCACCAGCGGCTGTGGCTGCGGGTGTCCGGCAAGGAGCTGACGGCGCCGGTCCGCATCCTGCACTGGAGCAAACGGGGGTTGCGGCCCGGCAGCCGCGGCAACGTGCGGCCCTTCTGCGCATTTCGCACCGCGGCGAGCGAGGTCATGTCGCCATGCAAGTGAAGGACATCATCGCGGACACCGAGTGGCGGCCCTCGCCGCGGTACGGCGTGGACCGGCCGCGGGTCTCGGTGCTCCTGCCCACCTTCTGCCGGGGACAAAGCGGCCTGTTCCTCCGCGCGGCCCACAGCGTGCTGGAGCAGTCGCTGGCGGAGCTGGAGCTGATCATCGTCGACGACGCCTCGACGGACGGCACCGCCGGGCAGATCGCGGAGTTGATGGCCCGGGACGAACGGGTCAGCCTGCTGCGGCACCCGCGCAACGTGGGGCTGCCGGCCGTTTCCGAATACGAGGCCTTTCGCAAGGCGCGGGCCGAGTACCTGGCGTTCGCGTTCGACGACGACGAGTTCTATCCCCATGCCTTGGCCGAGTTGCTGGCCGGGCTGGAGGCCGGGAAGCATTCGATCGTCCACGGCACGGTGGACCTGTCGGCCTACGATCCCATCTTGCGGCGGAAGACCCAGACGTGCTTGGGGCGAGAACCCAACGGCCAGACGCTCTTGCACGCGACGAATTACATCCCCAACAATGCGGTGCTGTTGCACCGCCGCGTCGTGCATGAGGTGGGATTCTACGATCCGCACGCGGCCATGAGCCGCCTGTGCGACTGGGACTTGTGGCGGCGCGTCGCCGAGTGCTTCCCGATCGTGCCGCTGGAGGTCCGCGTGGGGACGGTCTCCGGCCCGGCCACGGCGGACAGCCTGGGCCGTACGCGGCTGCTGGATCAATGGCAGAGCACGGAATGGGTCGCGCTGCCCCGCAACGAGCAACTCAAGCCCGGCGCGATGGGAGAATACGACGTGCTGGCCCTGCCCGGCGGGCTGTCTCCCGGCGCCGCGCTGGCGGCGCAGGAAATCGGCGAGACCTTCCGCGACAAGTTCTGGTTCCCCAAAGTATCCGGCACACGCCGTGTGCCGTCGCCCGCAAGCGGGTACCCGGGCGGCACGCCGACCGTGCAAGCATCGTGCCCGGTGCCGGGTACCGGCGGCTGGCTCGCCGACGGCGACCGCACGGGCAACGGGCACCTGCTGGTCGTCACGCCCGGCCATTCCGCTTCCGCCACGCTGTACTTCGATCACCTGCCGACCCCGCTCCGCGGCCGGGTGCGGATCGCCTACCCCGGCACGCACGAAGAGGAAGAGATGATCGGGGCCAGCGCGGTCGTCTTCGTCTGCAGCGTGCTGGCGATGCAGCCCTGGATCGACTATGCCGAGCGCTTGCAGATCCCTTGCTACTATTTCCTCGACGACAATTTCCTGGTGCTGGGCGGCCGCGCGAGCCCCTACCCCGAGCTCCGCGGTTATACCGACGACGCCCTGCGGGCACGCTTGCGAGGCTTTGCCGGCGTGCTCCTGTCCAGCCGCCGGCTGATCGACTACTTCCGCGAGAAAGCCCTGCACGCGAACCTGTTCTATTACCCGCCGATTGCCGGGAAACCCGCGTGGAAGGAATCGCTGCCCGCCTCGCCCAAGCCCGCGGGCACGACGCGCATCGGCTTTTTCGGCGGCAGCCACCGCTTGCCGGCTTTCTTGGAGCAGGTGCTGCCGGCCGTTGCGCGGCTTGCCCAGCAGCGCCCGGTCGAGCTCTTCGCGGCCGGAGTGGAGCGGGACTGGCTGCCGCCGGCGCCGAACCTCAACATCGTTTGCTTCCCCTTCGAGCTGTCCTACGACATCGCCCTGGCGCGGCTGGCAGCGTGCGACATCGATCTGCTGGTCCATCCCAACAGCGACACGCGTAACAACGAGTACAAGACGCTCAACGTGCTGATCAGCGCGTGGGCCATGGGGGCGGTGCCCCTGGTGAGCGATGCGCCGCCCTACCGGGAGCTGGCGGGCCAGAACGTGGCCGTCCTCTGCGGCGGCGCGGGGCGGTCGTGGCCGGACGCCATGCGGAGCTGCGCGGAGGACCCGCAGTTGCGACAATCGCTGCGGCGGAACCTGGACGCGTTCTGCCTGCGGCACTTCGGCGGCCAGGAGAACGTGGCCGCGCTGCGGGCAATTCTGGCGGCGCACCCGGCGCCGGGAGCGCTGCTCCGCGAGATGCGCTGGCGGCGGGCGATCCACTATTTCCGCCATGGTTTCGCAGCCCAATGGCGCCGCGAGCTGCCGCACAAGGTGGCCAGGCGCCTGCTGCGCACGCTGCGGGAGTCGTGGCCCGGCCGGGCCGTGCGGCGGCTGGGCCGCGGACTGGGCCTTTCGCCGCGGCCCGGCAACCCGCGGCCCTTTTGCGGATTTCGCAGCGAATCAAAGTGAGCGGCGTCCCATGAGTGCCACTGGCCCGAAAGTCCTGGCCGTGCTGCACGGGTTCATCCCCTCGGCGATGATCACGGTGGTCAAGCCGCTGGTGGAGTTGCACCGCGCCGGGCGGATCCAGGCCCGCATCACCTTGGAGTCTCTGGCCACGCCCCGCGATGTGCGGCGGGCCGACCTGGTGGTCTTCTGCCGGAACATGGAGCCGAAGTACGCGGCCCTGCTGGATGCCGCCCAGTCCTGCCGCGTCCCCATCCTCTACGACCTGGACGACGACCTCTTCGAGGTCCCGCCGGACTGCGACGTCGCGCCGTATTGCCGCACGCCCGAGCGACAGGCCATGCTGGCCGCGTATCTCCGGGCCGCCAGCCTGGTGCGGGTTTACTCGAAGACCCTGGAGGCGCGGGTGGCCGCGCTCAGCCCGCGGGTCGAACGGACTTTTGCTCCGATCGACGTGAGCCAAGTGGTGGAACCGGGGAACCGGTCCCCGGTTCCACCCGAAGAGCCGGTCGCAATCGTCTACGCCACCAGCCGCGTCCGCGACGAGCTCAGCCGGATCTTCCTGCCGGCCCTGCTCCGCCTGCTCGCGGCCTGCCCTGGACGGGTCAAGGCCCATTTCTGGGGCCACAAGCCCGTCCCTTTCCCCCCCGGCGCTTCCTACCACCGCTGTATCTACCAGTACGATCGCTTCCTCCGCCGTTTCTCGCGCTCAGGCTTCCAGATCGGCCTGGCGCCGCTGCCGGACGACGCCTTCTACCGCTCGAAGACGAACAACAAATTTCGCGAGTACGGCGCCTGCGGAATTGCGGGGATCTATTCCGACGTCGACGTGTACTCCGACTGCGTGACCGACGGGCAAACGGGACTGCTGGTGGAAAACGACCCCAATCGCTGGTACGAGGCCATGCTGCGGCTGGTGGAGGATCCCGCGTTGCGGGCGGCGATTCAACGGCAGGCCCACGCTCACGTCTGCGAGCACTATTCGCAAGAGAAGTTCGCGGGGGTTTTCTGGAAACAGATCGAAGGACTGTTGGGTTCGCGGCCGGGCGGCAGCCCGCTTGCGGCTCCGCAACGGGCGAGGCATTCTCCGGCGGGGAACCTTGCTGCCCGGGGGGCTACCGCCGCGCGGCATGCACTCGGGTACCTCCGTCGGCGTGGCCTGCGACAAACCTGCCGCGCGCTGGGCTGGGCGCTGAGCGACCGCTGGATGCTGCTCCGCTTGCGCCAGCAGCTAGCGAGGCCGGCCGCTGGCGTGCGGGCCTGGCCCTGGCAGCACCGCCAGCGTGCGCGGCCGTGCCCCTAGTGACCGGCCAAGAATGCCCCCTTTCGGGGTGGGCAAGGGCGGCCGGTTTGCCCTGACCGGCAACTCTCACGCCGCACAACGATTGATTTCCGCCCCCAGGACTGATAGATTAAAAGGGAGCGACTCTCGAGGGCAAGCGGGCGGTCGTTGGATTGGCGACTGTGGCGGCGGGGCGCTTCGCGGGGGCCCGCCTCTTGGTCGCGTGGAAGGGAGGGGGACATGATTCGCTGGACGGTGCGTGCGGCGCAGGTCGCCGGGGTCTTGGCCGGTTTGCTCGGACTTTCATTTCAGGCGGTACGGTTGCAAGCGGCGGACGACGATACAGCCCCGGCCAGTGAGTCCGGCGGCAAGCCGAAGCCTGGCGTCGACCGCTTCGCCAAGGCGATTCGCAGCGCGTTCGTGTTGCCCAAGGGCCTCACGTACTCGCAGCTTTCGTCGGCACAGCAGAACAAGCTGGACGACCTGCGGACGCAAAAGGAACCGGACCTACGTGAGGCTCTCGAGGCGCTGCAGCAGAGTGGCGGGAGCAAAGACGCGGAGGCCCGGCACAAGGTGGACGACGTTCGCAAGGAGATTCGCACGGCCATCGACGAGATCCTGGGCGCCGGCGGCGGCGACTCTCAACCCAACTCGGGTTCCAAGTACCCCTCGGGTTCGCCTCCCCCTGCGTACCCGGACCAAGGCTATCCTCCCTATGGTGCCGGGTATCCGGGTTATTACCCCGGGTACTACCCTTATTATCCTTACTATGGGCCGGGCTGGTCTTACCCCGGGCGTTACCGGCACCACGGGCAGCAGCCCAACGTTTCGCAGAACCCGCCCACGAAGCCGTCCACCCCACCGAAGCCGCAGCCGAAGCCGGCGCCCAGGCCCAAGACCTCGCCCGGCGGGGGCACGAAGTAATTCGGGCTACTGGACGGCCTCTGCTGCCGCTCCGGCCTCCGCGGCGTGCTTCCATGCGGCGGCCTCTTCGCCGTCCAGCCGCAGGGTCAGGCACTTCGCGGCGCCACCGGCCTTGATGAATTCCCCAAGCGGTGTGGACCGCGGCAGGAACCCCCGCTGGATCAACGCCCGGTGCAGCTCGTGGCAGCCCGTGTTGGTAACCACGGTCCGCCCCACGACCACGGCGTTGCAGGCGAAATTGCCGGCCTCGGCCGGGCTGACCGGGATCAGATCGTCGATCGCGTGGGCCAGCACCCGCCGGGCGTACTCGTCAAAAGCCGCCGGGTACCAGATCGCCGTGCCGGGCGCCAGCGGGCAGAAGCACGTGTCCAGATGGTAGTAGCGCGGATCGACCAGCTCCAGCGAGAGGACGCGGCACCCGACCAGATCGCCCAACTCCTCGTGCCCGCGAATGTCGCTGCGGAACCGGTAGCCGGCCCACAGCGTGTCGCCGCAAAACAGCGCGTCGCCGGCCCCCTCGAAGAACACTCCCGCCGCCAGCGGGCGAATCTCGAAGCCATGCTCGGCCAGCCACTGCCGGTCGTGCGGCTCCTCCCCCCGCCGCTCGGCGTAACGGAAGCGGGCCGGCACCGCCACCTGCCGCCAGACCAGCGCCGCGTTGGCCGTGAACACCAGGTCGGGCAGTCCCGGCACGCTCGGCAGGCATGAGACCGCCGCGCCGCATTCCGCCAACACCGACCGCAGCGCCAGCCACTGCCGTGCCGCCAAACGCCGGTCGGCCGCGTCGCGGCGGTTCATCCACGGATTGATCTCGTACTGGATCCCGTAGTGGTCGGGCGGACACATCAGGACGTGGGGAGAAGTTGTCATCGAACGGAAAGGGAAGGGGGATTACGGATTAGAGGTCCCGGCCTCCTTTGGGACCCTGCGGTCTTGGTCTTGGGTCCTCGGTCCTGCATGTCGGAGCTCATATCGGCCTCTGCGGCTAAGACAAAGACCTAAGACCCAAGACCTAACGCCTCCAATTCCTCGACCAACGCCCGCAAGAACGGCGCCACGTCGGTCACCAGGGCGACGGTCTGGAACGAGCCACGGTCGGAGAGCTTCACGGCAGTCGAGGGATTGATGTCCACCGAGACCACCTCGACCCAGGCGGGCAGCAGGTTGCCCACCGCGATCGAGTGCAGCGTGGTGGCCAGCATGAGACAGAAGGTGGCGCCGCGGAGTTTCCGGCGCATGAGGTCTTGCGCGACCAGCACGTCGGTGACGACTTCCGGCAGGGGGCCGTCGTCGCGGATGCTGCCGGCCAGCAGGAAGTCGATGCCGTGGCGGACGCATTCATACATGATGCCCGAGCACAACGCGCCGCTGCGAACGGCCTGGGCGATGCCGCCGGCGCGGCGGATGCGGTTGATGGCGCGGAGGTGGTGGGCGTGACCGGCCTCGGCAGGGCTGCCGCGGTCCAGGTACACCCCCAGGCTCGTCCCCAGCATGGCCTGCTCGATGTCATGGGTGGCCAGGGCGTTGCCGGCCAGCAGCAGGTCCACGTAGCCCTGGCGGATGAGCTGGCAGAGGAACTCGCCGCTGCCGGTGTGCACCACGGCGGGGCCGGCCACCACCACGCGCTTGCCCCCGCGGGCGCGGTGCTCGGCCAGGGCGCGGGCGATCTGGCGGATGGCCGCCCCCTTGGGCTTCTCCGTGGAGACGGCGCTGCCCATGAACTCGAACGTCTCGGTGCCGCGCGACCGCTCGACCGGGAACACGCGGACGCCCGCGTGCCCCACCACGAACTGCAGGCCGCGGCGGGCCTCGTTCATCGGCAGGCAGTGGGCGGAGAAGCCGCCCGCTGCCTCCTGGGCGGAAGGGCGGTCGGCCTCCACCGCGATGCCGCAGTCCATCTCCTGGTCCGCCACCGGTAGCCAGCGGCCCGCCACCCGCACCTCGGTCCGTTGGTTGGTCGTACTGTAGAAGCCGTCCGGGAAGGCCCCTTCGATGTCGACCGGCTCCAGCCGGCAATCCTGGGCGGCGGTGGGCATAGCCCCATAATCCGCAATCTGCGCCAGGATCCTTCCCAACGCGGTCTCGTCGGGGGCGGAGACCTCCACCAGGGCGTGACTCGGGTCGTTGCGGCGCTGGCCGATCGCGATCTGCCGGATGCGGAACGTCCCCCCGAGGGCACAGATCGCGTCCAGGATCTTCGGCAGCGTGAGGCTGTCGATGATGTGCCCGCGGACCTCCACCTCCTCGACGCACACGGCCGCGGCTTCCGGCCGAACGGCACTCAGCGTGAGCATGGCCATCTCCTTCACTCGAATTCTAGGCGGTGAAATGATCCGGACAAGCCAGCCGCGTCCTACCCGCAAGTGGGGATGGAACTGGCGGGCCGCGGCCGGATCGCGCATAATGAACTTTCACTGGCGGAGCGTGATTGCCAGTTGGGGCGCAGTCTGCGACCATGCCCACTGCCACGACCGCAGTTCTCCTTGGCTACCCCGGAGACCTGGCGGCCGGTGGTCGGCGGGGTCGGAGACCCTCGCCCAGCAGGAGACGGAGCCTTAGCGCGATGATACGTTGTGTTGTGCTACGAACCGCTGCGGTGCTGCTGGCCGGGCTCGGCGGACTGCGGGCCTCGGCGGGTGTGGTCGTGCTGGACAACTGGACGGCGGAGGACGTGGAGTTCACCATCCGCCAGACCGACGGGAAAGAATGGCGATATACGCTCCCCCACGGCGACCTGGTGCCGGTTCCGGCGGCAGGCCCACTGGGCATCGCCTTCGAGTCCCGTGGCCAGCCCCGCCGGCAGACGCTCGCGGCGAACACCGTCCACTGCTTCACCACGGTGGAGAATCATCTGGAACTGGCCGAGTTGAGGGCGCCCGCGGTCGGTGGCAATCCGCCGCCGGCGAGGGCACCGAAGGCGCAGCCGGGGGCACCATCGGCGCAGCCGATGGTCCCGGCGGCCAAGCGTCCGTCGGCGGGCAACCCGCTGCCCACTCCCGTGGCGCCGACCGACCCGATCGTCACCATTCCGGTCATGATCCTGGCCGACGACCACGAGCCGATGGCGCAGGCCGCGTGGGAAAAGAAGATCCGTGCCCGGCTGGCCGAGGCCTCGCAGATTTTCGAGCACCACTGCCGCGTCCACTTCGAGCCGGTGGCGGTAGGCGCGTGGCCGATCGATCCGGCGGAGTTCGCCTTCGAGAAGTCGCTGGCCGAGTTTCGCAGCCGGGTGCCTCTCAAGCCGCCGGCCCGGCTGGCGATCGGATTCACCAGCAGATACCAGTGGATGCCGGGGGAACACCACATGGGCGGCACCTGCGGGCCGCTGTTTTCGCACATCCTGATCCGCAACGCGGTGCGCGGGCTGAGCGAGCCGGAGCACCTGGAAATCCTGGTCCACGAGCTGGGGCATTACCTGGGGGCGGTCCACGTGCCGCACAGCGTCTCGGTGATGCGGCCGAACCTGGGCGATCAGAAATCGCGGCTCCGCAGCTTCCGCATCCGCTTCGACGCCCCCAACACGCTGGCCATGTACCTGGTGGCGGAGCAGATGCGGGTCCGGCCGATCGTGAGCCTGGCCCAGCTTTCGCCCGAGCGGAAGGTGGTCCTGCGAGGCGTCTACACGGCCATCTCTCAGGCGATGCCCGGCGACAACACGGCGCAACTGTACCTGGCGATGCTCAACATGTGGGCGCCGTCTCTGCCGCCGCTGCCGGCCCCCTCGCGGCCGCCCGCGCGCCCGCCGGCCGCCGGGACGCACGCCTCGCTGCCGCCCGCCGGCGCGGGGCTGCGGTCGGATTGAGGCTCGCTTACCGCTTGAGATCAACTATCGCCCGTAGAAGACCAGAAAGAGAATCTTCCACTGGCCCTGCGGGTCGCGGATCAAGGTGAAGCGGTCGACGCCGGTGATCTTCTGGCCGCCTTTCTGCAGCTCCCACCCGGTGGTTGCCTGGGCCGCCGTGGCGTCGGCCTCCGCGATGAAGGTTGTCATCCGCTCGACCATGGGCACGGGCGCCTCGCGGATCAGTTTGGCTTGCCCCGCCACGAACGGATCGAGTTCGGCGATGTCGACGATCTCGCCCCGCTCCACCATCGCGATCTGGGCCGCCGGGTCGAAATGGGCTCGATAAGCGGCCATGTCCCCGGCGGACCAGGTGCCGAAGTACGACTCCAGGAAAGGCCGGATGTTTTGCTCGGCGGGCTCCGCCCGCCGCAGGCACCAAAGCGCGGTGCCGCCGCCCACGGCCGCCCCCACGAGCAGGCCCGTCAACCATAAGCTTATCAACCGTGTTCGTCGCATAATTCCCATTTCAGAACCCCAGGCCGGGGCCGTCCAGCACGCCGGTCCCCAGCGTCCCGTCGGTGATGTGGAACATGGTCGGAAACCGCTCGGCCTCGCGGCGGTTGCCGGCCGGGCAATACTGCCGGCCGTTGCCCTCCACCGCGGCCACGCCCGGAATCCTCGCCGCCAGGCTGGCCGAGTGCAGGAACGAGCGGCCGGGGCAGGTCAAATCCTGGACGCACAGGAACATGCCGTATTTCTGGGCGGCGGCGCCCATTAGCAGGGCCGCCGAGTGCCCCTTGCAAGCCTTCAGCGCCACGCCCGAGTAGCCCAGCTCGCGGCTCCGCTGGAGGCTCTCCAGGTCCACCAGCGACTCGTCGATCACCACCGGCTTGATTTGTGCGACGCGGTGCATGCGGTGCTCGGGGCCGGCCCGGCCGAGGTCGCGGTGCGTCGGCTGCTCGATGTATTGCAGCCGCGCGAGGGCCTGCGGGGCCCGCTCTTCGACCTTGGCCAGGAAATCCAAGACGTACTGGGCGTCGCGGCAGCGCTCGTTGAAATCGGCCGAGTAGCACCACTGGGTGCAGCCGCGGGCGGCCTGCGCCTCGGCCGCCACCCGCTCGACCGAAACCACCCGCTCCACGTCCCAGGCCAGGTCCGCGCCGTCGAGCTTGATCTTCAAGTGCGTCAGGCCGTCGGCGGCGATCCACTCGCCGAGCGTTTCGGGCAGGCCGTCGCCGATCCGCCGCGCCAGGTCGGCCGCGGTGAGCGGGTCCAGTGCGCCGACAAGATGATAGAGCGGCATCCGCGGCTTGGGGCTCCGCAAGGTGTAGTAGTCCAGATACTCGCCGGCAAATTCCGCCGTCAGGTGCGCGGCCAGGTCGGCGTTGACGAACTCGGGGCCCAGCAGGTGGTATGCGCTGCGGCCCAGGGCCTTGCCGTAGGCGTCGTGGATGGCGGCCTCCAGCGGGCTGGCCGCCACCAGTTGTGCCAGCCGCGGTATCGGCTCCTCGACGCCCGCCGCGCGGGCGGCCTCCGCGGCGGCCGCGGCATAGGTGGATTCCAGGTCGCGGGTGATCTCCAGCGGGTGGCCGCTGCCGCAACACTCGGCCGCTTGCGAGGCCAGTTGGTCTGCCAGCTCGATCATCGCCGCCAAGGTCTTTCCGGCGGGGGTCCGGTCGCTGGGCCATGCCCAGACGTTGCCCATCGGCATGGAGCCCAGCCCGCGGCCGCGGCGGCCGTCGCGGGTCTCGACCTCCACGGTCACGTCCAAGATCACCACGTCCGTGACCACCCGGCCGCCGAACTTGATCGGGGCGCGGTAGTTGATGGCCTGCGTGCTGCTCTGCACCTCGCACAGGCGGATGTCGGTCGGCTTAGGCATAATCGTTTTCGTCAGGGGGAAAAACTCTCCCCTCTCCCTCCGGGAGAGGGGCAGGGGGTGAGGGCGTCTTTCGGCCTAGCCCTCACCCTAGCCCTCTCCCGGAGGGAGAGGGGACTCTATTCCGGCAGCGGCCGGCCCTTCGTCTCCGGCGCCAACCAGATCAGAACCATGCCCGCCACGTAGACGAGGCTGATGGTCGCACACGCCCGCGGATAACTCCCATCGAACAACTGCATCAACCGCCCGGTCTCCAGCACGCCGACCAGGGCGAATATCCGCCCGGAATTGTAGCACACTCCCTGGCCGGTGGCACGCACGCGGGTAGGGAAGAGTTCCGGGAGGTACAGGGGCAGCCAGCCGTAGAACGAGGCCGTGGCGGCGCCGGCCAGGAAGGCGGCCAGCAGGAACAGGTTGTCATAGGCCGTCAAGCCGCGAAACATAAGCTGGCAGATCACCAGCGAAGAGAGGCACAGGCCGAAGTAGGCCGGCCGCCGCCCGATTCGCCCGCCCACCAGCGGCCCCACGAACGTCCCCAAGATCGCCCCGGCGGCCAGCATGATCTGCACCGTGCCCTTGGCGTGCGGGTTGCCGGGGCCGGCCAACTGGTCGGCCCAGGTGGGCAGGAAGGCCTGCACGGAGCCCCAAGTGCCGATCAGCGCAACCGAGGCCAACGCAATGCCCAGCAGCGTCGGCCAGATCAGCCGCGTGCCAAAGATCTCGCGGAGCGGGCGGGCCGCCGACTTGCGGACCGCCTGCCGCCAGCGTTGCGATTCCGGCACAAACGGCAGGATCGCCAGCGCCAACACGGCCGGGCTCGCTGAGGCGAGCATGGTCCACCGCCAGCTTTCGGGCGTGACCTTCCAGCCCACGGCCATCACGCCCACCATGAGGTAGCCCACGTTCCCGGCGGCGCCCATTACGCCGGCCAACAGGGGGCGGCGTTTTTCGGGCCAGCATTCCAACACCAGGGCCACCGCCAGCGACCATTGGCCCCCCATGCCCAGCGCGGCCAGGAACCGCAGCACGCCCAGGTGTACCGGCTGGGTGGCGAAGTAACAGCCCGCCGTAAAGCCCGAGTAGGCCAGCACGCTCAAACCCATCGCCCGCACCCGGCCGATGCGGTCGCCCAGCCAGCCGAAGAGCAGTCCGCCGGCAGCCGCCCCGAGCAGGAACAAGGCCATGAAGTAGGAGATCCATTCTCCCACGTGGGCCTCTTCGCCGGCGGTCGGTCCGAACAAGTCCTGCAGCGCGGGCCGCGCGACCACGGAGAACAGCCCCATTTGCACGCCGTCCAACATCCAGCCCAAGACCGCGGCCACGAGCACCAGCCACGGCCGCTGGGAGCCGGCCAGGCCGTCAAATGCCGACGGCACTTCGCTTTTCGGCGGGGCTTGCGCCATCGGCACTCCCTCGTTTGTTCATCCTCCCCAGAGCCCGCGGCCGCTTTGCCCGGGCAAGGTCGTGTTCAGCGTATCGGAAAGAAGCCAGTCGCACAAGCTGGACGCCCAATTGGGCGACGCTCCAATCCGTGGCCCTCTTGACAACTCTCCGACGGACGAAATCATGGTGCAGGTGGCCGATGCAGGCCAGCAGCGTGGATGGCTTGGAGAAATACTCCCATGTCGCAGCGTCCGAGCCGCCGCCGATTTCTGAGCACGGCCGCCGCGGGCCTGGTTTCGTGGCTCTGCGGAAAGCGGGCTTGCGGCGAAATCACCGGGCCGGCCATGCCGAAATTGGCGGCCTACGATGAGCTGATGACGGCCTTCATGCGCGAGCACAAGCCGCCCGGGGCCGCCTTGGCGGTGGCCTATCACGGGCGGCTGGTCTACGCCCGCGGCTTCGGCCATGGCGACATGGAAGACCGCGAGCCGGTCCGGCCCCGTTCGCTGTTTCGCATTGCCAGCGTGAGCAAGCCCTTCACGGCCACGGCCGTGCTGCACCTGGTCGAGCAAGGCAAGCTCAAGCTGGACGAGCGGGTGCTGCCGATTCTGAGGTTGGAGCCGCACCTGGAGCATGGGGCCCGGTTGGACCCGCGCTGGCACGAGATCCGCCTGCACCATTGCCTGCAGCACACGGCGGGCTGGGACCGCGACAAATCGTTCGACCCGATGAGCGCCGGCACGGCCGAGCAGGTGGCCAAGGCCCTGAAAGTCCCGTTGCCCGTCCACCCCAAAGCCATCATCCGCTACATGCTGGGCAAGCCGCTGGATTTTACCCCGGGCACGGCCTACGCGTATTCCAATTTCGGCTATTGCGTGCTGGGCCGGGTGATCGAGGCGGTCGCCAAGAAGCCTTACCACGAGTTCGTCGCCGAGCGGATTCTCGCCCCGCTGGGCATCCGCGACATGCGGTTGGGGAAGAACCTGCTGGCGGAGCGGGCCCGCGGCGAAGTGAAGTATTACGACAGCGGCCATCGCACGGGCCGGGCCATCTGCGGCCCCCGGCTCGGGCAACAAGTGCCGCTGCCCTACGGCGTGGAGTGCATCGAGTCGATGGACGCCAACGGCGGTTGGATCGCCTCGGCCGTCGACCTGATGCGCTTCGCCGTGGCCCTGGACGACCCGAAGAAATGCCCCATCCTCAAGGAGGAGAGCGTTCTTTCGATGCTCGCGCCGCCGCCGGGACCGCTGGGCCACGGACCGGCGGGCCGGCCGAAGCCCGTGTACTACGGTTGCGGCTGGGAGGTGCGGCCGGGCGGACGCCCGGGCAAGTTCACCAAGTGGCACACGGGCGGGCTGGCGGGCACTTCCACGCTCTTGGTCTGCCGGCAGGACGGCATCGACTGGGCGGTGCTCTTCAACAGCGACGCCGGCCGGGACGGCAAGGCGTTCGCAGACCTGATCGATCCGCTGCTGCACAAGCCGGCCGACGAGGTCAAAAGTTGGCCCGAGGTCGACTTGTTCTCCCGCTTCTGACGCCGCGCAATTTCCGCCCCATTGTTGCTTTTCGGGCTGCCGGGTGGTAGGTTTAGCGGGCGACCAACGCTGCGCGTCGGTGCCCTGCCCGCCGTGGCGGCGAGAACGGCGGACCATGCCGCGCACGGTGCCCGCCCGCCCGCTTAACGCTGTCCCA
>Ga0326728_10011821_pt1 | contig 19727 bp, 17 predicted proteins | sample MB3enrmetagenome_FD_207602 | JGI IMG/M metagenome (GOLD analysis project Ga0326728, IMG submission 207602) | Lab enriched peat soil microbial communities from McLean, Ithaca, NY, United States - MB31MN | ecosystem: Environmental > Terrestrial > Soil > Wetlands > Peat | place: USA: New York... | reverse complement strand
ACTCGGCCCAAGGCGTCTATCTGCTCAATGTTGAGCTAGGGAAACGTCAGCTCTCGGTGTCGAGCGATTTCACAAAATTAAAATAAGTATTTACTTATTAAGTATTAAGCCGCGTTGCCAAATTGACAACGTGGTTTTTTTATAACGGAACCAGAGAGTCCTACCGTGATGAGTAAGTACTCAGTGGAGATGAGGGACACGCCACTCGACGGTATCAGGGCCAATTGATCCGGCTCTTGAAAGAGCCGAATCCGTGAATTCGATCGGAAGGAATTTCATGAAAATTTTGTTTCTGCTCTTCTCTCCGCCCACAGGCACATGGGGCAGTTTAACGCGCGTCCTGGCCTTAGCCGAGCGCGCGTCGGCCGAAGGCGACGAGATCGCTTTCTGCGCCTCGGGCGTGCTCGCGGGGAGATTGCGCGATTTTGGCTATCGCGTTTTCGATGTTCCGCGCTCTACGATGTTCGGCTTGCCTCTGCCGATTTCGCGCCTCATGGAGAGAAAAAGCCAGAAAATCGCGCTTCCGGTGAAAGAAGGAAAGGCCATCGGCTCTGTCTGGTTTGTGCTAAAGCTGTCGGGCATGACGGGGCGGCGCTACCTCGAGAGGCTCGTCGCGGCCGAGCTTGCGGTCATCGAGGGATTTAAGCCTGACGTCCTCTTCACCGAGATGGATCCCGGGGCCTTCCTTGCTTCGATGATTAGCGGGATTAGGCTATTCGCGACTTACGCGAGTGTTATGGAGCGGGGGAAGGATACGAGAACCTACGCTCGACTCATGAAGACGATGCGTCTGATCTTAAAAGAGCATGGCGTCAGCAAAGCACTAATGGACGGGCCTTACAATCTACCTTGCGTCAGGTGGCTCGTGCCATCGATCCCCGAACTCGAGGAGCCGGGCCCCGAGATGAAAGGCGCCCTTTTCGCGGGCAGCTTCCTCGGTTCTTTCGGTTCCGCGCGCGAGAGCGGATTCGAGCTCGATCCCACGAAGCGTTATGTCTTTGCCTATGTAGGCACTGGCTCGGTTTCGCTTGGCCTTCTCATGAGAACGCTGCCCGAGGTCTTTCCCTCGGGCTCTGACACCCTGTGCCTTGTAGGGGCGCAGTCGATTCGCAGGGAACTCAGGCTTGGCAACGTCGTCTTTAGGCCCTACTTCGACGCCGGGCGCATCATCCCGCACTGCGAGTGGGTGATCTGCCACGGCGGGCACAACACGATCATGCAGTCGCTTTCGTGCGGAGTGCCGCTCCTCATCTTCCCGGGGCCGATCTTTGAGCGACGCTTCAACGCGTCGATGGTCCAGCGATCAGGCGCGGGGTTCATGCTCGAGCTCTCCGACTTCAGGAAGGAGAGGATCCTTGAGGCTATGTCATCGCGCGATTCCTGCGCTGCCGTAGCGCAGACGTTGGGCGAGAGGATTCGCGCATACGACGGCCCTGGGATCGCGCTCGCCGCGATGAGGGAAGAGATGGGTCGGGAACGGGAGGGGTGATAAGCTATCTCGAACTACTGTTCGGGCCAGGGCCTTTTCTTATATTCTGGCCACGGAGGATGGTACCGTGTACAGAAGCACGAGATCGGATGCCCCGGCCCTTTCCCCAGAGGCCGCCCTCATCCAGGGCATTGCGCCTGATGGTGGTCTCTACGTTCCCGAGAGCCTTCCCAAACTCGCCCCGGCTGTTCTCAGAAGCGCGAAGCTCTCTTATGCGGAGCTTTCCTACCTCGTTTTAAAGCCCTTCTTTCCGAGCTTCGACGATGCGGGCCTCAAGGCCGCTCTCGCCGCGCAGAGCGAACGCTTCCCCTCAATCACGGGCCCCGCTCCCCTTTCGCTAAAGGGGGACCTGGGCTTCCTCGAGCTGTACCACGGACCGACGCTTGCTTTCAAAGATCTCGCCCTCACGTTGATGGGCGGCCTCTTGGGGCTCGCGAAGGATAAGCTCGGCATAAAGGACGAGATCGTCATCCTCGTCGCAACCTCCGGCGATACGGGTAAGGCCGCCCTCGAGGGTCTCGCGCGGCCGGGTTATCCAGCAAACGGTATCCGCGTACTAGTGTTCTATCCCTCGGAAGGTGTGAGCGCGGTTCAGAAGCTGCAGATGACGAGCCACGAAGCGCCTGGAGCGAAGGTGATCGGCATACGCGGCAACTTCGACGACGCGCAGCGTGGTGTAAAAGCGATCTTCGCGAGCCGGGCCGTGTCTTCTTTCATGGCAGAGCGCGGGATGCGCCTGTCCTCCGCCAATTCCATAAACATCGCGCGCCTTATGCCGCAGATCGTGTACTACGTCTGGGGCTACCGAGAGATGCGCGATAGCGGCGCCTTGGGCGCCGACGGCCTGATGGATGTTGCCGTGCCCACCGGCAACTTCGGCAACATCCTCGCCGCCTGGTACGCGAAACAGATGGGCCTGCCGATAGGGAACCTCGTCTGCGCATCGAACCGCAACCGCGTGCTCACCGACTTCTTTGGCCAAAACGTCTATGATCGGAATCGTCCTTTTTATAAGACCGAGAGCCCCTCGATGGATATCCTCGTCTCGAGCAACCTCGAGCGCCTTGTTTTTCACGCGACGGGCGACGATCCTAGGCGGACGGCCGCCCTCATGGCCGAGCTTTCCCAAAAGGGACGTTACGAGCTCTCGAAGGGCGAGGCAGAGAAGCTCGCGGACTTTCGCGCGGGATCGGCCGACGAGGAAGAGTCGCACGAGGTTATGCGGCGGTATTACGCGGACGGGCGCTACCTCATGGACCCGCACACCGCGGTCGCCGTTGCCGTGCTCGACAAGCTGCGCGCCGGCGGCCTGGAGCGGCGGCCGGCTTTGGTGGCCTCGACGGCCAGCCCCTTCAAGTTTCCTGTCTCGGTCGCCCGGGCGGTCGGGCTTGCGGATGCGCTCGGAGTGGCCCTGGACGCCGCCGCCGAGCTGAACTTGGCTGCGCGCCTTGCCGAGGCCGCCGGCCTCGATCTGCCGCAGGCTGTGCGGGACTTGCGCTCGGCGCCTGTCGTGCACAAGTTGGTGGTGGACGCAGCCGACATGGAGAGGGCCGTTCGTGAGGCACTCTCATGAGCGCCACGTCGTTGAGTACAGGAGAGCTGCGCTGTGTCCGTATTCGAGTGCCAGCCACGAGTGCGAATATAGGGCCGGGCTTCGATGCTCTCGGCCTCGCCCTAGGGCTTTACAACCACTTCGAGGCTGAAGAAATCGACGCCCTCGAATTCTCGGGCTGCGACGGCGAGTACTGTAACGAGGATAACCTTTTCGTGCGGGCTTACAAGCGTGTGTTGTGCGAACTCAATCGGCCTTTTCGGGGGCTCCGCGTGCGGTTCGAGGCGGAGGTACCTGTGGCTCGTGGCCTGGGCTCGAGCTCGACTTGCATAGTTGGGGGCCTCATGGCTGCCAATGCGCTTCACGGCGGGAAACTGACCAAGGCGTGTCTTCTCGATATTGCCGCAGAGCTCGAGGGGCATCCTGACAATGTCGCGCCGGCCCTCCTTGGCGGCTTCGTGTCGGCGGTCATCACCGACGGTTCCGTGCGCGCGGCTTGCTTCTCCATAGGCGAGGAGCTTGTTTTCAACGCTCTCGTGCCGCCATTCGAACTCGAGACTTCGAAGGCGAGAGCTGCGCTGCCGAAGATTTTGCCCTATAAGGACGCCGTTTTTAACTTGGGACATGCTGCCCTCGTGGCCGCGGCCTTTGCCTCGCGCGACTACGATGCGCTCTCAGTCGCCTGCGACGATAGGCTCCATCAGAAGTACCGCGCTCCCCTCATCCCCGGCTTTCAGACGGTCGTCGACGCGGCGCGCGACGCGGGCGCGATCGCCGTCTTTTTAAGCGGCGCGGGCCCGACCGTAATGGCCATCAGCAGGACGGACGCTGGAGCCTTCTCTCAGGCTATCGCGCCAACTCTGGCCGTGAGGCCCGAGGGTGCATGGCGGCATTTAAGCCTTCGCGCGGACGATGAAGGGGCGGTCATTGAGAAGTAAGAAGTGAGAATTCGTTCGTCTTGTTGAAATACTGAATAAAGCGTCCTATACTATGTATGAATATTTACAAAGCATACAAAACCTTAATATATGTGGAGCATATCGTGTCAGGTTCGGTGCGGAGCTCGCTTATGCGTTCTCACGCCATCCTAGCCGCCTTCGCATTGGCGGCCTGTGCGATGTTCTGCGCTTCCTGCGCTCGCCCGGGCACTTTCATCTCGAACCGAGGCGTCATAGAAGAAGGGCAGGAAGCGAAAGCGAATGCCGACTTCGTGATGAACGGGAAACCTGTAAGGCTCGAGATCTACGTCAAGGTGGGAGGCTCGGCGGTGAAAGTCGACATAGATCACCCCGACGGCAGGACCACTGAAACGCTCGACGTACCCGGACCAGGCATTCGCGAGCTCTGCAAGGACTTTCCCAAGGAGCCGGGGAGTTGGGGCCTCCGTCTCTCGTCGGTGGGCGGCACGGCGATCTATTGGGTCGCCCTTCACGACAAGAATGCCTATGTCGGGCCCGATGAAGAGGCGCGACGCTTGGTGGAAGGCAAATGACCGTGATTTCGGAGAGGGACGAACCGTTTCCCTCGCTGGATTCGGCCGTATCGACGCTCAGGGAATATGCGCGGAGCTTCTGCTATCCCTGTGTCGATCGCGATCCCCTCGCCATAGCCGGCGATTCGTTCGAGATCGCTTGGATAAAAGCTTTGATGCGGCGGCGAGCCGGGATCGCCGAGGTCTATCGCGCGTGGGCCGTCGAGAACGTACCGAAGATGGCCAAGAACGCACGCTATGTCATCAACCAAGAGCAATTCGATCTGTTGGTTCGCAGGACCGGCTTCGACCTCCTCCGCGTCTGGCGGGGAGTATCCTCCGAACGGCCCGAAAAACTCAGCTTCGGTGTCGCCTATCGTATTGTCGACCTCTTGTTCAAAGCGATCGACGAGTCCGCGTGCTGCCGATTCGATTCGGCGCGGCAGTTCCTCCACGTTCCTCTCGATACCTCGACCCTTAGACCGATCAGGCGCATCGTTGACGAGCTAATCGACTTTGATTATGCGATAGAGATTCCTGCGACCGTTCCCTCAGGTTTCGTCGCGACGGAGGAGCAGTATGTTATCCTCCAGAGCGCCATAGCGAACCTTGCACGGCGCGCTGGAGTGCCACCGATTCTTTACGCCTATTGGTGCGAGCGGTAAAGCGCCTATTTGCCCTTCTTCTTCCTGCCAAAGAGTCCCTTGATGCGCTCGACGAGACTCGGCTTGGAGATCGCTGCGGTCGATTGTGCCTTCGATCCCTGAGTTTGGGGGCGGAAAGTCTGGGGATGGGCGGTTTGGGGCCTCGTGTCCTTAGCACGCGCGTTCTGTGGCTTCACGCCCTGAGGTCGCGCACCTTGAGGGCGTCCGCCCTGCTGGCGAGGACTTTGGTTGCGGCCTTCCTGCCCATTCGCGCCCGGTGATCGCGGAGCCTGAGGCCGGGGCCCTAGCGGTCGCGCGGCTTGCTGACCGTTATACTTTTCTTTGTACATCCTCATCCGCTCTTCCTGGGGAACAGCGTAGGGATCGCCCGGCCGCAGCCCCTGTCCGGACGGGCTTTGAACCGTCGACCTTTGCCCTTGTCCCGATCGTACCGGCTTGCGGTCGTCGAGACGAGGTCCCGAATCGCGACGCGGACCTGGCTCGCGTCGTGGGCTTGGCTCGCGGTGGTCCCTGGAATCGCTGGAGCGGCCCGAGCCATAGCTGGGGCCGCGTCCGCCTGAGCGGCTGCCGCTCAGGCGGGAGTCGCGGCCGCGGCCTTGGCCGCCGCGGTCGTGGGAGAAGCGTATCCCCGCACTTTTGTCTTCGAGGAGAAGAGCCTCCTCGAAGGGCATCACGGGTATTTTTGTTCCTAAGTATTTCTCGATGGCGTAGAGGCCGTAGACGAACTTCTCGCAGGCGAGGGTTATGGCCTTGCCCGCCTTGCCCGCGCGCGCGGTACGGCCGATCCTGTGCACGTAAGACTCGGCATCCTCGGGAACGTCATAGTTGATGACGAGCTCAAGGGCCTCGATGTCGAGGCCTCTGGCGGCGACATCGGTCGCGACAAGCATCTTTATCTCGCCGGCCTTGACCCGCTCGATAACCTCGAGCCGTTTGACCTGGGGAAGGTCGCCCATGATGAACTCGCAGTTGTAGCCGTTTACCTTTAGCCTGCGCGCGAGCTCTTCGACCATGAACTTCTGGTTGCAGAAGATGAGGCAACTTTCGGGCTTCTCCCGCTGGAGAAGGCCTAGGAGGAGAGACATCTTCTCCTGCGAGCCGACGTGATAGAGCTCTTGGGTGACGAGGTCAACCGTTACGTGTTCGGGTTCGATGCTGATCTCTGCGGGTTCGCGCATATATTCCCAGGCGAGGTCCTTGACCCTGAGGCCAAGGGTGGCCGAGAAGAGGAAGGTCTGTCGGTTATCCGCCTTCGGAAGGTAGCGCAGGAGCTTGCGGATGTCGTCGATGAAGCCCATGTCGAACATGCGGTCGGCCTCGTCGATGACGAGGAATCGGACGTCTTGGAGGAGCATCTTGCCCTGTTGAAGAAGGTCGATTACTCGCCCAGGCGTCCCAACGATGATCTGTACGTCATCCCGGAGTTTGTCGACCTGGGGACCGTAGCTCACTCCGCCGTAGAAAGATCCAGCTTTAATATCGAGGTATTTGCCCAGCTTTTCGACCTCGGCCTCGATCTGGACCGCCAGCTCGCGGGTGGGGGCGAGGATGAGAGCCTTCTTGGTCCGCAGCTCGGGTACGGTCATGATTCTCTGAAAGATCGAGATGAGGAAGGCGGCGGTTTTGCCGGTACCGGTCTGAGATTGAGCGTAAATATCTTTGCCGGTGAGCGAGTGGGCAAAGACCATTTCCTGCACGGGCATGCAGGCCGTAAAGCCTGCTTCATTGATGCCTTTTTGAAGGTCCGGATGCAGGTTGAGTTCTTGGAATTCCATGTGTGTGCTCGGTGTATAGAGAGGATAAATCGAGTATAATCCATTCTCGTGGGAGTAATAAGGGGGCTGTGGAGACTATGCCTAAGAAAAGCGTCTTGTTCTGCTTCCTAGCCGCATTCGCATGCCTTGCCTTCGCCCAGGATCAAGGCGGCCTCATTGAGGGCGAGGGCTGGGCCTTTCTCGCCTCGGCTCCTTCAGGCTGGGTGCGTGACGGCCGCAGCCTTCATGTTCAGGGAATCGATGCCTTATTCTGCAGAGCGGGAGAAAAGTTTTCCCCGTCGACGCTCCATCTGTATGTCAGTCCGACGCCGAGGACCAAGGCCGCGGACGAGCCGGTTTCATTAGCAGCCTTCATGCAAGAGGATGAGGAGTCTTTCATGGCCTCGTTCCCGGGCATTCTCGTGAAGGACCTGGAGCCTTATGATCCGGGGATGGGCTACACCTTCCCTCTCCGTGACCTCGACGATACAGTCGATGGTTACTATCAAGCTCTCGCGTATTATGAGGGCAAGGGGGCATTCTTCGTTTTTGTTCTAGCTTGTCGCTCCTCCGAAGAGCGTGAGGCCGCGCGACCCGCCCTTCTCGAACTCCTCTCTTCTTTCATTTATATCGACAAGGAGTAACCATGAATACTGAAGCCGTGCGACTCGAGTGGAGCCAGGACTGCAATATCATCGTGGGCCAGTCCCACTTTATAAAGACGGTGGAGGACCTCGCCGAGATCATGTCTTCCTCGGTGCCAGGCGCCGAGTGGGGCCTGGCCTTCAACGAGGCCTCGGGCCCATGTCTCGTTAGGACCGAGGGGAATAACCCAGCCTTAGTGGCGGACGCGGCCTCTTGCGCGCGCAAGATCGGCGCGGGCCACAGTTTCTACCTCGTGCTCGGCCCCGGCGTATATCCGATCAACGTCCTCGACCGTATAAAGGCCTGTCCCGAAGTCTGTCACGTGTTTTGCGCTACAGCAAATCCGCTCGAGATCGTCGTGGCGCACACTGACCAAGGTGCCGCCATACTTGGCGCGGTCGACGGCTACTCGCCCAAGGGGCTCGAGGGTGACGCGGACAAAGCTGACCGCAAGGCCATGCTCCGGCGCTTCGGCTACAAGTTCGGCTGAAAAAACCCCTCCATCGCGTATCGTGGCGTCATGCTCTGGGCGGCGCTACTCCGACCGGAACTGCGAGAGCAGCATCTGTTGTGCCTTGGCCATCTCGGACAGACTTTGAGCCGTCTTTGCGACGTCGGTGGCGAGCTTCGACATCTCCGTAGTTGCCTCCTCTACTTCGCCCTCCGCGGCGGTTGAGCCCACGTTCGCTGCGATGAGTCCGTCCATGCTGACCTTTATTGCTTGCGAAAAAGAAGCCATGTCCTCTACCGCCGAGAAGATGATACCCATGCTTTTTTCGCTTTCGCTTGCGAGGGCAGTGATGTCTTGGAGACTCTTTTCCGACAGCTCGGTGTTGGTGACGTTTTCCTTCGCACGCTCCAGGCTCTGCGCGGTCGCATCCGCGGCGCTCGAGACACTCTTGCCCATGACGGTGACGAGCTCGTTTATCTGTCCCGCGGAGCGGTTCGACTCCTCGGCGAGCTTCCTGATTTCCGTGGCGATGACAGCGAATCCCTTGCCCTGCGCGCCCGCGCGGGCCGCCTGGATCGACGCGTTAATCGCGAGCACATTCGTCTGGTTGGCCAGTTCGGCGATGGAGCCCACTATTGTCCCGATCTTCCCCATATCGGCTATGATCGCGCGGATGGTTTCTTCGGCAACCGCAGCCGCGTCCTCGAGGGACTTCACGGTCGTCTTCATTCCCGATACGGCCGCGATGCCTTCCTGGGAGGAGGCAGTGACCTTTCCGGCGATGGAGGCGCTCTCGCCCGCCGATTCCCTCACGCGGCCAATGTTTGAAACCAAGATGCCGAGCTCCTGGCCGACTTTATCGAATTCCTTCGATTGGTCTCGGATATTGCCGCTTATCGTGCCCATCGTGGAGCCGATGCGCAGGGTCGATTGCCCGGACTGCTCGGCAGAGGCGGCGAGGCTGGCGCTCACCTCGATGAGCAACTCCGCATGCCTCTTCGCCGCCATTACCGTCTCGCGCAGGCTGACCGGCTCGGAGTTGAGCGTCGCGATCGTCACACCCTTCCGCACGGCCTGGTTGAGTGTTGAGGTCAACGCACGGTCAAAAAGGGGCAAGGCCACCCCCTGCCAACCCTCCGAGGCTAGTCTATTGACGATCGGCTCATAATACGTGGCCTTGCGAGCGAAGCCCGTGGGAAGGTCGATAGCGATGATTTCGACCGTCGCACCTAATCCTTCGAGCTTGGTTTTCGCATCAGTAGCGCCTTGGCATACTGCTGCCCAGAAGCCGTGCGACGCGGGAATGATGACCGCAATCTTCACAGCCTCGCGCTTATCCGTCCCCTGCTGCGGTTGTGCCAAAAGGAGCTCCGCCCCGCGGCTTTTACGACTCTCGTCCTGAAAACGCTGGTAGTCCTCCGGTCCGATCGACTCGATGTGCGTGAGATGACGAGGAGAAACAGGATTCCAGCCCGTCGTAATGTGGTTGTAGAGTCGGATAACGGGATCGTAACCTTGGGCGTAGGGGTCCTGGGATACTGTCCCCCCTATGACGCCCTTGGCGACCATGGCCATGGTATCCTCCGTCAGATCGTGGCCGAAGACCCATGTCCGCTTGGCTAAGCCCGAGTCGATGACGGCCTTAGCTGTGGCGGAGGGAGTCTCTCCCTCGGTAACGTAAAGCGCGGCCAAGTTCGGATATCGTTTGATGAGACGGCGCGTCGCGTTATAGCTCGCCTCGCGGGATTCGCCTGTCGCTACCGTATCTACGACGGATATCCCCGGATAGTTCTCAGCGAAGACGCTGAGCGCGCCCTTCCTGCGGAGGTCGAAATGCACGGAACTGAAATCGCCGACGATAATCGCGACGCTTCCCTTGCCCTTAAGCCTTTCGCCGATGGTTCGGCCGATGACGCGCCCTTCCTCGTAGCTGTCTGAGCCGACGTAGAAAAGTCGTAAGCAAGGTTCTGCAGTGACCGCGTCGAAACTATCGATACACTCAATGACCCTTTTCCTCATCTCATAGAAAGACGGATCCACCCGCTCTACATTTTCCTCCGCGTTCGTGCCCTTCAAAAGCGTCCTTTCGATGGATACTTCAAGGTCGCCGGTGGAAAGTTTCACGAGGCCGGTTGATAGTTTCTCGAGCTCTCCGCCGAGGCAGTCGGTCTCCTGTTTGCGAGCCCGTACGAGCCTCGAATGCTCCATGCGAAGAAGAATCGTTGATCCCGCGAGGGAGATAATTGCTGCCGCGGCGAGTACGAGCGAGGCGAGCCGAGAGCCCGTCGGTGATAAGCTCAAGTTCGCGCCGACAATTAGTATACAGAAGACGCATGCCAGTAGGAGCAGCGCGTTGAGCGGAATCGTTTTAGCTGTCGTTTCTGTCTCTCCTTCCATTGCTTCAGAATCGCCACTTGTAGGTCTAGAAGATGATTGAATCGAGCTTTTTGTCATTCTTTTTCCAATCGGGGTCGACGCGCACAGATAGCTTGAGCTTGATCGCGTAATCGAAGATGCCAGCGAGATCGGCCTCGGCCTCCTCCCGTATGCGCTTGATCATCGATCCGCCCTTACCGATCAATATGCCTTTCTGCGACTCCCGCTCGACGACGAGGTCGTACTCGGCGAGGAGGCTATCGTCCGCTCCCCGCGAGGAATCCTCATACGATACGTAGACCGCGTGGGGCAGCTCGTCGCGTGTGTGGAGAAATATCTTTTCCCGAATTATCTCGGCGATGCGGAAGACTGGCTCCTGATCGGTGTAGTACTCCTTGGGATACCAGGCGGGGCCTTCGACTGCGCGGTCGAAGAGCGCAGTTATAAGCTCCTCGATACCCTTGTCCTTGAGCGCCGAGACTTCGTAGATCGGCGTGTTTGGGAATTTAGCCTCGATGAATGCGCGAGCGCGAGCGACATCGGCTTCGGGCGAGTCGATCTTGTTGATCGCCGCGACAACCTTTTGGGCAGCAGGGGAAAGGGCTGCTACAACAGCCTCTTCCTCGAGGCCTGGCTCGCGGACCGCGTCGATGAGGTAGAGTACGATGTCGGCGTCGGAGAAGGCCTCATTGGAGACGCTCCTAAGACGGAGGTTAAGCTTTTTTTCCGATAGGTGGTAGCCGGGAGTGTCGAGGAAGACGAGCTGCCCCGCTGGCCTGTTGACTATGCCGCGCACTGTGTTGCGGGTGGTTTGAGGCACGGGCGAGACGATGGAAACTTTTTCGCCGCAGACGGCGTTGACGAGTGTGGATTTGCCGGCAGAAGGCCTGCCCGCTATTGCTACGAAAGCTGATTTGGCCATTGCATCACCTCAAGCGAAAAAGGAGGCCGGTGGCGGGGCACCGGCCCAGAGTTTGAATTGCGCCGCTGATTGATAGCGGAGCATCTTCCATCCATTGGCGGTCTTGCAGCCGGCCTTCTGTGCTCGCTCGAGGAACATCGTGCGCTCGGGCCTGTAAATGAGGTCGAATACTGCCTCCCTACCTGTGAAGTCGTACCATCCCAAGGGGTCACCTTCCGCTTCCCCCTCCATTCCGACGCGCGAAGCCTGGATGATAATGTCAGAATGATCGGCGACGAGTTCTGAGGAATGCTCGGTGCAGGGGCCGAAGGCGAAACCGTAGCGTTCCGCGAGGACGTGCGCTTTGGTGACGGTCCTGTTGAGCACGACGGCGCTCGCTCCGAGGGCGGCGAGGACATGAGCGGCCGCTAAGGCGATGCCACCGGCGCCTACCAAGGTGGCGCGAAGTCCCTGGAGATCGGAGCGGCCGAGGAATTCCAGGAGTGACCGCTCGAAGCCTTCGGCGTCCGTATTGTAGCCGGCCCAACCGCCATTTTCGCGGACGAGGGTGTTGCAGGCGCCGATGTCCTCGACCTCCGGGGAGCGGCGGCTGAGGCTTTTTAAAATGGCGATTTTAAGGGGAACGGCGACTGCAGCTCCGCGCGCCTCGGTCGCCTCGAGGGCGGCGAGAAAAGACGAGACGTCGTTGGCGGGCATGGGGAGGACGACCGCGTCCATACCCAGGGCTTTGAAGGCCGTGTTATGGAGCTGCGGCATCCTCGAGGCGAGGACGTTGTTTCCGCCAATACCGTAGACCTCAGTATGCCGGCCGAGCTCTCGGAAGCGGTAGTTGTCTTCGAGGATACTTGGATCGAGGTGCCCGGGCGCAGCGGCCGGCAGGCCCGAGTGCATGGCGCTTGTGTACGAGAGACAGGAGCCGATGCGCTCGGCGAGGATGCGGCTGGGCATGCCATACTCGCCCATGCCGATTACGATTCGCTCGCCCGGGGGCAGTCCCCGGGCCCAGGTAAACAGGCGAGCTAAGTCGGCAGCGCTCTTGGGCGTAACTGCGAGCTTCGGAATCTCGTGGGGTTCAAGGGCGAGCTGAGCCCAGGCCTTGTCGAGGTCCGCAGGCATGCCAGACACGTCATGAATCGAGCGGATGATGCGGGTGCCGAAGGTATGGCAGGCCTCCTCGACCGCGGGGACGCGGAAGTCGCTTTCTAGATCGACATAGGCGTAGTTCGCGGTCGTATCTGGCCTCGCATAGGCTATGGCCTTGGCCAGCATGACGAGCCGCTGACCCTCCCCGTCGACGAAGCGCCCGCCATCGCATTTCCGCCTGACCGTGAGTATGCAGGGCAGCCCCGCTATAGAGGGAAAGTCGCGTAGGGCGAAGGCTTCAGTCGGATTTAATAGATCAGCGCGAAGTTCCACGAGGTCGATCTTGCCGCGATAGCGTTCGATCGTCGCGAGGTCCTCTTCTATGGTCTTGGCCGTGAGCGATAGGCAGATGAGGGGCATCGGCTTTCCTCCTTATCTAGAAGTCTGCGCGATAGAGATAGGCGTCGATTAACCGGTCGTCTTGAAGTACAAGCCTAAGCTTGACGGGGTAGGATTTGTAGGGCATACGATACGTGAGCCCATTCGGGTTTGCCTCGTAGGGCTGGCCCAATATAGAGAGGGCCTTGCTCGAGGGGTCTCCTATGAAAAGACCGTAGATAGAGCCGGCGTAGGGCTTGGTCAGGCGCAGCTGCCAGATTTTGTCTCCATATATGAAGAGGGAATAGCCAGAAGCGTAGACGAAGGCTACATCGTCTTGCCAGGCCTCGTCCCCGCGGATCGCACATACGGAGGAAGGGACGCCGAAGCGGGAGAGGAGGTCGGCGAGGCCGAGGCCGAGATAGGACGAGGGATCGTCGTCGAGGATAGACGGAGCGGCACTCGCTGATCCTATGGAAGACGGTTGAGCGAAGGCTGCGACGGTCATGGCAAGGAAGAGCGCGATAGGAAAGAGATGCGATGCGTTTCGGTGCATACTTCATCGACTTTATCGGATGCGGCACGCCATGTCCATGAGAGGCTCGCGATGCGTCTTGCCGATCGGGCTGCTTTCGTAGAGAATAGGTGGAAAATTCGCTATAAGGAGTTCTACGTGCCTAGCGAACAAGCCGCGAAGCGGCTCCCACCTGAGGCTCTTGATGCCTTTCTCGACGGTATCCTCGCCGAGCTCGAAGAACCTGCGGACCCTGTCGCCCTCATTGAAATCAGGGCGGCCTTCCGAAAGAGGGTCCCTTTCTCCAAACGTTCCTACGCTGCTGCCGCCCTCATCCTTAGAGCAGCGGGGCTATCCCGCGGTCCCGCGCCAAAGGTGCAGGGCAAGGCCGACAAAGGCAAGAAGCCTGAACCGAGCGAGAGCCGTCGCGAGAGTCAGGGGAAACGCAAGGCTGAAGGCCGCGGCGGCGCTCAAGGCGAGCAGCAACCTCCCAGGCCTCGATTCGTCGGCGAAGCAACAACTCTCTTTTTCTCGATGGGAAAGCGCCAGCGTCTTTATCCTCGCATCCTTATCGACCTCGTGATCGATGTCGCGGGCCTGCTTCCCGAGTCGATCGGCGAAGTGCGTGCCTTCGACAATTACTCCTTCGCCGATATCGATCCCGCGAAAGCCCAAACAGTCATCTCCGCTCTCGATGGCTATGAGCTCCGGGGCCGCAAGCTTTCCGTCGGCCCTGCTAAAAAGCGGGAAGGCGAGCAAGAGGTCAATCAGGCCTGAAGGCGGCGCTCGGGTAGGGTTTAAACACTCTGCCCGAGTTTATTTGAGGGCGGCCCTCCAAGCTAGGAAGGCTACAATGAAGTTGACGACTATCGCCAAGCCAAAGGCTAGTCCCGCAGCCGCGGCATAGAAGAAAGCTTCTCGTTCGGCCCTCTGCGCCTGGGCTTCAGGTTCGCCCTCGACGATGAAGCTCTCTTCTTCGGGCTCTCCTGTCTCGAAAGGTACGAAGAGGGTCGCTGCCTGGCTTCGCCTACGCTTGAGGGATTTTGCGCTCGAGCGCAGGGGAATCCTTGTCGCCTCTTCGGGCGGCGCTTCGCCGGGGCCCAAGGTTCTCCTCTCGTATCCCCCGCCTCCCGCCCCTTTTCCCGAAAGCCGGAGGGGCAACCTGAGAAGGTCTCGCGCCGTTCGCGAGGCGAGGGCCGTCCGCCATAGCCCGCGATAGACGAAGAAGAACACGAGCCCCGGTGGCGCGAAGGGTAGGACGGGCCCTGCGCCTATAAGGAAAATCAGCGATCGCACCGTCGAGAAGGGCGAGCTTCCGTAGGCGAGAAGTATGCTACTGATCGCTACGAGGCCCAGCGCGAGCGAGATCCTCGTCGGGTAGTTCCAGTACTCGTTCGGCGCCCTTCCTCCGGCTATCAGCCTTGATGTTAGCTTTTTTTCATCGTCCTCGTGGCAGACGGCTATAAGAGCTTCGTCAGGCCTATCGATGAATATGGGCCTTCCTTCCTCTATGATGAGGAGCCCGGCCACGAAGACGCTCGTGCCCTCGACTAGCGAAGAAACTGAATTCCACTTAAGCCGCTCTATCGATCCGGCTTCGGTACCCGCGCTCTCTTCGGCCGGAGCGAGGACGAAGAGCGGTGCGCAGGAGAGGTCGACGAGGGCGCTTGCCTCTTTCCCTCGGACCCAGAGCTTGTCCGTACCTTCGATCGCGTCTATGGTCCCGCGGAGGCGGAATCGCCCTACTTCGGCCTTTCCCTCGTCCAAAGCCCGGGCCAGGTGGCGGTAGCGGAGGCTGGGCGCTAGTTCGAGCCTGAGGACGCGCTCGCGGAAGCGACGCCACTGGCTTCGCAGCATGAAGGCGCCGAGGATGGGGATGAGTAAGTAAAAGACAATGGCCGCGCAGAATGCGGCATAAACGGGAAGTAACACGCTTGCAGGCTCTTTACCGAGGATATTAGACTTAGGATACCATGTTGGAGCGAATGACGGTAGGTCCTATCGGAGAGAACGCCTATGTACTCATACACGAGGACTGTTGCGCTCTCGTCGATCCTGGCGACGAGGCGGAGCGAATCCTCTCGTTCCTAGATTCACGCGGGCTTAAGCCCAGCCTCGTCGTAGCTACGCACGGCCATCTCGACCATACCGCTGCCATACCCGAGCTTTTCGCCGCTTGGAAGCAGCGTGGCCTTTCCGTAAGCCTCGCGGCACATCCGGCGGACGCGGATTACTTCGGAGTCAAAGCCGAGGAGACTAACCGTAGTCTCTTCGCGGCCATCCGCGCCACCGGCTACTTCAAGCAGTATTGGAATCCTATTCCAGAGCCCGACCTCTTCCTGGCCGATGGAGATGAGCTTCCTGGCCTGCCCTATCGCGTCATCCACAGCCCCGGGCATAGCCGCGGCTCCATCTGTCTCTACAGCGAGAAGGAAGGCATCCTCGTCTCGGGCGACACCCTCTTTCGCGACGGAGTCGGCCGTACCGATGGGCCGGACGCGGACGAGACTGTCCTCGAGGCAAGTCTTAAACGGCTTTTCACCCTGCCTCCCGAGACGAAAGTTTTTCCCGGTCACGGCGAGGAGACGACGATAGGTCGCGAAATGCTCCTTTATTGATCCTCTCGTTCCGCCAGTCCCATCTTGAGGAAGAGCCAGGGAGCCCCGACCGCTATCCAGGAGCCCAGAAGGGCATAGCGGAGGAAGCGTAGGAGAGCCACCGTACTCAGCTCCGCGAGGAGCAGCTTTGGCGCCGCGTAGACGATGGCGACCGTCAGCATCCCGAAGAGATAGCGAAGAACGCGCTTCCAGAAGCTGCCCGTAACCGAGAAGGGCGCGTTCTTGCCTGCGTAGATTGCCGCTCCGGCAAGGCCGAAGAAAGCCCCCGAGATCGCCGTGTCGTTGTTCGTGAGCACGTTCATGAAAAGGGCAACGGCCGCAACGGCCGCAAGGCCGAGGCTCTCGTGCAGGCCCTTTACAAAGCGGGCTATTTTGTCGCCGAAGAAATAGTCCAAAGTCAAGATCATGGCGCCGATGGCCCAGCCGGCGAGGACGTCCGTAGGGAAGTGCGCGCCGAGGTAGATCCGTGAGAGGCCGACGAGCAGCGGGAAGACGATAGCGAAAACGACGCCCCAGGGAGCGCGGAATAGAGGCGCCGCAGATCCGGCGAATACAGTGGAGGCTTGGGCATGCCCCGAGGGCAGGCCGAAACTCGTTTCCTTGGCCATGCCGACCGAAGGATCGAGATCGTAGGGCCTCGGTTGTCCGAAGGCGAACTTGAGCCTCGCGTTGAGGGCCGCGGAGAGGAAGACGAGGATGCCGATCCTGAGTCCCCTGCGCTTGTCGACGCACCAGTAGACGAGCGGAATGACCGCCATGAAGAAGAACTCGGTGCCCGTAGCGCTGAAGGCTTTCATGACCGCAGTGAGGAACGGGCTGGCTATCGACTGCGCTCCGCGCACGACTTCCAAGCCCCAAGAGAGTATCGGGTCCATCCTTGCCTCCAGAATACTATTCTACGGCGAGCTCCAGCCCTCCCGCAAGCGCGGCGCCGAACGCAACCTCGGGCAGGGGCCGCGAGAAGAGGAAGCCTTGGTATTGGTCGCAGCGCGCCGCTCCGAGCCAACTGAACTGCGCCCTGGTCTCGACGCCCTCGGCCACGACCGAGAAGTTTAGCTGGTGTGCGAGATCGATGACCGCCTGGGCTATGGCCGAGGCCCGTACATCAGAAGGCAGCGGGTCGACGAAGGCCTGGGGCAGCTTCAGGCAATCGACGGGGAAGTCACGCAGCGCCGAGAAGGATGAGTAACCGGTACCGAAGTCGTCGATCGAGATAGAGCAACCCAGGGCCTTGAGCTCGGCTAGCTTCTCGATCGCCTTTCCTGAGTCCTCCATGATGCCGCTCTCGGTGATCTCGAGGTCGAGCCGCGAGGGGGCTAGGCCCGAGGCGGAAAGGATGGCCCGTACGTCTTTTACCAGTTCGTCCGAGCGGAATTGATATGGAGATAGGTTTACTGACACAGGTATTGGCTCGAGCCCGGCTCTTTCCCAAGCCACCGCGCTGGCGCAGGCCTTGGCGAGGACTATTCGGCCGAGCTCATAGATGCAGCCCGAGCTTTCAGCGGTCTGGATAAATTGTCCCGGCTGCCTAATGCCTCCCTCAGGCAAGGCCCAGCGGGCGAGGGCTTCGACCCCGACTATACGGCCGAGGAGATCGACCTTCGGTTGGTACCAGGGAAGGAAAGCGTCGGTTAGCAGCGCCCCGCGCATCTCGTGCTCGATGAGGCTTTCTTCGACGATGTGCGCATTGAGGCTTGCGTCGTAGAGCCGGAATGATCCGGGGCCATTCTCCTTCGCGAGGTGTAGGGCCACTTCCGATTGTCGGATGAGTGCAGACGCCTCCCGCTCGTCGCTCGGGTAAAATGCGAGACCAAAAGAGGCGGAGAGTCCGATCTCGGCACCGGGAATTGAGAAGGAGCGGTCGAATATTGCCCTCGCCTTAGCGATGATCGAGCGCGCATCATCAGGGCTTTTCATGTCGGACAGGAGAACGACAAAGATGTCGCCGCCAGAGCGCGCGACGAAATCGTCGTCCCGGAAGGCTCGGCCGAGGCGAAGGGCGGCCGCCGCGAGGATGGCGTCGCCCGCCGCAGGGCCGCGGGCCTCGCTTATGCGCTTGAACCGATCGAGGCCGATGGTCATGACGCCGAGTATGCGGCCGCGCGCTGCCGCAACCATGATCGCTCTATCGAGCTCGAGTTCGAAGCTCTCGCGGTTGGGCAATCGAGTGAGCTGATCGTGGGTCTCAAGAAAGTCAGCGCGTGTCTCCGCGTCGTGGCGGCCTGCAGACTCGCGCTCGAGCTCGGAGACGAGTTTGTTATGCGCCTCGACGGAGCGGCTCATTGCCTTCATGAGGTACGCCTGGCCCACGGCAATAAGAAGACTAATACCGACGGTGTTGAGTGCGAGGCCGATGACGCTTAATGCTTCTCCCTCTGCGATTTTTCCTGCTATGACTATGGCCGCAATATCGATGACTTCGACGCTGCAAACCGCCATTCCGCCCAGGAGGCCAAAGAAAACCGTCGCAATTACTGTGGCCAAGCAGAGCCAGAGCGGCCCCGGGGAAACGATACCAGCATAAATGATGTGGAAAGAGCCGACGATTGCAAGGAAGAACACGATTAAAAATTGGAATACAATAGGTTTTTGTATAGGACAGATACGGAAGGCGAGGAGGAGGGCGAAGGTCGCGCAGCCGGTGTCGATGGAAAGCGCATCGCCTTGACCAAGGGCCAATATTAAGGAAGGAATGAGGAGAACGGCGCCGATCGGCACGCCTAGACGACGAAAACCGAGGGAAAGCCCCTGTTTATAATCTATGTCGCTATTTTTTAGTCCATCCGTGGACTGCTGTATATCGTTGATACCCACTGATGCTCCATGAGGCTATGTAAAGTAAAGGGTAGCTTATTATATTTTAGAGATTTTGTTAAGCTTTATTTGTTCCCACACAGATACCTTGACGGACGGAGGCCCGCATAGTAGAAACAGTGCGCCGCCGGCATGGTGAAATGGCATACACGGCAGACTCAAAATCTGCTGCCAGCGATGGCTTGAGGGTTCAAGTCCCTCTGCCGGCATAGGGCAGCGACTGGCTTGGTTAGCCAGTCGCTGCCTTTTTACATTTTCTCGGGGCTACGCCCTTGCGAAAATGTATGGAGTAAGGTAATAAGCGAAAATGCTCTGCATTTTCGCTTATTCGAGACTGATTCTAGTCTGCGAGCCCTTGGCGTGAAATGGCTGTCCATTTTTCGGTGGCCGCATGTCCTCGACTGGCGTATCATTGGGCGTAATAGGAGCCAGTCATGCCCGAGTTACCCCCTTTCGAAATCATGGACAAGGCTTTTCGCGAGCGAGACGCTTCTTTCGATGGCCTTTTTTATGCAGCGGTCTCTACGACTGGCATCTTCTGCCGCCCTTCTTGCTCTGCGCGCAAACCCTTGCCCGGCAATGTCAGCTACTACGCGACCGCGGCCGAGGCTTTGTTCGCGGGCTACCGTCCTTGCGAGCGCTGCAAACCCCTTGAATCGGATGCCGACCCCGAGTGGGTCCCCGCTCTCGTTGCGCGGGTAGAGGCCGAGCCAGGGAGCCGCATCGGAGACGCCCAGCTAAGGGCCGAGGGACTCGACCCCGCGACTGTGAGGCGGCGCTTCAAGGCGCGCTACGGTCTCAGCTTCCAGGCATACCAGCGCGCGCGGCGCCTCGCCGCGGCCTTCGAGAGCATCAAGCGTGGCAGGAGCATAGACGATGCGGTCTTCGACCACGGCTACGATTCGCATTCGGGCTTCCGCGCGGCCTTTTGCAAGCTGTTCGGCGATGCCCCCGGCCGCGCCGTTGAAGGTGGGGGAGACTTCATCCGCGTCGTT
>Ga0326728_10011819_pt1 | contig 19729 bp, 21 predicted proteins | sample MB3enrmetagenome_FD_207602 | JGI IMG/M metagenome (GOLD analysis project Ga0326728, IMG submission 207602) | Lab enriched peat soil microbial communities from McLean, Ithaca, NY, United States - MB31MN | ecosystem: Environmental > Terrestrial > Soil > Wetlands > Peat | place: USA: New York... | reverse complement strand
CGTTGCGTTCGCCGAAGATGTACTCTTTCATCTTCGGATTCCAGCGCTTGGTCTGGTGCCCGAAATGAACGCCTGCTTCGAGCAATTCCTTCATCGAGATTGCGGGCAAACTACCTCCTCAAATAGTCGAGAGCCACCAATGTTCCGCCATCCGCCGCGCGGTCCAAAGCGAGATTTGCGCCGCGGAAGACGGAACAGAAGGCTGCTTCACGGGGAACCTTATCGTTTGGAGAACTGGAACCGCTTGCGGGCGCCCTTTTGGCCATACTTCTTGCGTTCGTGGGCGCGCGGGTCGCGCGTCAGAAGACCGAGCTTCTTCAGCCGGGACCGCAGTTCCGCATTGAACTCCACCAAAGCCCGGGCAATTCCCAGACGGGCCGCGCCCGCCTGGCCGGCGACGCCGCCGCCGTCGGCGAGTATCAAAATGTCGAACTTCTCCATGGTCTCGGTGGCCTGCAAAGGCTGCCGCACCACGGCGCGCGCACTTTCCGTGGGGAAATAATCGTCGAACGCGCGGCGGTTGACCTTGATCTCGCCCGTGCCGGGCCGTAAGAACACGCGAGCCACCGAACGTTTGCGGCGGCCCGTACCCAAATGTTGATCTATGGTCGCTAACACTAAACTAGTACCTTCCGTTTCACAGTCAGCACGACCGGTTTCTGCGCCGCGTGTGGATGACGGTCACCCGCGTAAACATTCAGTTTCCGGTACATCTGTTTGCCGAGCTTGGTTTTTGGAAGCATGCCGGCGATGGCATCTTCCACAATGCGGATGGGTTTTTCAGCGCGCACCCGCTTAAAGCTCTTCTCCACCAGTCCGCCCGGATACCCGGTGAAATGGCGATACACTTTGTTGTCTTCTTTCCGGCCGGTGAGCCGGACTTTGGCCGCATTAATGACGATCACGTGATCGCCGGTATCCAGAAACGGCGTGTACGACGGCTTATGCTTGCCCATCAACAGCATCGCCGCCTTGCTGGCAAGCTTGCCCAAAACCACGTTCTGGGCGTCGATGACATGCCACTGGCGAACACTGTCGTTTTTGGAGGGGAACTCGGTGCTCATTGACACACTTCTCCAACCCTTCGGGGTGTAAAACAATTAGCTTACGGGGCCGGAGGGTGGAATGTCAAATGGGGTGGAGGCGGAAACCCCCATTCCGGTACTCAAGCCGGCCGTTGTCGAGCAGGCCCGGACCTTTCTTCACTTGCCAAAACCTTTCATGTATTCCGGATTGTCGGCCAAATCCTTGGGCAGGCCTTTCACCGTGCCGGCAAGGTCGCGCGCCAGGTCACAACATGAGACTGCGCCAGCCGGCGGCTGAGCATGCAGACCCTCTTCTAGGCTTTCCCTCACAATCCGGGATTTTGTCACCCGCCTCGTCTTGGCCTCTCTACCGAGTTGAGCGAAGATCTCGTCGGGCAACTTAACTGAGATCGAGCGCATGATCCCAGGGTAATACGCGTGAGGGTCGCCTATCCTTGCGGCCGGTTCTTGGCCTGCTCCATGGCGATCTGATTGATGTGCGACAGCGCCTTGGCTCCGCTAGCGCCCTCGATGGCCTTCACCGCGATGTCCTGCACCTGCTGCTTGGCCTCCGCCAGTTGCTTCTCGATGGCCGCAATCTGCGCCTGCTGCCGGGCCACCGCGTCTTCCAGCGTCTTCACCTGCAGCTCGGCCAGCCGCTTCTCGGTCTCGGCGTCCTTCCTGAGCACCAGCAGTTGCTGCTCGAATTTGGCTTCGGTCTCGCGCCGCGACTGCTCGGCCGCCGCCTTGGCCTCTTTCTGAAGCCGCGCCGGGAACTCTTCGGCCTCCTTGCGCAGCCGCGCCAGCTCCTCCTCGCGTTCCTTGAGCGCAGCTTCGCGCTGTTGCCAGCCCTTTTCGAGCGCCTCCTGGCGTTCTTTATTCTTCTTCTCCGCCAGGCGCACATCCTCCTCGTACTTGTCCTGCGCCTTCTTGCGCTCCAGCGCCTTCTTGTATTCGTACTCCTCGATCTCGCGCTGCCGCTGCTTCTTAAGGCCCTCCTCCTGCTCCTTGCGCTCGCGTTCCACGCCGGCCGATTCCTCTTCCCACGCCGCGCGCTGCGCCGCGATCTCGGTTTCCAATTGCTGCTTCTGGCGCGCGTAGTCCTGCACCATCTGGTCGAGCGCCGTCGCCGCCACGTCGATTTTGTGCAGCCGCTCCAGTTCTTTTTGTTCCAGCGCCACGGCCTCCCGCGTCGAAGCCAGAAGCTGCACTTCGCGGGTCAGCCTTTCCGAGATGTCCGACAGCGCCTTGGAAACCTCCAGCCCCAATCCCGAGATTTTCTGCACCACGCCTTCCACCGTGACGCCGTCCACGGACTGCCGGATCTCGGCGTCCCGCAACCGCGCCGACTCCTCTGCCTTGGCGTCGGCCGACTCGCGAGCCGACTCCGCCTGCTCCTGTATATCCGCGAACTCCTGCTGTACCTCCACCTTGGTGCGCCGCCCGCGCACCGGCGGCTTAACCGTTTTCGCTGGCATAATCGATTGTCCTTTCCGAAGTGGTAGCTTACCACTTGCGGACCGCCTGCGCTACGATCGAAGCATCTCAATCGACTGGAAAACCAATCTCCGCGTGGTCCTGGTAGAGACGCGCAACCCCCTCAACATGGGGGCCGCGGCCCGCGCCATGGCGAATTTCGGGTTCTCAGGCCTCCGCGTGGTCAACCCCTACGACGTGGCGTTCCGCGAGGCCCGCTCGGCCGTCGGCGCCGCCCCGCTGCTGCACGCGGCCGAGGAGTTTTCGACCCTCGCCGCCGCCCTCGCCGATTGCCGCCTGGTGGTCGGCACCACCTCGGTGGGCCATCGCGAGTTGCACCACCCCATCCGCCGCCTCGAATACGGCGGGCGCCTGATCCGCCGCGCGCTCCCGCGAGCGCCCGTCGCGCTGCTGTTCGGCTGCGAGAAATTCGGCCTCTCCAATGACGATCTCAGCCACTGCCACTGGCTGATGCGCATCCCCACGGTGGACGCGGATCTCTCCATGAACCTCGGCCAGGCTGTGGCGCTGTGCCTCTACGAATTGGCCCGCGACCCGAAAGCCGTCAAGGCTCGTCCCGGAAGGATCAAGCCTGCCTCCGCGGCGGAAAACGAGCAGATCACCGCCATGCTCATCGAGGCGCTGACGGAGTGCGGTTACGTCAACCCCGTGACCGCCGCTTCAACGGAAGAGAAAGTGCGCCGCCTGGTGCGCCGGCTCGACATTGCCGCGCGCGACGCCCCCGTGCTGCTCGGCATGCTGCGGCAGGTTCTGTGGAAAGTGGGGAGCTAGTTCCCGCCCCGTCCCTTTTTCCCGGGCTTCTGGTCCGGATTCTCTCCCGCAAATGTCAACGTCACGTCGGCGGTGTGGTCCCGGTCGTTGATCTTGAACTCCGACTTGGTCTTCCCCAGGTTCTCGAAAAGGCCTTCCTCGCGCACCCGCGTCAGGAATAAGTCCGGATAATCCGCGTTGAACGGCCCGCCTTCCTTCATGGTCCAGATCCGCTTGATCTCGAATTCGCCGTTCAGGTCGAGCCCCACAATGTCCAGCTTGCCCATGGTGAACCGCGGCCCGGCATCGATGTGCACCGCTACATCCACGGCCTTCTTGTCGTTGTCGAGTTTGCGGTCCATGGTGACCTTGGCTTCCAGGTATCCGGCGTGGCGCATGGCCAGGCGGATGCGCTCCAGCCCCTGGCTCACGCGGTCGAAGTTGGCGACGTCGCCGGTCTTGAAGTCGCCGGCCTTCAGCAACCCAGCCGGCTCCAGCGGGCTCGGTCCTTCGATCGCGACCTTCCCCAACTCGTAGCTCTGCCCCTCGTCCACCGTGACCGTCACGTTCACTCCCTGGACGTCCTTGGCCGGCTCCGTGCGGATCTCCGGGAACGATACGCGCACCCGGCCGCGCCCCTCATACAGCGGCCGGATAGCGTTGTTCAGCACTTCGCGGAACCGGTCCTCGGTGTACGGCGAGCCAATCGCGACGCCCGCAATGGCCTCTCGCAGTATGGTCTGCGAAATCACGTGGTTGCCTTGGAACGTCACCTGTGCCACCGCCGGCAGGTTGCGCGCCGGCCGGAACACGATGGCAAACTCTCCCGGCACCGACACCGTCACGCTGCCAGAGATCTTCTCCGGCACGCCCTTCGCCGCCAGGAATTCCTGAATCCACTTCACGTACCGTTCCAGCACCGGTTGAGTCGCGGGCATCTTGGCCATCGAGAACAGCGGGTCCTTGGCTCCCAGCGCGGCCTCCAGATCCTTTTGCGAGACTTTCAGTTCTTCAAAAATCACCGGGTAGACCTGCTCCACCTCGGTCAACTGAAACGTGGCGGCATAACCTTTTCCCTGCGCCGCCGCCACGAACTTGTAGCCCACGGTTTCGAACGCGCCGCAGGCCACCAGCTTATCGCGCGCCGCGTCGAATTCGGGCTTTCCGGCCACCTGTCCGATCTTGAGCCCCGCCACCGCCAGCACCTGCTCCCGCGTATAGGTATGAAGGCCTTCCACGGCCAGGCTCTCGATGGGCCATCGGGCGGGCGGCGGCTCGGCTTTCTTCTTAGCCGCCGGCCGCGACTGCGCGAATCCACACCCGGCGACCAGCATCAGAAGAATCAGTAGCTTCTCCATCTCTTCCATGGTAGACGCACCGGCTTCCGTGCTGGTGACGTATGTAGAATGAAAAAAGTGCCCTACGATCTGATCGTTATCGGGAGCGGCCCCGGCGGCTACTCCGCCGCCATTCGCGCCGGCCAGTACGGTCTCAAGACGGCGCTCGTCGAAAAACAGGCTCGCCTCGGCGGCACCTGCCTGCTAGTGGGGTGCATTCCCACCAAGACCCTGCTGCATACCGCCGATGTCTGGCAGCGCTTCGTCCACGCCGATCAAGAAGGCATCCATTGCGAAAACCCGCGCCTCGACTACGCCAAGGTGAAGGAGCGCAAGGACGGCATCGTCAACCAGCACTCGAATGGCGTCGCCATGCTGCTCAAACGCGCCAAGGTCGAGCGCATTGCCGGCTATGCCACGCTCGAAGGCAACGGCAAGGTGGAAGTGAAGTCGGATTCCGGCGTCCGGACGCTGGAGGCCAGGAACATCATCGTCGCCACCGGTTCGGAGGCCCGCATGTTGCCCGGCCTCGAGCCCGACCCCGATTTCATCCTCACCAATGTCGAGATCCTCAACCTCGCCGCCGTTCCCAAAAGCCTCATCATCATTGGCGCCGGCGCAGTGGGCGTGGAGTTCGCCTCCATCTTCAGCCGCTTCGGCGCACAGGTCACCCTCATCGAAATGCTGCCGCGCATCGTCCCGGTGGAAGACGAGGACATCTCCAAGGAACTCGAGCGCGTCTTCCGCAAGCAGAAGATGCGAGTCGAAACCGGCGCGCGCGCCGAGAACATCCGGAAGACCGGCCAGGGCGTGGCACTGACGCTCACCACCAAGGACGGTAAGCAGGAACAGCTCGAAGCCGAAAAGTTGCTGGTAGCGGTGGGCCGCAAGCCCAACACCGAAAACATCGGCCTCGAACATACCAAGGTGGAACTCGACCGCGGCTTCATCAAAGTCAACCCTTACCAGCAGACCGCCGAGCCGGGCCTCTACGCCATCGGCGACGTGGTGGCGGGCACTCCTCAACTGGCGCACGTCGCCACCATGGAGGGTATGGTCGCGGTGGCGCACATGGCCGGCAAGCCCGCCATCCCCATCAACAAAAACCGCATCCCCGGCTGCACCTACACCGAGCCGGGAATCGGCAGCGTGGGGCTGACCGAGGCGCAGGCGCGCGCGCAGGGCTACCGGGTGAAGGTTGGGCGGTTCCCCTTCGCCGGCAACAGCCGCGCCACCATCCTGGGCCATCACGAAGGTTTCGTCAAAGTGGTTTCAGACGAGCGGTACGGCGAAATTCTCGGCGTCCATATCATCGGGCCTGAGGGATTCGAACTCATCGCCGAGGCGGTGGCCGCCATGGAAGCGGAAGCTACCGTGGAAACCATGGTGCACACCATTCACGCGCATCCCACGCTCTACGAGGCGGTGGGCGAGGCGTTCAACGCCGTGTACGGTCTTTCGATCAATGCGTAAGTGTTGTCTGCGGGAACTCGGGCGCACGGATTACGGCCAGGCGCTGAAGCTGCAACGGCAACTCATCGCCGAACGCCAGCAGGGCCTCATCCCCGACCAACTACTGCTGCTCGAACACCCGCACGTCATCACGCTGGGCCGCAACGGCAAGCCCGCCAACCTGCTCGCCAGCGACGAAGTGCTGAGCCGCGCGGGCATCGCTTTCTACCCCACCGATCGCGGCGGCGACGTCACGTACCACGGCCCCGGCCAGCTTGTCGGCTACCCCATCATCGACCTGCGCGAGTGGCAGCGCGACGTGGGCGCTTATGTGCGCGCCGTCGAGCAGGCGATCATCGACACGCTGGCCGATTACGGCATCTCCGCCGGCCGCATCCCCAAGCTGACCGGCGTGTGGGTGGACGATCGCAAGATCGCCGCCATCGGAGTGCACATCAGCCGCTGGGTGACTTCCCACGGTTTCGCCTTGAACGTCTTCACCGATTTGAGCTATTTCCAGTACATCGTTCCCTGCGGATTAACCAAGCCCGTCACCTCGATGGCCGCGCTCGGCGTCGTCGCCGGCCTGCACGAGGTGGGGCAAACCCTGGCCGCGCATTTCGGCCGCGTTTTCGATTGCGAGATGGGAGAACCGATCCATGACTGACGTAGTGATGCCCCAAATGGGCGAGAGCATTGTGGAAGGCACGTTGACCAAGTGGCTCAAAAAGCCCGGCGAGCGCGTCGAGCGCGATGAGCCGCTATTCGAGATTTCCACCGACAAGGTGGACACCGAGATCCCCTCGCCCGCCGCCGGAGTAGTCTCGGAGATCCTGGTCGAAGAAGGCCGGACCGTGGGCATCGACACCGTTCTAGCCCGCATCGAAGAGTCCTCTGTAGCGCCGGCGGTCTTGCCGCCGGTGTCTTCCCCCCTCTCCCCGCTAGTCCGCAAACTGGCCCGCGAGCACAACCTCGATCTAACCCAAATGCAAGGCACTGGCGCCGGCGGCCGCATCACCAAACACGACGTGGAAGCCCACCTCGCGCCGCCCCCGCCGCCCGCCGCCCCCGCCGCGGCGCCCCACACGCGCATCGAGCCTCTCAGCGCCATGCGGATCAAGATCGCCGAGCACATGGTTCTCTCCAAGCGGACCTCGGCGCACGTCACCACCATCCACCGTGTCGACATGACCAAAGTGGCCAAAATTCGCGAGCGCTCGAAGGCCGAATTCCAGGCCGCCTATGGCTTTTCGCTCACCTACCTGCCGTTCCTCGTGCGCGCGGCCGCCGCGGCGCTGCGCCACTTTCCCCTGCTCAACGCCTCGCTCGACGGCAGCAATATCATCTACCACAACGAAATCAACATTGGAATCGCGGTGGCGCTGGAAAACGGCCTGATCGTCCCGGTGGTCCGCGGCGCCGATGAAAAGAACGTGGCCGGCCTGCAGCGCGCCATTGTCGATCTCGCCACCCGCGCACGCTCCCGCCAGCTCAAGCCCGACGAAGTGCAGGGCGGCACCTTCTCCATCACCAATTTCGGCAGTTACGGCAGTCTGGTGGGCACGCCCATCATCAACCAGCCGCAAGTGGCCATCATGGGCGTGGGCACGGTGGAGAAGACCCCCGTGGTGATTGACGACGCCATTGCCATCCGCTCTATCTGTCTTCTTTCGCTGAGCTTCGACCACCGCCTGATCGACGGCGCCTTGGCCGACCAGTTCATGAGCAAAGTGAAGCAGGTGCTGGAGGCCTGGTCCGAAGAAGTGCTATAGTCGCCAAGGGTCTGCCGGGCCGTGTATTATATGTCCATGCGATTCTTACTCACATTGCTGTTAGTTGTTCCTCTCTGCGCTCAAGAGGCAGCCCCCAAGCAAGCCAGACCGGCGCCCAAGAATTTGAAAGTGTTAAAGGTCCCGCCCACGGATATCCGGGCCACCATGCAGTCCTTCCGGGCCGGGCTCGGCGTGCAGTGCGACTTCTGTCACATGAAAGGCGATTTTGCCAGCGACGAGAACCCGAAAAAAGACATCGCGCGCAAAATGATCGTCCTGGCGCAGGATGTCAACGCGAAGTTCCCCGACGGCAAGGAGCACGTCACCTGCTACACCTGCCATCGCGGAGCTCAGGAACCGCTGACCTCCCCGCCAACCCCGTAAGGAAAAGGGGACAGACGCATTTTGCGAGTTCGGTAAAAAATGCGTCTGTCCCCTTTTTGGGAGGGACCCCATGCCTCGTCTGGTTTGCTGTCTGTTTGTAACCATCGCCGCCAACGCCGCCACACACCTGTTCCAGGCGTCGTTTGAGAAGGTCAATTCAAGCTGGGTCGTCGTCCGCGGATCGGCCACGCCGGACGCCTCGGTGCTCCATGAGGGCCGCAAGCCGCTCCGTGTCGAGCCGGGCGGGCCGTCGCCCGACGCCTGCGTTCGCTTCGCCCCCGTTGCGCTTACCATTGGCAGGCGCTATGAGCTGAGCGGATGGGCCCGCACCGAAGCCCTCGTAGTGCGCGATCTGGGGCGCTCCCCCATCGCCATCGGCGCCGCGCTCGCCATGGCCTCCATGCCCTTCGACGTGCATTCGGAATCCCTCGGCGGCACCCAGCCGTGGCGACGCCTCACCCTGCGTTTCGTCGCCACCCGCGCCCAGGACCAGATCCTGCTGACCGTCGCCAACGGCGGCGCATTCCAGGGCAAGGCATGGTTCGAGGGCCTCTGCCTCGACGAAGCCTCCAACGCCGGCGAGTGGCCCGTGCCCGGCGCCGTCCGCACCTTCGGCCCGGCCTACCGCTATCCGGCCGCCGGCTGGATCTACCTCCACATTGAAGGCCAGCCCTACGAGCGCGGTTACCAGCACGGCTTTCTGATGGCGCGCGAGATTCCCGAGTACTTCGAGCGCTGCGCCTCCGACCTCGGTTCCAAAGCCGACAACGCCGGCTGGGGCCAGCTTCGCACCGTCGCTAACGCGCTCTTCCTGCGCGGCTTCGATCGCGAAATCCTCGAGGAGATGCGCGGCATCGCCGATGGCGCCACTGCTGCCGGCGCGAAGTGGCTGGGGCGGCGCATCGACCTGGTGGACGTGGTGGTGGCCAACGTCACCGTCGAACTGGGTGAATTGCGCGGCGCCATGTCCGCCACGCCCACCGGATTGGAAGGCCTCCACTTCGACCCGCCCGCCTACTTCGAAAAGAAGCGCGACTCCGTCATGGACCACTGCAGCGCGTTTGCCGCCACCGGCCCCGCCACCCGCGACGGCAAAATGGTCGTCGGCCATGTCACCTGGTGGCCTTTGACTCTGGCTGAGCAGACCAACGTCATGCTCGATATCCAGCCCGCCAACGGTCATCGCGTGTTGATGCAAAGCTATCCCGGCGGCATTGAGAGCGGCACCGATTGGTACCAGAACGATGCCGGGGTGGTCCTCACCGAAACCACCATCCGCCAGACGCCCTTCAACGCCCAGGGCACTCCGGTTGCCTTCCGCGCGCGCATGGCGATCCAGTACGGCGGCAACATCGATGAAGTGGTCGAGCGCCTCGGTACCCGCAATAATGGCCTCTACACCAACGAATGGCTGCTGGGCGACGCCCAAAACAACGAGGTGGCCATGTACGAGTTGGGCACCAACCTCACCAAACTGTGGCGCAGTTCGAAAAACGAGTGGTTTGGCGACACCCCTGGCTTCTACTGGGGCGACAATAATGCCAAGGATCTCGCCATTCGCTTGGAGACCCAGCCCGATCCCCGCGGCACGCCCGAGTACGTCTCCTATGTGCCGGGCATTCGCGACCTCGCATGGCAGGATTTGTATCGCCAGTATCGCGGCCAGATCGACGAGCAGTTCGGCTTCCTGGCCTTCCGCACGGCGCCCCTGGTCAGTTCCAGCACCATGGACGCCAAAATTGTTACCGCCGATATGGCATCGCGCCTCATGGTGTGGGCCGCCATAGGCAAGCCCAACCAGCGCGAGTGGCGGCCCGATCCGGGCGGTTACGCCAAAAACGACGGGCTGTATCCATCCGGCTACTACCTGTTCCGCGGCCAGAGCGAACAGCCGCGGACGGTTGCCAAGCCCGCCGAAAGCCAGCCTGCCGGTGAGCAGGCATCCTATAAAGACCGCCTCTGGAACGGGTGGGTCTTACCGGCTTCCGATGCCGACATCTGGCTTGCCGCTGGTTCCGTCGCCTATTACCGCGTTCTTCAGTCCGATGATTTCGCCCAGGCGCTGGACGCGCGGCGCGCCATGTACCGCCGCCTGAAACTGGAGCCCGTTAACGCCGCCAATCGCTTCCGGCTCGAAGAGACCAAGGGCGTACTGTTCCTGGATTCGCTCCGGCGCAACGTGGGCGACGACCGCTTCTTCGCGCTCATGGCCGAATTCTTCACCGCCCACGCCGGCGCCACCGTCACGGCCCAATCGTTCCTCGAAAAGGCCGGCGTGCCCTTCGAGTTTTCCGAGCCCGAGGATGGGCCGGCCTACCTGGTGGCCGACATCTACCGGCGCCTGCCGACCGCCATTCTGGTCTACGGCACGGGGCGCGAGGCGGGCGCCAACCGCTATGCCGCCGAACAGATCCAGAGCGATCTCCTGGACAGCTACGAGAGCGCCGTTCCGATTTACAGAGATTTCGAGGTCCCGGACGATATGCTTCGGCACCGCGACGTCATCTTCATCGGCCGCCCCGAGGCGAACTCCGCCCTGGCCGCGTGGGCCGATAGTATCGGTCTCGACTATCCAGGCGCAGCCTTCCGCATGGATGGCGCCATCCACGCTTCCGAGCGCGAAGCGCTCCTATTCTCGGCCACGAACCCATTCGACCCCGCGCACATGGTCCTTGTGGTAGCCGGCAACAGCGCGCTCCGCACCGTCAAAGCGTGGAACGCCGGCCTAACCGAAACCGAGCATGTCATCCTCAAGTAGCCCCCTCAAATCCTTCAAGAGGATGTCGGGATGATGCGACTGTAGCTCCTCTGCGGGTGTCAGTCCCGTCGCCACGGCGATGGCGCGTATGTGGTTCGCCTGGGCCGCCAGTATGTCGGCGGGCGCGTCGCCAATCAGCGCCATGGGCGTCCCGCGCGCAATCCAGCCCCTGCGCCGCGCTTCCCGAATGGCGATCCTGGCCAGCCCCGCCCTGGTCTTCGCCATCTCGCCGAAGGCGCCGAATTGAAAATACCGGCGCAGGCCCGCGCGCTCCAGCTTGTGCCAGCCGATGCGCGTCAGGTTGCCCGTCACCAGGCCCAGCAGGACACCCCGCCGCGTCAGCCGCTCCAGCACCGGCACCACACCCGGACAATGCTTGTCCTCGAGCACCGGGCACACCCGCACGTAGTAGCGCTCGGCGGCGCGCAGAATCTCGGGCATGGCCTCGGCAATGGCGGAGCGGCGGGCGCCGGCCTGGCGCATCATGGCCGAAATAATGTCCGGGTCCAGCATCCCTTGAACGGGGATGCCGTCGGTGGTGGTTTCGAGTCCCGTCACGCGGCGGACGCCATGGACCAGCGCTTCGCGGTGATGCGGGCCGGCGCGCCTCACCAGCGTGCCGTCGATATCGAAGAGTACCAGTGCGCGATAGGTCAAAAGCAATCATACGCCGCTACAATGGTTCTGTGCAGCGCTCCAAGTTCCGCATCGGCCTGATCCAGATGGCTTGTTCGACGGACCCCAACGAGAACCTCGCCAAAGCCGAGTGGCGCATCCGCGAGGCCGCCGGCAAGGGCGCGCAGATCGTTTGCGTGCAGGAATTGTTCCGCTCGCAATACTTCTGCCGCGAGGAGGACCCCGGCCTGTTCGATCTGGCCGAGCCGGTCCCCGGTCCCACTACCGAAAGTTTCGCGCGGCTGGCGCGGGCGCTTGAGGTGGCCATCGTCGGGTCGGTCTTCGAGCGGCGGGCGGCGGGCGTATATCACAACACCGCCCTGGTCATCGACGCCGACGGCTCGCTCCTGGGGATCTATCGCAAGATGCACATCCCCGACGATCCGGGCTATTACGAGAAGTATTACTTCACCCCCGGCGACCTGGGATTCCCCTGCTTCGATACGCGCTTCGCCCGCGTAGCGCCGCTGGTCTGCTGGGACCAGTGGTATCCCGAGGCGGCCCGCCTGGCGGCGCTGGCCGGCGCCCAGGTGCTGTTCTATCCCACGGCCATTGGCTGGCATCCCGCCGAAAAAGCGCGCGACGGCGCGGCGCAGCTCGATGCCTGGCGCACCATCCAGCGCGCGCACGCCATCGCTAACGGCCTCTACGTGGCCGCGGTCAACCGCGTGGGGTACGAAGGGCCGCCCGAGACCGGGCTCGAATTCTGGGGCGGGTCGTTCGTGGTTGATCCGTTCGGCCAGGTGCTGGCGGAAGCCTCGCACGATCGCGACGAGACTCTCATCGTCGAGTGCGACCCGCGCCGCATCGAGGAAGTGCGCCGCGACTGGCCCTTCCTGCGCGACCGGCGAATCGACGCCTACGCGGGCATCACCAGCCGGCTGATCGAGTAGGGTGAGGCGGCCGGCTAGGGCGCCACAAAGCGGTAGCCCACCCAGGGCTCGGTGACGATGTATGTGGGCCGCGCCGGATTCGCCTCGATCTTCTTGCGGACCTGGTTGACGAAGACGCGCAGGTATTCGGGCTCGTCGCCGTAATCGGGCCCCCAAACTGCCTGCAACAATTCGCGGTGCGTCACCGGCTTGCCGGCGTGCGCCACCAGGTAGCGCAGCAATTCGAACTCTTTGGGCGTCAGGCGGACCTCTTTGCCCGCGGCCCTCACGAGGCGGGCGTCGAAATCGATATCGAGGTCCTCCGAGCGAAACGCGTGCGGCCCGCCTTCGGGCGAGGAGGGCGAACGGCGCAGGGCGGCGCGGATGCGCGCCAGCAATTCTTCGATGCCGAACGGCTTGGTGACGTAATCGTCGGCGCCGGCATCGAGCGCGGCCACTTTGTCCTTCTCGCTATGGCGGACCGAAAGAATGATCACCGGGGTATCCGACCCCGCGCTGATCGCCCGGCACGTCTCCAGGCCGCCCATGCCCGGCATGTTCATATCCAGCAGAACCAGGTTGGGCATCTCGCGGGGCAGTGTTTCCAGGGCTTCTTCGCCGGTGCGCGCTACCGTGACCTCGTAGCCGTGGCCCACCAGCGTGGCCTTCATCACGCGGCGGATCTGCGGATCGTCATCCACCACCAGAATCTTGCCCGCGCTCAATGTTCGCCGCCTCCATCGCTGGCGGAAAGCGAGAAGTAGAAGGCGGCGCCTTGCCCCGCCTCGCTTTCCACCCAAATGCGCCCGCCGTGCGCTTCCACAATGCCTTTTGCGATCGCCAGACCCATGCCGGTCCCCTTGGTTTCAAAGCGGTGCCGCCTGCCCCGGAAGAACTTGTCGAAGATGCGGGCGCGCTCGTTCTCTTCGATGCCCGGGCCGCGGTCCGCCACCCCGATCACGATTCTCCCACCTTTCAGAGCGGCGGAAACGGAAAGGGGCGAGCCTTCCGGGGTGTACTTGAGCGCGTTCTCGACGAACTGCTTGACCACCTGCTGGACGAACTCCGGGTCGGCCTCGGCCGCGGGAAGTCCTTCGGGCACATCGACCGCGACCGGCCGGCCTTTCAGGGCCGGGGCAAGCTCCGAAAGCACGCCGCCGATGATTTCCGCCGCCGCCACGGGCCGCTTTTCGAGGTGCAGCTTGCCGGCCTCGATGCGGGCCATTTCAATGACTTCGGCCGCCAATTGATTCAGCCGGTCGGCCTCTTCATCGATGATGGTGAGCAGTTCGGTCCAATTCGGGGTCCAATTCGGTGACAGGCTACGAAATCCCCCAATTAGTTTGGGGGTTTCGTAGCCTGTCACCGAATTAGACGCCAGCAGGCTGGTGACCGCGGCCTTGATGGAGGTGAGCGGCGTTTTGATGTCGTGCGCCAGCGAATCGAGGAGCGCCGATTTCAGCACCTCGCTCTGGCGCGCCGCTTCGGCGTGGCCGGCGTCTTCCAGGGCGCGCGCCTTCTCGATGGTGATGGCCACGAGGTGCATGATGGCGCGCAGGGACTGCTCGGAAGGCAGCGGGCCGATGAGCGCCATGCTTCCCAACGGCCGGCCTCCCAGCCGCACGGGCGCCGTGGCGAGCGAGCGTTGGGGATCGATGGACACGTCGTCGAGTTCCGCCGCCACGTGAAGGTCGTGGTCGGTTATCGGATTGCTCTCCGCGCCCGAGCGGAAGATTTCCTCGCTGGGCCGGTAATAGAACGCCGCGGCGCCGCATCCGAATACCTGCACCACCTTGCCGACGAACTCGCGAATGGTCTTGCGCGCGTTGCCGCTGAGCATCATGGCCTGCACCAGCGCATACAGGCGCTCGATTTCGAGGCGCCGCGCTTCGGCTTCGGCGGCGCGCCGGCGCGCGTGGGCCGAAAGTTGGCTGGCCGTCACGGCGGTCACCAGGAAGGCCAGCAGGGCCACCCAGTTCTGGGGGTCCTGAATAGTCAAGGTTCCCACCGGCGGCAGAAACCAGTAGTTGAATCCGAGCACCGCGACGAGCGACGCCACGGTGGCCTCGGCCAGGCCCCAACCCGCCGACATGCCCAGGATGGCCAGCAGCAGCGTCAGGGCGACGGTGGTGTTATTGACCGGCAGCAGGGTGCGGTAGAGCGCGAGAATGGCGGCGATGATGAGGACCGATGCGGCGAAACGTGGAGCTTTCATGAGCGCGGTATCAAGGGTATGGTAGCTCAAGGGGGGGACGGGGACGGCGTCTTCGCTCGCCTCAACGGAGAAATCAGGGGCCGGCGCGTCACGGATGGAAGGAGGCATCCACATGGGCAAGTGGGGCGAACCATCGCTTCTCCTGGCCAAGCCCGCTAAGACAAGCCTTGGCGACGTGACCGACGTTTGCCATGATTTAATCCACGCTTTCCGCCCAAAGGGCGTCTGTCCCCCCTTCCCCCGTCTCTTCCGCATTCAATCGTATACCCGCATCGCGTGATGTGGCCGTGACGTGGAACCGCATCGGAAATCAGCCATCCGAAGCCCTCGGTGTGCCGTCTATCGGGGCATCCGTGCTGCTGGCGAGATATCGTTCAGGTCGAGCGGCTTCAAGCTTCGGACATCCGCCTCGCCCTGTTGCTTCGCGACCTGTACGACGTGCCAGTGATTCTTGGTAAAGCCTTGGATCAGTTCTGCGCGGAAGTAGTATTCGCCGCCCTGCTCGATGTCCGCCTGGATGGCTTCTGCTTTGGTGAGGCAACGGAAGACGTGTTTTCCAGGCTCAGCCAACATGCTGAACTCTCGCCCGTTCACCAAATCAGCCACCTTGACCTCATCGATGTAAATCGGCATCTTTCGAAGGAGAGCAACAAATGCCCTCTCCCGGTAGAAATGCAGCTTGGCTTTCGATTTGGGGGACGGATCCACCGGCGCAGTGGTGCCAGCCTCGGATGGTGGTTGGACACCAATCATCGCCAGAATGACCGCCTCTGGAACTCCGCCGGCCTTGAGCTGGGCTAGGGCCGGAGGCGCTGTGTCGAACGCGCAAACGGAGGTCTTGATCTTTGCAAGAATCACCTCGGCGCTCAGCCCCGAAGATTGCATCTCAAGGATGCCCTCATTCGTCAGGGCCGCTGACGGCGGTGCCTGAGGTGCGGAGCCGGGGCCTTGTGACGGCGCGATCACGCAAAAGGCCACAACGCATAATAAGGTCTTCATTTCAGATACATTTTGGGGTCGAACTGCCGGGGTTGTCAAGCCAGGCCGAAGCTGAGAGGAAACGAGAGCGGAAGTGAAGTAGACGACCACTGTGGAAGAAGGACGCCATCGAGGCTAGGGTTCTTCCGGTTCGATGGGTCGTTCGCCGCACGACTGATGTGCCACAATCATCACGTATGGATGGGTTCGATTTGACGTTCCCGAGGGTGCCCATGACCGGCGAGGAGAAATCGCTGGACCAGCTTACAAGACCGGATGAACGCGGCATCACGCCAGACGTTGAATCCTTGCAGGCTCCATTCCTCGAATTTGAAAGACGACTGCCCGATTCGGTCCCGACGAAGCTCCGAGAGCGAATAGTCGTTGCCCGACAGTTGGCTGTCTATGGCTATTTCTGTCATGAGTTTCATGCGGTGTCGTTGTTTTGGTCCGTCTCCGGGATCGAGATGGCACTCAAGATGAAGTTCGAGCAGATGCACCCGAATCCCATCCGACTGATCCGTGTTATCGAAGGGACGGAGGAGAGTCGCCACGTCCGAGTTGGCGAGTTGGAAGAGAGTCTTCGTTCGACGTGGCGCATCCCGGAGATGAAGTGGTTCGATTTCAGCTTCAAGTCGCTTCTGAAGTGGGCGTTCCGTGCGGGGTTGCTGCCGGAGGACATCAGGATTCCAATTCAGGAAGTGGTCAACATGTTTGACAATCACTTCGCTTTCAGGGTCTTTCCTGAAAGGGCGCAAAAGGACGGGCTACTGGGACCAAACCCCACATGGGGCGAAGTCCAAGAGTGCTGGCAATCCCTCAATGAGCGCCAACAGCGGCATTATCGGGGCAAGAATTCAACCGTCCTCATCGAAGAACTGCCGAAGTTCAGAAACATGATGGCGCATCCACAATGGTTCAACTTCGTGACGGTGCCCGGGTCCGCGCTATCGGGCTATCAACTTCTTATCGACATGGTGTCGCGGCTCTGGCCGAGACCTGGGAGCAACGAGGGCGGGTCCTAGGCAAAGGCGCGACTATATCGAGAGACGGACGCAAGGAGAGTGGGGCGAATGAACAGGAAGACGCCGCAAATGCCAAAGTTCGAGACCGAGAACGAGGAGGCGGATTGGTGGGCCAGCAGGGCTGGGCGCGCCTATGTGAAGCAGAAATCCAGTGAGGCCCAATCGAAGCGAACCACCGCCGGAGGATCGAGACTGGCCGCGATGCTGAACAAAAAGAGCAGCGTGCAGATCGCTATCCGCCTGCCGGAAGCCGATCTCGCACAGGCCCGCAAGATCGCTGGCCGTAAGGGCATCGGCTACCAGACCCTCCTGAAAATGCTGGTGCACGAGGGCCTCGCGCGCGAAGGCGCGCGCGGCTGAAACCCGCTTCAGCTCTGGGCACCTTGGCCTGTCACCCCACCTTTCGCTTCTCTCGCTCGGCAAGCGTTTCGTGCAATAGCGATTTGATGTAGGTCTGGTAAGGTAGACCTGGTAGACCCTTCTGTTCAGCCTGCTTTCGGGTCAGAGCCAAATCCGCTTCGGGAATCCGTAGCGCCACCACCGGCGCTGCCGTCTTCTTGGATGCAGCTATCCGCTCCCGCAGCTTCTCCTTTGTCAACACCTGAGCTTCGCCACTCTTCAGGGCGACAAGCAGCTGTTCGCCATGTATGTTGCGGTTCTTATACCACCACTCCGCTTCTTCCGCCTCGGTGGCGAAAGCCGGGATGACGCGCTTGGGTTTAGCCTTCCTGTCCGAGATCGGCATCTTACCAGCCCGGAACGAAGGGGAGCGAATCTTCCGGCAGGATGTGCACCACGAAAGGGCTTTCGATGCCTTCGGCCTTTGCGGCAGCAAAAACCTCACGCCCGTCCACACCCGCGGCAATCAGACGATCGCCTTCCACCGCTACCCATTGGTCGGCGTAGGCGGAGCGATTGTCTCGAACCCACCTTGTTTCCCTGGTGCGGTCGGGAGTCCGGACCGGCCTCACGGCAGGTTGACGCTGCAAACCATCCGCGAAGCGAAGCACTTCCTCCTGCTTCGCGGGAGGAAGGTGGCGAACTCTGTCGAGGATGGCTTCTTCCAGACTCATGGCCGTCTCCTTCGATGATAGCGGAACTTCGCTATCTGCGCGGTGTGCCGGGGCAATTGGCGGATTGCCAATCCGCCGCAGATTAACAATCTGCCCCACATCATGCGCCGAAGAGGCGGTTGAAGAACTCCCTCGTGCGGCGGCGGATTTCCTTCAGCGTGGCATCCAGGCGCTGCTCGTGAAGATGCGGCGGCGTCCAGCGTTTCACCAGGTCGGTGAGCACTTCGAATTGCGCGGGGGAGGTGGGCAGGCTGCCCTCGGCGTGGCCCGTCGAGATGCGCTGGCCGTGGTCCACGGCGCGGTAGAAGGTGGCCGCCTCGCGCAGGAAATCGGCGTCTTCCCTGTCCAGGTGGCCCATTTTTTCGATTACGTCGATGCGCTCGGGCGTATTCAGCACTTTGAAGAAAATGCCCGCGCCCTTGAGTCGTAGGTACATCAGGGCGAAATCGATGTCGTAGTAACCGCCCATGCCGGCCTTGAGCGGATTGCGCGGGCCCTGCTCCCGCTCCAGGCGGGCGCGCATCTCGGCCAACTCCTTGCGCGAACGCATGCTCTGGCCGTAGCGCCGCCAGTCCACATCCTGCAACTCGTGCAGGAACTCGGTGGCGCGCTCCACGTTGCCCGCCACGGCGCGCGATTTCATGTAGGTGATGCCCTCCCAGGCCTCGGCGTGGCCGGCGAAGTAGCTTTTATACGCGGCTTCCGATTGCACCAGGTTGCCTTCGCGGCCATCGGGGCGCAGGCGCGTATCCACGGTAAACATAACGCCTTCGCCGGTGTAGGAGCTCACGGTCTGGATCATGCGCTCGGCCACGCCGGTCCAGAACTGGTGCTCGCCGGCGTCGGCGTCGGGGATGACGAAGACCAGGTCGGCGTCCGAGCCCAGATCGAACTCGCGCATGCCCAGGCGGCCCAGTGCGACCACCATCATCTGGTCCGCGGGCATATAGGAAGCGCTGGCGGGCGGCGGCGCTTCGCGGAGCGCGATGCGGTAGGCGGCGGCAATCACGCGGTCGGCCAGCGCCGAAGTCTTACCCAGCGTGGCGAAGATGGGGGATGCCTGGAGAAGGCTTTCGCCCTGGATGCGCAGCATCTGCCGGCGGTAGAAGCGGCGCACCGACTCGGCCTCTTCGAGCGATTCGCCTTCGAGTTGAAACGGCTGCCCGATCTCGTCCAGCAGTTCCGGGTAGCGCAGCAGGTCGTCCGCGAAGTGGAAGCTGTGCTCGAAGATATCGAGCACGCCGGCGGCCAGCTTGGGGTCCGACTCCAGGCGGCTCTGCAGGTCGGCGCCGGCCACGCTCTTCTCCAGGAAGTGCTGGAAACGCTCGATGCCGCGGCGCAGGCCGGCGCTGGCCACGGCCTCCGCCAGTTGCGGGGCGCGCTGTTCCAGGAGGCGCGCCAGGTTGTCCGCCGGCGCTTGCGGCTCCCCTTCCTCTTCCGCGGCCGCGGGCGCGGGCGGGATGGTGTAGTACATGGGCTTCTGCGCGTGCACCACCCGGTCGTAGACTTCCCGGACAGCCGCCAGGTGCTCGTCCAGCTTCTGCTTGAGCGTCTCGCCTGTCGTCAGCATGGCGCCCGTGCTTTCCGGCGGCATCTTGCGCGCGAGCAGATCCAGCCGGATGGGGTCGGAGGGGAGCGTGTGGGTCTGGCGGTCCTCTTCGATTTGAAGGCGGTGCTCGATATATCGCAGGAACTGGTAGGCCGCCGCCAGGCGCGCGTACTCGCCGCTGGAAATCAGGCCCTTATCGCGCAGCCGGAAGAGCGCGAACATGGTGCCGCCATGGCGCACCCACGGGTCGCGGCCGCCGTGCAGCCGCTGGAGGCACTGCACCAGAAACTCGATGTCGCGAATGCCGCCGGGCGTGAGCTTGATATCGAGGCCGCTCTTCAGACCGCGCCGGGCGGCCAGCTTCTCG
>Ga0326728_10011818_pt1 | contig 19734 bp, 12 predicted proteins | sample MB3enrmetagenome_FD_207602 | JGI IMG/M metagenome (GOLD analysis project Ga0326728, IMG submission 207602) | Lab enriched peat soil microbial communities from McLean, Ithaca, NY, United States - MB31MN | ecosystem: Environmental > Terrestrial > Soil > Wetlands > Peat | place: USA: New York... | reverse complement strand
TTAGAGTTCAAAGTCCCTGTGTGTCCCACGACCACTATTATCGGTATCCAGACCATCAGTCTGCTGGATTCTTGGATCTTGGATGACGACTTTTCAGCGGCCGTCTTCATTACCAAGCTGGATCCCTTCCGTATAGCCGTAGGGTACATCGGCGGCCAGTACGGTGCTGAGAGAAGATACGGCAGCGCCGCGCCTCCTCTGGCTACCTCTGGCTTTAGCAATACGTTTCTCTCTTACACGAACCAGAGTTTAAACCTCGATACCGTTTTTATGTCGGTCGACTATGTCTGCGCTCCCTGGAAGGCCACCGTTGTAGGTCTGTATCAGGATGGGCACCAGACCACTACAAGCTTCGATCCTACGACACTTAACACCCCTGTATCATCTTACACCGGTTTTTCGAATAACGGGTTTATTCCCAATTTTCAAAACATTTCGCAAAACAACCTGTTCGACATCGGCGTAAATGTTACCTATAAAACTGATTGGCTGCTCGGGTATGTCAATTTTGTACAGAACCTGGGAAGCGTCAGTTACGTAAATCCAATTGCGATTGAGGATGTTGGCAGGCCGATATTGACAGGTGCTAACTCGGGTAAATTCCAGACCCGTATCACCGGGAGTCAAAGCCAGTCCGATTATACCGGGTATATGATCGATGCCGGCCTAACCTACTTCTGTACTCCTTTTACCTTTAACGTGGGCGGTTTCTTAACCACCGGCCCTGAGTTCTCGAGCAACGTGGGCTCCAACGGAATAGGCACCAGCACCCCCACGTTTAACACCGGTACAAAAGCTACAACCGTGACATTTGACAACAAGAAGATCAAAGTTTACCCTGGCCAGGAAATTCCGGGGCCGGGGTCTGAAATTGCGCCCTTCAGGATGATGACCAGCACGGACGTTACCTGGTTTACGTATCCGCTGGCCACCGCGAAGTACAGCTCTGAAATCATCGGCGGCGGTGTTTTGGGCGACGATGTGTACATCGAACGCGGATACAAACAAGGCTTTAGCGTCAGCACAATTGAGTCCGGCGGTCCTGGAGCCGGTGGTCTGGCCGGCACAGACTACTGGAGAGGCTACGGCTTCCCGAACAACCTGTATACGCTTACCGCCGGTTCTTCATATCAGCTTTGCCCGGGTACGAAGCTGAGCGCTTCTTACTGGTACTGGGGGACACCGGATGCCGTTCCGGTCGCTTTCGACCCAACTAGTTTAACACCTCATGGAGTGAACCCTGCCCTTCCGATTAGCGCCCGTAATCCGTACTCCTATTCCAGCGCTACGTCGTACCAGATGTCCAGCGCCATAGGCAATGAAGTTGACTTCTATATTGACCAGAAGATCGTGGACAATCTGACGCTGACAATAGTTGGCGCATACCTTTTCGCGGACGACGCTTTCTGTCCGCTGCCGGTACCAACAGCGACTGTAACGGGAACCGGACCAACTCAAGTTGTTTCCATATTCGGAAATACTGCTTCCACGATCAATGCGGCCAAGTACCTGACACCCGCGGCTACCGACTCCTGGAAACTGGGCTGTCGGTTGCAGTGGAACTTCTAGTAACAGATTGGTTGGCCTGAGCTGACCGGAGCCCGGATGGATGACCTCCATCCGGGCTTTTTCAATAGAGCCCCGGGATAAATCCCGCCCCCATAAGCCAACCCCGCTCGGATAACAGTTTGCCGAATTTGGGGTTCGCGGCCGCGGGCTTTACGCCAGCCGTGTTCGTGTATACAATTCACTTTTACCGTTCCAGCGGGCAGTCGCCGAATGCCGGGTAACATCCAATCATGTGAATCCGAGAGACTTTTAGTTGGGTCGAGCTTTTTCGTGCATCACAAAAATTCCGACTTTTCGACAAGGTGTTGAGATCTGATGGCCCAGTTTCTCAAAGTCAAAACCGCCGATGAGGTCTTGGCGATCCTGGACTGCGTCAAACCACTCCCGCCAGAGCCGGTTTCACTCGCGCTCGCCTGCGGGAGGAGGCTTGCTTCGGATATGGCGGGAACCGAGCCGGTACCCCATTTCGCCCGTGCGACGATGGACGGGTATGCCGTGCGGGCGCGAGACACCTTTGGCGCATCCGAAAGCCTGCCGGCTCTTTTGGAAACATCGGGTCAAGTGGTCATAGGTGAGGCGCCCGGGGTCCAGGCCGCGCCGGGAAAGGCTGTAGAGGTCCCGACCGGTGGGATGCTTCCCGAGGGCGCCGATGCGGTGGTGATGGTCGAATACACCTCGGCGCTCGATAATACCACAATCGAGGTGACGAGGCCCGTGGCGCCGGGTGAGAACGTGCTCAAGGCCGGGGAAGATATCGCACCCGGCGCTGCCCTGTTCAGAAAAGGCGCCATGCTTCGACCCCAGGATGTCGGTGTCCTGGCGGCACTTGGGATAGTCGAGGTGGAGGTTACCAGGGTAGCTCGCGTGGCGTTGATATCGACAGGAGATGAAATAGTCCCGGTTCGGACACGTCCTCTGCCCCCCGGAAAGGTAAGGGATATAAACAGCTTCAGTCTTGCGGCCCTGATTGAATCCGCCGGCGCGCGGATCGGGATGCGCGAGATGGTTCCCGACAGGCTTGAAGATCTAGTCTCAGTGTGCAGTGAGGCCATTTCGGACCATGACGTGATAGTGCTTTCAGGCGGCAGCTCTGTCGGGGTCCGGGATTACACGACCAGGGTCCTGTCCGGTTTGCCCGAATCGGAGCTTCTTGTGCACGGGGTCGCGATTCGGCCCGGAAAGCCGACGATCTTTGGGCGAGCCGGCGGTGTGCTTTTCTGGGGATTGCCGGGCCAGCCCGTATCCGCGCTGATCACCTGCCAGGCATTCGTGCTTCCCAGTCTGTGGAAGCTGCAGGGCATGACGGAAACTGAACTTCCCCCGGCGCGAACTCTCAGTGCTATCCTCAACCGGCAGATCCCGTCGGTGCACGGCAAAACCGATTATGTTCCGGTTTTCCTTTCACGCAGAACCGGGGGCGTTCCGGAGGCCTCACCGATATTCGGGAAATCGGGGGCGATCAGCATACTGGCCCGCGCCGACGGATATGTGGTCATTCCCGAACACGTGGAGGGTCTTGACCCCGGCACGGAGGTCTCTGTTTTTCTCTTTTCCTGAGACGGATGAACAGGTGAACAGTTCTTACCAACTACCCCGCTTACCAGCTCAGGCTTTCTCCTCGCACTGTCTCTCACGAAAACGCTCGATGGGTTGCGCTTCGCTCCACCCATCCCACGGGTCTTTTCATGGTTTAGGGTGGCCCGTGGTCATGAGAGACTGCGGCGAAAGCACTGCTTGCTGAGAGTATATCCAAAACAAAACCGGAAATTTCTTTGTCTTGAAAATCAGGCTTGTCTGAAGGCGCCCATGCAAAAACATCCTCTTCCTGCCAGGTCCTTCGCACAACTACTGCGTTCCTTCCTTGCGGCGCCCACACGCGGGGGTCGGTCGGCCCAAAAACGGCGATAGTAGGTATTCCAACCGCAGCCGCCAGATGGCTTACTCCGGAATCGCTCCCAATGTACATCCCGCACAATGCGAGCAAGGCAGAGAGCCTCACCGGCGACAGTCCGCTTACGATGGGGACTCCAGCCTCCCGCATTGCCCCGGAGAATTCTTCCATGTACTCATCAGCCGGCCCAATGGAGAGGAGAGCTTGAGAGGGCCATTTGCTTCGAATCCAGTCAAGCAGGCCATGCCAGTTACTGAGGGGCCAGACTTTGCCCCTGCCGCCGCTCCCCGGATGGATGAAAATCGGCACCGAACGAATCCCGAGCCCGCGAAGAAAATCCATGGCGGCCTGTTTCTCAGAGGCATGAGCAGAGAGGTGAAGGGGCTTCCCGGCAATCGGCCATCCGAGGTCGTTCAATTGCCCTCGCAGGAAATGCGAGACATGAGCGCTAGGATCGCTCGCAGCAGGGAATGATTGAATCCAGCTAACATTTGCAGAAAGGCGTCGTGAGAGTCTCTCGGCCATGAGGCGTGATCCGGTCTGGCCGAAGATGAATACCAGATCGGCCTTGAGCAGGAAATCGGGAAGATCGGCACTGCGCCAGAGGCTGTCCTGGAGGAGGCAGGCTATGAGGGCGCCCTCAAGTGGATGGCATGCTCCCACGAAACTCTTTCCGTCCAGCAGAGACACGTGCTCAGGTTTTGACCAGAAGTCGACACGCGCCCCGCTGCCAAAGGCCTCGGCAAGCTCCTCTATGGCGCCGGCCGCCATGAGGAAATCCCCGAGCGCCCCCTGGTGGAAGATAACGACCCTTATTTTTTCAGTTGAAACCAAGGTGGTCATTCATGCACGCAGCGGATTTTTTTGCAGATTTTGCCCGCGATCTCCAGGAAATCGGAAATCCTGAAATCGGGGCTGTTTCGCGTGAAGTAGTCTATTTCGACGTCCGCCAGTTCGTGGTAGAGGACCTGCCGCGAATCGAGCAGCGCGTTATAGGAGCGAAACAGTGCCTCCTCAGTGCTTTCGCCGGGTCCGATGTTGAACATCCCCCTCCACAGCACAGGCCGCGGATTTGACAAGTATTGCCGAAGCATTGCTTCCCTGATTACAACCGGAACTGTGCAGTTTACGACCGTTGTGAGCGACTTGAGCCTCTTGAGTATATTGTCTCCGGTATAGATAACGCTTCCGGTGGTATCCAGCACGACATTTTCTTCATGCAAGCCGGTGCAGACGTTTTCATCGATCCAGTCGAGAGCTTCAGCCATCAGTTGCTTTTCAGAGGAAAGATACAGGTCCTCCCTTTCCTGGTAGCCATCCTGAAAGGGGAATCCCATCCATTCTCCAAGGGTCAGGATGCTTCCGTCCTCTCGCCTGAGTTCGGCGGAGAGTTTCTGAGCAATAAGAGCGTCGAGGCAAAATCGTCTGAATCCCTGTCTGGAGAGCTTTTCCGACCAGTACGATTTTCCCGAACCCGACATTCCAATTAATGAAATCAGCACTCTAACCCCGATTCTGAAGTAATGCTTCCGGCGATTATTTCATTTTACCCGATCCGGCCGACCAAATTCAGCCCCTGCATAAGTATCTCCAATCATGCCGATGTATTCAAGATTCCAGTAATCACCCTTATGACTTTCCTCAACCTCACCGCACGAGGTCCCGCCCAATGAAGAATGCAAATTTTCACGCTGAGAGGCGAAGGCGCGAAGAAAATGTCGCATCTTCGCTACTTCAGGTAAGATGTGGCCGCCACTTTGCGGAAAACGTTCACGAAATTTTATCTTTGACATAGTGGCGGAAATAGGCAAGAAAAACCGGCAAAACGCAGAAAAAAAGGATGCACATAGCGCGCTCCTGCCGGTTACGCCTTTTCATGGTGCCCCATAGAGAAATCAAGAATTGCTGAATTATCACCAGAAATCAGAATTGCTACCACCTTATCCCCTCGCTTCGTAGAAAGTTCTTAGCATCTTCGTTGTTAAGTCTTGCCGCTGTTTTCAGGTCTTCAATCGCCCTGCTGCGGTTGCCAAGTTCGCCAAAAGCAACAGCCCGGTTGAAATACGCCCGTCCATCTTCAGGATCGATCCCTATGACCCTGTCAAAATCATCAATCGCCTGCCTGTGATTGCCAAGTTCGCCATAGGCAACACCCCGGTTAAAACAGGCCTCGACGTGCGTAGGATTGATCTTGATAACCCTGTCAAAATCCTCGATCGCCTGCCTATGGAAGCTAAGTTTATCATGGGCAATTCCCCGGTTAAACAATGCTTCCTCATATTCGGGATTGAGCTTGATAGCCCTGTCAAAATCATCAATCGCCTGCCTGTGGTTGCCTAGCTTGCCGTAAGCAATACCTCGGTTATTATAGATCTCGACGTTTCCAGGGTTTATCTCAATGGCCCTGTCATAATCTGAAATCGCATGCATGAGGTTGCCGGATTGGCCATAGGCAACTCCACGGTTGTTGAGGATAGCGTCATTAGGACCGGTAACACTCAGGGCATGATCATATAACGCAATGCTATTGTTCCAGTACCCGACCTGTCTCCATGTAACAAAGAAAAGGCATAAAAGGATTAACACCGATAGTGCAATAAGCGCCTCTTTCCGGTAGCGCCATTTTTGCAAGAGTTCCGGAATACCCCATGCTGCCACGATGAACAACCCGATCAGCGGGATATAAGTATAGCGGTCGGCCATGGCTTGCCCGCCGACCTGCACAATCCCTATTACAGGCACAAGTGTACCTGCAAACCACAGCCATCCGAATGCCAGGTACGGGAGTCTTTCTGCCTGCCAAATCGCAACAAAGGTTACAGCGATAAGGAGCAGAGCTGCACCAAAGACCTGCCAGAGCGGCCACAACCCCGGGTAAGGATAATAAACGGCAAGATTATTTGGCCAGAAGGTCTTTCCTATGTAGATGATATAGGAAACGGAAGCATTCGCGATACGTACAACCGGTTCGATTACTTCAAGGGATACAACCGATCCTCCGTTTTTCTGAGCGACGTATGTCACGATACATGAGAACGCTGTCAGGGCAAAAAAGGGGATTTTTTCCAGGAGCAAAGGATAGATCAATGCCCGCTGATATTTATGATCTGCCGGTTCTTCTTCTTTCACCCTTGCTTGCACTGTGCGCTTTCCGCTCGATTTTCCTTTTCTTGTGTTAGCAGATGCAGGTTGATTTATCTCCGTAAGGATTTTCTGAGCAGAGGTTTTTAGCTCAAAGCGCTGTAAAGGCCAGTAGTCCAGAAGGAGCAACACGAAAGGCAGGGTCACCAGCATCGGCTTCGCCATCAGGCCTAAAACAAAAAATATGAGAACAGCCAGGTAATTCTTAAGCCGCGGGTGCTCGACATAATGGATATATGCGACCATGGTGATCATCCAGAAGAAAGTGGAAAGAACATCTTTTCTCTCGGCCACCCAGGCTACGGATTCTACGTGAAGGGGGTGGAGCGCAAACAGCGCTGCTACGAAAGCGCTCTTCCAGGGTGCTTTCGTCATCCGGTGAAAAATAAAAAAGAGCAATAAAGTATTTGTAACGTGGAAAAAGAGATTAATGAGATGATGCCATCGCGGATTTAATCCAAAGAGTTGAACATCGAGCATGTGGGACATCCATGTCAAAGGGTGCCAGTTTGATGCATAATAGGTTGTGAATGCCCACCGAATTGTCTCCATCGTGATGCCATGTCGAATATGCATGTTCTCAGTTACATACGTAGGATCGTCATAACTGATGAAATCGCACTGATTGACCTGCAAGAATGCTATAATGGCAGCAACCGTTAGAAAAAGGTAAACCGGCAGGATTTGTTTTTTCCTTAGCATAACTGACCCGATCATATCTTCCAAAAAGATGAAACAAAAATGCGCAGGTGAGTAGAGTCAGCCCTGGACAAATACGGAGTGAATGGGTAAAATCAATCACTATCTCCGGCGAGGCGCTCCTCTCTATAGAACAATTCATCCCTTGACTAATTTAGCTCACCAGTTTATCCCGTGGCTCCTCAAAAGGTTCTTAGCATCTTCGTTGTTAAGTCTTGCCGCTGTTTTCATGTCCTCAACCGCCTGCCCATGGTTCCCAAGTTCGCTATAGGAAACAGCTCGGTTATAATATGCCTTCACATAGTCGGGATTGATCTCGATGGCCCTGTTATAATCCTCGATAGCCTGTCTGTGATTGCCCAGGCTTCCGTAGGCAAAGCCCCTGTTATTAAAGGCCCTTGCGAACCCGGGATTGATTTCGATGGCCTTTTCATAATCTGAAATTGACTGCCTGTGGTCGCCGAGTTTGCCATAGGCAACACCTCGGCTGTTATATGCCTCTGCATTTTCAGAATTGATCTCGATGGCCCTGTCGTAATTCTCAATCGCTTTCCGGAAGTCCCCAAGTTCCTCATAGGCAAAACCACGATTATAATAAGGCTCTGTACGCTCAGGACCGGCCTCGATCGCCCTGTCGAAATCTTCGATCGCCTGCCGGTGATTGCCGAGTTTGCCATAGGTAACACCACGGTTGTAATAAGCCTCTGCATATTGGGGATTGATCTCGACAGCCTTGTCAAAATCCAGAATAGCCTGGCTGAGATTTCCAAGGCGGCAATAGGCATCACCCCGGTTATTGTGGATAGTATCATTATTGCCTGTAACTTTCAGGGCATGATCATACAACTCAATGCTGCTTCGCCAATAGCCGGCCTGTGTCCATGTAAAGATTAACAGGCATATGAAGATCAACGCCGACGATGCAGCGAGGGCCTCTTTTCGGTAGCGCCAATTTTTCAAGAGTTCAGGAACACCCCATGCCGCCATGATGAACAAACCGATGAGTGGGACATAAGTATAGCGGTCGGCCAGTGCCTGGCTGCCGACCTGCACAATCCCTATGACAGGCACAAGTGTACCCGCAAACCACAGCCACCCCGTTGCCAGGTATGGGAATCTCCTTGCCTTCAGGGTAACTGTTGCGGTTACAGCAACAAGGAGAAGAACCGCACCCATGACCTGCCAGAAAGGCAACGACCCCGGATGCGGATAAAAAACAGCAAGATCGTTCGGCCAGATCGCCTTCCCGGCGTAAATTATATAGGAAACAAATGCATTAGCGATACGAACACCCGGAGCAATTCCCTCGAGAGAAGCAACCGCGCCTCCCTTTCGCTGAACGATGAATGTCGCGATACTGGAAAGGGCCGCCAGGGCAAAAAGGGGCATTTTCTCCCAGAGCATATGACGACGAAATGCCCACTGATTATTCTCCGCATAGATTTCCTGAGCGGATGCTTTTTGCTCGAAGCGCTGCAGAGGCCAGTAGTCCAGAAGGAGCAGGACAAAGGGCAGGGTTACCAGCATGGGTTTTGCCATCAAGCCCAAAGCTAAAAATGCAAAAACAGCCAGGTAGCTCCTGAATCGCGGATGCTCAACATAATGGACATACGCGCCCATGGTGAGCATCCAGAAAAAAGTTGAAAGAACATCCTTGCGTTCGGCCACCCAGGCTACGGATTCCACGTGGAGAGGGTGAAGCGCAAACAAAGCCGCTACGAAAGCGCTTTTCCAGGGCGCTTTGGTCATCCGGTGAAAAACGAAAAAGAGTAACAGTGTATTTGTAATGTGGAAAAAGAGATTAATCAGATGATGCCATCGCGGCTTTAATCCAAAGAGTTCGACATCGAGCATGTGGGATATCCATGTCACGGGATGCCAGTTTCCGGCATAACCGGTCGTGAATGCCCATCGAATTGCCTCCGTCGTAATCCCGTGCCGGATATGGATATTTTCAGTTATGTATGTAGGATCGTCATAGTTAATGAAGTCGCAATAATTGACCTGCCAAAATGCTACGAGTGTAGCTGCCGTCAGAAAAAGATAAATCCATATAATTAGCTTCGTTTTTAACATAGAAACATATCTTGTCGTATCTACTAATAATTGCTACCAGTTAAGCCCCATGCTTCTCAAAGCGTTCATCGCGTCTTCGTTGTTAAATCTTGCCGCTGTTTTCATATCTTTAACCGCCTGTTCGTAGTGGCCAAGTTCTCCATAGGCAACAGCACGGTTATAATATGCCTTTGCATAGACAGGATTGACCTCGATGGCTCTGTTGTAATCCTCGATAGCCTGTTTGTGATTGCCCAGGCTGCCGTAGGCAAAGCCCCTGTTATTAAAGGCCCTTGCAAACCCGGGATTGATTTCGATGGCCCTTTCATAATCCGAAATTGACTGCCTGTGGTCTCCGAGTTTGCCATAAGCAACACCTCGGCTGTTAAATGCCTCTGCATTCTTAGGATTGATCTCGATGGCCCTGTCGTAATTTTCAATCGCTTTCCGAAAGTCCCCAAGTTCCTCATAGGCAAAACCACGATTATAATAAGGCTCTATACGTTCAGTACCGACCTCGATCGCCCTGTCGAAATCTTCGATAGCCTGCCTGTGATTGCCGAGCTTGCCATAGGTAACCCCCCGGTTGTAGTATGCCTCTGCATATGCGGGATTGATATTTATGGCATAGTCATAATCGGCGATCGCCTGCAGGTGGTTGCCAAGTTCATCATATTCAATGCCCCGGTTGTAATAAGCCTCTGCATTTCCAGGATTGATCTCTATGGCCTTGTCATAATCCGAAATCGCCTGGCTGCGGCTGCCAAGTTTGGCAAAGGCAACACCCCGGTTAGTATGGGCAACATCGTTATGACTGGTAACTTGCAGGGCATGATCATACAGAGCCATGCTATTGCGCCAGTACCCTACCTGTGTCCATGTAAAGATGGACAGGCATATAACGATCAGTGCCGAGGACGCAGCAAGCGCTTCTTTACGGTAGCGCCATTGTTTCAAGAGTTCCGGAATGCCCCACGACGCCATGATGAACAGGCCGATGAGGGGGACATAAGTATAGCGGTCGGCCATGGCCTGCCGGCCGACCTGCACAATTCCTATGACCGGCACAAGCGTACCCGCAAACCACAGCCACCCCATCGCCAGAAACGGAAACCTCTTTGCCTCCAGGATGACGATTGCAGTTACAGCGATAAGGAGTAGGACCGCACCCAGGACCTGCCAGAATGGCGACAACCCCGGATGAGGATAAAAAAAAGCAAGATTATCCGGCCAGATCGTCTTTCCTATGTAGATGACATAAGAAACAAAGGCATTGGCCATACGTACACCCGGCGGAATTACCTCAAGAGAAGCAACCGCGCCTCCCTTTTGCTGAGCGATGAATGTTGCGACGCTTGAAAGCGCCGCCAGGGCAAATAAGGGCATTTTTTCAATCAGCAGAGGATGGATCAATGCCCACTGATATTTACGATCTGCCGGTTTTTCCTTTTCCACCCTTGCTTGCACCGTGTGCTTTCTGCTCGACTTTCCTTTTCTTTTGCTCGCAGATACAGGCTTATTTATCTCCGCAGGGATTTCCTTAGCTGATATCTTTTGCTCGAAGCGCTGCAGAGGCCAGTAGTCCAGAAGGAGCAGAACAAAGGGCAGGGTTACCAGCATGGGTTTTGCCATCAAGCCCAAGGCAAGAAATGTAAAAACAGCCAGGTAGTTCCTAAATCGCGGATGCTCGACATAATGGATATACGCCCCCATGGTGAGCATCCAGAAAAAAGTGGAAAGAACATCCTTTCGTTCGGCAACCCAGGCGACGGATTCCACGTGGAGAGGGTGAAGCGCAAACAAAGCCGCCACGAAAGCGCTTTTCCAGGGCGCTTTGGTCATCCGGTGAAAAACGAAAAAGAGCAACAGCGTATTTGCAATGTGGAACAAAAGATTAGTCAGATGATGCCAGCGCGGCCTTAATCCAAAGAGTTCGACATCGAGCATGTGGGATATCAATGTCACGGGATGCCAGTTTCCGGCATAACCGGTCGTGAATGCCCATCGAATTGCCTCCCTCGTAATGCCATCCTTGACATGAATGTTTTCAGTTACGTACATAGGATCGTCAAAGCCAACGAAATCGCAATGATTGACCTGCCAGAACGCCATGAGCGTAGCAGCCGCCAAAAAAAGATAAATACATATAATTTGTTCCGTTCTTGACATAACGTAGCTTTAATATATATAAGTGGTTGCTACCAGTTAATCCCTATACTTCTTAGAGATTTCTTTGCATCGTCGTTGTTAAGCCTTGCCGCTGTTTTAAGATCTTCAATAGCCTGTTCGTGGTTGCCAAGTTTGGCATAGGCAACACCACGGTTATTATAGGCTTCAGCGTATTCGTGATTGATTTGGATCGCCCTGTCGTAATCTGAAATGGCCTGGTTCTGGTTTCCAAGTTCACCATAGGCAACACCACGGTTATAGTATGCCTTTGCATATCTAGGATCGATTTCAATGGCTCTGTCATAATCCGAGATTGCCTGCGTGTTATTGCCAAGTACGCCGCAGGCTGCACCACGATTTGCATAAGCCTCAACATAATCAGGCTTGATTTCAATTGCTCTGTTATAGTCCTCAATCGCCTGCCTGTGGTTGCCAAGGCCCTGATACAAAACACCACGGTTATAGCGAGCCTCAGCATACTCGGGCTTTATCTCGATGGCCTTGTCATAATCCGAAATTGCCTGGCTGCGGTTCCCGAGTTTTGCATAGGAGGCGCCCCGGCCATTGTAAGCCCAAGCGTATTCATGATTTAATTCGATGGCCCTGTCATAATCCGAAATTGCCTGCCGGTAGTTGCCAAGTTTGTCGTAGGCAGCGCCCCTGTTAGAATAGCCGTCAGGATTTTCAGGATCGATTGCGATGGCCCTGTCATAGTCCGAGAGCGCCTGCCCCGGGTTGGCAAGTTCGAGGTAGGCCGCACCGCGGTAAACATAGGACAACACACATTCCGGATCGATTTCGATGGCCCTGTCATAGTCCTCGATAGCCCGCCTGTAGTTGCCAAGTTTGCCATAGGCGACACCACGGTTATTGTAAGCCTCAGAATATTGAGGGTTAATCTCGATGGCCCTGTCATAATCCTCGATAGCCCGGCTGTAGTTGCCAAGTTTGGCGTACGCGGCGCCCCGATTCTCCTGGATAACATAATTATCGCTGGTGGCTTCCAGGGCATGACCAAACAGCGTTATATTACTCCGCCAATAGCCGACCTGTGTCCATGTAAAGAAGAACAGGCATGGGAAGATCAATGCCGAGGACACAGCAAGCGCTTCTTTACGGTAGCGCCAATGTTTCAAGAGTTCCGGAATACCCCATGCCGCCATGATGAATAAGCCGATGAGTGGGACATAAGTATAGCGGTCGGCCATTGCCTGCAAGCCGACCTGCACAATTCCTATGACCGGCACAAGCGTAACGGCAAACCACAGCCACCCCGTTGCCATGTACGGAAACCTCTTCGCCTGCCTGATAACGATCAGGGTTACGGCAATAAGGAGAAGAACCGCACCCAGGACCTGCCATAATGGCCACCATCCAGGATGAAGATATAGAACTGCAAGATTCTCCGGCCAGATAGCCTTTCCGATGTAGATGATATAGGAAACAAAGGCATTGGCGATACGAACACCCGGCGGAATTACCTCGAGAGAAGCAACCGAGCCTCCCTTTTTCTGAACGATGAATGTTGCGATGCTTGAAAGAGCCGCCAGGGCAAAAAAAGGCATTTTTTCGATTAGCAAAGGACGAACCAATGCCCACTGATATCTTCGATCTGCAGGTTTTTCCTCCTTCACAATCGCTTGCACTGTGTGCTTTCTGCTCGATATTCCTTTTCTTTTGCTTGCAGATACAGGTTTGTTTATCTCCGCAGGGATTTCCTGAGCGGGAGTTTTTTGCTCGAAGCGCTGCAGGGGCCAATAGTCTAGAAGGAGCAGGACAAAGGGCAGGGTTACCAGCATGGGTTTTGCCATCAAGCCCAAAGCTAGAAATGTAAAAACAGCCAGGTAGCTCCTGAATCGCGGATGCTCAACATAATGGGCATACGCGCCCATGGTGAGCATCCAGAAAAAAGTTGAAAGAACATCCTTGCGTTCGGCAACCCAGGCGACGGATTCCACGTGGAGAGGGTGAAGCGCAAACAAAGCCGCCACGAAAGCACTTTGCCATGTCGCTTTGGTCATCCGGTGAAAAACGAAAAAGAGCAACAGCGTATTTGCAATGTGGAACAAAAGATTAGTCAGATGATGCCATCGCGGCTTTAATCCAAAGAGTTCGACGTCGAGCATGTGGGATATCCAGGTCACTGGATGCCAGTTTGAGGAATGACCGGTCGTGAATGCCCACCGGATTGCCTCCGTCGTAATACCATGCTGGATATGGAAGTTTTCGGTTACATAGGAAGGATCATCAAAGTCAACGAAATCGCATTGATTGACCTGCCAGAACGCCAGGAGCGTAGCAGCCGTCAGAAAAAGATAAATCAACAGGAGTTGCGTCTTCGTTGACATGGGACACACCCCTCACTCAGAGGTTTTCCTTTTGAATACCACCAACTGACTGTCGCCGTGCCCCAGGGTGAAGGACTCCGCCTCTTTATCCATGAGCCAAAGGGTATCGTCGGAATAGATATCGGCCACCATGACCGGACGGTAGTAATGGTTTATATAGCCGTCCATCCACGTGAATAGCTTTTTTTTGGAGTCAGGCCGCCGAAGCCAGGAAGTGGAAACCGTTACGAGCACGAGAAATGGCGGCTCGCTCTTCTCCACCTGTGCTATCATTTCTTCCTGCATGTGCAGAGCAAGCGGCTCGGGTTCCATCAACCCGTACATGTAGATATGCTCGCTAGCAGGCCTTCGATGGGCATAGAAACATATCTGCGGCTCAGATCCTATTACCGCAATGCGATCTTCGGGACTGGTGTTATTCTTGAGATACTCGCCAATCTTTACCGATTCGGGAAATGGGTTCTCGCCGTAAACCGCACGGCTGAACTGGTCCGGAGTAGATTTCGAAAGAGCATACCGGGTGGAAAGAGGTCCAGTCAGCGAAAACGCCACGACTGCGACAAGTACTGCAAACTCTACGACCTCAGATTTACTCGTATACCGGGCGACAAACTGCTCCAGCGCCCGCAAGGCCGCGCCCGCGCCAAGCGCCACTGCCGGCAGGAGCTGCACGAAGTAGTGTTCGCGAAAGTAGAAACCCGGGCACACTGCCAGAAACGAGAACAGGAAGAACACGAGCAGAAAGGGTGCAACCTCTCGCCCGGCCCGGGTGAGCCAGATACCGATCATGCCCGCAAGAGCCATCGACCATATTACCGGGTTGCTTTGAATTATGGGGATTATGGCGGACTCAAAGAGTTCGATCCCCGTTTTCAGGTCCACCTGAGACACGTAGGCGCGAGCGTAGTCAACCGTCCAGAACCAGAATCTGCCAAACACGCCCCCGGCATCCATCAGGGCCAAAACCACTGCGTAGGGGATAAGAATCCCCCCGGCCATTGTTGCGGATTCGAGCAGGGAACGCTTCCAGTCGATGGGCCGTTGGCGCAAGGCTCCGTACAATAACCAGAGGAAACCAAACAGCACGAAAAAGGCCCCGGACTGCTTCATGAGAAATGCCAGTCCGAAGCAGAGACCCGCGCCCCACAAGATGAGCATTCTGCGTTTTGATCCCGAGCTTTCCTGTAACAGCCATGTCCCGGCAAGGGCGAACATCACCACAAATTGTGTTGCATGAGCAAAAAGACCAAGCACGGAAGTGTCTGCGGACAAGATGATGAAGGCTGCCCCGGCCAGGGCCGCACCCGCGCTGCCTATCAAACGGCGTGCAATCAGGAACAGGAATACTGTCGAGAGCAGATTGACAATTATGAGGCCTATGTGGACGCCTGTGACCGTTTGCCCAAATAGGGCAAGAATTGCTGAATAGGCGTAATATGTGCCGGGAAGCTTCATATTTGCCGCCTCAAGGTAGGGTGGCACCCCGTCCAGGATAAGCTGGCCCATTAAGGCGTACTCGCCTTCGTCACGCTCCAGCGGTACCGGCGCCGCCTGAAGTCGAACAATGATAACCGCTACGACGGCTGCCAACAGAACCGACAAGGTTAGGAGGGGGAGCCAATTTCTCGAGACGCTGCGCCTGTCCAATGATGGGTCTCCTGTTCACATCTGCCGGATGGAGGCGGGTGGATTTTCTGTAACCAGCGCGGACCCTCTTTCGCATTTCCTCTGCACCAGTTTCGCAATGAGCGCGAGCACAATCAGGAATCCCAGGGCTATGGCCATTTTGGCGGAAAATAGCTGGCTCCAGTCTCCTGAAAGATAAATCTCCCTTATCATACCGATAAAAAAAATGAACACGAAAACGGTGACTGCTTCACCCATGGCTGTGGCGAAAAAATAGTCCCAAAAGCGAACTTTCGTCAGTCCCATAGCGTAGTTGATAGGAGCGGGCACAAACATCAGGCGAAGGAGAAGGACGGCTTTGAAGCCATTGTGTTCAATCAGGCAGTCATATTTTCTCAACCTGTCTCCGAAAAGTGAAGAAACTAAGTCCCTCCCCAGCGTTCGGGCAATCAGAAAGGAGATCGAAGAGCCCGCAACCAGGCCCGGCCACACCCAGGCAAAGCCCCAAAAAGGCCCGAACAATGCAGCGCCGATCCCGACAAAAATCATCAAGGGGATTAGAAGACACGTGCCAACCGAGCAAGAGATCATGAGAAGGGCCGGACCCATCATACCGGCTTCACTTATGAGTCTCTGGAGCTGCTCGGGTTTGAGGTGTGCTTTTATGCATGAAAATTCCACGAGCCCAATCGAAATTCCTGCGAGAACCAGCAGGACGACCGCTTTGATAAGTGTCCTTCGTCGAGCGTTCCTCATTTTTTTGATCGGTTCTTCCATTCCAATCACCACTTGCACCAGACCGCGGTCACCGCGGGTAACTGCTCAGAGGACCCCCTTCCAAGAAGGGGACCTATTCAAAAACACTTACCCCACCGGACAGTTACACCGAGCAAGGCCAAGGCGAATGAAGATATATTGGCTTATCCGTGGTTGTCCTGAAAAAGCCTTGAGTGTATAAGTTTCATTTTCGCCAGACGATACTCACACGCCGTTTTGAGGCAACCGACACCATATGTTACACTCCGCGTAAAGTTGATGGAGGAGGCCTCTTCGAAATACCTGGTTGGGCAGCTCACTTCCGCAACCGTGTATCCGAGCCAGACGATCTGGGCTATCATCTGGTTGTCAAAAACAAAATCGTCCGAATTCGTCTGGAAGGGGACCTTTTCGAGCAATTCCCGAGAAAAGCCCCGATAGCCCGTATGATACTCTGAAAGCTTAGCGCCCATAAGAAGGTTCTCGGCAAAGGTGAGGGTCCTGTTGGCGACATACTTCCACAAGGGCATGCCCCCACTCAGGGCGTAGCCCCCGAGAATCCTCGAACCAAGGACGCAATGGTAGAGTTCGTTTCCAATCATGGAAACAAAAGCGGGAATGAGTTTTGGAGTATACTGGTAGTCGGGATGGACCATGATGACGATGTCCGCCCCTTCTTCCAGTGCGTGCCGATAGCAGGTCTTCTGGTTCCCGCCATAGCCCATGTTGATCTCGTGGGCGTAAGCCCTGGTTTTGGGAAGGCTCTTGGCGACTTCAATTGTCCTGTCATGACTGACATCATCCACCACGACAATCAAATCGACGCAGTCCTGGGCCAGCACCTCAGAATGGGTCTGCCGTAATGTCTTTTCGGCGTTGTAGGCCGGCATTACCACGACGACCTTTTTGTCTCTGAACATGAGCTTCTACCGTTACTCCACCCGAGCCGGCGGCCAGACAAACACAAAATGGATTTTCTTTATCAACCTTCTTTTCGGACGCCCCTGAAGAGGTTTTTCGATCCTTCGGCTATGTCCTTTTGCATATGTTCACAATGCTTGTCAAGGGGGTTGGTTTTTCAGTTCGACACGGATCCCAAGACTCCAGAGGCGGCGATTAAGCAGATAGAAGCCTTATAGTGAAACCGTGGGTCGGGGAAATTTCCCCTGGCCATGTCGGGAGCCTTCATAACATGGGACACCCGCCGGCTTTTCCGAACCTCTCGCTTGTATACGGAAGCATGTGAAAAACCCACGCTGCGTCTATGCACAGCAAAGCGCGCATCCCCCGCATCCGTGACCCAAGAGCAGGAGAAGCTGCCGCGTACCTGGTTTGGAAGAGAGAATATCAAGGGGATATCTTCATAATTGCAACAGTATTTCGTCACCATGTTTGAGGTGCCGGCGAAGGAACTCGACGGTTGCACAGTTCGGATCGTCTTCCCCTCATCGACTCCAAGCGAGATGAGAAGCCTGACTTCATGCCTAACAATAGACGAGAGGTAATATTTTAGCCGGTGTTCCTCATGAAAAACAAGTCCTCAGTCCGGGAGGGCAATTGGTGGTGGAGAAAAGAAGCGTTGCGGCCGCACCTGCAGAGGGGACCAGCCAGCGGACATCCTTTGCGCAAGGAAGGATCTGCGCCGGTTTAAATGTCCCATACGCAACGGCTGGAAGCAGTCCAAACCGGCTATAACCTGAATGAGGCTCATGGAATAAGGCATTACTTTTCCCAATCAGTCTATCCCTAAAACCGCTAAAGTCTTTGGTTGAACGTTCCGATTCTACTTTCGAGAGTGAGGATGGCAAGTGTCCTTTTTTTGCAACCATGTAACAGAGGGTTTGCAGGTGGAGAACCAAAAAGTTCTAGAATTCGTTGGAGCAGGCCAGTCCACGATCCAGGCAGGCAGCTCCGAACCGGACTCCAACAGGAAAGAACAGTCCGGTGTAATATATGAGATGCTGATCAAAAAAGGGTATCTTGATGAGCAAAAATTGAATTATGCCAAAAGAGTTCATTCGAAGCTGGCTGGAGACAAAACACTCACCCAGGTCTTGCAGGAGCTTAATTACGTTACCCCCGAACAGCTCCAGGATACACTGTCGGCCAGCAAGATCGGCGCGCTTCTCGTTGAACTCGGACTCATCACGAACCATGATCTTGAAACAGCGATTCGCCTGCAAAAAGAATCTTCTTTAAAGCAGACAATCGGTGAGGTGCTGGTCGAAGGTGGCTTAATTGAAGAACGGAGCCTGCTCGAGGTGCTTTCCTATCATTTGGGGCTTCCGTATTATGAGCTTGACAGCTCCCGCCTGGACGTTCACCTGCTGAGAAAAGTTCCACTCAATTGGTATTCTATTCATCAATTCGTGCCGGTTGGCCGTGCCGATGGAAAAGTAACGGTCGCATTTATCGATCCGATGAACCGCGACAGCCTCGATGCGGCTGAAAAAGTTTTTGGCAAAGTTAGACAGGTTATCTGTTCGAAATCCGATTTTCGCGAAATAGTGAGAGTCCTCGAGCACGAAGCGGCCAAAATGGCTCAGCCCGACGAGAAATCTGTAGTCGGAGTCGTAAACACCCTCCTTGAGGAGGCTGCCGGCGGCAATGTCAGCGATGTCCATATCGAGCCTATGAAAGACAGGGTCCGCGTCCGATTCCGCATCGACGGGGTCCTGGTCCACCATAGGGACCTCCCCCTGCAGATGGGGCCCCCGATAACAAGCCGGCTTAAGACCATGTCAAAGGCCGACATAGATGAAACCGGGCGGCACCAGAGTGGCGTAATAGAATTCGAAGACCCGCGGAACGGAGCTTTCCTGGACGTCAGGGTCTCTTTTTATGTGACCGTATGGGGTGAGAAAATTGTTCTGAGGCTGCTTGGCAGAAAATGGCTGCCCCTGAGCCTGGATGAAATCGGGATGTATCCGAAGATGCTCGAGAGGTTCAAATTCGAGGCGCTGGATATTCCGTGCGGTGTTGTCCTTTTAACGGGCCCAAAGGGGTCCGGGAAAACGACCACCCTCTACAGTTCGATAAGCTATCTCGAAAATGTGAATAACAGTATCATAACCGTTGAGGACCCGGTTGAGTGCCTAATTGACGGCATAGCTCAATGCTCGATAGACCCCAAAACAAACCTGACCTTTGAGGAAAGCATGAAACACGTGGTCAGGCAAGATCCGGACATTGTTGTAATTGGAGAGATAGGCGACCCCTTTTCAGCGGAGACCTGCATTCAGGCTTCTCTAACCGGCCAAAAGGTACTCAGTACCTTCCTCACGGAAGACAGCATCGGGGGGCTCATCCGTCTATTGAATATGAACATTGAAGCGTTTCTGATCTCTTCGACGGTGATCGGCGTGGTTGCTCAAAGACTTTTGAGGCGAGTATGTCCCAACTGCGCAGAGAATTATATGCCTCAATCCGCCGACATCCATCGGCTTGGCTACACCATAAACGACATAAAAGGCGTCAGCT
>Ga0326728_10011816_pt1 | contig 19735 bp, 16 predicted proteins | sample MB3enrmetagenome_FD_207602 | JGI IMG/M metagenome (GOLD analysis project Ga0326728, IMG submission 207602) | Lab enriched peat soil microbial communities from McLean, Ithaca, NY, United States - MB31MN | ecosystem: Environmental > Terrestrial > Soil > Wetlands > Peat | place: USA: New York... | reverse complement strand
GGGAAACTCGGCGGCGGCGCTCCACTTTGTCTGCTCCGCTACGGTAGCAGTTGGTATCTGCTCGGCGGCGGTGCTGTCGATATTCGGAAGTTTGTACAAGGCGCAAAAGCCGGTATCGCTGCCGCCCAGGGTCATCATGCGTTTCCACTTTCCCCCTGCAAGGCGAGTGTTGTAGTAGTCGGTATTCTCAAGAACTATCCGGTTCCACCGTGTGACTGCTTCCGCATACTCACGAGACTTGGGCGGTTGGTCCAGGCTATTGCGATACCGTTCGTAGTTGATGAAAGTTGAGCCACTCGCGCAGAGCATCCTGACCGGGTACAGAACCAGCTCAAAATATGCGGCGGACGCTTCCTCGGGAAGTTTTTGCGCGACCTTTTCAGCGCGGTCCAGCACCGACTGATACTGGCGCAGCAAAAGATCGGCAAATTCCGATGGCAATGCGGCCGCCCAGACGCTACGTATAATGTGGGGCCGAGTGACACATAAGGCGCTGCCCATGGTGTCGGGTTTGCGGATGGAACATAATCGGAAGAACTCCGCCAGGATGGACGAGATCTCATCAGCGTTTTCCCGGCCAAACGACTCTTCGGCAAAATTCTTCAGATAAGCGGGCTGTGATTCCGGCCCGAATTCGTCGATGTTCCAGGCGAATCGCGCCCAGAAATCCGTATCGATTTCCTGTGCCTTGATTTTGCCGACGTTCACCACCCAGAGCGTCCTGGCGCCGTTGTCCCAGGCCTTGCGCATTTCCTCCCAGATCTGGGCTGGCGGAGTCGCGCTGAACCAGCAATGGTCATGGGGCTGGCCACTGTAATCGACATGGTAATAGACGCCGCTGCCGCCCGGCCGCTCCTGCTGGGCAGCGTTCGGCAACTGGCGAACGTAACCCCAGTTGTCATCCGGCCACACCAGGGTAACATCCGGGGGAACCTTCAACCCGTCGTCAAGAACGCGTAATACCTCGTTGTACAGGACAAGGTCCTGAGCAATTTTTCCGTCGCGCGCCGGAACAACATACTCGCGCAGCAACTCACGCTGGTCGCGAAGTGCCTGATTCAGGATCGCGATCTGGCCGGCTTCCGTTTGGCCGATCATCGGCAGGTCGCCGTTCCCCCGTAGCCCGACCGTCCATACGGCTTCGTATTTGCCTCGCGCTTGTGCCCATTCTTTCCAAAACGCCAACATGCGAGCGCGGTTCGTCGGATAGTCCCAGGGCCCCTCGGTCGCGACGTTCCAGGAAGCGGGGCTCCGCAGTATGGGCTCGGCATGTGAGGACCCCATCACCATGGCCCAGTCATCGGCCAAGGCGCAATTCCCGGGTACCGCGCCAAACTCGTGTTTGTCACCCCCCGAGGGCCAAAGATAATTGAGTCGTAAGCGCAGCATGACTTCAAAAATCTTTCGGTACGTCTTGGGCCCCACGTCCTCGCCCGGGTCAAACGTCCCCATCTCCCAAGGTAGAAATCCCCACAACTCATCATTTATGAAAATGCCCCGATACTTGACCGAAGGGGAGGCCGAGATTTGTGCGTTGCCCACGCCGAGGATCAGGTTCGGCCGCTTCCGGACAGGCACATCCGCCCACCAGTAAAAGGGCGAGACTCCTATGCGGCGGCTGATCTCCATGACTCCATAAGCTGTTCCACGCCGGTCGCTGCCCGCGATCACCAGCGCTTTCGCGACCCCGGCCAACGGCTTGTGGACGAGCTTGATGCCGTACGCTTCCCAGCGCCCCTGGATGCGGCTGGAATCAAGCTGCCCCGCTGCGGCAATTCGATCGATGAGCCGGGATTTGCCGAGCGTCCCGACGATGACGGCATTCGCTCCGAGTTGGGTGGCATCGGATTTTATGGCGGGCCGCTTCCCGGTAACTCGTTCGATGTCGTCCGCCATGAGGCTGGCCGCAATCTTGACCACCTCGAAGTCGGCTGGGTCAACGTAAATGTCCGTCGTCTGGCCGCCCGATACCAGCGCCAGTTCGCCGGCCTCTGCCTCCTCGCGATCTTCCACCCACAATTGCGAACTGGCGGGGATTCCCGCTGATAACGGCCAACCGCCCAGCGCCGTTCTTACCTTCATCGCGACCGGAGCGAAGATGAATTTCAATGCTGTTCTTCTTTTCATGCTTGTCCTCAATGATGGTTTAGGTCGCGCTTCGGGCTCATTTCGTTGCTCCGTTATCGGCCAGAAAAGCCGCGGTCGTGGGCAAGCATGACCGCGCTACTGGCTGGTCTCCCGAACAGAGGCCAGCAAGACGGATCCTCCCTGGTCGCCCAGCGTTTACTAATCGTCGTGAGTCCCTCCACGCCTGGCACTTTGACGAAAAACAGCCTATGTGTGGAAGTGCCCTATGCCCGCGGAGGATCGCGGTAGGACAATCTGTCATCGGCCACTGCCGGAATACACGATTTAAGGCAATCCGCAATCCGCTTGGCCGAGAAACGGTTAGAGGCCGGCTTTCTGCCAGCCGGCGAGTCCCTCCTGGTACACCTTGACATGGTCGAACGCGTAGCCCTGTTCCAGCAGGTAACTTCCTGCCTTGCGGCCGGAGGCGCAAATGTCCCCGGCAGATTTCCCGCTTTCATAGAAGACGATGACGCGGTCTTTGGGCAGGGTGCTCCAACGCTTGGGCAGGTCGTTCAGGGGAATATTGATGGCCCCGGGGATTTGTCCCGCGGCGTACTCTTTGGTGGGGCGGACATCCACAAACAGCGGCTTGGGATTTCCCGCCAGGATTTCCCGCAGCCGGTCGGTGTGAATCAAGGCCGGTTGTTTCTTGGCGGCCTCGGCTTCGCTGCACGTCCCCAGGTCGGACGAGAAACCTGATAGCTGGCCGCCCGGCGATGATCCGAATAAGCCCATTCCCGAAGGGGCGGGTTCGCTGCTTGCTTTCGCGGGCGCGGCTGGCGAGGGGGTAGGTTCAGGTTGGGTGGCCTTTTTCGTTTCCGCCGGCGCCGATGCGGCGGGTGAGGAAGGGGCGGTGGGCGATGCAGGGGCCGCGGGCGGCGCGGCGGCGGAGGGTGACTCTACTCCCTCGGCCTCCAGTTCCAGATCGATGGCCCGCGAGAACTCGTCGAAATCCGGCACGTCCGCGATCGCCTGGCGCCCGACGAAGAAGGTGGGCGTTCCATTCACGCCCAGCGCCACTCCATCCGCGTGGTCCCGATTGACGCGCGCCGTCTCCGCGCCGCCGGCCATGCACTGGTTGAACTTGCCTGGGTCCAACCCGATTGCGGCCGCGTCATGCTTCAATCCGTCTTCGCTCAAGTCGTCTTGCCGGGAATAAATCTCGTGCACGGCCTCCCAGAACTTTTCCTGCTCACCCGCGCACTCGGACGCTTCCGCCATGCGCTGGGAGAAAGGGTGAATGTGGATCAGGGGAAATTGCCGGAACACGAAGCGAATCCGGTTTCCATACTTGGCGCGGATTTTTTCCGCCACCGGTTCCTCGGTCCCACAGACGGGGCATTCGAAATCTCCAAACTCCACCACCGTCACGGCCGCCTGGGGATTGCCCGCCACGTGGCTATCGGGCCTCACCAGTTTTTCCGCCGTGGTTTCCGTCGGGGACGGGGGCGGCGTGGGAGGCGGTTCGCCATGGGTGGCAAGCTCGTAGAAAGCCGGAATGCCGATCAGCCACGCTGCTATGCCGACTACGAAATATTTGCGCATCTGGGCGAGTTGCGCCGCCGGATCGGCTTCCGGCGTGGCGTGAACAAGATTGTAGATGGCCAGGGCGCAGAGCGCGGTCATCACCAATCCCGAGGTTACGCACCACGCGCAGAAAGCGTGAATCACGAACCCTTGCAGGTATTCGAGGTACAGTGAAAAGAGAAAACCGAACCCCGTGGCGCCCGCCAGCGCATAGCGGACCTCGATGGCCAGCGCCGCGGGCGCCAGCGTTTCCGCCACGATCAGCAAGGCCACCACGATGTAGCCCGCCACTCCGAAAACCGGCATGGGCACGCCATGAAAGTGGGAATAAGCGCTCAGACGGACCGCGTCGCAGCCCGTCCCCAGGCAGATCATCGTCCGGTTTGGAGAGGTGTAAATCCAGAGCAGGTAGAGTGAATCAAAGAGCCCCAGCAGGGCGAGGAGAAGAGAGAGTGATTTCCGCATAGGCACCTATTCTACAACTATTTCAGAGGTGTGCGAGCGGGTGCGGGTTGCTTGGCGCACTTTCAAAATCTGTGGCGGCGAGTTTACCTCGCGGCTGTCCAAACTAGCGAGTGCTCGCATCCCGCCGGGGGGAGCGGAGTTTCGGAGTGCGGGAGCTCGCTCCCGCTTTTTCCTCCGCTGACTCGTCAGCGGCGCGTGTGTCGCCGCGGGTGGCGGCAGTGACTGACTGCTGCGGCCGCCGAACCCATCGCTGCGGACAGCCGGATTGATCGCCGCAGCCCGCCGGACTACTCGCCGCATCGAGTTGCGGCGATTGAAAGCAGCGACGAGTCGCCGCACTCCGAAACGCGTGCCGCTCACTTGGCGCGGGCCTGCGCTTCCGCCAGAGACTCGGCCAGTCCGTAGGGTTCGAGCTCCGGCAGAAGTTGTTCGGCCGAGCGGAACAGGACCCCGGGCATTCCCAATGCTTGCCCCGCTGTAATATTCACCTCGCGGTCGTCGATGAACAGTGCCTGCTCCGCGGGCACGCCCAACGCCTTCAGACAAACGTGATAAATCGCGGCGTCGGGTTTGCCGATTCCCAGCTCGCTGGAAAAACAGAGATGGTCGAAGAGCTCAAACCATGGGTACGTCCGGCGGAGGTAGCCGCCCACGTTTCGCGACATGTTGGAGAGCACGCCGGTCTTCCATCCGCGCGCGTGGAGCACGCGCACCCACTCCACCATGACGGGATCGGGCCTGCCCCAGAGGTGGCAGTCCAGCAGGGCGAGCTTCTGAATCTGCTCAGGCGAGAAGGTGAGGCCTGCGTCGCGCCCAATCCCCTGCCAGTAGGCGGTGGTGTCGAGCGCATCGATGTCGTAGGCCTCGCGATGTCGCCAGTAATATTCCTGGAAGGCCGCCGCCTCCACCCCGAGGGCGGCGCGCAACGGCTCATAGTCCGCGGTGCCCGGCGGAAAACTGAGCACGCATCCGTAGTCGAAAATGACCGTGGTTATGGGCATGGGTTTGGGATGAGCAGAATTCATTGGCCCGGCTTCCCGATTTCCCAATCAATGAATTTCCTTTTCATCGATCTCGCAATCAACAGCTTTCTCCTTTCCTTTCATAAACATATTCTGAGGAAATCTGTAAGTACTTTGATTTCATACACATCTAAGCAAACCGGAAATGTCAAATTTTTCTACGTTTGTTTTCATATACATCTAAAGAAATACCTTCATTTTCGGGGGTCCCCCTTTTTTGCCCTCTAGAACCCCCTTCGGAATCAAATAACTCCTTGCTTTTCATAGACATGAGTTTTCGATCCCGCATCGGAAAAAACCTCTAACCATATTTGTTTTCTACAATATATTCTCAGACTGCTGAAATCCCATAACTCCGCATGTCCGCCGTACTTGGGGCTTCGGCGCCCACACCGATTCCGCGGACTTGTTCTTTTCCGTACCAGCCCTCAAGCTATTCTACACTCGAAAACGGCGTTGTCAAGGATTATTTTAGCCTACTAAATGGAGCCCATCGTTCTGGGCGTACATCTAGTCAAAAAGACTAGCGAAAAAGTCCAGACACGCCAAAATGTCCGAGGCGGGCGTGAACTGCGATTTCCCAGTAGCGGGGATTAGCGCTTATTTGCGGAATATCCACAATCGGGCTGGGCGCGGCGGTTACGCCTCAAAAAGCGATTCCACAAATTCCCGGGGTTCAAAGGGCAGCAGGTCGTCGATCTTCTCTCCGACGCCGACAAACTGAATGGGCAAGCCGAGCTCGCGGGCGATGGCGATCACCACGCCGCCCTTGGCGGTGCCGTCGAGCTTGGTCAGGATGATGCCCGTAGCGCCGCCGTGGTCGACGAACTGCCGCGCCTGCTGCAGTCCGTTCTGCCCCGTGGTGGCATCGATCACCAGCAGCACCTCGTGCGGGGCGCGGGGGATTTCGCGGGCGGCGATGCGGCACATCTTCTCCAGTTCCGCCATCAAATTGGTTTTGGTGTGCAAGCGCCCGGCCGTATCCACGATCACAACATCGGGATGCCGATTTTTGGCGGCCGCGAGGGCATCAAAGAGAACCGCCGCCGGGTCCGCACCGGATTTCTGTTTGATCATCTCGATGCCCAGGCGTCCCGCCCAGATTTCCAACTGCTCGTTGGCGGCGGCGCGGAAGGTGTCCGCGGCGCAGAGCAGGGGGCGGCGATTCTGCTGCATAAAGTAATGGGCCAGCTTGGCGATGCTGGTGGTTTTCCCCACGCCGTTTACGCCCACCACAAAGATGACGGCGGGCATGCCGGGCGGCGGCTGTCTAGCCTGGGGGGCCGCGGAGCCCGCGCCGGATTTTTCCAGAATCGCCAGAATCCCCTGTTCCACGGCGGGGCGCAGTTGCGCGGTCTCCCGCAGCTTGCCCTCTTTGATTTGCTGTCTCAGCCTGCCCACTATTTCCTGAGTCGTGCGCACTCCCAGATCAGCGGTGATCAGGGTCGCTTCCAGTTCGTCAAGCACCGTTGCGTCCAGCGCCGCCTTGCTCTCGACAATCTCTTCGATCCGTTCAACCAGTTGCGCTTTGGTGGAAGCCACGGCCTGCTTCAGCCGATCCAGAAAGCCGGACTTCTTCTCTTCTTTATTGCCGGAACCAAACAGGGAAATCATAGGGGATTATTGTAGCAGGAGTTGGGAGGAAGGAGTCAGGAGTCAAGAGTCCGTGCGAGCAGAAAATGTAAATTGTAAATGGTAAATTCAAACTTCACTCCCTTTTACCATTTATCACTTACCATTTATAATTTGTCCTTGGCCGCTTCTACCCAGCCGATACGCCAAATCCCTGACTCCTGTTTCCTGCTGTGTCAACTGTGAGGCAGGCTGACCGGATCAGCGGGAGCCGCGGCCACAGTTCGCCGCCGAGATTCAAATTTGGCCAGGCTGCCCTTGGCGAGAGCCGAATCCATGGCGTCGACGACGATGGGGTCGTATTTGGTGCCTGCGTGCTTGCGCAGGATTTCGAGCGCCTTGGGAAATTCCGAGCCCGCCTGGTAAGGCCGGTCGGTGGTGATGGCGTCGAAGGTATCGGCCACGGCGATGATGCGCACCATGAGCGGTAACTCATCGCCCTTGATGCCATCGGGATAGCCCCGGCCGTTCAGCGCTTCATGGTGCCAGCGGATGCCGGGCAGCATTTCCGTGAGCTGTTTGACCTGGCGCACGATTTCATAACCCATCACCGTGTGCCGCTTCATGATTTCAAACTCTTCGTTGGTGAGCACGCCGGGCTTTTTGAGGACGCGGTCTTCAATGCCGATTTTGCCGACGTCGTGCAGGGTGGCGGAGACACGAATCTTATCCACTTCCTCTTCCGGCAGGCCAATCTCCCGCGCCAGGATGACGGAGAATTGCGAAACCCGCCCGGAATGGCCTTTCGTGTACGGGTCCTTGGCGTCGACCGCGGCCGCGATCATTTCAATGGAGTCGATAAACAGTTGGCGATTCTGCTCGGAGGCCATCTTCAAATTGCCGATGTAGCGCTGAATGTCCTCGGCCATTTGGTTGAAGGTGGCGGCAAGTTCGCCAATTTCGGTGCGGCTGCTGATCTCCGCCCGCTGTGTGAAGTCACGTTGGGCGATGGAGCGGGCTGTCTGCGTCAGCAAATCGAGGGGATAGGTAATCGTCTTGGCGGCCAGGAAGCCGATTACCAAGGCGAGCACCACGAGCAGCAGGCCCCACTGGAAGGTCTGGCGGCCCATTTCGGTGACGGTGGCATACGCTTCGCTGGTTTTCCTTTGGACGATCACCCCCCAGCCTAACTTTTGCGTGGGCGCGTAGGTGCCGAGCATCATCACCGTCTCGTTGCCCTTTTGTAAGGGGAAGGCGGAAGTCTCCGCCACGCGTGCGCGCCCTGCCCCGAGGAACTTCTGCACAATGGGAATGGCCACCATATCCATTCCGGCGAACTGGTCGGGGTCATACGACGTGACCAAGTGGCCGGCGTTGTCCACCACATAAGCTTCCAAGCCGCCCGACCGCTCGTTGGCATCCACCAACTCCTGGGTAATCGGTTTGAGGGTGACGACGGTGGCGACCATGCCCAGGAACTGGTCCTTCTGCTTGATAGGTTCCGCCATCACCATGACTACATCTTTCGCATCCGGCACCGTAATGGGGTTGCTCCGGTACTCTTGCCCCTGTTGGGCGGCGGTGAAGGCTGCCTCCAGAGATTTGGCCAGAAAGGGGTCGCGTCCGGCGTTGAAGTTGCGTGCCTGCGCCTGCACTCCCCGGGCCTGGTCATTCAGCACGGTGGCATAGAGAACCGCCGGCCGGTCCGCCACGAAGCCTTCCAGCGCCACGCGCAGGTCCTGATCGGAAGAGTATTTGGCGGCGGGAATGTGCGTCGCCAGCGGCACCACGGTGTCAAAGAACTCTTTTAACTGTTGGTTCAAGTTCTCCATGTAAAGCGAAATGACTTGGGAGAGTGATTGGGAGGTGATCGTCTGAAGGATGCCTTCCTGCGTCTCCAGCCGTTCCCGGTTCATCGACATCATTTTTGATCCGTAAAACCAGAGTGGACCTACAGTGATGCCGATCAGGATCAGCAGAATAACGTAGAGGATCCGGACGCGCGTTCTCTTTTGTTTCATTTGCGGCCCTATAACCCTATCTTAGGCAATTGCGGGCTTGAAATCAATAGGTTGTGAACGCCTGGCACCTTGGGATTTGACCTGCATCACATTGAGTATCAAGACGGTGGCCTGGTGCGGTGTCAGGTCGCGACCCTGTTTTGATGCTCCGTCTGACCGCCACGATTCAGGGCACGCGAGAAAATGGTATAATCAAAGCCGGTTGTTTTCAGGGCAACCAGGACAATTTGTAATTATCAAGCGCCCGGCGAACTGCCAGGGTTCGGAATCGGCCTCGGAGGAGGCGATCCGAGGCGGGGTGCCGCGGTAATCAGGAGGATTCATTATGTATCCAGACGAATTTGTGGCGCCCATGAGGCATGAACTTACGAGTATTGGCTTTCAGGAATTGCGTACGCCGGAAGAGGTGGATGCGCTCTTGACGAAATCCACCGGCACCGTGCTGGTGGTGGTCAATTCCATCTGCGGCTGCGCGGCAGGAAGAGCACGCCCGGCCGTTGCCATGGCGCTCGAAAACAAGGCGCGCCCCGAGGTTTTGGCGACGGTGTTTGCGGGTCAGGACACCGATGCAACCACCCAGGCACGCACCTACTTTACCGGATACCCACCATCGTCGCCCTCCGTCGCCTTGCTCCGCGACGGCAAGCTGGTCTATATGCTGGAGCGGAGAGAAATTGAAGGGCGCGATCCTTTCGCCATCGCCGAAGATCTGACCAAAGCGTTCAACCAGTATTGCAGTAAGAGCACGGTGGCGCAGGCGAACTAACGCTTAAGGGTAAAGGATAAAGGCTGAGCACCACAGCAGGCACCTCATCCCGAAGGTCCTTTATCGTTTACCCTTTATCCCTTACCCTTTACCTTTCACTCTTTCATTCTTCCTTGAGTGATCGCTCCATCAGTTCGCGGATGGCCTCGCGCGGGGAAACTTCTCCTTCCAAGATTCTGTGGACTTGCTGGGTGATGGGCATCTCCACCTGAAGCTTCTTGGCCAGTGCCACGGTGGCGGCGGTGGTCTTTACGCCTTCCGCAATCATGCGCATGGAGCCGATGATATCAGCCAGTTTGCGCCCTCTACCGAGCTCCACGCCCACCGTGCGATTGCGGCTGAGGTCACCGGTGCAGGTCAGCACCAGGTCGCCCATGCCGGCGAGGCCGGCGAGGGTTTCGCGTTTCGCTCCGCAGGCGCAGGCCAGGCGAGTCATCTCCGCCAGCCCCCGCGTAATCAGCGCGGCGGTGGGATTGTGCCCGAGCCCCAGTCCTTCCACCACCCCGGCGGCGAGGGCAATCACATTCTTCACCGAGCCACCCAATTCCACTCCTACCACGTCGCTCGAAGTGTAAAGGCGTAGCGCCCGCGAAGCGAATTCACGCTGCACCTGTTGCGCGGCGTCGCGGTCGTCAGAAGCCACCACCACGGCGGTGGGGTCGCCGCGCATAACTTCCTTGGCAAAGCTGGGTCCGGAAAGCACGCACAGGCGGGGCGGGAACGATTCGCCTACCACGCTGCGGATAACTTCACTCATGCGCATCAAGCGGATGGTGTCCAAACCCTTGGTGGCGCTCACGAATATCATCTCGGGCCGCAGGTGCGGGAGCATTTGCTGAAAAATTGTCCCGCAAACGTGCGAGGGCATGACGGTAACCACCATTTCCGTGCCCGCCAGGGCTTGCCCCAGATCACCCGTGGCGGAAAGATTTTCCGGCAGCTTGATTCCGGGCATGAAAAGCGCGTTTTCATGCCGCGAGCGGATGCTCTCCACCACCTCGGGTTCATAAGCCCAGAGCGTCACGGCGTGGCCCAATTGCGCGAGCGTCGCCGCCAAGGCCGTCCCCCAGTTACCCGCGCCGATTGTCGCAATGTGTTTCATAAAGAACTGTCAGTTGTCAGTAGTCCGTTGTCAGTTGTCTGTGGCAGGATGGGCTGCCTGCACCCCAAATGAGTCATGAGTTACTACAGAAACCCCATCTTGCTGTACCCATTTTGTGGCCACGGGCAACGGACAACTGACTACGGACCACTGACTCCTACCTTCTTCTTTCCCACCTTACTCTCCGTCCCACTGAACAGCCTGTGAATATTAGCGTGGTGCATGGCGATGATAACCAGCGCGCTGCCCGCAGCGCCAAGAACAATCGGCAGGGGCGGATGTTTCATAAGATACACGAGGAGCGGAAACGCCGCCGTGGCGACAATCGAACCCAGGGAAATATAACGCCAAATCCCCACGATGATGGTGAAGATGACCAGCACCAGCGCGACCTGAAGCGGAGCGAGGGCAATGAAGACTCCCACGCCCGTGGCAACGCCTTTGCCCCCGCGGAATTTCAGCCAGACGGGGAAGCAGTGGCCCAGAATTGCCGCCACCGACGAGAGGGCAATCCATCGCGGGTTGCCCGAGAGGGGAATCCATGTCGCATGGCCGGAGGTCAGCCGCGATGCCAGCAGGACGGCGAAAGTTCCTTTCCCCACGTCCAGGATGAAGGTGGCCACAAAGCCGATGATTCCAAGATTCCGCATTACATTGGTGGCGCCCGTGGAGCCGCTGCCTGTGCTCCGCACATCAACCCCCTTTTGCCAGCGGACAATGAGGTAGCCGAAGGGGATGGAGCCAAGCAGGTAAGCGAAAAATGGAGTGAGGGCAGCGATCATGTTCTTCTGTGTCGAACTCAAGCAAAAACGAAACTCGAAAACCGAAATTCGAATCCCGGACAGAATTTCGAGCTTCGAATTTCGTTCTTTCACGTCCGCGGAAAGCGCAGCACTTTCCGGTACTGCGCCCCTTGCGGTGACAGTTTACTTTCAAACAGGAAAAATTCCGAGGCTTCAAACTTCCCCAGCAAGTCAGTGGCCCGCGCGGCGACCGCGGCCTCCAGTGCCGGCTGTGGGCGCGGCACCTGAAAGCGCGCCAGAGTCAGGTGGGGGTTGAAGGCACGGTCCTCGCGCGCAAACCCGATTTTCTCCATGCGGCTCTCCACCCGGGCCGCGAGCTCCGCCAGCGCCGGCGGCGCTTCGACCCCGGCCCAGAACACGCGCGGCCGGTGCACTTGGGGGAAAAATCCGAACCCTTTCGCTTCCACGAAGAACGGCTCGAACGGGCCGATTTGCGCCAGCGCTTCCACCACCTGTTTGGTTTGCGCGTCGGAGATCTCACCCAGAAATTTGAGGGTCAGATGAATGCCCTCCGGCCGCGTCCAGCGCGCGTCATGGCAAGCGCTGCGGAAAACTTCCTGCGCTTCCGCCAGCGCGGCACGAAGGCGTTCAGGCAGGTCGATGGCAATGAAAGCGCGCATGGTTGTGTTTCGGGGTTAGGGATTAGGGATTCGGGGTTAGGGAAGCAGGCTTCCGAATCCATAATTCCTAATCCGTAACCCCTAATCCCTAACCCCTAATCCCTAACCCCTAGTCCCTGATTCTCCTCCGCACCATTTCCAGCGCCATCTGGGTGGCCCAGTGGCGCACGCGGTCGCGTGAACCGGGAAAATGAAACTCCCGGACCTGCGTTCCGCGCTCATCGGCGAGGGCGACGAAAACCAGTCCCACCGGTTTCTCGGGGCTGCCTCCCGTGGGGCCGGCAATCCCGGTGATTCCCAACCCAATGGAGGCGCCGGTGCGGGCGCGTACGCCTTCCGCCAGCGCCTGGGCGACAGGTTGGGAAACGGCGCCATGAGCTTGAATCAGGTCCGCCGGAACTCCCGCCCAGCGGGTTTTCATTTCATTGGTATAACAAACGGCGCCGCCCAGGAAGTAGCTGGAGCTTCCGGAAATGTGCGTCAGGCGTTCGGCCAGCAAGCCGCCGGTACAGCTTTCCGCCACGGCCAGGGTTTTCTGCCGCATCACCAGATACATGCCCACGATTTCTTCCAGGCTCTCGCCCTTGGTGGAATAGACGTGGTCGCTGAGAGCCAATTCGATTTTGTCGCCGAGTTCGGCCAACCGAGTTTCCGCTTCCTGGTCGGTCGCGGCCCGAGCGCGCAAGTGGACTTCAATGGTGCCGAGCGAGGCGAGGATGGTGGTGGTGGGGTTGGCATAAGGACGATAGAGCGGGGCAATAAGCTGGTCGACCTCCGATTCCGGCAGTCCCACCACTTTGTAAACCCGCGTTTTGATTCGCGCTCCGGAAGCCACACGTTCCAGGCGCGGAACACACGTGGCATCAAACAGGGGTTCGAGTTCGCGGGGCGGGCCCGGTAACAGCACCACGATGTTGCCGGCGTGCGCGATCCAAATTCCAGGTGCTGTGCCGTTGCGGTTTTCCAGCCACTCGCCGCCTTCCGGCACTTGGGCTTGGCGCAGATTGTTTTCCGGCATGGCGCGGCCCAGGCGCACGTAGCGGTCCTGAATGCGCTGGCGCACTTCCGCGACTTCGTGCAGAGGGCGTCCCAGAACCTCCGCCACCACGTCGCGCGTCAAGTCATCCTCTGTCGGCCCCAAGCCGCCGGTCAGCACGATGAGGGGTGAGCGCTCCAGCGCCGCGCGCAGCACCGCCGCCAGGTCCTCCTTTGAGTCCCCCACGATGGTTTTGAACCGCACCAGGATTCCCAGGCTGTTGAGTTTTTCCGTGAGGTAAAGGGAGTTGGTATCCGTGTGTTGGGGGGTCAGGAGTTCTGAACCGACGGCAATGATTTCGGCATCCATATTTAGCCATCAGCTATCAGCTATCAGCTGTCAGCTTTCCACTTGTGGGACCACCGCTCAGGGCGGCCGGGCGCGGGGCAATCCAAGGTGCGACAAGCTGAAAGCTGATAGCTGAAAACTGAAAGCTATTTTACCAGCGGCATCCCCTCGACGCCCAGGGGGAGATCGACCAGCGAGCTATTGGTGGCGAGAATCATCGATCCGTGGCGGCCAAAGGCCAAGCCCACGAGGTCATATCCGGAGACCACCAATTCCGCGTGGGCATCCGGCGTCAAGCGCACCACGCCGCGCGTGCCCGCCAGCGAAGCCGTTACATAAAGATTGCCCTCGATGTCGAAGGCCATGCCTTGCGGCCGTCCCAGGCCTCGATAAAAAGACGAGACCTCGCCTGCCGGAGAGACGCGAATAACGTGATCGAAACTGGAGGTCGTGGGCCCCGTCACAAAAAGGTCGCCTGCCGGGCCGAAGGCCAAATGATAAGCCGCCACGCTGGGCTCGATGGTAGCGAACACAAAAATCTGGCGATCGGGGCTGATCTTAAAGATCGTGCCGGTGCGGTCGCCCACATAGAGGTTTTCATCGCGGTCGAAGGCGATTCCCGTCGCCACGCCCATCCCCTGCGCATAGGCGGAGCGCTGGCCGCTGGGCGTCACCTTGTAAATCGACCCTTCCATGCGGCTCGATACGTAGAGGTTCCCTTCGTGGTCAAAGGCCAGTCCTGTGGCGTTCATGACCTCGCTCAAGAACGGGTGCATGACCCGATTCAAATCGATCTTGAACACCGAGGTCGTAACCTTCTGCCCGCGCGTGCCGCTGAAGGTGGAGAAGATGTTGCCTTGGGCATCCAAAGCGGGATTGGCGACCGGATGCAAGTTTTCCGCGATGGTCCTGCCCACCACGACGGGGGCGGGTGCGCTCAAACCGGCCACGGTCTCCACCGTCAGGTTCCGGCTGACCACGTCTTCGGGGACGCGAACAATCAAGCGGCTCGCTGAACTCAACAGCAAGCTTCCCGGCAGATCACCAAAGCGCACTTGCGGGCGGCGGCCGTCCTCTGCCAGACCGTTGCCCCGGACCACGAGTTCGCCTCCCGGAATCGCGGCCCTTGGACTGACGCCGGTAATTTGCGGCCGGTTCTTTCCTCTTGCCGCGGCCTTGTCAAGGGGGAGTCCCGGCTTCTCAGCTTCCTTGCCCTCGGGCTTTTCCGCCTCGGACTTTTCAGTTTTCTTCCACAAGCTCATCGGATGACCAATCCTATCACCGCCAGCACGGCCAAGCCATACAGGCCCGCGACGACATCATCTAGCATGATACCCCAGCCGCGCGGAATTCGCTCTGCTTGTCGAGCTGGAATAGGTTTAACGATATCGAATACCCGGAACAACAGGAAACCGCCCGCCAACCATTTCCACGTGGCGTGGGGGAGCAGCAGGAACGTCAGCATCTGGCCGACGACTTCATCCACTACTACTTGTCCGGGGTCCGTGCGCCCAAAAAACTCTTCCGCTTTGCCTGCCGCCCAAACGCCCAGGGCAAAGAGCGCCAGCGAAGCCGCAGCCAGAACGGCAATGGCGGCGGTGCGGTGCAGGGGCAAATGCCCCAAGCCCACCACCACGGCCACTCCCACCAGGGATCCGGCGGTTCCGGGGGCAATGGGAAAGTAGCCCGCGCCGCCCGCGGTGGCAATCCAGATGGCCGGTCCCGCCCGCCGTTCAGTCACGCTCCCCCTTGGTGTCGGTGGTGCTTTCCTCCGCCGCGGTTTCTTCGTCGGGATCAAGCGGCGCCGGAATGCGGTAGCGTCCATCCAACCAATTATCGAGGTCGATCAGCTTGCATCGCTCACTGCAAAAGGGGCGGAAGGGATTGCCTTCCCGCGCAACACTCTTCTTGCAGATGGGGCAGCGCATGATCGCCCTCTATTTTCACGGCACAGCCGCGGCCGGCTGAATCTGCACCAGCGCGCCTACCGCGGGCAACGGATTTGCCGTTCGCAGCCTTTCCGCAAAAACCTGCGCCTCCAGGCGCGCCACCAGATCGTAATCGCCCGCTTCCGTGATCGTGGCCCAGCGAAAATCCCCCGGTTGCGGCGCGGATCCCTCAAAGTCATTGATAAGGATGCATCCATCGATGCCGGGGGCCTGCCGCTCGCTGCGGCCCTGATAGAGCAACTCGGTTTCTTCCGAGGGTCCTTCCACCAGCACCGGAAGGGATGTTCCCACCATCCGCCGCAAGTTGCGCCGCGAGATCTTTCGCTGGAGCGCCATGAGCTGCTTCTGCCGGCGGCGAGCGGTGGGCGCCGGAACTTGATTCGGCAATTCGAAACTCCGGCTGGTTTCCTCGTTGGAATAGAGGAAAACGCCCAGGTGGTCGAACTCCGCCGCCGCGACAAAATCCAGCAGGGCCTTGAAATCATCGTCGGTCTCACCGGGAAAGCCGACGATGAACGACGTCCGCAGCGCCACGCCGGAAATGGCGGCGCGGATTTTTTCCAGCAGGCGCAGAAACTGCCGGCCATTCGAACCGCGCTTCATCAGCTTCAGGACACTCGAACTCGCATGTTGCAAGGGAATGTCGAAGTACTTTGCCACCTTGGGGGTTTCCGCCACGGCGGCGATCAGCGCATCGGTGACCCGGTTCGGGTAGCAGTAGAGAAAGCGCACCCAGACGAGTTCCGGAATCTTGCCGAGCTCGCGCAGCAGCGCCGGTAATCCGTCGCGGAGGCCGAGATCTTCACCGTAGCTTGTGGTGTCCTGTCCGACAATGGTGATTTCCCGCACCCCTTGCCGGGCCAAGTTTTCCCCCTCGCGAATCACCGAGGCAAAGCGCCGGGACCGAAAAGCGCCACGCATTTGCGGAATCACGCAGAACGTGCAGGGGTGGTCGCAGCCCTCGGCAATTTTCAAATAGGCGGAGTAACCGGGAGTGGAGAGCACGCGCGGGGTGAATTCATGGTACAGGTACGGCTCCGCCGTGCCCCCGGTGGGCAGCTGGGATTTTTCTGTGCAAGCCGCCAGCACGTTTTCCAGCTCATTCGTGCCGATTACGTAATCGACTTCCGGAATCTGCTCCTGAATCTCCTTCCGGTAGCGCTCCACCAGGCATCCGGCCACTACCAGTTTTCTGGCGGCGCCGAATTTCTTGTACTCGGCCATTTCCAAAATGGTGTTGATGGATTCCTGCTTGGCGGGTTCGATGAAGGCGCAAGTATTGATAATGATGACGTCCGCTTCGTCGGGGCGCGGCGTCAGCTCGTACCCCTGGTGCGCCAGGATCCCCAGCATCACCTCGCTGTCCACAAGATTCTTGGGACAGCCCAGACTTACCATTCCGACTTTGGGCATAAGATTTCTAACTCGCGCCAGTTCCTGAAGTGCTTGGTCACTAGAAATTTTAACACAAGTTGGAGGGACTCGGGAATTGGGACAAGGGACACGGGAAACGGGGACGGGTTTCGGGATTCGGAATTTGGGATTGAGGCGAACCTCCAAATTGCGAAGTCCCCGTGGACCGATGACGCAAACGAATGATCACGATTCGATCCCGAATCCCGTGCCCCGTTTCCCGTATCCCGAGCCCGTTCAGTCCCCGCCCTGCCGCTGCCAAGTGAGAACCAACTCTTCCGCTGAGGCAGCAATAAAGCGGCTATCGGGGGAGAAGGCCACGTCCAGCAGGGGTACCTGACTTTCCTGAAAGGTTTGCAGCAACGTTCCATCTTCCGCGGACCACACGCGCACCGTATGGTCTTCACCGGCGGAAGCGATCCACTTGCCATTCGGTGAGAACTCCGCCCGATGCACGGGTCCATGGTGACCCGTGAGCGTTTCGAGGAGCTTCCAGTCGCCTTCCGAGAAAACGCGCACCTTGCCGTCTTCACACGCCGTCACCACTTTCTTGGCGTCGCGGGAGAAGGCCATGCTCAGGACGGTGCCCTCATGCCCGCGCAGCGAATCCACAAACTTGTGGGTTTTCAATTCCACCACGGAGGGGTCTGCGACGGAAGAAGTCTGAATCTGCGCCAGCAGCAGCCAATGGCCGTCCGGAGAAATCTCGTAGAGATTGGGAATCTGCATGAGGTCAGGAATGGTAATCGTGCCGCTTTGGCCCGTTCGTGGGTTCCACAGGTCGAAGTTGCTCTCCTTGTAAATTAGCAGGTAGCCGATCATCGGGAAGTAGCGCGCCGGACTGAATCCGCCCTTGGCGCCTACGGCATCCACCTTGCCTTCCACACGATCTCCATCGATATCCCATTGGAACGCCAACTGGGGAGTGGGACCCGGCCGCTTGCCTTTGACATGGAAAACCCCATTGGCGAGCAGGAAAAGTTCATGGGGAGAGATAAAATTGGCGGAGTGAATCTCCAACTCTTCGATATCCGGAAAGCGCGGTTTCAATACTTTTTGGACGCTGTCAGTACGCAGGTTCATGATCAGCACTTTTTCGCCAGCGGCCACGGCGAGCAGGGAACCATCAGGCGAGAAAGCGCCGTCCGATGAATACTTCAGAGCCAGGTGGCCTTCCATGTGGCCATGGCTGACCCATTGGGCGGCGGCAGGGGGCGACTCCACGGACTCGACCTGCGCGCACGCATTAATGGCGGGCAGGAGGAAGGCGGCCACTAGGAGGAGAACTCGAATTTTGATTTTCATCTTGGACGCGAAGTTAAACAAGATCCCCCTTGGAGATGCGATTCACCAACTCGCGGTCTGCTTCCAGAAAGTTGTACTCCCGAAGGTAGGCCCGTGGCGCCCACTCAATGGCCTCGAATACCTGGCTGCAAAGCTCGCCGCGGTAGTTTGCGATCGCAAAGAAAACCACTTCCACGTAGCGGTCGGGATAGTGGTGGCGGAGGCGAAAAACCTCCCCGCCAACCTCCGCCTGAATTGCCAGTTCTTCTTCCAGCTCCCGATGCAGCGCGGTGGGCAATGATTCCCCATCTTTCACCTTGCCGCCGGGGAATTCCCACTGCAGGCCGTAGGCGTCGGAGCGCTGCCGCTGGCAAATCAGAATGCGGTCGCCCTTCCGTATGATGCCAGCGACGACCAGAATGGGTTTCTGCTCGGTCATCAAGGAATCCGATTGTAGCAGAGGAAAGGCCTTCGAGAGCGTGTCCTTTGGCTTTGCTCTTCCCACGCCAGCTGCCGGTTCCAGTCGACGCCCGCCAAATGGAGGCTGCCCAGGGTGTCCGCCTCAATATGTGTCATTTAGCAACGGGCACCTAAATGGAAGCTTGATTGCGCCCACGGCGGCAATTAGGATACACTGACGCTTTTCGGGATGGCCTCTTGCTCAAGTCCAGACGGTCTTTGAGTTCCATTAAAGCAAGGACTATGCTCGCCAACGAGGGTACAGGCATAAGTGGAACCTGAGAACAAATCGGATAGCATCCTCACCAGGCTCAGCCAGCAACTGACCGCCCTGGAGAGGCGTGACTTTGAGCAATGGGTCATTGTTGTGGGCACGGGCATCCTGGTGGGTACGGGCCTGGTGGTGATTCTTCTCCCCAGCGCCATCCTGCGCAGCGGGAATTTGCATTTTGAGCTCACCGTTTCCCGGGAGCTTTTCCTGGCACTCATCGCCCTGCTGATTCTTTTCAACACCTACATGATTTCGAGCCGCCTCAGGTTGCGGCGCACACGCGGCGAAGTCATCTCCACGGCGATTCATAGTGAACTTCTGCGCCTGCAATCCTTCAGTGATCCCCTCACGGAGGTTTACAACCGCCGCGCGCTTGACGATATGCTGAAGAAATACACCAGCCGTGCCGAGCGCCTGAATAAGCCCCTCAGTTTCCTGATGATTGACGTGGATGAGTTCCGCGAAATCAACTCCCGCTTCGGCCACACCACCGGTGATTTTGTGCTGCTGGAGGTGGCGACCATTCTCAAATCCGCAGTGCGCGGCTCCGACGCCGTGATCCGTTATGGCGGAGACGAATTTCTGATCATCCTCGCCGACGCTCCCGTGGAGGATGTCGAGGTGGTCATGGGGCGTATCGAAAGGTACGTGCAGGATTGGAACCAGAGCGGGCACTTGAAGGATTATGAACTGGCTCTCAGTGTGGGAGCCTCCCAGTGGGCTTCGGGCAAGACCGCCGACGAAATTATGAACGAAGCCGACCAGCATATGTACGCCGCCAAAGCCCGCGGCAAGGAAGGCCGCCCCCCCTCCGCGGAATGACCGCCTCTGTCCTCTTAGAAACCATCTTCCACTTCAGTGGCACCCACACGGATAGGTGGGGGAGACCAGATCTTGGAGAATACCATTCAGCAGGCCATTGGTGTTGCCCGATGACTGGTTGGCGCCGTTGGCGTTATTCAGCGCGTTGCTGGAATCACCATTGGCATTATTCAGGTCCGTATATG
>Ga0326728_10011814_pt1 | contig 19737 bp, 16 predicted proteins | sample MB3enrmetagenome_FD_207602 | JGI IMG/M metagenome (GOLD analysis project Ga0326728, IMG submission 207602) | Lab enriched peat soil microbial communities from McLean, Ithaca, NY, United States - MB31MN | ecosystem: Environmental > Terrestrial > Soil > Wetlands > Peat | place: USA: New York... | reverse complement strand
TGAGCGAGCGTGTAGCCGACCGTCTTTTCGAACGGCTGGTGGGTGAGGTAGTAGGGCCCCGACCCGACCATGTTCCACTGAACGCCCGTCTGGATTCCCGGGGTGTTCAGCGCCAGCTCCTCGAACGTGTCCCAGTACTTCGGGGAGGTGCTCGTGAGCCAGCTCTGGAACGCCGCATCGCTGGACGCATGCGCGCCACCGGGCAGCAGGCAGGATCCGTCGCCAGCGGCCGCGGTGGTTCCGGTAAAGCCCGGAACGGCCGCGCCCTGAGCGGTGAACCAGCCGCACGGCTCGATGCCCGCGCCCAAGGGGTCGGAGACCAGCTCAAGGAAGAACGGCCAGGCCGCCCCTCCACCCCAGGCGTTGAAGGTAACGCAACCGTTCGCCGCCAGCGCCGCCGCCGGGCAGTACGTGCTGTCGTTGATCAGAATCGACCCGAGGACGTTCTGCGGGGTGTTGTTGAAGACGTAGTGGATCGCAGTGTCCCACGAGGCGTTCCCGATCGGCAGCAGGGCCTGGCACTGGATCCAGCCAGGCTGGGAACCGAACCCGGGCAGGTTGGCGAAGCCGCACGTCCGCGCGAACGTGAAGGCCACGTCCGACGGATAGACCGACCAGCTGTTGGCAGTGGCCGGGTCATAGAACTTCGCGGCCGGGTCGATTGGGAAGGTGAAGTACTCCGGGGAGGTCCCGTTGTTGACGATCAGGGTGTTCCCACCGTACATCGCCGCGCAGCCCGGACCGGGCACGCAGGTGGAGAGCTGGGGCAAGAACGAGGCCGTGCTGCTCCCGTTGTACGTTACGAGCGTCTGGTAGACGTTGATGATCGGCTCGTAGCTGATCGTGTCGTAGGCCACCGAGGGGTCCTCAGAGGTGGCGCCTCCCGGGGCGACCTCCTGGAAGATGATCTGCCCAGTGTGGGGGCTCTTCGCCGCCGGGCCCGAGTGGCCCTGGCAGCTCGAGCATCCCGGAGGTACACCCGCGGCCGAGACGAAGACGGTCCAGGTGTAGTTCTGGTAGATCGTTCCGGTCGGTGCGGTGATCGCTCCGACCATGGTGATGTAGTAGAGCCCGGACGCCGTGAACGCGTAGGACGCTGCGACCGAGGTCGGAGTGGACACGAGGCCAGACTGCGTGCCGCCCGTCGCCGCGAGCGTCGGAGCCTTGTCGGTATAGCCAGCGGCGGTAGAGTTGGCCGTGTAGGTGGCCGAGACACTGACGGAGCCCTGACCCTCGAGCCAGCCGAACTGGGTCGTCGCTGTGCTCCCGTTGGTGAACGTCGTCGCGACCGTCGGGTAGAAGCCCGAAGAGAGGGTCGCGTAGTTCGGCGTCACAACGATCGGGAAGAGGGAGCTGGGGCCGTAGTGCCAAACCGTCCCAACGAGCGCCTGGGCACTGACCACGTAGTCACCGATCTCGTTGTAGACATGGTTCGTCGTGGGGGAGGTCCCGTTGTAGACGGTGCCATCGCCCCAGGAAATCATGTACTCAGAAACCGATTCACCGCCGGTCACGCTGACCGTCGCGGGGAGACTGTTGCCCTGCTGCAGCGTCGCTACGGCCTGACCGAATCCCGCCTGGTAGGGGATCGACAGAGCGACGTCATTCAGTCCCGATATGCTCTGACACGCAGGGCTGTCCGAAGGAGCACACGTCTTGAGCGTGCTGGTCCCGCTGCTCGAAACCGCGCTCAGGGCCGCGTACCCCGCACCACCGCAGATGACGATCACTACGACCATCACCACGATGGCGACTGTCATCGACATCCCTCTTCCACCCAGCCGGAAAGTCTCACCAGCCGGGTTCTCGTCTTCGCTCGACATGAACCCACTCACGTCTCCAAGGGAGACGGCACCCTGACCTCGAAGCCGCTATATATACTCTTACGAGATGGAGCTACCCGTGCCGCAGGGTAGCCGGAGGCTTCGCCTTGCGCCGTCGCTTCTGAGCGCGGATTTCGGTGCCTTGGGCGAGGCGATCCGGGCCGCGGAATCCGGCGGCGCGGACGCCTTCCACCTCGACGTGATGGACGGCCACTTCGTCCCGAACCTCTCGTTCGGCCCCGCGCTTGTCGCGGCGGTGCGGGCCTGCACGAAGCGACCCCTTGACGTCCACCTGATGATCGAGGACCCGCTGCGGTACCTCGAAGCGTTCCACAAAGCGGGCGGCGACACACTGGTCTTCCACGTCGAATCCCGCTCGGACCCGATGGCGGTGGTCCGCGAAGGACGCCGTCTCGGGGTCGCGGTCGGCGCCGCAATCCGCCCCGACACACCGTTCTCCGCGGTCGAGCCGCTCGTCGAACGGCTGGACCAGGTGCTCGTCATGAGCGTACACCCGGGGTTCTCCGGCCAGAAGTTCATCCCGGACGTGCTGCCGAAGGTCCGTGCCGCTCGCGACCGGATCGACGCGGCCAGCTCGGGGGCGGACGTTTCAATCGATGGCGGCATCACCGCCGATACGGCGGTCGACGCGGCGGCAGCCGGCGCGACGTTTTTCGTGTGTGGCAACTCCGCCTTCCAAGGGAACCAGATCGGCGAGAACCTCCGGCGTCTGCGCGCGAGCGTGGAGAGGGGGGCGGCCCGTGCGGTTCGCTGACCTCTGCGCGACCTTCGAGCGGCTCGAGACGACCTCCAAACGCCTCGAGATGCGCTCGATCCTGGTCGAGCTGATCCGGCCGCTCCGTCCCCCGGACCTCGGGCGAGTGCTCTACCTAGCCCAGGGGCTCCTGCGTCCGGAGTACGAAGGGATCGAGCTCGGGATGGCCGACTCGCTCGCCCGACGCGCGGTCGCGACCGCGGCGCATGCCGAAGAGGCGACCGTCGCCCGACGGACGAAGGAGTCCGGGGACCTCGGGACCACCACGGGTGAGCTGCTCGCGGGCGTCCGACGCCTGGAGGAGACCCCGCCGCTCCGAGTAGCGGAGGTGTATGCCGAGCTCACCCGGATCGCGGAAGCGAAGGGTGCGGGCTCCCAGGAGACCAAGGTCCAGATCCTCTCCGAGCTCCTCGTCCGCGCCTCCCCTCTCGAAGGCAAGTTCGTCGTTCGGTTCGTCCTCGGCACCTTGCGGGTCGGCGTCCGGGAGATGACGATCCTGGACGCCCTCGCCGAGGCGTTCGGGGACGGGACGAAAGCCGCCCGCCAGCAGATCGAGGCGGCGTTCAACCTTTCGAGCGACCTGGAGCTAGTCGCGGGCGTTCTGGTCGAGAAGGGGGTCGAAGGCCTCGCCTCCGTATCGCTCGAGGTCGGCCGACCGATGCGGGCGATGCTCGCCGAGCGCGAGCCGAACCTCGGGGCCGTCCTGAAGCGCATGGACGGGCGGGCTGCCCTCGAGTACAAGTACGACGGGCTCCGCGTCCAGGCCCACATCCCGAAGAACGGCCCGGTCCGCCTCTTCTCACGACGGCTCGAGGAGATCAGTGCCCAGTTCCCGGAGCTCGTCGAGGAGCTACCCCGGGCCGTTCGGAACCTTCCGGCGATCCTCGAGGGAGAGTGCGTGCCCATCGACCCGGACACCGACGAGATCCAGCCGTTCCAGCAGGTGTCGCGGCGACGGGGCCGAAAGCATGACCTCGACCGCGTCCGTGACGAGGTTCCGGTCTGCCTGTTCACGTTCGACGTCTTCCTCCTCGGCGGCGCCTCCGTCTACGGGAGGCCGTTCCCCGAACGGCGGGCCCTCCTCGAAAAGGCCCTCTCCCCCACCGAACGGGTGCGGCTCGCGGTACAGCGGGTCGTGTCGAGCGAGGAAGAAGCTCAGAGCTTCTTCGACGAGGCGATCGCTGCCGGCGGCGAGGGCATCATGGCCAAGTCCCTCGCCGAAGGGAGCGCCTATCGCGCGGGGGCCCGCGGGTTCTGGTGGATCAAGTACAAGCGGGAGTATACCGCCGGCCTCTCCGATTCGATCGATGGAGTGGTGGTGGGCGGCTTCCAGGGGCGCGGCCGGCGGGCCGGTCGGTACGGGGCGTTCCTGCTCGCCGTCTACAACCCGAAGCTCGACCGGTTCGAGAGCTTCTGCAAGGTCGGGTCCGGGTTCGACGACTCCCAGCTCGCCGAAATGCCCGGCCGCCTGCATCGGTACGAGGTCGACGAACGGCCTCCCGAGGTAGTTACGGGCGTAACGCCCGACCGATGGATCCGGCCGGGGGTCGTCCTCGAGGTCCGGGGAGCCGAACTGACGCTCAGCCCGGTCCACCGGGCCGGCCTCGGCGCCATCCGGCCCGGCGCGGGACTCGCCCTCCGGTTCCCCCGGTTCACCGGACGATTCCGGGACGACCGGAGCGCGACCGAAGCGACCACGACCGCTGAGCTCCTTCGTCTCTACCGGTCCCAGGTCCGGCAGGAGACCCCCGATTCCTCGGCCGACCCGAGCTAAAGGTCGGGGGCTCGCGGGACGGTCGAGACGGGTTCGTCTCGGCCCAAAGGCATAAGAAGGGCCGGCCCCGTCGCTCGCCGACGGTAACGGACTATGCTGGTCGAGATGACGGAACTTCTGGGACGGCAGATCTACACGCCGGACGGCCGACTGCTCGGGGATGTCGACAACGTGGTCGTCGATGTCGAGGCGGCCAAGATCGACGGTCTGTACGTCGACGAGACCAGCCCGATGTTAGTCGAGGACTCCCGGCCCACCAACATCCCGTATCGATGGGTGTCGGCGGTCAACGACGTGGTCCTCCTGAAGTACTTCCCGCGCCGGGTCTCCGTCAAGAAGACCCCCACGCGCGCGATGAAGGAAGAGGGACCGGTCGCTCCCGCCGCACGGTAGTGCTGCGGGGATAGCCAAGCTCGGTTAACGGCGCAGGACTTAAAGGGCGGTCGACGCCGAAGAGATCCTGCCGCGCAGGCGTTCGCCGGTTCAAATCCGGCTCCCCGCTTCGCCCCCCCTCCCTAGGGCCCCCCAACGTCTTCTCTCCGAGCCGGCTCCGGCCTTTCGTGAGGCGGGAGGAGCTCGTTCGCCGGATCCAGTCGGTGCCCTCGCCGCCCCGCCCGGACGCCGCCCTCGAGCAGGTGGTGACCCCCGCCGAGGCGGCGGCGGACCTCCTCACCGCCCTCGACCGTCACGTCGGCCTTGACGGCCGCTCCGTGCTCGACCTCGGGTGCGGGACCGGTCGCCTCGCCATCGGCGCGGCCCTGCTCGGTGCGGACCCCGTGGTCGGGGTCGAGGTCGATGCCACCCTCGTTCCCATCGCTCGTGCCGCGGCTCGCGCGGTGAAGGCGAAGGTCCTGTTCCGGGTCGCGGACGTGGCGGACTGGGACCGCTCCGCGGACGTCGTCGTGATGAACCCCCCCTTCGGAGCCCAGACGCGGCACGCCGACCGGCCGTTCTGGGACCGCGCCTTCTCCCTCGCTCGCCGCTCGGTCGGCGCGTTCGCGTCCTCGACCTCCCGAACCTTTATAGCGCGACTCGCGCTCGACCGCGGCGCTCACGTCGTCGAGGTCGAGCCGGTGCGTTGGGACCTTCCCCGATTGTTCCCGCACCATCGGGCCGAGAAGGTCCGGCTGGACGTCGACCGCTGGGTGATCGAAGCAGGAACGAAGCCATGACCCCCTCCTCGGAAGAATCGAAGTTCGTCCTCCCCGGCGACTACCTTGGGACCGCGGAAGAGTTCCTTCCGGGCCGGGGCACGTACGAGAACCGGGGGCGGATCTACGCATCGGTCCTCGGGACCTCCCACGTCGACCCACGGGACCGAACGGTCCGGGTCGAGCCGCGGAACGCGGTGCCCGAGATCCAGGAAGGGGAGATCGTCTACGCTCGCGTGGACGAGCTCAAGACCGCGATGGCGATCTGCACGATCCTCACGACCTCGGCGAGCCGACGGCCCGTTCCGGGCGAGCCGGAGGGGACCGTCCACGTCTCGAAGGCGAAGGAAGGGTACACCGAGTCGCTGTCGAGCGAGTTCGCGGTCGGTGACATCATCCTCGCCAAGGTCCTCCAGTCGCACCCGTCCGTCAAGCTGACGACCGCCCCCTCCTCCCTCGGGGTCGTCTCCGCCCGCTGCCAGGTCTGCCACAACCTGCTCGCCCATCGCCCGAAAGGGCTCGAGTGCCCCCGATGCGGCCACCGGGAGCAGCGCAAGCTCGCCCACGGTCCCGCGTTCCCGGCCCCCGCGACGGAAACCTCGGATGCCGGGTGAGGAGGAGCGGCAGCTCGCCGCGCTCGTCCGAGCCCACGACCGCTGGCGCGGTCGGGAAGTGTTCAACCTCCTGGCCAGCGAGAACGCCGTCTCACCCGTCGCACGGAGGTATCTCGGCAGCGACCTCGCCGGTCGCTACACCCTGCCCATCGCGTCGGACTTCCACGGAGAGACGATCGACAATAGCTACACCGGCACCCGATACACGGACCGCATCGAGGCGCTCGCCAACGCCGCGGCCGCGCGCCTCTTCCATGGACGCTTCGCCACGACCCGGCCGCTCTCGGGGCACATCGCCGCCCTGTCGGCGCTCGTTCCGCTCCTGGCCCCGAAGTCGCGGATCCTCGCGATCTCCCCGGACGAGGGGGGCTACGACGGGTACGCTCCCGGCTTCATCCCGGCGGTCTATGGCTACACCGTTCGCCCCCTACCGGCCGATGGCCCCGGCCATCGGGTCGAGGCCGCCGCCGCGGTAGACGCGATCCGTCGGGAGCGCCCGCAGGCCGTCGTGCTCGGCCAGAGCTTCTTCCTATTCCCCTACCCGCTCAGGGAGATCGCCGAGGCCGCGCATGCGGTGGACGCCCTGGTCTTCTACGACGGCTCCCACGTCCTCGGCCTGATCGCGGGAGGCGAGTTCCAGGACCCTCTGCGCGAAGGCGCCGACGTCCTGTACGGCAGCACCCACAAGTCGTTCCCGGGACCCCAGGGCGGGCTCCTGGTCACGGACCGGGAGGACCTCTTCCAGCAGCTCGACCCCGCCCTCGTCTGGCGGGTCTTCGACAACGCGCACTGGAACCGGATCGCGGCCCTCGGCCAGACCCTGCTCGAGCTCGAGCGCTGCGGCCCCGAGTACGCCCGCACCGTCGTCGCGAACGCCCAGGCGCTCGGCCGGGAGCTCGCCCAGAGAGGGTTCCCCCTCGTCGGGGAGGCCGAAGGATTCACCCGTTCGCATCAGCTGCACATCGACAGCGTGCGTCTCCGCCGCGAGGCGAACCTCGGGGCCGGCGAGCTCGCCCGCCGGCTCGAGCGTCAGCGGCTGCTCATCGACCTCGTCGCCCGGATCGGGACCGCCGAGGTGAGCCGGCTCGGCCTCGTCCCCGAGGAGATGCCGCGGCTCGCCGACCTGCTCGTCCGGGCGGGACTACGGGGCGACCGTGTCGCCGGCGAGGTGCTCGCCTGGCGGCGGACCTACCGAAAGCTCCGCTTCGCGTAGGGAATCCCGGCCGGAAGCGGGCCGCGCCGTTCCTCGGGATAAAAGAAAAAGAGAGAGAGGAAAGGGTTGGTCCGAGGGGCTACCTCGACGACCGACTACTGCATCCCGTGCTCGCTCTTCCCGTGGGCGGCGAGCTCTTCGGGGGTACCGAACGACTTACCACAGACGCTGCAGGTGTTCGGCGCGCCCGCTCCGGGTTTGCTCTCCCACGGCTGGGGCGGGGCCGCCGCGGGGCGGCTCATGACCAGGCGTGCGAGGACCAGGGCCACGATCATGCCCACGATCAGCCCAACGACCAGGAGCATCGTCCCGGCAACCGCGCCGGTGAGCCCGTTGATGAGCGACTCGTTGGACCAGGTGGTGGTGTTCTTGAACACCGTTCCGCCCTTGGTGATCACGGTCAGCGTGCCGTTGAAGTAGTGCAGGGTGGGCAGGTACACGGTGGTCATCACGATCGAGTAGTTGTACGTCCCAGGCGTGCCGGCGAACCAGTTCGCGCCGACGGGCACACCGGGGGTCAGCTCAATCATCGAGTGCGTGAAGACCAGCGCCTTTCCCGAATAGACGTTGAGGACCGCGCCCGCGACATACGAACCGACGTAGGCCACCGCGAGGGTGACGTTCCCGGTCGGGACCGCGCTTCCCGCGGCCGGCGCGACGAGCGAGGCCTGCAGGGGGGTCGTGATCACGAAGAACGGCTCCGCGCTGGTGACGTTGAAGTTGGTCACGTTGTCCACGCCCACGAAGACCGAGACGCTGAACTCATCCTGCGGCAGGCCCGTGCAGGCTGCGTTGTTGCACCCGAGGGTCACCGAGTTGACCGTGAAGGTGTAGGTCGTCTGGTCGGGGGCTACGGTCATGGCGGTCGAGGAGACCAGCGCATGAGCCGACAGGTCCGTGACGTTGGTGAACACCACGGTCGTGGTGTTGTCGATCGACGAGTTGACGACCGTGATCGTGTAGTTGAAGACGAGCGGGAGGGTGTTGTACGGCAGGAGCGGAGAGGGCTCCGTGAACGCCACCGACGCACTTACATTGCCGACGTTCGCATGCACCGCCGGCGCAAGGGGCACCGCGGTCTTCCCGGCCGAACCGGCTGGGGATCCCTTGGCGGTAAGTCCCGACGCCGAGTGCGGCGCACCCAAGAGGCCCACTCCAATCATCCCCACCACGAGGAAGATAGCCACGAGCCCAATCGCTACAGTCCCCATGGTAGCCCTGGTCACACGATGCATGGGGCATGCGAGTGACTTCCCGTACTTAAACTCAACGTTGATTTCCTGTCCTCCGAGGAGACCCTTCTCTCGGCGTCCGGGGCCCCCCGGGAGGGGTCGGGCGCCGGCGCGAGAAGCCGTCGCCCGTGGATCGCCACCGATGGGCCCCGCGAGCTGGCGGTGGGCTCATCTACTCCGTCCCCTCGACCGGGACCGTATGGCGTCCGTGGCGCTCACCGGCACTCCGGGCACCGGCAAGACCACGGTGGCCCGCCAACTCAGCGCGTCCTGGCACACTGCTGAGGTCGGCGAGCTGGCCCAGCGGCTCGGGACGGGTCGCCGTCGGGGCCCGAGCTGGGTGGTCGACCTCCCCGCGACCTCTCGCGCGTGGCGGGCGCTTCGGACACCCCCCGCGGACGTCATAGTGGGCCACCTCGCGCACCTCCTTCCCCTGCGCGACGTGATCGTACTGCGCTGCCACCCTCGGGAGCTCGCCCAACGCCTGGCCCGCTCGCGACCCAACACCGCCGCGGACCGCCGGGCGAACCTCGTCGCCGAGGCCACCGACACGATCCTGGTCGAAGCGGTCGACCTCCGTCGCCGGGTCTGGGAGGTCGACACCACCGGCCGGAGCCCGTCCTCGGTCGCGCGCGAGGTGGCCCATCGCCTGCTCTCGCGGGGGCCTCCCTCCTACGGCCGGGTCGACTGGCTCTCCGATGCCTGGGTAAGCGAGCATCTTTTGGACTGGTCCCGATAGGGGCGACGGATGGTGCTCGAGGCCTTCCGGACCCGGGTCGCCTCGTACGTCGCCCGGCTCGCCCGTCCGTTCCTCGGCTGGCGACCCGACCGACTGAGCTGGCTCGCCCTCGGCTGTGCGGGGGTCGGGGGGCTCCTCTCGGCGCTCGTGCGCTGGACGACCCCGCTCCTGTTCCTGCCCGTGGCGGTCGTGATCTTCCTTTCGGGTCTCTTCGACGTACTCGACGGCGAGGTCGCCCGCGCGACGGGTCGCGCGTCGGTCCGCGGGGACTTCCTCGACCACGTCCTCGACCGCTACGCCGACCTCGTCCTCGTGGTCGGGATCGCGGTCTCGGGATACGTCGACCCGCTCCTCGCCCTCTTCGCGTTGGTGAGCCTCCTCCTGACGAGCTACATGGGCACGCAGGCCCAGGCGGTCGGCCAGGGCCGGCTCTATAGCGGGCTCCTTTCGCGAGCGGACCGCCTCGTCGTGCTCGTGGCCGCCACGTTCCTCGAATTCGACTGGTCGCTCCCCTGGCCCTGGGCTCCGTCGGCGCCGTGGGCGCGGTTCCACGTGGGCGGGCTCGCGTTCACCGTGATCGACGTGGCGTTCGTCTACTTCGTCATCGCCGGCCAGTGGACCGCGTACGACCGGGCCCGCCGCGTCTATCGCGCCCTTCCGAAGGAGCCGTAGTCGGCTCGTCCGGGACCTCTCCCCGTTCCACCACAGCCCCTCCTCGTATCCGGTAGTACTGCAGCGGGTGCCGCAGGTACTCTTCGAAGCAGAGCGGGTCCCGGGAACGGTCGCGGAGCTCGGGGGCCCCCGGATCCCCTTCCCGCACGCAAAGCCCGTGGCTCCGGAGGGTCTCGCACTCGGGGGGTTCGTATCCACGGCCCCCATCGTGCTGCGTGATGTGCTCGACCTGGTAGCGGGTGACCGCCTCGTCGAAGTCGGGAGCCCCGCGGAAGGCGTCCACGATCGTCTCGGAGTCGGCGCCGGCTCGGTGGAGGAACGCCGCGACGCAGAACCTCCCAGAGTGCGAGAGGTTCTCCCCTTTCTGCAGGGTCCGCTCCATCCGGCGGAGACAGGGAGGGAAGAGCTCGGGGCGCACCGGGCCGCCGCGGAGCTCGGGACGCGCGACGGGCGTCGGTGTCCGGCGGGCGAGCTCGCTCAGGAGGTCCGCTTCCCGCTCCCTCACTTCCGCCACCACGTCGTTCGCGAGCGGGAGCGGCTCGGCCAGGCGGAGGCGGACGGCCTCCTGGAGCAGCCGGGCGGCGCGCGCCGGCCGGACGACGACCGACCCCCGCCGCAGCGCCTGCCGGGGGAGACGGAACTCCGCCTCCCGGATCGGCACCGAGAGGCGCAGGTAGTCCACGAGCGGCACCTCGACCCCGTCCGGCCCCGGTGTGAAGGAGAACCCGAGGCGACGCGCGACCTCCGAGAGCTCCTCGACGGGGACGTTCAGGAGTCGGGCGTGGTTGCGCTTGGCCTCCGCGACGGCCCACCGGCGCAGCGCTGCCGGCGCGGTGGAGGCGGACAAGACGAGACGAGCGAAAAGGAACGAGAGCAGTCGGACGCTCGGGTCCGCGCGCGCGAGCTCCTCGAGGTCGCGGCTGCCGCGCGGGTCGTCCGCGGCCGCGAGGATGCGCGCCCGGCCGAGCGTGCGGGCCGGCGCGAACGCGCCGTCCGAGAGGAGGGTGCGGACCGACACCGCGAGCTCTCCGAGAAGCGTTTCCGCCCCCGGTAGGAACGGGTACTCCGCGAAGAGCGAGCGCTCGTCTAGAGGAGCCGAGGCACGAGGAACTGCCATACGAGTAACACCAGTACAAGGAGCGAGGAGACCGTCACCGCCCGGCCGGCGAACTGGTCGATCCGGGCCGCGCTCCAGGCGCGGCGGAACCGCGCCGCGATCGACGCGGCGAAGTCCCGGAAGAGGAGCCCGCCGTCGAGCGGGACGAGGGGGAGCGTGTTCGACAGCCCGAGGAGGAGGTTCATCCACGCCAGCCAGTACAGCATGTTCGCCAGGATCCAGAAGTTGCCCGAGCCGAGCGCCGCCAGCGGCCCGGTGAGATGGAAGAAGCCGCTCGTCGATCCGCCGACCGGCTCGAGCCCGCCGAGGGGCAGGATGAGCCAGTAGACCGTGCCAACCACCGCGCCCTGGTCGCTCCCGGCCGGCCAGACGAGCACCTGCTTCAGCTCGGGGGGCGTCAGCCCCAGGACGGCCACGCCGAGGAACCCGCGGGTCTTGTTGTTGGGGTTGGTCGCGAGAACCACCGTGGTCGAGACCGTGTGACCGAGACTCGCCGAGTAGAACACGATCGGGACGGTCTCTCCGGGCGTGGTCTTCGCTTCCGCCGCCTGGAAGTTCGACCAGGTCGTGGTCGCGGTCCCGTTGAACGAGGTGATGATGTCCCCCGGCACGAGGGTCGCGTTCGCGGCCGGCATGCCCGACTGCACGGACTGGATCCCGATCCCGTCGGCGTTCGGGGCCACGGAGGAGGCCACGAGACCGGAAAGGAGGGCGAAGAAGACGACCGTGAGGGCGAAGTTCGCGAGGACCCCAGCGGCGGCGACCCGGTCGCGCTTGCGTCGGGAGGCCGCGAGCATCTCCGCGTCGTCCTGCTCGACGAACGCCCCGACCGGGACGACGAACCAGAGGATCCCGAGACTCTTCACGCCGATCCCCTGGGACCGGGCCATGACGCCGTGGCAGAGCTCGTGGAGCACGATCCCGACCACGATCGCGACGATCCCGTAACCGATCGGGATGATCGGGTTGATCCCCGGGAGACCGACCGCCTCGGAAACGGAAGGGGCCTGCGCCGGCGTCAACCGGAACGATGCGATCGCTCCGAAGACGAGGAGGCCGATGATCGTCGCCATCGAGACGACGGAGAGCGCGATCCCGAGGTCGCCGGCCGCGGTCCAGAACCGCTTGAATCGGCCCCAGCGGTCGAGGGCCGAGCGTCCGCGCTGGGTCTTGAGCATCAGGGCGGGTCCGAAGAGCGAGAGCGGGCGGTCCGGGCCGAGATGCCCCGTTCGGTAGAGGGCGTAGACGACGGCCGCGTACAGCAGCACGACGACCAGGGCGATCTCGTAGCCTAAGTACGGGTCCACGGCGCGTTCCGCGGTCCCCACGTCTCGGCTTGGTTAAGAGGTCTTGCGGACCGGAGCGTCGGGAAGGGGGTTATGCCCGGGTCCCAATGGGGTCCGGCGACGAGATGGAGCACGGGTCGCGAAGGCGCGGGGTCATCCTGGCGATTGCGGTGGCGATCGTCCTCCTCGGGACCGCGGCGTCGATCCACCCTCTAGATTCGGGCGGGACGGGTTCCTCCCCCTCCAGCCTCGTCGTCACGACTCCCTCCGTTGCGGTGAGTGGGTTGCCCCCCCGAGCAGGAGCGTCGGACATCGTTGTGGCCCCGGCGTTCTCCCCGGCCAAGGGCGTGGTCGCGCTCGGGCCCGAGCCGCCGTCCGTTCCCGTCACGGTGGAGGTCGGGCTCGCCCCTGCGGAGCCTGCGGCCCTCGCGGGTCTCGTCTCAGCCCTCTACGCCCCAGGCACCCCGGGATACCGCGACTTCCTCACGCCCTCCGAGCTCGCGGAACGGTTCGGTCCCTCCGCCTCGGTCGTCTCAGCGGCCCAGTCGTACTTCGAGCGGTTCGGGCTCTCGGTACGGGCGAGCCCGGACCGCCTGTTACTCACGGTGTCCGGTCCGAGCGACCGGGTCGCCGCGGCGTTCGGGACGACCTTCGAGGCGTACCGGAGCGTCGACGGTCGGTCGTTCTTCAGCCACCCGACGGCGGCGACCCTCCCGTCGACGGCCCCCTGGTCCGGCGTGTTCGGCCTCGGCAACGTGACGCCGCTCGTTCCCGCGGCCGGTGCCGGGACATCCCGGTTCGCCGCGGTCACCCCCGGCGCGAGCTGCGCCGGTGCCCCGTTGGACCTCGTGCCTTGCCAGATCTGGCAGGCGTACAACATGACAACGCTCCTCAACGGCGGGACGAACGGCTCAGGGTTCCGCCTCGCCGTCGTGGACCCCTATAGCGCGAGCGAGTCCCAGACCCAGCTCTCCCTCGACCTGAGCCTGTTCGCCGCGGAGAGTGGGATCGCCGTCGGGACCGTGAACTACCTGTACCCGGACCTCGCGCCGGGGGACCTCAACGTGAGCGCGAACCCCGACTGGAGCCTCGAGGACGCCCTGGACCTTGAGTGGGCGCGAGCCGCCGCCCCCGGGGCGACGGTCGACATGACGTTCTCGCCCGACGCCGGTCCCGGCCTCTACGCGGCCGTCGACTGGTTGGTGGCTCACCAGGCGGCGGACGTGATCTCGCTGAGCTGGGGCGAGCCGGACGTGGGGAACTACAACGCGTTCCTCGGCCCCTGCTCGGTCGCCTGCAATGCGTCCACCGACGGGTCGTACGGCATCCTCGTGCCGGTCCTCGCGTTCGCCTCGGCCGAGGGGATCACCGTCTTCGCCGCGAGCGGTGACTGTGGTGCCTCCGACGGCACCTCGACCCTATCGACCAACTTCCCCGCGTCGGTCCCCGACGTCACCGGGGTCGGGGGCACCCTCCTCGGCGTGAGCGACAACGGGACGTACCAATCGGAGGTCGCCTGGAACGGCAACGCAAGTGGCGCCACGGCACCCGGCTGCCACAATCAAGGCGGCTCGGGGGGCGGGTACGCCCCGTTCCCGCGACCCACGTGGCAGACGGGACTCCCACCGGGCACGTTCGGTCGCGGGGTGCCCGACGTCGCCCTCGACGCCAACACGCCGGCGTTCCTCATCTACGGTGGGAACCCGACCGGGGTCCGCGGAACGAGCCTTGCGACGCCCATCTGGGCCGGCATCGCGGCAGATGCCGACCAGTACGTCGGTGGCCGTCTCGGACTCCTCAACCCTTCGCTCTACGCGATCGCCGCTTCCGCTTCCAAGTACGCGCGTGACTTCCACGACATCGTCTCGGGAAACAACGGCTATTCGGTCGGGACGGGCTGGGACCCGGTGACCGGCCTCGGCACCCCACAGGTCGCGAACCTGGTCGTCGACCTGGCCCGCGCCGGCTCCGTTCCCCTGGGCACCCTCGCGACGTTCGTGTACGCGACCCCCCGGTTTGGGCCGGCACCCCTCACGGTCACCTTCCACGTCAACGTGACCGGGGGCACCGGGAGGTACCCCCTCGAGGGAGTTTCGTTCGGCGACTCGAACGCGTCGTTCGTCGTCGGTGGTGTGACGACCTACACCTACGTTGCCCCCGGGGTCTATCCGGCCCAGGCGTACGTCTCCGACTCGACCTCGAACTACTCGCTCTCCCCGCCGCTCGCCATCGTGGTGGGCGGAGGGCACGCGCTGACGGTCACGTTGAACGCTTCGACGGCCCAACCTGCCGTGGGAGCGTCGGTCCTCTTATCGGTCGGGGTCACCGGTGGGGTCGCTCCCTTCGTGTACAACTACTCCTTCGGGGACGGAACGTACTTGAACCGTCCATCGACCCCGAGCACGAGGCACGTCTTCGGCGTCGAGGGAAGCTTCTGCGCCGCGGTCGTCGTCTCGGACGCTGCCTCCCCAGAGAACGGGGGGGCGAGCGCGCGTGTGGGGATTGGCGTGGGCGGCGCCCCCGCTCCGGATTGCAAGAACGATACCTCGCTCAGTATGGTCCCCGCCGCTGACCTCGGGGTGAGGGACGCTCCGGCCGACTTCCCCGCCCTCTTCTCGGTCTCGGGAGGGTCCACCGCCGTGAGCACGCTGGCCCCTTCCCTCCAGTTCCTCTCGACGGACCCGTACGTCGCCGCGTGCGGGTGCGCGATCTTCCGGGCCCCCGGAAACTTCTCGGTGCATGGGTTCGCCAACGACAGCGAGAACGAGCAGGCGACCGCGACCACGAACGTCACGGTCGCTCCCCCGCTCGTTGGGACGTTCACCGTGAACCGAACGACCGGGCCGGCGCCGCTCACGGTCGGATTCCGTGCGAGCGCTACGGGGGGCTACGGAGCCAACGCGACCCTGACCGCCTGGACGTTCGGTGACGGCACCGGGGCGGTCGGCGCGTCGGTGTCGGCCACGTACTCCGACCCGGGAGTGTACGTCGCCATCGGTCATCTCTCCGACCTCGGGCACGGGAATGCGAGCGAAGCGTTCCTGATCGACGTGGGACCGACGGGAGGGTCCTCCTTCTCGCCGGCGGTCCGCCTCGTCGCCTCGATCACGCCCGTGGTCGACGTGCCGGAGGGGGCCGTGGTGAACTTCACCGCGGAAGCCGTTTCGGCGGGCGGGTCGGTCGTTCCGGCCGCGTTCCACTGGAGCATCGGGTCGAGCTCGGGAGCCTTTCGGTCCTCGTTCGATTGGACCTATTCCTCTCCGTCCTCCCTCGCGGCCAACGGGACCCTCACGGTCACGGTGAGTGCGACCGATCTCACGATCGGCGCGGCCGCCAACGCCACCCTCGAGCTCCCCGCCTTCGCGGCGGTCGAGCCGGGGGGGTTTTCGCCTCGGTCCAACGACCTCGTGTTGACCGATCACGGAGCACCGGGGTTCGGGGTCGCGCCCCTCGTGTGGAACGGTTCCGCAACCGTGGCCGGCCCGGGGACGTTGTCGGTGTTCTGGGCGTTCGGTAGCGGCGTCGAGAACCACTCCACCACCGCACAGCATTCGTTCGAGGCGGGCCGGTACACGGTGGTGGTGACCGCCGTCGACAGCTGGGGGGACAACGCCACCGACCTGTTTTCGGTCGAGGTCTTGGGCGGGCTCGAGCTCACGGCGTCCCTCTCGGCCACGGCCGGGTCCCCGCCTCTCAACATCACGTTCCGCTCGAACGCGAGCGGCGGGGACGGTCCGCCCTACCAGTACCACTGGTCGTTCGGGGACGGGGGCGTCGCGAGCAGCGAGAACGGGACGTACACTTTCGCCTCCGCCGGGACGTACCTCGTCACGCTCAACGTCACCGACCCCGGCGGCGATTCGGCCACGATGAACTGGTCCGTGTCGGTAGGTTCGGGAGGGACCGGCTTCGACCCGGTGGTCATCCTCGCGGTCGGGGCCGTCGTGGGAGAAGCTTTCGCGTTGATCGCCGCGGCAAGCCGCCGCCGGTCCTTGGGCGGGGCTGCTACCCCTTAACGACCCCGAGCGGGACCAAACGGGCGACCCGCCGGGTGAGCCCGGCACCCTCGGCCACGCGCACGACCTCTTCGACGTCTTTGTACGCGCCGGGCGCCTCCTCGGTCACGCCCTCCCGCGAGCTCGAGCGAACGACGATCCCGCGGCTCGCCAGCTTCCGGGTGACCTCCTCGTACCGGAACGCGCGCACCGCGGCGTGCCGGCTCATCCGTCGTCCGGCGCCGTGGCACGAGGAGCCGAACGACCGCTCCATCGCAGTCGGAAGGCCGGAGAGGACGTAGCTGGCCGTGCCCATGTCGCCGGGAATGAGGACCGGCTGGCCGTAGGTACGGTAGGGGGCCGGCACCTCCTCGCGCCCCGCGGGGAACGACCGGGTCGCCCCCTTGCGGTGGACGAGGAGCTTCTTGCGGCCCCGCTCGGTCGCATGCTCCTCGACCTTCGCCATGTTGTGGGCGATGTCGTAGACCACGGCGAGGTCGAGCTCCGTGTCGGGGCGGCCGAAGACGCCCGAGAACGCGCGACGGACCGAGTGCGTGATCGCCTGCCGGTTCGCCCACGCGAAGTTCGCGGCGGCGGCCATCGCCCCGAGGTACCGCTGGCCGGGGTCGGAAGTGACCGGGGCGCACGAGAGCTGCCGGTCGACGAGCTCGACCTTCTCCTCCCGGAGCCGGCGGTCCATCGTGCCGATCCAGTCGGTAGCCACTTGGTGGCCGAGCCCGCGCGACCCCGTGTGCAGCATGACCATCACGCGACCGGGCACGAGGCCGAGGACCTCTGCGAACTCCGGCGAGAAGACCTCGTCGACCGCCTGGACCTCGAGGAAGTGGTTCCCCGACCCCAGCGTGCCGAGCTGCTTCATGCCGCGCTTGCGGGCCGTCTCCGACACCTCGGCCGGAAGAGCGCCGGCGAGCCGGCCTTCCTCCTCCTGTACCGGAAGGTCCTCCGGGCGGCCGTACCCCTTTCCCACGGCCCAGGCCGCGCCGTTGGCGAGGACCTCCTCGAGCTCCGCTGGCCGAAGCGCGTAGCCCCCGTGGGAGCCGACCCCCGACGGGACCTCGCGGTAGAGCCGCTCGATGAGGTCGGAGAGCCGGGGGCGGACCTCGTCGGCCGTGAGGTTGGTGCGGATCAGGCGGACGCCGCAGTTGATGTCGTAGCCGATCCCGCCCGGCGACACGACCCCGTCCTCGAGGTCGAACGCGGCGACCCCGCCGACGGGGAACCCGTAGCCGAAGTGGATGTCGGGCATCGCGAGGGAGCTGCGCTCGATCCCGGGCAGGGTCGCGACGTTCGCGAGCTGGATGAGCGACGGGTCCCCTTCGACGCCCGAGAGCAGGGCGGCGTCCGAGAAGAGAACGCCGGGAACGTGCATGCCCGGTACCTCGTCGATAGGGATCTCGTAAGTGAATTCGTCCCGCGCGACGAGCCGGGGGACCTTCGGCACGGCGCGGCGCGAGCCGAGAGCCCTATTTACGTTGGCCTTCTCGGAAGGCGCTGGTCCACCCGGCGGGTCGGACAAAACGCCAAGTAACTCCCGGTCGATGCGTCCGCGGGGAGGCGGACGTGAACCGACGGGCTTGGATCTCGATCGCGAACCTGTGCGCGATCGCGATCGCCTTCGTCATCCTGTTCGAGTACTCTCAGTACGCCGACTACGCGTTCTACTTCCTGATCATCTGGATGGTCGTGGGCTTCGTCCTGCTCTATGCCATCCGGCCCACCCTGCCCTCACCGTCCGCGAATCCCTCCGCGGAACCGAGCCCGTTCCCTTCGAGCCGGCCCGCGTCGGCCCCCCTGCCGAGCGGGAGCACCATCGGGTTCTGCATCTACTGCGCGGCCCCGATCGCGCCGGGCGCACGGGCCTGCCCGGCGTGCGGACATGCCCTGCCCGGATGGTGAGAGAGGAAGGAGGAAAGAAGGTCCATGACGGGTCGTAAGGTCTCCCTGCTGTCGTTCCCTGTGGTGATGGTGCTCCTGGTCATCCTCACCCTGGGCCTGGTATTCCTCGGACGATGGTACTTGGGCCTTGGCCTGAAGACCTTCTTCCTCCTCGCGATCCCGCTCGTGCTCGCCGTCGTCTACCTGGCGTGGTACCGCACCCTCCCGTACGTGCCGGCGCGGCCCCAAGCGAGGGCCGCGGCCCCGGCCGAGGAGGAGGAGGAGGACGGGGAACCGTTCGAGGACCCGGTCGAGGAAGCGGACCGTCTCGACGAGACCGCGGAGGAAGCGGAACCGCCCGACGAGCCGGCGGACGCGGATGACGAACTAGAGCCCGAGGCTCCGAAGTCCCCCTGACAGTCCTCTAAGGGACGGCCGCAACGGGCCGGATCCACATCATCGGTTCCTTCGCCCGCGCGTTCGCGCCGGTCGACACCCGAAGGTCCCGGACGACCCCATCGGCGGGGCTCGTGACCTCGCCGCGCATTTTCATCGCCTCGAGCACGAGGAGCGTCTGGCCCTTCGTGACGCGGTCCCCCTCGGCGACCCTGAGCTCGATCACTCGACCGGGCATCGAGGGAACGACCGGGACCCCCTCGCCCGGCGGGGAGGAGGAGGGCGGTGGCGCGACGACCGCGTCGGCCGCCATCGGAGGCGCGGAGGCGGGAGCGACCCCCGGCGACGGAGCGACCTCGGCCGAGCCCGCTTCGACCCGCACCGTCCAGCGCTCCCCGTTCACGTCGACCGGGCCGTACGGGGCGGCGAAGTGCTCGGGCCAGTTCTCGACGACGGCCTTCTCCCCGTCGATCTCGAGCTCGACGCGGTTCACGCCCGCGTTGACGAGGACGACCGGATAGGTCCGTCCTCCGACCGTGACGGAAGCGAGGTCGGAGGCGACCTCGACCTCCTCTTTCTTACCGGCGCGTTCGAGGACGATTCGCATCGATCCACCTCCGTTGGGAAATGCCTCGCGCGCGACCTTCGTACGCCCAGGGGCTCATGCCCGGGCCCGGTTCGCTCGCCGCGCCGACGACGGCAGCGGTGGCAGCAGCAGTGGCGGGGGCATGGGCGATGGCGCCCGTGGGCGCGACCGGCCTCGGCGCCCGCAACGCGCCCACGACCCCGAGCGCGGCGGACGTGAGGACGTCGCCGGTGAGCCCGTGGTCAACCGCCCGCCGGTACGACTTGTACACCGCCGGGAAGAGGGCGTACGAGAGGGCCTCCGCCGTGTCCGCGGCCGGCACGAGGGCGCGAACCTCGGCGAGCATCTTCGCGAACTCCGGTGGAAGGAGGTCCGCCGGGCGCCCGGTGATCGCCGGCGCCTGCGCCGTGACCTTCTTCACGAGCTCGGGGTCGATCGGCGCGGGCGGGGTCCCGTAGAGGCCCCGGA
>Ga0326728_10011812_pt1 | contig 19739 bp, 19 predicted proteins | sample MB3enrmetagenome_FD_207602 | JGI IMG/M metagenome (GOLD analysis project Ga0326728, IMG submission 207602) | Lab enriched peat soil microbial communities from McLean, Ithaca, NY, United States - MB31MN | ecosystem: Environmental > Terrestrial > Soil > Wetlands > Peat | place: USA: New York... | reverse complement strand
CGGCCTCACGCGCCAATCAAAGCAACGCGGCCTTCTTGCCGCTGCGCACGACCATCACCGTGCAGGACGCGTGGCGAACGATGGCGGCGGCGCTCGAGCCCAGGAGATAGGTCGCCATCGAGCGTTTGTGCGCGCCCACGATGATGAGATCGGCCGGCCATTGCGTCGCCTCGGCCAGCAGTTCGGGATAAACGGCGCCGATGCGCACGACGGCGTCGACCGTTCCCTTCGGCCTGTCGATCGACGCGGCCATTCGCTCGAGTTCCGACTTCTCGTAGACGCCGAGTTCGTCGTAAACCGCCTGCGGGATCACCGCCATCGGCGAAGCGATGACGACAGGGCTCGTCACGTGGATCAGCCGGATATCCGAGGCGAAGGCCCTGGCCATGCCCACGGCCGCGTCGATCGCCATCTTGGCGATTTCCGGTTCGGCGATATCGATGGGAAGCAAGATTTTCCCAAACATGGCCGTTCTCCCCGCCCCCCGCGCCGACGCCGGCGTGAAGACCGATGACGACTCGCGGCTCAGAACATCTTCCCCCCACAGCGCTCTCCGGCGCAAGCGTCTCCGCGCGGCGAACGCCGATTCATGGGTGGAACCCGGCCATCGCCGCGCGCGAGCGGCCCGATGAGGCCCATCGCCCGCCTCCGCGGCCCGCCGGCGTCGATTCGTCGCGACGCCCGGCTTGCCACGAGCGCTCCATCGGCGCAACGCGACGCTCTCGCCCGAGCGCTTTGCGGGCGTCCCGCCCTACGGGCGCGGGCGCCGCCGCGGCCGCATTTTCCGCCGCCCGCCGGGCTTTAACGCTTTGTTGGGGCTGATTCGAGTTTGGCGAACGAAGCGTGAAAAGGAAGGGTAAAATTCTCAAAGTCCGCTCGCGAGACGGACCTGAGGAGCCCATGCCATGCGTCGCCTCGCTTCGTCGTTTCTGCCGCTCGCCCTTCTGCTCGCCGCCCCGGGCGCCGAGGCGGATGAATTCAATCGGACCAACACCGGCCCCCGTGGCGCGGATTTTTCGGGCGTCGAACTCGGCCCGGATTTCGGGGTCGCGCTGGGCGCGGCGAGTTCGGCCAATATCTCCGGCCCCGCCGGAGGCGCGCATATCGGCTACAATTTTCAGGCCGGCGGGATCGTCGGCGGCGTCGAAGCGGACGCGATGTTCAGCTCGATCCGCAGCGGAACGCTGGGGTCGGCGTCGTTCAACCAGGATTTCCTGTCCTCGACGCGCGTCAGGGGCGGTTACGCGTTCGGCAATTTGCTCGCCTATGGCACGCTCGGCTGGGCCTGGTCGACGACCGATTATCACGACCTCAGCGTCTCCAGCAGCCGGACCGTCGACGGCGTCGCCTTCGGCGCGGGCGCCGAATATGCAATCACGCGCAACGTCAGCCTGCGGGCCGAATTGCTGCGCTACAACTTCGGCGGCGCGACTTATGCGACGCCCTTCACGCCGCAGACGTTGACGACGACGACCAACGTGGTGCGCATCGGCGCGAGCGTGCACTTCTGACCGACGCGGCGGGCGCGCCGAACGCGCGTCTTCGAGGTTTGCCGCCAGGCTGAGCTCGAAGCGGGCCCTAGCGGCCGGTCTGGCCGCGATGGCGAAGAAAAGCGTCGGCGAGAACGCAGGCGACCATCGCCTCGCCCACCGGCGCGGCGCGGACGCCGACGCACGGATCGTGCCGACCCTTGACGACGATCTCGGTCTCCTCGCCCGCGCGGGTCACCGTGCGGCGCGGCGATAGGATCGACGAGGTCGGCTTGACCGCGAAGCGCACGACGATCGGCTGGCCGGTGGCGATCCCGCCGAGGATGCCGCCGGCGTGGTTGGAGAGGAACCTCGGTCGGCCGTCCGCGCCCGCGCGCATTTCGTCGGCGTTCTCTTCGCCCGAAAGCTCCGCCGCCGCGAAGCCGTCGCCGATCTCCACGCCCTTGACCGCATTGACGCTCATCAGCGCGCTCGCCAGTTCGGCGTCGAGCTTGCCGTAGATCGGCGCGCCCCAACCGACGGGAACGCCCTCGGCGACGATCTCGACCACCGCGCCGACCGAAGAGCCGGCTTTTCGCACGTCGTCGAGATAATCGGCGAAGCGCGCCGCCGCCCCGGCGTCCGGACAGAAGAACGGATTGCGGGCGACCTCGTCCCAGTCCCAGCGCGCGCGGTCGATCTTCAGCTTGCCGATCTGGACGAGCGCGCCGCGAATCCTCACCCCGGGCGCGACCTTGCGGGCGATCGCCCCGGCGGCGACGCGGGCCGCCGTCTCGCGCGCCGAGGCGCGCCCGCCGCCGCGATAGTCGCGAACGCCGTACTTGGCGTCGTAGACGTAGTCGGCGTGGCCGGGCCGATATTTGTCCTTGATGTCGCTGTAGTCCTTGGAGCGTTGATCGACGTTTTCGATCAGGACGGCGATCGGCGCGCCGGTCGTCACCTGGCGGCCGCTGCGCTCGTCGGTCACGACCCCGGAGAGAATCCGCGCTTCGTCCGACTCTCGCCGTTGGCTGACGAAGCGCGAAGTTCCCGGACGGCGCCGGTCGAGATCGGCCTGGATGTCGGCGACGTCGAGCGGGATCAGCGGCGGGCAGCCGTCGACGACGCAGCCGATGCCCGGCCCATGGCTTTCGCCGAAGGTGGTGACGCGGAAGAGATGGCCGAAACTGTTATGGGACATGGGCGCCGCTCCGCCGCTTCTTACGGAGGCGCCGCGCCGGCGTCAAACCCGAGCGGCGCGCCGTCTGGACGAGGCCGCGTCAGATCGTCGCAGGCGAATCGACGCCGTCCGCGCTCGGCAAGGCGGCGACCCGCGCATTGTTCATCGCCAATTCATGTTTGATTAGGCATGGGATAGGCGAGTCGAAGACTGTGTTCGCAGACTCGCAATGGAGAAATAACATGTTGAAGAAACTTGCCGCGATCGGCCTGGGGGCCGCCATCGCTCTCGCGCCCGTCGCCTCGATGGCGCAGGCGCCCGCCCCGACCCCGGCCGCCACGCCGGCCAAAGCGGCGACCCATAAGGTCATGCACAAGGTCGTGCACAAGGCCCCGATGAAGGCCAAAGTCGTGCACAAGGCCCCGATGAAGGCCAAGGTCGTGCACAAGACCATGCACAAGGCCGCCGCCAAGAAGCCGGCCCCGAAGCCCACCGCCACGCCGGCGAAGTAATTCGCGTTCCTGCGTGAAGCTCGGCCGCCGGCGAAACGCGCTGCGGCCGAAGCGCCGATGCAAACGGCCGCCTTCGCTCGTCGGGCGAGGCGGCCGTTTCGCGTTCGTCGACGGAGCCGAAGCCGCCGGGGGCTCGCCGAAGCGCTGGTCGAGTCTTATTCCGCCAAGCCGCAATCCTGATGTTTCTCGCCGCCCCCGCACGGGCGCGGAGCGTTGCGGCCGACGCCGCGGAACGGGTTGACGGCGGACGCCTTAAGCGCTCGACGACTCGTCCGCGTCCGGAGCCTCGTCCCCTTCCCTTTCGTCGTCTTCGTCGGACGCCCACGCGGCGAGCGTTTCGATCGCGTCGTCGAACGGGCCGACGCCGTCGGCGTCGAAGCCGGCGAGGCCCGCGCCATCCTCGCGCGCGAGCCGCGCATGCTCGTCGAAATCGGCCAGGCTCAATTCGAATTCGTCGATGAACCCTTGCTGGCCCAAGGCCGCGACGGCGGGCCTGAGATCGTCGTAGCCGAGATTGGCGGCGGTCGCCCCCCAGGCCGCCCAAACATAGGAAGCGCCGCGCGGCTTCATTTCGCGATGCAACCGACCGAGGTAGGCGCGCATTTCGCCGTCGCCGAGGACGTTCCTGGCGCGCACGAGATAGCCGAGCGCCTCGAGCGCGGCCGCGCGCGCGAATTCCTCGCCGTCTTCGGACTCGATCGCCCGCATCAACGGCTCGAGGTCGCCGTCGCAGACATTGACGAGAATGCCGCTCAACGTCTCGGTCACGCCGTCGCCGAGGAACTCGATCGCCTCGCCGCCCTCGCCGATCAACCGGCACAGCGGCGCATAGGCGCGCTCGTCGCGCTTCTCGCCGCAGAGATGGACGATGGTGAAGAGTTCGTCCATCGCCTCCTCGGATCGAACCGCGCCCGCGGCGAACGCGCGCAGCCTGGCGATGAAGCGCGGCGAGGCTTCGTCCCAATGGTCGAGCGCCCATTGCATCGCCGCGCGCGGCGGTTCATCGGCCTCGACGAACTGGCGCAAGGCTTCGTCGACGTTCATGGGCGGCCTCGTCGTCTCGACTCCGCGGCCATCTAGAACGCCCTCTTCGCCTCGCGCAACCTTATCGGCCCGCCCGCAGCGCGCGCCCGCCGACGACGAGCAGCGCCATTCCCGAGGCCAGCAGCAGCGCCAGCGCGACCCGCACGATCGTCTTCTCGCCGCCGCGCCGATGCAGCCGCGCGCCGATATAGGAGGGGATCAGCATCGCCGGCGCGACCAGGGCGAACAGGCGAAAAGCCATCGCGTCGAGCGTTCCCGTGCTGGCGTAGAGACCAAGCGTCAGCGCCAGCGTCGCGATGGCGTAGACCGGCGTCGCCGCGCGCTCGAGATTGCGCTTCCAGCCGCGCAGGCGCGCCCAGATCGGCGGCAGGGCCTCCGACATGCCGCCCAAGCCGGCGAGCGCGCCGCCGACGACGCCGACGAACGCATCGAGGCCGGCGCCGCCCGCCTTGACGCGCGGGGGATGGCGCGCCAGCAGGCCGAAGAGGCCGTAGAGCGTCAGTAGCGCCCCGATCGCCAGCTTGAAGCGCACGGGATCGGCGTTGTGCAGCAGGAACACGCCGATCGGCGCGCCGAGCGCCCCGCCGATCACCAGCGGCGCGATGCGCTTGAAGTCGAAGCCGTCGCGCGTCGAAGCCAGGCTCGCCGCCTGCCCGAGCAGCGCGCCGAACACCGCCAGCGGCGCGGCGATCGGCGGCGGCAGCGTCCACGCCCACAGCGCCATCGCGACAAGGGAGAAGGCGAAGCCGGACGCCCCTTGCACGAAGCCCGCCGCCATGGCCCCGAGCCCGACCGCGCCGATCGTCAGCCAGAGATCGGGCATCGCGCGCGGCTCACGCTTGCCCGCGGCGGCGCAGCGCGGCTTGCCGAATCGCGCTCAAGGTCGTGGTCGGCGCAATCGCTTCGGGGTCGACCTTGAGGTGCAGGATAGCCGGCTTGCCGGAGGCAAGCGCGCGCTCGAAGGCGGGCAGGAATTCGTCGGTGTCCTCGACCGTTTCGCCATGGCCGCCGAACGCGCGCGCTAAAGCCGCGAAATCGGGGTTGCGCAATTGGGTGGCGCTGACCCGGCCGGGATATTCGCGCTCCTGGTGCATGCGGATGGTGCCGAACATGCCGTTGTCGACGACGACGGCCACGATGGGCAGTTCGTATTGCACGGCGGTGGCGAATTCCTGCCCGTTCATCAGAAAGTCGCCGTCGCCGGAAAACGCGACCACCATGCGCTCGGGAAACACCCGCTTGGCGGCGATCGCGGCGGGGACGCCGAAACCCATCGAGCCGGAAATCGGCCCGAGCTGTTGGTTGAAGCGGCGGAAGCGCAAGAAGCGGCCGGGCCAGATGGCGAAATTGCCGGCGCCGCTGGCGAAGATCGCGTCCGGCGCCGCCTCGCGCAACGCCAGCATGATCGCGCCGAGCTGCACCCGCCCGGGATTGGCCGGCGCCCTATCGCTCCAGGCGCAATATTCGGCGCGCGCCGTGCGCGTCGCTTCGCTCCAGGGAATGGCGTTCGGCGGCTGGAGGCCTTCGAGCGACGCCGCGAACGCCGGCGGCGTCGCGACGATGCCGAGGCGCGGATGATAGACGCGGCCGATTTCCAGCGCGTCGGCGTGGACGTGGACCAGCGTCTGGCGCGGCTCGGGGACGGCGATGAGCGTATAGGCTTGCGACGGCGTTTCGGCCATCCGGCCGCCGACGACGAGAACCAGATCGGACGCCTCGATGCGCGCCTTGAACTTCGGGTTGGGGCCGATGCCGATCTCGCCGACGTAGCAATCATGGCCGTTGTCGATCAGGCTGGCGCGGCGGAACGAGGCCGCGACCGGCAGCTCGAAGCGCTCGGCGAAGCGCATGAACGCGGCGCCGGCGCGCTCGCTCCAGCCGCCGCCGCCGACAATCGCGATCGGGTTCTTGGCCGCCCATAGCAGCTTCTGCAGCTCGGCCATCTGGGTCTGGCCGGGCCAGATCGCCGCCGGCTCGACGCGCGGCGCGTCGGCGACCGAAGCCGCCTCGCTCAGCACGTCCTCGGGCAGCGCGACGACGACCGGGCCGGGGCGCCCTTGCATCGCGGTATGAAACGCGCGCTGAACGATTTCGGGCAGGCGCGCGGGATCGTCGACCTCGGTCGCCCATTTGGCGGTCGAGCCGAAGAACGCGCGAAAGTCCATTTCCTGGAAGGCGCCGCGCCCGCGCATCGCGCGCTCGACCTGGCCGACCAGCAGGATCATCGGCGCCGAGTCGTGCTCGGCGATGTGGACGCCGTGCGCGGCGTTGGTCGCGCCGGGGCCGCGGGTGACGAAGCAGACGCCCGGCCGGCCGGTCAGCCGCCCCTCGGTCAGCGCCATCATCGCCGCGCCCGCCTCCTGCCGGCAGACCGTGAGCGCGATCGGCGCGTCAACGAGCGCGTCGAGCGCGGCGAGATAGGATTCGCCCGGCACGCAATAGAGGCGCTCGACCCCCTGGGCGACGAGCTGATCGACCAGGATTTGTCCGCCGGTTCGCGCGGCCGCGGCGTGCGTCACGAAGCGCTCCTCTCCTCGGGGGAAGGCGCCCGCGTGTTTGGCAGGAAGGCGCGGGAGGCGCAAGCCGACGCGATGGCGCGGCGCCGGGATGACCGAGGCGTAATTTTCGGACGCGTGGGTTTGCTTTCAAGGGGTTGCGGCGCGGTTTTCCGGCATTCCGCCCGACGAAGAGGGTCTCGCTGTGCAGGGGGCGGCGAGGGCTTCGCCGGCTAACAGAGGCGAGCCTATTAAGGGGCTAAATGCACCGTAACTCGTGACTCGTTATTGACAATGTTGGATAGATGCAGTCTCATGGTAGGAGGGGCTGTCTTCTAGTGGTGAAAATCAAACGGAAGAGTCCGAAGCGCCGTGATTCATATCAATCACTTGCACCGCTCGCGGAGGGTTCGAAACGTCTGATTCTATCCACTAGCGAATACCAGTTCAGAGGGTAGCAGGTTTTCCGAGCGCAAATCGGGGGGTCTGAAGAATGCGCATCGTGGCCCCGAGCGAGATAGTAAGAGCGCTTGTTGTTGCCGCCCTGAGGCGCAGCGTGGCAATGTGCAACCCACGTAAGAACGCGACAGAGCGCAGTAAGGCAATTGCCTGTGATCGTTCTCTCCATGCTGCGAGGACATTTGCCCCCGCACTGTGCAACCCAGCTCTCTTTAAGCAAGTTTGCGTGCGACGACTATTTCTGTTGTTATACCTATTCATAGCAAGCTCCTGCATCGTAGAAGTATCTATAGCTGCAGGTGCGCCGCCAACTGACCTATATGAAGCTGCGTTACGTGGAGACGAGACCGCGGTCAGACTTCTGCTCCGGCAAAAAATCGACGTCGACGCGAAGTTCACAAATCTGAGAGCGACGGCGTTATTAGCTGCCGCACAGAATGGTCATCTGACGATTGTGCGATTGCTTCTTGCGAAAGGCGCGGCAATCGAGGCGAGGTTGGCGTCTGGGGAGACCGCGTTGATGCTCGCATCGGGGGAGGGTCACATCGATATTGTTCAGGAGCTGTTGAACAAGCACGCGGTCGTCGATGCGAGAGCAGACTCGGGCGAGACCGCGTTGTATTACGCTTCATATAGCGGGCACGCCGACGTGGTCCAACTTTTGCTGTCTCGTGGTGCCGAGGTGAACGCGCAGACGGTCGACGGCACCACAGCGCTAATGGCTGCCGCTTTCAAAGGTCAACCTGATGTCGTGCAAGCCTTGCTTGGCAAAGGTGCCGACCCCGCGCTGCGAAGGAAAGACGGCGGGAGTGCTTTTGACGCAGCGCAAGCAGGAGGCAGTAAGGACGTAGTCTTGGCCTTGGACGAGCAACGCGTAAAAGGTCTCCCCCAAATCGAAAAAGAGGGGTGGGTAGAAATATTGGGTTATTCGCACACTGAGACCGATTTGAGTACAAACAAGGAATCAACAAGCGGTTCGACGAAATATTTTGTTTTGCGATGCGAAGACAAGAAAGACTATGTACTTAGATTTGAACATTTTAAGGCTACAAATTTCGATATAACGCCGAACGACCTTCACAAGTATGTTATTTCTGGAAGGGTAGAGCCAATTCCGCCGGACTCAGGTCTAGCCGATAATTTTAGGGGGATGCTTCGTTTTGCGAGGTCTCTTTCGGATAATAGACCTGATCAGAGGATAGTGGCAGATTTTTTATTTGTAGAGTCGATTGAACCGAAAGTATTTTGAACCGAAAGTATTTGATTACGTTGACGCCTTACTAAATACCCAACTCAAATTACGTTACGACGTTACGGTGACAGTCGTTACGCGTTACGGCGTTACGGCGTTACGGTGACAGTGGCGTTACGGTGACAGTGCGCTTAACTCGCTCCGTCCGCCTCGTTACGCGTTACGGCGTTACGGTGACAGTGCACTTAACTCGCTCGCGTTACGGTGACAGTGCACTTAACTCGCTCCGTCCGCCTGACCGCGTTCTTTCGGCTTGGGGTTACGGTGACAGTGCACTTAACTTCCCCCTTCCGCCTAAGCGCGCTCTTTCGGCTTGGGGCCGCGCGGCATCGGGCGCAGGCGGCGCTGCGTGGCGGCCTCCAGCGCGGCGAGGAAGGCGGCGTCGCCGAGCGGGCGGCCGATGGCCTCGGCTTGGCGCAACGGCGTCTGGAGGGCGTCGAGCGCGGCGTCTTCGAGAAGATCGGCGAAGCGGGGAAAGCGGTCGCGCGCCGGAGCGAGAAACGTCACGCCGTCCGCGACGCCGCTCAGATGCGCCTGCGCGCTCGACCACCGCCAGTCCTGCGGCCGTTGCGCCAGGCGGGCGCGCACCGGGTTCATCGCGACATAGCGCAGCGCCGCCGCCAGATGCGCCTCGTCCATCGGCGCCGCGCCAAACCGGCCCTGCCAGAAATGGCCGGTCTTCTTTTGGCGCGCATGGACATATCCGGCGTAGCGCCGGTGGACCTGGGCGAGCGCGCGCCGCAGGCCGTCCGGATCGGACGGGTTGAGGATGAGGTGGACGTGATTGGGCATCAGCACCCAAGCCCAGACTTCGACGCCCGCCTCGCGGCAATGCCGGCCGAGGAGATCGCGGTAATAGGCGTAGTCGGCGTCGCTGAAAAACGTCCGCGCGCCTCCATTGCCGCGTTGCGTGACGTGGTGCGGCAATCCGGGAATGACGACGCGAGCCAGACGGGCCATGGCCGACAAAGTGACACAGCGGTCGTCCTACGTCAATAAAGTGCACTGTCACCGTAATTGAAGCGCGGGGGGCGGCGCGGCGGGGAAGTTGGGATGGCGGCGGCGCGGTTTGGGTGGCCGATGGTTTGGTTTCAAGGGGTTGCGTGACGGTTTTCCGCCGCGGCGTCGCGCGGCGGGGGTTTCGCTCGTCAGCGGACGCCGGCCTGTGAGGGGGCTGCGTATCCTGTCGCAAAACTCGATTAAGGGGTTGAGCATCCTGCTACCGCACACCCCACCGTAACCCCGACTCAGGCCTGGTCCGCCGGAACACGATCGACATCAGCGCCAGCCTTGTTCTTCGCTGCCGCGAGCGCGTCAACGAGCGTCGAGGTGGTGACAATGGCGTGCGCGAATGTCGGACCGTTCAGATCGTGCGCGGCGTGCATCATCTCGTGGGTGAACGCGGCGGTCGCATCGCGAACCAGGGTGACGTGATAGCCGAGTTCCATTGCGAAGCGCCCGGTCGATTCGATGCAGGTATTCGCCAAAAGGCCGACGCAGATGACATGCGTGATGCCGTGCTGCTTGAGATGGAAGTCGAGATCGGTGTTGGCGAAGCCACTCTGAGCCCAATGCTCCTTGACGACGACATCGCCGGCTTGCGGGACGAAGTCTGGATGCCACTCGCCACCCCAAGTCCCTTTGGCAAAGGCCTGCCACTTTTGGACCGCACGCTGAGTCGGGTTGGGGTGATCCCAGTCCTCGTAGTCGCCGGGCTCCCAACGGCGATGCGGAACGAAAAATATCTTGACGCCGGCTGTTCTCGAAGCTGCGACGGTGGACCGCAGATTGTCGAGCAGGCCGACTTCGTCGGCGACAGGCTTCACCATTGGCCAGAGCTTGCCGCTGTCCGAGACGAAATCGTTGTAGGGGTCAACCAGGAGTAACCCGGTTCGTGACGCATTGTATCCAACTTCAGACATCCTATTCTCCATGATGGTCCGGAATTTAGGAGCGAGGCCCCTGCCGCCTTGACAACTATTTCTATAACTATGAAAATCATAGTGTCAAGTTGGTATGAAAATGAGGGTCGGATTTCACGATGCCGAAATGGGATGAGGTCGGAGACACGCTGTGTCCCGTGGCGCGAACAGCAGCGATCGTTGGGGACCGTTGGACAATCCTGATCATCAGGGAGCTGTCTATGGGCAGCGTCCGCTTCGATGATCTACAGGCTCAGACGGGCGCCACGGCGCAGATGCTCGTCGCGCGGCTGAGGCGTCTGGAAACCGACGGACTGGTCGAGCGGCGCGCGTATCGCTGCCGACCCGTTCGACACGAGTACCATCTGACACTCATAGGCAGAGAGTTTTATCCCGTCATTCTCGCTCTGCGCGCGTGGGGGGAGACGTGGTGCAAGGGCGCCGGTGAGCCTTTGGCTGTCCGCATGACGCACCGAAAATGCGGCGGCGAGGTTGGTTTCGATGGCGCCTGTCTCAAGTGCCACGAAGCCGTCTCGCCGTCCGACATGGATGCGCAACAGACTCCCGAATACGCCGACGAGCGCCGCCGACGTCACGAAGCATTCAGAGCGCAGGCCAAGACAGCCGTCGGATAGAGCCTAGCCTTATGCGAACTCGGGCATTACGGCATTACGGCATTACAGTTACGCAGTTACGCAGTTACGGTGACACTGCACTTAACTACCTGCCCTGTGACTTCTCCATGAGTTACGGTGACACTGCACTTAACTACCTGCCCTGTGACTTCTCCATGATGATCGCCGAGCGGAGGCAAGGCAACCCCGGCCGCGCAGCAACCCCGGCCTCCCCGGCCGCAGCCATACGCCATCGATCTCTTGGAGAGAAGCCTTTTCCGATTGAAACGGCCTGCCAACAGTCTCGACCGCCGCAGGGCGCGCGAACGGCGCGCCATCGACGGCCGCAAAACTTCGGAAGTTTACGCTCCCATCGGACGAAGGCTTCGCCTTAGCCTCGAGAACTCGACGGCTTGGCGCTCGTCCGCGCCCAAGCCTGCGGTCCGCGACGAGGCGGAGGCGCAGGGCGCCGACGTCGATCGCCATTTCAGCGCGCCTTCAACCGTTCGACGATGTCCGCTTCGCCGATGGCGTCGAGCGCGTCGAGGAAGGCGACGCGGAAGCTCCCCGGCCGCGACGCCGCCTCGGCCGCCATCTCGCCGGCGACGCCGAAGACGCCGATCGCTGCGGCGCTCGCCAAAAGCGCGTCGGGCGTAAGCGCGGCGAAGGCGGCGACGATCCCCGACAGCGCGCAGCCGAGCGCCGTCACCTTGGCCATCAGCGGCGAGCCGTTGACGAGTTCGACGACCCGCTCGCCGTCGGTGACGAGATCGACGGCGCCGGTGGCGGCGACGACGCATTTCTGATGACGGGCGAGCGCCATCGCCGGGTCGCGCGCGGCGTCGACCTCGTGGGCGCTGTCGACGCCCTTGGGCGCGGCGGCCTCGCCGGGGATGCCGGCGACGCGGGCGGCGGCGATGATCTCCGAGGCGTTGCCGCGCACGATCGTCGGCTTCTTGAGCAGCAACCGGCGGGTCGTCTCGTCGCGATAGCGCGTCGCGCCGACGCCGACGGGATCGAGCACCCACGGGCGGCCGAGCCGTCCGGCGACCTCGGCCGCCGCCTCCATGCCGACGATCCAATCCTGCGACAACGTGCCGATATTGACCACCAGAGCGCTGGCGATCGCGCCGAAGTCCTCCGCCTCCTCCGGCGCATGGACCATCGCCGGCGAGGCGCCGATCGCCAGCAGCGCGTTGGCGGCGACGTCCATCGAGACGAAATTGGTCACCGCCTGGACGAGCGGGCGCTGAGCGCGCAAAACGGCGAGCAGACGCGCGGTCTCCGCGGCGAGCGCAGCGCGGTCAAGAATTAGTGCAGTGGCGATGATGGCCTCCTCTGGCGCCGACGCCCGGCGCGCGGTCTCGAGCGTCGGTCGACGCAAGAGGCGATTGATAGGATTGGCTCGCGTCGTGTCAATCGGCGGCCCCGATTGGCCGCGAGGCGCCGGCGGCGACGCGTCGAGTCAAGGCGCGGCGTCGGCGCCGATCGACGCGCCGGCCCGGCGAGGCGCGTACGACGAACGCGGCCGAGAGGCCAGCAGCGCTTGCAGCGCCGCGCCGATGCAGTTCAGGGCGTCGCCGGCCTGCGGCAAGGCGGCGCCCATGTTGACGAAGCCGTGGATCATGTCGGCGAAGGCGATCTCCTTGACCGGAACGCCGGCGCGCCGCAGCTTGGCGACATAGGCGATCGCCTCGTCGCGGAGGGGATCGAAACCGGCGTGCAGAACGACCGCGGGCGCCAGGCCGGAAAGGTCGGGCGCAAAAAGCGGCGAGACGCGGGGGTCCTCGGCGTCGTGGCCGGCCAAATAATTGCGGACGTACCAATCGTAGAGGGCCTCGGTGAGCAGGAATCCCTCGGCGAGATCGACGTGCGAACGATGGCGGCGCGTCAGATCGAGACAGGGGTAAATCAGAATCTGCGCGGCGAACCTGGCGCCGAGTTCGCCATTCGCGTTCAGCGTCGCGGCGACGGCCGCCAGGTTCGCCCCGGCGCTGTCGCCGATCACGCCGATATTATGAGAATCGTATCCGAGTCCGGCGGCGTTGGCGAAAAGCCATCGACACGCCGCGAGCGCGTCGTCGAGGGCGGCGGGAAACGGATGCTCGGGCGCCAAGCGGTAGTCGACCCAAAGCACATCGGCGCGCAAGATCCGCGCGAGGCGACGGCAGAGCGGTTCGTACGTCGAGAGATCGCCGAGCGTCCAGCCGCCGCCATGCAAGAACACATAGGTCTGGGGCAAAGAGCGCGGGGCGCGCGCCAGCGAACGGAACAGCCGCATCGGCGGCGCGCCGCGGCCTGCTTCGAGATCGCGGACGTCCGCGACTTCGTCGAGCGGCCAAAGATATGGCGCGCGAGAGCGGCGATAAGCCTCGCGCGCCGCTTCGGCGTTTAAGGCGGCAAAGTCCGTCGGCCGGGAAAGCGCCGCGACGATCCGACGGGCGCGCCGATCGAGCCCGGCCGAATCCCATCGCTTGACGACTTGCAGCACGATTCGGGCTCCGCGCGACATTTCTCGTTCGCCCCCATTCGCCCGCCGCGTCGACGCGCGCAATCAAAGTTTCTTGAGGCGAGACATGAGCGGCGTTGGCCTGAGGAAAACTGAGGTCACGGTTCGAAATTCCTCGCGCGCGGCGAACGGCGCGCCGGCATTATGCTCATCTTCGCGCCGCCGCTCCTCCTTGACCGCGGTTCATGGCGTTCTCCCTAGACTCGGCCCGCCATACCCCATGGGAATGGCGGGCTTCTTTTTGTCGGCGCGAAAGCCGAGAGGCCGCCTCGCTCCGCCTTGCCTTCGTCCGCGCGGCGTATTATGCTAGTCTCTCTACCGTCTTTATATACTGATCAACGGGACGCCCTTCATGAACGCTCCGATGCGCCGCCCCTTGCCGCCTCTGAATGCGCTGCGCGCCTTCGAAGCCGCGGCGCGCCATCTCAGCCTGTCGCTGGCGGCGAACGAACTGCACGTGACGCCTGCGGCGATCAGCCATCAGGTTCGCCTGCTTGAAGACCACATCGGCTTGCCCGTGTTCGAGCGCAACGGCCGCGGCCTCGTTCTCACCGACGCCGGCGCGGCGGGCCTGCGCGACCTGCGCGAAGGTTTCGCCCGCCTCTCGGATGCGATGGACGCGATCGCCGCGCTCGGCGAAGCCGGCGCCTTGTCGATCAGCGTCGCGCCGTCCTTCGCCGCCAAGTGGCTGCTGCCGAGGCTGCAATCGTTCGAGCGCGAGCATCCCGAAATCGACGTCCACGTGTCGGCGTCGATGCAGCTGGTGGATTTCGCGCGCGACCGAATCGACGTCGCCATGCGCTACGGCCCCGGCGGCTACCGCGACGTCTTCTTTGAAAAGCTGCTGACCGAATCCGTCATGCCCGTCTGCAGTCCCGATTTGTTGCGCGGCCAGCCTCTTCACTCGCCGCGCGGTCTGCTGAGCCTGACTCTCCTTCACGACGACAGCCCAGACAATGATCCTTCGTGCCCGAACTGGGACATGTGGCTTCGCGCGGCCGGCGTCGACGACGGCGAGGTCGAGCGCGGGCCGCGATTCAATCAGGCGAGCCTGGTGATCGAGGCGGCGGTTCTCGGGCGCGGCGTCGCGCTCGCCAAATCGGCGCTCGCCGCGGCGGATCTGCAAGCCGGACGTCTCGTGCGGCCGATCGAGGCGGAGCGCCCGGTCGACTTCGCCTATTATTTCGTCGCGCCGCGCGCCAAGCTCAATCTGCCCAAGGTCGCCTACTTCCACGATTGGCTGCGCCGCCAGGCCGCGGGCGAGAGCGATGAGCGCGCCGTCGCGTGACCGCCCGGCAATAACGCTCAATCGTGCGACAAGAAACGCTCGCTTGTCCCTTCGGCCTCGGCGGCGCAGTTTCGATCGCCGATCCGGCTGTTCAACCGAGGACCCCTGTGCGCCCGCTGTTCCTTCAATCCGGCGAATTGCGGCCGAAAACGCCGCTCGTCGATCGCGAATTGACGCTGTTCGACATGCTCGACGATCCGATCGTCCTTCGCGTCATGCGGCGCGACGGCGTCGCGCGCCGCGAAGTGTTGCAACTGTTCGCCGCGCAGCAGCGGGACTGGCTTTGTCGCGCCGCCTGATGCGGCGTCGAACGACTGAGGCGCCGAACCTCCGCCGTCTCGCGACTCATCGCGGCTACGCCAAGAAAACGTCTTGCGAGCCGGCGAGGGCTGCGACTTCCGATTTCTGAAGCGCGGCGAGTGGCCGTGGCCGGACGGCTTCGGACGGGCTCGTCCCGCTTTTCCCGCGACGCGCCCGCCGACAGCGCGCTTGAATATCAAACTCGAGAATTTGCCGTGGCGGCCGTCGAGCCGACGCGACGCAACCGCGCTCTCGCTGCGCCGCCGATCGCTTGGCACCGAAAACTCCGATGGAAACGGCCCGCCAAGGGTCTCGATCGCGGCAGGCGGCGCACGAAAAGCGCGCCATTGACAGCCGCAAGACTTCGCAAGCCTATGCCGCCATCGGACGACGGCTTCGCATTCGCCTTGACCGTTCGACGGCTCGGCGTGCGGCCGAGAGAGGGGCGGCTCGCGAGCGAGGAAGTCCGGCGCCTGGAGTCGGTCGGCGAAATGGCGCCATGCGGCGCCTGTCGCCGGAAATGCGCGCCCGCGAACGCGTTTTCGCCAGTCCGGGCTTGTGAAGAACCGCCAAAAGCCGCAAGTTGGGCTTGAACCGGCGGCCGTCGGGAGAATGTCGGCCAAATTCGCCGGCGATGGTCCCGCCGCGCGCGGAGCGCCGCGGGCGGATCGACGAGAGGAAGAACGCAGATGACGGAGGCGCCGCGCGTCGCGGACGCGAAGACCGCCGCGAGACTGACGACCGAATGGGACGCCGCGCTCTACTTCAAGTTCGGGGCCGAGCGCGCCCAGCCGGCGCTCGACCTGCTGGCCCGAATCGACTTCACGCCGCGGCGAATCGTCGATCTCGGCTGCGGCCCCGGCGCCAGCACCCGCATGCTGATGGAACGCTTCCCGCAAGCGGAGATCGTCGCCGTTTCCAATTCCGAGCCGATGCTCGCCGAGGCGCGCCGCAGCCTGCCCGGCATGACCTTCGACCAGACGGACATCGCCGAATGGCGGCCGCGTCAGCCCCCCGATCTCATCTTCGCCAACTCGTCGCTGCAATGGCTGCGCCACCACGAGACCCTGTTCCCCCGCCTGATGGGCGATCTCGCCGAGGGCGGCGCGCTGGCGGTGCAGATGGCCGACAACCTCCACCAGCCGAGCCACTCGCTGATGCGGATGATCGCCGCCGACGGGCCGTGGACCCGCCGCCTGGCGCCGATCGCCGAGACGCGCACCGTCATCGGCACCCACGTCGACTATTACAACTGGCTGAAGCCCCTATCCGATCGGCTCGACATCTGGGAGACGACCTACGTCCATCCCTTGAGCGGCGTCGACGAAGTCGTCGACTGGTTCCGCAGCGGCGCGCTCAGGCCGTTCCTCGATCCGCTCGACCCGCGCGAGCAACAGCAGTTCCTCGAGCGCTACCAGCGCGACCTCGCCGACGCCTACGACGCCGCCCCCGACGGCAGCCTGCTGTTCCTCTACCCGCGCCTGTTCATCCACGCGCGCAAGGCCGCGGCGCGGCGGTAAGGCGATCCGCTCGAACGACGCCATGCGGAATCTGCCGCGGCGAGCCCACTCGCCATGACGGCCGCGATGGTTCGACCGCGACACGGCTCGCTCTGGCCGGCGCAGCCGAACCCCTCGGCCGCTTCAGCGAGGGACGCTCGCTCCGGCTCTTACTCCCGAGAGCCCGGGGGCCGAGACGCTCGACGACAGAGGCCGCAGGCGCAGGCGCCGCTTCGCCGCCTAACTCTGGGCGAAGGCCGGCTTGGCTCGGCCGAGCGCGGGCGTCCTCGGCTTGGGCGCGGCGATCAGGCCCTCGCGAATGGCGACCTTGCGGGCGAGCTTGCGGGCGCGGCGAATGGCTTCCGCCTTCTCTCGCACCCTTTTTTCGGACGGCTTTTCGTAGGCCGACCTGCGCTTCATCTCGCGGAAGATTCCCTCGCGCTGCATCTTCTTTTTGAGAAATTTCAGCGCCTGTTCGATGTTGTTGTCGCGGACCAGAACTTGCAAAATATCTCCAATCTGACGCTGGTCGAGAGTGGGCGTAAGGCGCCCAATCGATCGCCGCAGCTCAAAAGCCGCCGACCTCGGCGCTCTTGCTTCGAGGCTGTTATAGCATCTTCTGCCTCCGTTGGCGGAATATTCGGCACGAAGGACGGGGATTACGCGGGGTTACAGGATTACGCCGCCAGCTTGCTCGACCCGTTTACGGCGAGCCGTTGATCGGCGACAGGCGGTTGAGTAACCTGGCGCCGCAATCCCGACGCCGACGCGCTCGGCGCCCGCGGGACCCAGGGGAAAAGTCGGCAGACCATGGACGATCCGCGCGCCTTTCTGACCGGCCTGTTTCGCGCCGCGATCGACGCCGCCTCGCCGGCCACGCGGCTCGCGCCGTTCCTGCCGGCGCGCCCCAAGGGGCGCACGATCGTCATCGGCGCCGGCAAGGCCGCCGCCTCGATGGCCGCCGCGGTCGAAGCGGCCTGGGACGGGCCGCTCAAAGGCCTGGTCGTCACCCGCTACGGCCATGGCGCGCCGACCCAGCGCGTCGAGGTCGTCGAAGCCGCCCATCCCGTGCCCGACGCCGCGGGAGAAAAGGCGGCGCTGCGCATTCTCGAATGCGTGAAGAATCTCAAGCCCGACGATCTCGTGCTCTGCCTGATATCGGGCGGCGGTTCGGCGCTGCTCGCCGCGCCGGCGCCGGGCGTGACCCTCGACGACAAGCGGGCGATCTCCCGCGCGCTGCTGAAAAGCGGCGCCGACATCGCCGAAATGAATGGCCTCCGCAAGCATCTCTCGGCGATCAAGGGCGGCAGGCTGGCGCTCGCCGCGGCGCCGGCGCGCGTCGTCGCTCTGGTCATCTCGGACGTCCCCGGCGACGATCTCGCCGTCATCGCCTCGGGTCCGACCGTTCCCGATCCCTCGACCTCGGCCGAGGCGCTGGCGACTCTCAGGCGCTATCGGATCGACGCGCCGGCGCGCGTCCTCGCCCATCTGGAAAGCGCCGCGTCGGAAACGCCCAAGCCAGGCGACCCGCGCTTCGCCGTGGTGTCCAACATTCTGGTTGCGGCTCCGCAGATGTCGCTGCGCGCGGCGGCCGAGGCCGCGCGGGCGGCGGGCGTCGCTCCGCTGTTGCTCGGCGACGCGATCGAGGGCGAGGCTCGCGAGGTCGGCAAGGTCTTCGCCGGCGTCGCGAGCTCCGCGGCTCGGCACGGCGAGCCGGCGCGCCCGCCGTGCGTGTTGCTCTCCGGCGGCGAGACCACGGTGACCGTGCGCGGCAAGGGCAAGGGGGGGCGCAACGCCGAATTTCTGCTCGGCCTGGCGCTGGCGCTAGACGGCGCGCCGCGCATCCACGCGCTCGCCGGCGACACCGACGGCGTCGACGGCAGCGAGGACAACGCCGGCGCCTACGTCGCGCCCGATACGCTGGCGCGCGCCGCGGCGCTCGGACTGAGGGCGAGGGAGCGCCTCGCCGACAACGACGCCTATTCGTTCTTCGCCGCGCTCGGCGATCTCGTCGTCACCGGACCGACGCTGACCAACGTCAACGATTTTCGCGCCATCCTGATCGAGCGCGGGGAGGGGCCATGAGCGACGTCGAAACGGCGATCGTCGCCGGCGAACAGGCCGCGCTCAGGCGCTGGTGCGCCGGCGACCCCTCGGGGTTTCTGGAGCTCTGCGACGACGACGTCGTCTACTTCGACCCGTTTCTCGACCGCCGGCTCGACGGCCTCGCCGCGCTGGCGGCCTACTACGAATCGCTGCGCGGCAAGGTCGGCGCGGCGCGCTTCGAAATGCTCGATCCGAAGGTCCAGCGCCTCGGCGACGCCGCGGTCCTGACCTACAACTTCGTCTCTTACGGCGGCGACGACGACGCGTTGCGCTGGAACTGCACCGAGGTCTACGGGCGGCGCGGTGGCTCTTGGAAGATCATGCAGACGCACTGGTCGTTCGCCAGAGGACGGCGAGGCTGAGCGCCCCCGCCCCCTGGTCCCCTTGCGGGAGAAGGAGGCGCCGGACACGCAGTCTCGCGGTTGACTCGAAGCGGATGAAGCATTCCCCATCGCCGCGACGCGAAACTTCACTCAGGAATTCTCGTGGACCCTCGCCCCGCCGACGCCGGCAATCCTCTCCTCGCCCCGTGGACCGGTCCGTTCGGCGCGCCGCCGTTCGCGCGCATCCGGCCCGAACATTTCCGCCCCGCCTTCGACGCGGCGCTGATCGAAAAGCGCGCCGAGATCGCTTCGATCGTCGCCAACCCCGAGGCGCCGACGTTCGACAACACCATCGTCGCGCTGGAGCGCGCCGGCAAGACGCTCGAGCGCGTCGGCGCGGCATTCTTCGCTCTCGCCGGCGCCGACAGCAACGACGCGCTGGAGGAAATCGAGCGCGACATCGCGCCGATCCTGGCGCGCGAGCGCGACGCGATCCTTCTCGACGACGCGCTCTACGCCCGCGTCGAGGCGCTGCGCGGCGCCGAGGAGAGCTTGGCGCTCGACGCGGAAGCCGCGCGCGTTCTCGATCGCTGGCGCACGGCGTTCGTGCGCGCGGGCGCCGGGCTGGCGGCGGAGAAGAAGGCGCGGCTCGCCGCGATCGGCGAGCGCCTGGCGACGCTGGGCGCCGCGTTCGGACAGAACGTGCTCGCCGACGAAAAGACCTTCGCGTTGATTCTCGACGGCCCCGACGATGGTCTCGGCCTGCC
>Ga0326728_10011811_pt1 | contig 19739 bp, 16 predicted proteins | sample MB3enrmetagenome_FD_207602 | JGI IMG/M metagenome (GOLD analysis project Ga0326728, IMG submission 207602) | Lab enriched peat soil microbial communities from McLean, Ithaca, NY, United States - MB31MN | ecosystem: Environmental > Terrestrial > Soil > Wetlands > Peat | place: USA: New York... | reverse complement strand
GAAGCGGTCTTTGCCATGCAGGATGTTGCCATGGCTTACAAGAAGATCTTTATCGGCTGTGGGGCATCGGCTAACGAGCTTTGCACGCGGGTGGCGCAGAACTACGACGTTTACAAGTATTGGTTCCGGGGCACCCCTTTTAATTCCACATTCGTTATCCGGGCGGCCTTCATCCATTTGGGCACTGTCGCAGCCATATTGAGACAATCTTTAAACATACCCCAGATCAGAGTCGCAGTGGCGGTGGAGAAGACGATGGCAGGGGATGCGGTGGCTGCGGCGGCCGAGGGCGCCATTCCTAAGATGGGCATGGAGGTGGCAGGCGTTTGGAGGCCTTCTTCGGTGGCCACGGATGTCACGGGTGAACTGTCCGGCATCCAGCGTTCAGGGGCCCAGATCATCTTTACGTTCTTTTCATCCCCGGTGGGGATTCCGTTTTCCAGGCAGGCGGGCGAGCTCAAAATTCCGGCGGTTCAGGTTGGCATCAATGTGGAGGCCCAGAAGGATGACTTCTGGAAGACCACGCAGGGGATGGGCAACTATGTTATTACTTCGAGTACCTATGCGCGTGGGGTGGAGGCTAACGAACTTACAAGGCCTTTTGTTGAGGGCTATGTGAAAAGATTCGGCCAGACGCCGACCTACACCACGGGAACTTACGAGTCCATTCTCTATACCCTCGGGCAGACCATTGAGCAGGTTGGCACACTGGATCCTGATAAGATTGTGTCCGCCCTGGAGGAGCGTGTGTATTTGACCCCGCCCAGCACAATAAAATACATGAAAGATGCCGAGGGGCGACCTTTGCATGACATCACCTTTGGGCCGGGGTTCGCGACTGGTCTTGCGGGTCAATGGCAGGATGGTAAGTTTGTAGGGGTTTGGCCGAACAAGTGGAAGGCAACTCCTGAGGCACCAGAGGTCACCTACAAAGGGATTGTCCCCATTAAGATACCACCCTGGGTTGTGGAGAAGTGGAAGAGATAGGGAAGAAGACAACCCTATTTGGATCGGTATGAATATAGGAAAATAGCCGCGGGAAAAGATCAGGAAGTAATTTTCCTGGGTGGAGATTCTATCGGATACCTCTCCGAGGCAGGCTTCTCAATACGTTCTTTTCTCATTTACCGTATTAGGGCTTCAAATACTACTCGAATCTCCGGCAAGCATGACCTGCTTGCCCTGCCTTCATGATCAGTTCAGAGCCTGGAGCAGGCAGGTCGTGCTAACTCACGCTAGAACGGATACCTTCCCGTCTTAATCACTGAATTTGCGACTTCCCGTCTCAAGGCGACGGTATTCACAGGGGTAAACTGGCTCATTTTCCCGAGGGCAGATAACTGTGTCTTGAGCGCGCCACCCTCAGAAATGGCAGCGAATGCCTGCGTTGCAAAACTCTTTACCCGATCAAAGGCATCATTGATGTGGACCTTTACCATGGTCTTCTGGAGTTCGGACTTCTCATCTGTGGACCTTTCCAGTGACTTCAAGGCCCGAAGCAAGCCGCTTTCCATGGCGAAGACCTGAATCACAATGTCGCTCATCAAGCCCATGATCTCCTGTTCCTCCGCCAGCTTCATCATATACTTTTGAACGGCTGCCCCTGTGACCAACAGGGCGATCTTTTTCGCCATCTCCACCATTTCCTTTTGCATGGTAAGCTTCCCGTCGTCCTTTTCCGCTTTCGGCTGAAGGCTGGGGAGTTCGCTGGCCACTTTCTGTGCCGCATCCAGTATAGGTAGGCGATTCTTCATGGCCCGTTTGGTCAGCATGTCCACGATCGTCATACGATTGATCTCATTCGTACCTTCCCAGATCCGGTTAATCCGCTCGTCCCTGTAACCCCGCTCAACAGGATACTCATGAATGTATCCGTACCCACCGTGGATCTGAACGGCTTCGTCCACAATAAAGCCTGCACATTCCGAGCAATAGATCTTGTTAATGGAATCTTCAATGCTGTACTCTTCAATCCCCCTTGCCATCTGAAGCCCAACATCGTCGGCCTGCCGGTCAATGCGCTTGAGAATCAAATCCGTCAAGCCTCCGGTCCGGTAAACCATACTCTCCATGATAAAGCTTTGAATCGCCATCTCTCCAATCTTCTGTTTGATCAAGCCAAAATTGGCGATCGGGCTGCCGAACTGAACCCGCTGTTTTGCATATGTGACTGCCTCTTGAAGGCTTGCTTTTGCTCCGCCCAAACACCCTGCGCCCAGCTGGAAGCGCGCCATGTTCAGAACGTTGAGAGCAACGATATGGCCCCTTCCAATCTCACCAATAAGATTCTCTACGGGGACTTTGACATCGCTGAAAATAACGCTTCGTGTCGAGGATCCCTTCATCCCCATCTTGTTCTCTTCTTCATCCACAGAGACCCCTTCGTATTTGCGCTCGACGATGAAGGAGGTGAATTTCTCCCCGTTCACCTTCGCATAGGTGACGTAGGTATCCGCAATTCCGGCGTTGGTGATAAATTGCTTCTGGCCGTTCAGAATGTAATACTTTCCGTCGGGGGTGAGAGTGGCCGTGGTCTTAGCGTTCAAAGCATCCGAACCCGCTTCGGGCTCTGTCAAGGCATAGGCCGCAATGTACTCTCCCGTAGCCATTTTGGGCAGATAACGTTTCTTTTGGTCTTTGTTGCCAAAGAAGACAAGGGGAAGAGAACCGATTCCGGTGTGAGCCCCGAAGGAGGCCTGAAACGAACCCCCTCCCAAGGACATCTTCTCCCAGATCAGGAGAGAACTCACCTTATCCATATCCTGTCCCCCATATTCCTCCGGAATATCTGCGGAAAGGAACCCCAGTTCCCCTGCCTTTTTCAGCAAGCCTGGAACGAGCCCTTCTTTCTTCATCTCGATATCGTCCGCCACTGGTTGGACCTCGCCTTCAACAAACTCGGTCACAGCTTTCGCGATCAACCGCTGCTCTTCATTGAAGTCCTCCGGGGTGAAAACGTCTTTAGGAGAAATGGATCCGACTAGAAACGCACCCCCCTTTACAAATTCTTCCATAACATCCTCCTTTCAATAAGATGAACTATTAAAATCAACACGATCCAGCACATTGGCCCCCGTCATGCAAGGCTATGTGCCAAGCATCATACCTTGCGTGTTCCCATTATCAATGACCAAGCATCAATAGTCAAGATCGGGCCTCAACTCCGATCCGAACTTATCAAATTTTCTAAAACAAAGCACCCGTGTCCGACATTGTGAAAATGTACACTTATTATACTTCTAATATTTGTTTTGTCAAGTGTTAGTCATTTTCAACCTCGACCACTACCCCATCTCCCTGGGCTAATCCTCCACAGATCGAGGCTACCCCCTTGCCACCGCCCCTTCTTCTCAATTCATAAATAAGGGTCATCACAATTCTTGCCCCGCTTGCGCCCACAGGATGACCAATGGCGATGGCTCCCCCGTTGACATTCGTTTTTTGTAAGAGGGCCTCCATCCTCTCGGGATCTCCGTCGGCCAATATCTTCGCGCTTACCAGAGGCATTGCAGCAAATGCCTCGTTGATTTCAATCAGGTCGATTTGATCAAGAGCCGTTTGAGCCTCCTTCAATGCCTTTTGAATGGTAAAAGCCGGAATCGCTGCAATCAAACGGGGAACGGTAGCGGTTGCAACCATACAGAGAATTTTGGCTAAAGGCCTAAGCCCCTTGTCCTTTGCCTTCCTTTCGCTCATCATCAGGATGGCAGAAGCCCCAGTATCGAGTCCTGGGGCATTTCCTGCGGTGACTGTCGGGCTTCCATAGACAAGGGGAAGTTTTGAGAGCTTCTCAAGAGTTGTATCAGGCTTTGGAAATTCATCTCTTTCAAAAACGATGGGGGGGCTTTTTTTCTGGGGAATTTCAAGCCTCATCAATTCCTCGCCTATCTTGAACTTTCCTTCTGAAAAGGCCCTGGCATATTTCATCTGGCTCTGATAAGCCCATCGATCTTGATCTTCCCTCGTGATCCCATACTCCAGAGCCACTTCTCCAGCATCGACCGATACAGGATTGAAACCCTTATAACCCAGGCCATAGAGACAATCCCACAACTCAATGCTACCCAATCTACTTCCCCAGCGAACACCGGGAGGAAGGACAAGAGGAGTACGGCTCATATTTTCGGCACCAACCCCCAAGGCGATTTCAATTTCTCCAGCCTTGATCGCTCTATATCCCAACCTCACGGCTGCGAGCGAAGAACAACAGGCACGGTCAACCGTAATGGAGACAGACTCTGAAGGCATTCCCGCCTTGAGGGTCGCCTGTCTCGCCGGGACATCAGTTTCCAGGGCCACCTCTCCGGGGACAGCGGACCCATAATAAATCTCCTCAACCTCCTCTCCTTTCACCTTCACCCTTCTCAAAACCTCTCTAATCACCGTGGCACCCAGGTCGATGGAAGGAATATCTTTCAAAGTCCCACCGAATCTTCCAAAAGGTGTCCGAACCGCGCTGACGACCACGACGTTATCCCTTTCCTTCATATCTCCCCCTTTTCGGAAATATCTCGCTGATGATGACTGAATAAAATTATTTTTCAAAGCTGTCAATCTTAAAAGATGAGTACAACCAGAGGAAGGATTCATTCCGAATGATTAGGATGTCAAATCCCAAAGTTCCCACCAAGTCATGAATCGGAGTAAATTAATGTCGAAACAGATCCAAAGCTCAATAACTTCAATTCAAGACCTTGGCCTTGAATATGATCAATGCCTTATTCTAAGATAGGTGATGACATCATTGTTCGCTATGAGGGACCTCTGGACAGTTCAGGCATGGTGGGAAGGCTTCGGCCTACTGGATTGCTTTGTGGTATGGGTGTGGACAAAGAATCGCTAATGGAGGCTATTATGAAAAAGGGAGTCATTACCGGGACGGGTGTTGTTCTGGTCTGGTTTTTGGCCGCGTCTTTCTCATTCGGGGCGGACACGATTAAAGTAGGGATTATAGACACTTACACGGGACCGGCGACGGCTTATACGTTTGACGTTCTCGATGGGTTCAAAATGGCCGTTAACAAAGTGAACGCCAGGGGAGGGGCCCCGGGAAAGAAGATTGAGTTCTTGACAAGGGATGAGAAGTTTAAGCCGGATATCGGTTTAGCGATGGCCAAGGAACTCGTTCTTAAAGAGAATGTGGATGTCCTCATGGGAACGATCAACAGCGCCACGGCGCTCGCCGTATCCGATTTCGCCAGAAAAGAGAGGATTCCTTTTTTTGTCACCTTCTCCAAAAGCGATAAGATTACCGGAGAGCAAGGCCACCGTTACGTCTTCCAAATTACCGAGAACACCTTGATGGCTGGTAGGGCTGCAGCCTTCGAACTCGCAAAAAAGCCTTTCGTCAAGTATTGGATTGCAGGGGACGATTATGAATACGGCCACGCCATCGCAGATGGCGTGTGGACCCAATTGAAGAAATTAAAACCGGGAGTGCAGAAGCTCGGCGAATCCTGGTGGAAAGTAGGGGAAACGGATTTTACGCCTTATATCACCGCTATTCTTGCGGCAAAGCCCGATTTTATCATCGTTGCCACCGGTGGTAGTGGAATGGTCAATTTCCAGAAGGCAGCGAAAGCCACCGGATTAGCCCAGAAGGTTCCCTTCTATCAGCATACTGCCATCGAACTTTCCACTCTTGAACCCCAGGGTCTCGACGCCCCTGAAGGAGTTTATGGAACCGCCAATTACCTCTTCTATTATCCTGACACCTCTGAGAACAAAGCTTTTGTGGAGGAGTTTAGAAAAACTTACAACCGGTACCCAAAGATAGGCGCTCTTTATGGGTATGTGACTGGCGTGCTCATTGAAAAGGGTTTTGCAAAGGCAGGAAAAGTTGACAAAGAAAAATTCATCAACGCGGTGCAAGGTATGTTGATCGATAGCCCGGTGGGAAAGTTAGAGCTTCGGGCATGTGATCACCAACTCATGCTGCCCATGTTTTTCGGTGTGACCAAAAAGGTCTCTCAATATCCATTTCTGATCGCTTCCGATATCGTGATCATCCTGGCTAAAGACTACATGCCGACATGCGAGGAGATCAAAGCCCTACGCAAATAACTTAGCAAGCTGCACCTTTCAGGGGCTTCCATCCCAAGGGCGGGAGCTCCTTTTAAGGAGAGTAGAATTTGGAATTCTCATCATCGATCTGTCCCCCCGAAATTTTATGTCAGATCCTTGTAGGGCTGAGCCGGACGACCATTCTGTTTATCGTCGCATCCGGCTTGACCCTCATTCTCGGGGTGCTCCGGATCCCGAACATTGCCCACGGCTCTCTCTATATGATCGGAGCCTTCATCGCATTCAGCGTCTCCAAATGGTTTGGAGGGGGCACAACGGGTTTCTGGATGGCGGTGGCATTGGCTCCTTTTGCGGTAGCCCTTATCAGCCTTGTCGTAGAGAGGGGGATCTTTGCCCACCTGTACGAAAGGGAGCACCTGATGCTTCTTCTTTTAACCTTTTCGCTCGCCCTCATCCTTGGTGACCTTGTAAAAATGGTATGGGGTGGAGAATACAGGACGGTCCAGCTGCCGGGTTCCTTCAAGGGACCCATCCCTCTCGCGAGCCTGCCCATTCCCATTTACAACATATTCCTGATCATCATCGGTCCCGTGGTCGCATTGGGTCTTTGGCTCCTTGCGAACAAGACAAAGATAGGAAAGATTTCTCGGGCAGCGGCAGTCGACCGGGAAATGGTGGGTGCCGTGGGCGTGAATGTGAGCTGGGTCTTTGCTATTGTCTTTGTGATCGGCTGCTTTCTTGCAGGGATGGGGGGAGCCCTTGTTTCACCCATCGTGAATATCACCCTTGGAATGGATCACACGCTCATCATTGAAGCCTTCTTGATCGTGATCATAGGCGGTCTTGGTAACGTATGGGGAGCGTTATTAGGCGCTCTGATCTTCGGGTTAACCCAATCCCTCGGCATCTTGATCTGGCCCCAGTTTGGAATTGTTTTCCCCTATGCTGCGGTGGTCACGGTGCTGATTTTCCGGCCCACGGGATTGCTGAAATCGACCTGGTGAAAAGGGGTCTACACTAGTGACTAAGAATATTCATGAAAAAGAATTCTGGTTGGTATTGATCCTCTTTGTTCTTCTTCTCATTTTTCCATTTCTCCTAACCCGGTTTTACATCTATCTCTTGGCACTTATCTTTGTGAGCGGGCTTGCAGCCATGAGCCTCAACCTCGTTCTGGGCTATGGAGGGATCTACCAGTTTCACCACGCCGTCTTTTATGGTGTGGGAGCCTACGGTGCCGCCCTCACGATCACGAAGCTTGGCCATTCCCCGTGGATCGGATTCCTGGTCGGCCCCTTGCTGGCAGCGTTTCTCTCTCTTGTCATGGGTGCTATCTGTGTCCGTTTATCCAAGTTATACTTTGGAATGCTTCAGATATCCTTAGGATCGCTGGTGTGGGCGATTGTCTATCGATGGTATTCGTTTACCGGCGGCGACGATGGTATTCATGGGGTTTCAATGCCAGCCCTCATTGGCTCTACGAAGGGCTCTTATTATTTCGCTCTGTTGGTAACAGGAGCTTGCCTGATGACCATGTACTTTATTGTAAAGTCTCCCTTCGGGAGCACCCTTCAGGGAATTCGGGACAATCCCGTGCGCAGCGAAGCCGTGGGGGTTAATGTCAGGCTCCATCAGCTTGTTGCTCTTGTCATCGCCGGTTTCTTTGCCGGCGTGGCCGGGGTTCTCTTCGTCGTCGTTGACAACTCTGCTTTCCCCGACATGCTCTTTTGGACCCTCTCACTTGAGATCCTCATCATGTGTCTCCTCGGCGGCTGGCTTACCTTTTTAGGGCCGATGCTCGGAGCGGCCATCATGGTGGCCCTTCGAACCTTTGCTAGCACCTTTACCGAATACTGGACGCTTATTCAGGGAATCATTCTCATGCTCGTCATCATCTTCCTGCCGGAGGGAGTGCTCGGGTATGTGAACGCAAAATTCAGACAACTCGGAGATGTCACCTCCAGAGGAAAGGCATAGATGCTGCGGATCGAAGGGATTCAGAAATCTTTTGGCGGTTTCATGGCGGTCAACGGGGCGAATCTGGAGGTGCAGAAAGGTGAGATTGTGGCTGTCATCGGTCCAAACGGAGCGGGGAAAACAACTCTTTTCAACCTGATCACGGGAATCCTTAAACCAGACGCCGGCAGGATTATTTTCAAGGAAGAAGAGATAACGGGTCTGCCCGCCTACCGAATTTGTAAGAAAGGGGTGAGCCGATCCTTTCAGGTCGTCAACATATTTTCCCGGTTGACCGTTTTTGAGAATGTCCAGATTGCTGTGCTCTCAAGACATGGAAAGACGTTTGACCTCTTCTCCCCTTCAAGAAAACTCCTGATTGAGGAGACATCGGATATTTTGGAAAGTGTCGGCCTGACCGGCAAGCGGCACTCCGTGAGCGGATCGCTTTCTCACGGCGACCAGAAGGCATTGGAGATCGCCATCGCCTTAGGAGGTCATCCGGAGCTTCTCATCCTGGATGAGCCCACGGCAGGCCTGTCCCCTGAAGAAGCGATCCGCTGCATCGATCTGATTAAACGGTTGTCCGCCGACCTGGGCCTGACGATTCTCTTCTGCGAGCACGATATCGAACTGGTCTTTGCCATGGCCAATAGGATTATGGTGATGGTCCGCGGGAAATCCATCATCCAGGGACTCCCGGAGGACGTTAGGTGCAATAGAGAAGTTCAGGACGCTTATCTCGGCGAGAGTGAGAGTGGAATTTGCTTAGCGTAAACCAGATCCATACGTTTTATGGCCTGAGCCACATTCTGTTTGACGTCTCTCTCGGTGTCTCCCAGGGGGAGATTGTCGGATTACTCGGAAGGAATGGGGCGGGCAAGACTACGACCATGCGGAGCATCATGGGACTTACTCCCCCGCGCCAAGGGACGATCACGTTTAAGACGGAACCGATTACGAGGGAGAAGGCCTTTTTGCTCGTTCGGCGCGGCATCGCCTACGTCCCCGACGACCGGCGCGTCTTCGCGGATCTCAGCGTCGATGATAATCTCGAAATCACCTTCAGAAGAAACGATGATTGGAACAAAGAGCGTGTCTATGACCTTTTCCCGGTCCTTGGAGAAATCAGATCCCGAAGAGGCGGAAACCTGAGTGGCGGGGAGCAGCAGATGCTCGCCATCGGGAGGGCATTGATGAGCAGCCCTGAACTCCTCCTGCTGGATGAGCCGACAGAAGGTTTGGCGCCCCTGATCGTAAGGGATCTTGAAAGACAGATCGTCAAGCTAAGAGAGGCTGGGATTAGCATCCTACTCTCGGAACAGAATGTGAAGTCCGCCCTGAAGCTGATCAGCCGGGTCTACGTGATCGATAACGGCCGGATACGATTTGAGGGTCCCCTGGCGGATTTTGAAGCGAATGAGGAAATCAAAAAGAAATACCTTATGGTTTAGTGTTTACCCGACGAACCCTCTCACCCTCTCTTCAAACATTTGGTTCAAATGTCTGCTGCTCTCGGGCGCCCAGCCAAAAACCCTTTCCCAAACTTCCCTGCTTTCCATACACAGATAGACAAAAAGACCCGGGTCGACTTCTTTCAACCATCCTGCCATTTTTCGATATATGTCCACACGAATCTCTTTCAAGTAGCGGAACTTGCCGTCTCTTCCCGGAAACAATTCTCCCAGGAAGACTTCGGTTTTCGGAAACCGCTCCTCCGCAATCGCCTTGAGCTGAGGCGGGTAACGAAATCCTCCCAGGCTGATCCAGACTACCCTTCTTGGATCGATCTGTTTGAAAAGTTTAAAGATCGTCTCCTGGTATTCCTTCTCCCAACCTTCATGGTAAAGGATCGGGTCAAAATGAAATCCCAATGGGTAGCCCTTTTCCTGGCATCTTCTTGCAGCATCAATCCGCTCCTTCAACGGAGCCGTCCGCATTTCTTCCTCTTCAATCATCCTAAGAGGATTGAGCGACCAGGAAATCACTGTTTTCCCCCGATGATCCAAACCGAGGAGGGAATCGATATTCGCTGATTTGGTCTTCAGCTCAAGAATCGCCCTTCGGCCCTTTGAAAAAAAATCAATCAGAAATTCTGAGATCGGAAAGATGGACTCCAGAACCAGGCTGTCGGAGAGTTCTCCTGTCCCCAACCGAAGAAGGGATCGCTGATCCCTTGAGAGAAAATCGTCTATCTCTCCAAGCAGGTCCTCCCAGTTAGTGTTAAGGGTCAGGAACGGATTGTTCAGGTATCCTTGAAGGACACAGTAAGAACAATCCATCGGGCAATTGGTGACAGCGTTGATCACAAAGTACCCGCAGCAGATATGGTTGGACGTTCCCGGGCAGGGCTTCAGACGCCTTCCATAAAAACGGGTAATGAGGAGATGTCTCTTCCCGATGCCGATCGGATCGGACATGGAAGAAAACTGTTTGATGAGGGACCGCTTGTCTTGGATTGTTTCCACCGGAATATGGGGCAGGGCTTTAAGAATGGTTTTTGAGACCGGATCCTTCTCAGCTTTTTCATCAAGGTAGATTTTTTCGATCTGAATGGGAAACAACGTTTCAACCCGCACAGGCCATCAGGGTATCAGGTCAACAGGAAATGAGGCTAAAAAACTTGGCAACGACTTTGTCCAGATCCGCTGGTTTCCTGGCGCCCTGCATCCTGATTCCCTAATCTCCTGATCACCTAACTTTCAATCATCTGTCCAAATTCTTTTTGATCTGTGAGGCTCGATAATGATTTCAGGATGGACCGGTATTCTTCAACGGTTTCAAATTGAAATTCGACCTTTAACCCCTTTCCCTCAAAAAAGGGAGGATGGTGAAGCGAGATATTGGAAGGCAAATTCAGGTCCTTCCTCTTTTTCTCAAAGGCTTTCTCCAATTGATTCAACTCCGGGTAGCGCAGGCCCGTGAGCACCTTCTTTATACGCTCCGTTTTCTGAGATGGGGTAAGTTCCTTTTGAGAGAGGATAGCCTGAATTTCAGGCCGCCCGGCAATCTCTTTGACGGTCGCGTGACTTCTCCGTGAGGTCTCTTCCAGAAGGGTGAGCAGCTCCCTCAGACGGTTCTCTCCCAATTTGAGTGGAGAGATGAGAGAAAATAGCGCCATTCGATCATCGGGAGTTAGAGCGGATAGTCTTCGAATGTTCCCGCGCGAGACCTCCTCTTTCAGTACATAGGTTTTAATTTCGTCCTCCATCTGGGCGAGGGAGAGAAAGGTGCTCAAAATTTTTTCATTAGGCTCGAGAGAGAAAAACGGAAGGAAGGTGTTGATGACGACGGCAGGATGGATTTGAAAACGATGAATCAGCTTGTCCAGGGCGAGGGCCTTTTCGACCACGTTGAATCCCCGGGTCGTCAGATTCTCTTGCAGAGAGAGAAACAAGAGCTGGAATTCGTCCATCTCCTTCTCTTCGAACACTCGTGATTCGACCTCCGGCTTTCCCAGCTCCTTCATCACAGAGAGTCTTCTGAACCCGCATACAATCTGGTATCCACCCGACTTCTTCCTCAAGAGCACAGGCTGGATTAATCCCGCATCTTGAATGGAAGATCGAAGTTTATGGAGATCGGGGGAATAATTGACAGAAAAGGTTTCATCCGATAGGTCAATTTGTTCAAGAGGTATTTTTCGGATATTCATATCAACTACGATTCCATTTCCAGTTTTCATTTCCCACTCCGCATTCCGCAATCCGAATTCCGCAATGATCATCAAATCTCAATTCCATACCGCTTCATGATCTCCTGATAGCGTCTCGCCTCGGCCTCGTTTCCTCTTTTGAGAAAACCCTTGTAAAGGACCGAGCATTTCTTTTTCATCTCCCGAAGAATCATTTCTCTTTCTTCGGAGCCGACATAGGGTTCCGATAAAAGCTTTTCCAGGGCCATCACCCGGTAGCGGTCATTTCCCCAGGATCTCTGCGAGAGCTGGTCCGGATGGCCTCCCCGCTTGATGATCAGCTTGCGATTGATAAAAAAGATGGGGAACCGGGCGGAGACCCTGAGCCAGAAGTCATAATCCTCGCATACCGGTAGGGCCTCGTCAAAGAGACCGACCTTTGAAAAGAGTGTTTTTTTCATCATCGCCGAGGAAGGACTGATGATGCAGAGAGGAAGGCATTTCTCAAATATCCAGCCGGAATATTTCGCATGCTTGAGCATTGGGTTGACTCTTTTACCTTTGCGAATCCAGATCTCATCGGTGTAGCAAAGGGGATAATGGGGGTTGTCATCCAGGAAAGCCACTTGAATCTTCAGCTTCCCCTTGACCCAAAGGTCGTCCGAATCCAAAAAAGCGATATACTTGCCCCGGGCGTGAAGAACCCCTTTGTTTCGGGCCGCGCTCACCCCTCTGTTTGCGGCATGCTGGAGCAGCTTGACTCTTCCCCCATAACGGTTCATCTCCTCCGCAGTCCCATCGGTGGAGCCGTCATCGACGACCACCAGCTCCATGTCTTCAAAATCTTGAGTTAGGACGGAATCCACCGCCTCTTTCAGCATGGGGAGACGATTGTAGGCGGGAATGATAACGGAAACCTTAGGCATAATAAATATACTGGGGGTTCAAGGATTCTAGAGGTCGAGGGTTCAGGGGTTTGTCCTTTGATCTCTTTAATATACCCCTTGGCCCCCAGACCCCTCGAACCCTATTCATTTATGGATTAGGCGCCCCGCCGCGTCTGTTTCTTCAGTCGGCTGATTCGTTTTCTCAAAATTTCAGCCATCTTCAGATTTTCTTGTTGGAGAAGTTCGTCTCTTTTAGCTCTCAGCTCTTTCACCTTCTGCTTTAATTGGGCCACGGTTAGAACAACTTTCTCTTTCTTGGCGACAACCTTCTTTTCCTTCTTGGGCTCCGGCTCGGCAATGCCTTTGGCTGCGCGAATGGCTGTGATCAGCTCCTCTTTTTTCATCGCGTGGACGCCATGGATTCCGGGCAAACCGAGGGCCATTTCCCTCAGTTCCTTAGCGGTCAACTTCTCTAAAGGCTTCTCTTTCTTTTCCATCTCATCTCCTCCTCATCCTGGATTCAAAGGTTGAGGCTGAGGTTAAGGCTAAGAAATAACCCTTAACCTGGACCTTAACCATGACCTTCATTTCTGTAAGGGCTGGATCCCTAATTCAATATTGAATTCAAATTGTCTCCCTGGCTCCAGATCCAGCGGCCAGTAAAGGAGCAGGCACGAGCCTTGATAAATCCTCTCGAACCCACTCTCCGAAAGCGAAACGGTCTCAACGGGAAAGCGCCAGAGATTACAGTTTCTGTCCGTTTTCAGGACGACCTTCATCCCTACCCATTCGTCAACCAGTTGAATCTCTGAAACATCCTCCAATTCACCGATACTCGCCAGCCTTCGATCTTCGAGCTGGTATCCACGGATATCGTAATATCGGTCCGGTGCGTCTCCGGCCAAGAGATTGATGTTCAGTTCGATACCGAAGTTCGCTTTTCTCTTTTCCCCTTCATACCCGACTTGATAAGATGCTTTTGCCACCTTCCCCCGGACTGGAATGGAGAAACTTTTCTCTATCTTGATCGGATCTCTTTTTCCATTCGTCAGAAGATTCCCCAAACGGGAAAAAAAGACTTCCTGATTTCTTCCCTTTCTTCTTACCTCAATCCTATAGGGCACCTTAATAAAATCCCCTTCTTCCTGATATTGGCACCTTCGAAATGATTCAAAATCCATCGGCTCGGCGATGAAATGGTCCAAAAACGAGGCCCTCCGATAGTCATCGAAATGGAGGTACTGGTCCAACCCCTTCTCCCTCGAATCAAAAATCTCATGAATGGTCCTTGTCTTAGTTGCCGGCACCTCGTCCGTCGACGCCTGTTCCAGGGATTCCAATAATTTCTGGTGATAACCCTCCTTCCTTCGGGTTAGGGTTCCGAGGATATTGAAGGCCTTTGACCGATCATCCATTTCCAAGAGGCTCCCGCCTCGGCTACTAAAAAGAAGAACCGTCTCCGTGTTCTTTAGAATGACCTCCTCATCTCCATCCCCATTAAAATCCAGTCTCTCCGTCTCCGTCCATTCTTTCTCTCTGTGTATCTTTCGATCGTAAAGGGCTTCGGCCTTGATCAGGTTTTCATAGATCGCTTGGCGGAGATGTGGAAGGTAAAGCCCCCCAAAAACGCCGTGCCAGTAGGCATCATTGCACTCGGCTCGATGAAGATAGTAGAGAGGATCCTGGCTTTTGGGAACAGGCCCTTTTTTCTCATCCCCGATTTTCTCCCGCAAATGGAGAACCCTTTTATGCATATCGTTCGATTCGGGATACTTGGCGAAGAAGTTCCTCCAAAATCCGCCTTTGATAAATCTTCTGATCTTCTCGCCTTCGGGCAATTCTTTCAGTCTCTCCACAACCTTTCCGTACTCCCCCATCGCCTCTGTGGGAAGGCTCCATTCATCCATCTCCATATAAGAGGAACAGGAGAGATAAATCCTCCCGAGAGGTTTTTCACGGATGGCGAACGCTCCAAGGGGCATGGGCTCGATCCAATCCAGATTTTTTCCAATCAATTCAAAAAAACGTTCTAACCAGCCCTCTTCGTAGACCGAATGAAAGGTAGACGGCCAGATTCCAAATTTCTCGCCATCGTCGGCAAAAATACCAGCACCGGAGGATACTCGAAGCCGGGAGAGATATTCCAAGGTTTCTTCCGGAGGATGAAAGGGGATGATGTATCGCAAGGTCTCGCTTCCGGGAAATACCTTTACAACCTTCCCTTCTTCCTCTGTTAAATAATAGCCGTGCAAATCCTCCTCTCCCAATCCGGACTTCTTGAAGTGGTAGTCATCGATGGTAATATATTCTACTCCGGCTTCTACCAAGTACTTTGGGAGGTGAGGCTCCCACACCCTTTCTGCCAGCCACATCCCATGAGGGGTCGTCTCCAATTCCTCCTCAATGGTTTGGGTGAGTCTTTTGATCTGTCCAACCTTATCTTCATCGGGGATGACGGCCAGAATCGGCTCGTAATATCCACCGGTCATCATCTCTAACTGTCCTTTCTTGACCAAGTCCTTCAGAGTTGCCAAAAATTCCGGATGATGATCCTTAAAAAAATCCAAGAGGACTCCGGTGTAGTGAACGGAGATCTTCATGAATGGATATTTCTTGAGGACCTTGACGAAAGGAAGATAGGCCTTTTCATAAGCATTTTCTAAGACGTGGAGGAAATTCCCAACAGGTTGATGATTATGGACACAAAAGAGGAAGGCAACTTTCTCCATAAAAAGCTAATTTATATGATTTTCTAAACCAAATCAACTCCGAATAGCCGCGTTAAAGCCAAAAGCCCATGCAAAAAGAAAAGGAGGGGTTAACCTTTTTAGTTAGCCCCTCCTTAATTTGGCGGGAGCGACGGGGCTTGAACCCGCAACCTCCGACGTGACAGGCCGGCGCTCTAACCAATTGAACTACGCCCCCGATTCAAACTATTTCAGATCTCAAATTGTAGATTTCAGATTCGAATTCCCCAATCCGCATTCCGCAATCCCAATTGGATTGGTAGGCGGAACAGGGATTGAACCTGCGACCTCCGGCTTGTAAGACCTCCCAAGCCATTTTTCATTAATTAGCACTGAATGTCAAGGATTTTCATTTTTGCTTATGAATTCGCACTTCTTCCTGTTATTTATCGTTATCGAGTGACATTTAGAAATATCGCTTTTAGACACCAATATGGACACCATTTTCGGAACGATGGACACCTATATGGACACCTGAATTTGACCATTCTCACCCAAGGGAGGGATACCGGCATGTCACGGTCGACGGGTCACTCAGCGAGCCCCTCCTGGAACGGGTCCCCCTGGGCTCCGAGATGTTCCAGCTGGCTTGAAAATTTTAACCCTACCACATGGGTCATCCGGCATTTAGGTCAGATGACGGGCTCGGCCAGGCAACGGCACCCCATTTCGTGTGTACACTTCTCGTATGGTAGTTCGGGAACTTTTTCGATAGAATAGGTCTTCCCCGCAATTTTCTTGCATTGGGGGCAAGAGTCGCTGGAACCGAGTATCTCAATCTTCTTTATCCTTAGATCCTCCCACTTTCCGAGGTAATCCGTCATATTACGCCGGTGTTGACCGTGGAAGAGGACCATTCGTGCGGTAGTGTCGTGGTCAAATTTGGGAGTTCCAATGAAATTGGTAGGGAGCCATTTGGTAGCCTTGTTTGTTCCCCACAAGTGCATCATCGCGGTAGCTACGCGCAAAGGTTCCCACTCGGTTTCCGATAAACCAGCCAGTATCTTCGGGTGGTTCTCAAATATTGCCTTCAGGAGTTCAACGTTGCTGTCCACCTGGGGCTTCGTCCAATCAATCCCGAGCCCGCGTGGAAACACCTGTTTTGTCTCGAATTGGGCGACGGTGAGGATAGCATTCTGGAAATCTCCGAGACGGAGTTGGTCAAGACTCTTGGCTTCGGCGACTTCTCTTTCCGCTTTGTGTTTGGCGATGAATTGTTCCGCTATTGCCCGCGCCTCGGGTGAACATTGCAGGAGGTCTAAGTGTGTGACCTTTCCACTCATTCCCTCGGGATCCTTCTTGACTAATCGCTCGATGCCTTGCTCCTTACGCCCTGATACGGGCAAGCTGCGTTCCTTCAACAGTTTCTTGATTTCTGTGGAGTTGAAAGCCCTGTCGAGCTTAGAGGATAGGGAAGCAGGGACTAACCAACCTTCTGAAATAAAACGGTCGAGTGCTCTTTGTAGTGGCTCACCCAATACGTTCTCCCAATTGGAAGAAACGTCACCCTTTGCCTTTTGGGCATAAAGGAAGCGACTAAGCAACAATAAATGCGCTTCGTTTGTCCGCCAATCGAAGGCCTCCTTTTTGAGGGAAGCTGAAGGCTGCTCCGTGGATGATTCGGATTTTGTTTCTTCGATCTTCTTACCAAACAAAAAATCTAAAATTCCCACATCTAACCCCTTTGATATTTTTCTGAAGGTTGGCTATCGCTCCCGGTTCCGGGAAAGATAAATCCGTCGGTCCAACCCCGATAGATCCACTCATCAGGACGGGGCGAGTATATTTCTTGTTCCGCACACGCGATGATCATTGAGTTGAGTTTCCGCGTATAACCTGGCGACGCATCGCGATAGGAAAGATCCTCACCTTTTGAGCGGTTCGCAATGAGAATGACATCCTGACTCAACGGAAACATCAACGTTGCAAAGCTGAGGCCCATGTTTCGATCAAAAACAACGGGACTGTCCGTGGTCACAAAGTACCTCCCTGGCGCAGCCTTGACGAACTCCCACCGCTTTCCGATTATCTCCCGATGAACATCCCCAATACTCTTCACCATGCTCTCTCGAAGATATTCTATCCTACCATTCTCTGATTCCAAATACTTTACATCATCCTCCCATTTGCGAGCTTCGGCAAACCGACCAGCATCGGCCAGTATTCGCACATTATTAGGCCCTTGAGCGATCACTTCATCCAACATTCGGACCAATTCTTTATCGCGACTTGTCACACGTTTCTGCATCAAATAGATGTATTCGGCGAGAATGTTCTTTTCGAAATCATTAATACTTTCAAATACGCGAACTTTGCAGATCACTTTGTTGGCCCGAGATTCCATCCTCGCAAGTTCCTCCTCGTACTGAAAGTGATTTACACCATCACGGCTTCGCGCCCGGTATTCGTCAGACCTCAATGCAGTCACATTTACGCCCTTGCGACGTGGATTGCCCCCTTTTCTCCCCGTAGAAAAAGGCCTGTTTCTTCCAAAGACCCAAATAAAAGGGCCCCCAGGCTCACAAAAGCCGCGCAAGTAATACTCGGGTATCTCGTGATGCTTCCGTCTCTTCCGCATGTGTTCACTTTCTTGTGACTACGAAAGGAAATCTACACGTTTTGAGGAAGTGTGTCAATTGTGAAGTATAGGAAGAAATTTTTGCCGATATCATTAGTCTCGGACCAAGGACCCCTCCCCGAATCATCAGGCTCCGAACTGCCTACTCTTTAAACCGTTTTCTTAGATTCTGCTATCCGTCTTGTGAAGGTCTGAAGCCCTCCCTTGAGCGGGATAGGTTTTCCGGCTCCTTAAATATTTCGCACTTTAGGAAACGTCCTCCCGTGGTGGTCCCGGTTTGCATATCTTCCATGCTTCTACGCTTGTTTGAGGGTTCACAAAGAAGAACCGACAAATGACTTGACTAAGCACATTAACAATGAGATCATAGGTCTCAGGGAGGAACTTTATGAAAACTACTCCGACACTGAGATCAATGCGAAGATTAAAGAGGCTACAAGAACTCGTAAGACTGAAGCGACTTATCGAGATTTACGGAGAATTGAAGAAGAAATCCGCTCCCCCCTCACAGAGCCAAAAGTAGAAACTCCCGCTTGCATATCTTTTCCTGCTCTATGATCTTACGGTCCATGCTCTGATAGCCACCTACGGAACGACCCTCTTCCCGAGGCAATGTAGCGCAATCTGAGGGCCTCAATCGCCCGTTTGAGGGCTTCTTTCGTATCTGTGTGAAGACTCCACAGGTTGTCATCCCCAACGAAAGAGAGGAGAGGAGTATTTAGACAAAAAGTGTCAAAAAGCGTCAGGATTTGCGCATCGATAGCTGGATTGGGGGTTCTGAAAGAGGGAAGTAAAGAAATCTCTTAATAGGAAAAGGTGAAAGAAAACAAATGGTCAGAGATTAGCAAATAAGAGGATAGAGAGGATAGATAGGTAATGAAAGTTTGGTATCGTACTTGCTTGCTTTATAGGTGAAGAGGTACGGACAGATTTATGAAAAAACTTTTTAATCCAGAAAAATACGGGATGGCCATCTGCTCGCTTTGCAAAGGGGAAGGTAAATTGCGTAAGAAACCTGATGGTTTTAATGTTTGCGCAAGATGCGGAGGCTTTGGACTAATTAAAAAAGAAAAGGAACCTCTTGAGAATCGAATGATAACTAAAGAAAGGGGTGAGGTTAATTGAAAAGCATAGCAATAATCTTCTTTACAATCATGTCTGTGTTACTGCTCTATTCCCAATTGCCACAGGCACAGGAGATTTATAAATGGGTTGATGAAAAAGGAACTGTCCACTATTCAGAAGACCCGAATGCAGTGCCCGAAAAATACAAGAACAAAGCGGAAAAAAAAGATATTGATGAGTTCCCTCCTGTATTAAGCTATAAGCCCAACGTACCTCAATCAGACAACAGGACCCAAGGCCCGAAAAGTTATTATGACGTCCATCCGGAAGAGAGGGCCGCAGATGAAGCCTACCAAAGAATACATCCAAGCCCAATGGAGAGTCTGACCCCGGCAGAAAGAAAGATGAGAGAATTGGGAGCCGCAGCGGCGGCAAACGCAACGTATCGACGCGCTATGGAATTTGGTCCTGGAAGCGTACAGGGTCAAGAGAATAAGAATTCTCAAAATTTGAAAAGCACCCCGCCACCAATGTCTCCACCTCCACCACCCCCGTTGCCAAAACGTCCTCCGCCACCTCCGCCACCCCCACCGCCACGATCGAACACCGTGTGGGATGTTGGAGATGGGGTTATTGATTCCCAAGGACACTTTATGTGGAAAGATTGACAATGCCGACGAAGCAGAGTCGAAGGTCTACGAAGAGGTAAAAACGAAAGGATTGACAACCTTGTTGTAAACCCTCATCCTCCCTGCAGGAGGGGCTTTAAGTTTTGGCAAGGTTAAATAGTTTACTCCATGGAAAAGCGAATAACCGTGCTCCATTCCATTCTCCCGGCAGGGGATAGT
>Ga0326728_10011810_pt1 | contig 19739 bp, 17 predicted proteins | sample MB3enrmetagenome_FD_207602 | JGI IMG/M metagenome (GOLD analysis project Ga0326728, IMG submission 207602) | Lab enriched peat soil microbial communities from McLean, Ithaca, NY, United States - MB31MN | ecosystem: Environmental > Terrestrial > Soil > Wetlands > Peat | place: USA: New York... | reverse complement strand
GCCCCAGTCCGATAACACAAACCCCTTGAAGCCGAGTTCCTTTTTCAGCACATCGGTCAACGTGTATGGGTTCTCGCAGGCGAATGTGCCGTTGATTCGGTTATACGAGCACATCACCGCGCCGGCGCCGGAGTCTTTCAGCGCGATCTGAAACGCCAGCAGATCGCTCTCCCGCAGGGCGCGCTTGCTGATCACCGAGTTCACGGTTGTCCGCCCCACGTCCTGGTCGTTCACCACAAAATGCTTTACGTCTGTGATCAGGTGCAGCGCCTTCTCCGCCTTCAGTTCCTGCCCCGCGAGCGTTCCGGCCAGCAGCGGATCCTCGCCCTTGTACTCGAATGTCCGTCCGTTGCGCGGCTCGCGGATCATGTTGATTCCCGACCCCAGCGACATGTTGAAGCCGAGCGACCGCATCTCGTGGCCGATCATCGTCCCGATCTCATACGACAGCACCGGGTCCCACGCCGCCGCCATCGCTTCGCCCGAGGGCAGCGCCGTCGCATAACGGCCTTTGATTCCCGCGCTCGAGATGCCCTCAACGCAATCCGACATCTGCAGATCCGGAATCCCCAGCCGCGGCACTCCAGGAATGAATCCCAGCGTCGTGATGGCGCGCGTCGCAGGTCCCGATTCCGGCTGTGCCATAAGCGCCTGCCAGCCCATCCCGTGCAGAAGCTGAACCTTCTCGTCTAGCGTCATCTGCGCAATCACCAGGTCGGCACGCTTATCCGGCGAAAGACTCTTGTTCGCCCACGGTCCCTTCGGCCCTTGACTCTGGAACATGCCTGACTGACCGTACATCCCAGCCGCCGGCAGTAGAATCAACACTGCTGCCGCGGTCAGAACCATCTTCCCCACAAAACCAACGAATTTCATGCTGCATCCTCTTTCATGGACACGCGTTCGTCTGCCGGTACCGTCCGATTTCATGCTGTGCGTATCTGATTGTGTGTACCATCCCCGGCGCGATGCGCGGTTATGAAGCTTCCGTTACCGGAAAAAGCCCTCCGTCTTGAGGGAAGCGACTATTTGCGCGGCGGGATCAAGGGCCGGCGAATTTCCCGAAGAGCTGTTGGCCGGAGTTCTGAGCTCAACCTTCAAGACCATGCGCTTGTTTGCCAGGAACTCGGCGCTCACGATATTCGAGGCCTTTTGCACGCCGCCTCCGCGAACGGTGACGCGGAATTCATGCACCCCCGGCGGAACAAACAGGCTTTCATACTCCGCCTTGTCACCAGCGGAGCCTTTGAAATAGGTCTTGCCATTCATCGCGATGGTGAAGGCAAGACCAGCCGGAAAGTGATCCAATTCCAGCTTCAAACGTGTGTTCTGCTTTGGGTCAAGCGTCTTTGGATCGAAGGCCACGGACGGGGTCTGGGCAAGAGGCGCGGGTAATACAGCCGGCGGTGCGGGAAGCCCTCCGGCAGATTTTTTTGCCACCACTGGAGCCGTCTCCGGCTCAACCGCCGGTACCGGCTGCGGCGTCATAGCCGGCTGCGCGGAAGCCGCAGGTGCCGACGCGGGCGCGGGCGCGGCAGGCTGCCTGTGATGCAGCAGCAGATACCTGCCACCCACGGCCACCGCGACGAGAAGAGCCACCGCCGCGATGAGCAGCATGCCTGGCTTTTTTGCCGGCCGAGGCGCCATTTCCATTGCGGTAATCTCGGTCACCGGAAGGGGATTCGGAGGCAAGGTGGTATTCAGGTCGAAGGTGTTCTCCGATGTTTTTCCTGTTCCTGTGGCCAGCGGCGCAGTCGACTGCAAGCTCGGAGTCTTGGAATCCGCGCACAGCAGCGCCAGATCCTGAGCAAGCTCCTCGCCGGTCTGATAGCGGTTCGCGGGATTCTTGGCCAGGCACTTGAGAATCACGCTCTCCAGTTTGGCAGGAATGGCGGGATTCAGTTTTGCGGGAGGTACCGGCTCCGTGTGGACAATCTTGTAGGAGACCGCGGTCATCGTTGCGCCGGGAAAGGGCTGCTCTCCGGTCGCCATCCAGTAAAGGATTACGCCCAGCGAGAACAAGTCGGTGCGGCCGTCGATGGGCGCGCCGGTAAACTGCTCCGGCGGCATGAACGCCGGGGTTCCCAGCATCTGGCCGGTAGTGGTGATCCCTCCGCCGGTGAGCTTGGCGACGCCAAAATCCGTGATCTTCGGCCTCTCGCTCCCATAAGCCTCGACCGAGGTGAGCAGAATATTCGCCGGCTTGATATCGCGGTGAATTACGCCATTGTGGTGCGCGTATCCAAGAGCTTCGGCGATCTGCTCCCCGATCTCGCAGACCCGCTCCAGCGAGAACCGCTCGCCCTTCTTCATGGCAAATTCGAGGGTCTGCCCCTTGACAAACTCCATCACCAGGAACGGAATGCCTTCATGTTCGCCGACGTCGAAGACGGGAACAATTCCGGGATGAGCCAGAGCCCCCGCGGCGCGCGCTTCGCGGTAGAAGCGCTGGCGGTACTCGTCGCCCTGCTCGCTCTCCAGCGCCACAGCAAGGATGGTCTTAAGCGCGACGACACGGCCCATGGCAGGATCGAGCGCGCGGAAGACGCTGCCCATGGCGCCGTGCCCTAACTCATCGAGGATTTCGTACCGCCCAATGGTCTTAGGTGTATTCATGTCTCAATGCGTACCACTCTAGCACAGCGTCGTCCGGTATTGGAACTACGGCGTTCAGGCTGTCGCGGAATCTTCATGAGCAGACGCGCGATAGCGCACAAGAAGCAAGGTTATGTCATCCGACTGGCTTTCGCCACGGGAATATGCGTTGACTGCATCCAGGACGATCTTTTTGAGAGACTCAAGCGACACCTCCTGCCGGCCGGCCAGAATCTCGTGAAGCCGGGGAAAGCCGAAGAGCTCCCGGTCAGGGCCTTCGGCCTCGGTAATGCCATCGCTGAAAAGGACCAGCGTATCCCCATCTTCCAGCTTCAGGTTTTCAGCGGTGAATTCGGCATGCGCGACAAGCCCGACCGGAAAGGAGCCTTCCGTATAAAGGTCGCTGACTTTTCCGCGCCGCAGCAGCAACGGCGACGGATGCCCGGCACGGATGAATTCCAGTGTGCCGTCGCCGTCGAGGATGGCGAAGAACAGGGTTGCGTACCGGCCCACTTCGGAGTGTTCGCAGAGGAATCGGTTGATGTGGTTGAAGACCCGCACAGGATCGGTGCCCAGGGTCATGGCGGAGAGTGCGCCTTGCAGCATAGTGGTCAGAAGGGCCGCACCCAGGCCCTTGCCGGAAACGTCGGCGATCAAAAAAGCGGTGCGATCCGGGCCGGCGGGAAATACATCGTAGTAGTCGCCGCCGACGGCATGGCAGGGCAAGTGCGTTCCCGTCACGGCCAGATGAGGGAAGTCGTGCAAGCCCTGGGGGAGCAGAGCCTGCTGGATCTGGCGGGCGATGGAGAGTTCCTGTTCCATGCGCTGCCGCTCGCGCTCCCGCTCCACCAGGCGCGCAGTGTCCAGAATGCTGGCGGCCTCCATTCCCAACGCATCGAGAATCTGCCGGTCGAGGTCGGAAAATGCTGCCGGGCGCTTGGAGTCGAGGTAAACCGCGCCTAGAAGCTCGCCCCGCTTGAGCACAATGGACTCCGCGGAATTGGCGCGGGGCATCGCGTACAGCGGAATGGCAATGACGGAACGAAGCTGCTGCCCGAGAATGCTCTGCGCGCTCTTCAGGTCCAGATTGGCCAGGTTCATATCCTCGGTGATGACCGAGGATTGGCGGTCGATGGCCTGGCCGAGCGCGGTCTGACTGGGAGCAATGCTCTCCGGTGGCAGAGTTTCGCCGCCTCTGCCGCGCGCCAGCCGCACCTTGAAGCTCCCTGAGGGCAGCGAGCCGGAGGAGCCGGGCTCGATCAGCAGGCCGCGGTCGGCGTGGGTGATGGCGATGGTGTGATCGAGCATCATGCCCAGCACCGCCTCCAGGGGCAGTTGCGAATGCAGCAGCGAAGTGGCTTCGAGCAGCAGATTCAGCTTGCTCAAGCCCCCGCTCAAGCCCGCTGTCGGCAGTGCTTCCGTAAGGCCGGGAATGCTGCCGATTCGCGTCAGAATTGCCTCCAGCGAAGGCGGAGCAGCGGTGGAATGGAAGATGATCTGGCAACCATCTTCGATGCCGAAGTCAATCACGTCGCCGTCCTGGAGCGCCTTTCCTTCCACCTTCTCGCCATTGACAAAAATCCCCTGGCGGTGGCCCCGGTCTTCCAGCCGGTAGCCTCCCGCTTCTGCCACAATCGCAGCGCAGCGGCGCGAGATGCGGCGGTCTTCAAGCTGCAAATGATTGCCTGTCTCGCTGCCGCGGCCGATCAGAAACGGCGATTGCGTCACTGGGACAAACTGGTGGGCAAGGCTGGGGAGAACGACCTCCAGGACGGTTTCATATTTTGTGGAATCTTCCAGCATAGGAGCCAAGGTGGGGCAATTGTATCATTCGACTGCGGCGCCGGAAAGGAGTTGAAAAACGAATCTGCCTTCGCGCATGGGGCTTGATCATGCGCGAATTCAGGGCTTGGCGCTGGGTGGTATTAACAGCGTGACGGCATCGGGCACAATCTCGATGCGGACCGGCAGATGTCCCAGAATCTCTCCATCGGCCTCAGCGAAGATGCGCGCCGAGGATCCATTGCGTGGACGGCATTCCACCGAGACGGCATCGATCATTTCAATCTCAGGCGTAGACCGGGATTGGCCGAAGAGGGCGGCGATCAGGAAACAAAAGTAGCGCAGGCGGCTGCGCGTCTTGAAGGCTACCAGGCGCAGGCGTTGGTTGTGCAGGGTGGCGCCGGGGATGAAGTTGTTGAGGGCGCCGCCGAAGTTGCGAATGCGCACCACCAGAAGCTCGGAGATCTCTTCCACGCGCGGCTGGGTGTTCGCGCCTTCGATAAAGGCCGCTTCATAGAGGGGGAAAGAGTGCGTAGCCCAGACGCGGAAGGCCTCCACAACGTAGAGGAAGTAGCCGAAGCGCCGTTTGAGGGCGGGGTCGAGCCGGGAGAAAAAGTGTGCGTCCGTGCCCACGCCGGCGGCTACGGTGAAGTAGCGCGATTGGGTTTCGCCGGCCGCGTCCTGATAAAAGATTTTGCCCACAGGGAGGCGCACCGGGAGCGCAGTAAGCAGCTTGCGTACCGCCTTGGCGGGAGAGGTTTGCAGGCCCAGGTTCGCGGCCAGCGCGTTGGCGGTGCCTAGCGGCACCACGCCCAATGCCACCTGGGTTCCGGCCAGGTTCTGTAAGACTTCATGGACGGTGCCATCGCCGCCGCAGGCAATGATGGTGTCGCAGCCGCGGCGCACGGCCTCCTCAGCCAAAATACCGGCGCGGCCGGCCGCGAGGGTTTCCAGCGCCTCGGCTTCCACGCCCGCTTCGCGCAAGACGGCGAGTGCTTTGTCGATAGCTGCGCAGCGGCCGCGCGAGTGCTGGCCGGAGGCCGGATTGTAAATCAGCGCGACACGACGCATGGCGTTTCCCCTGGTGTTCGCGCCGTGCGCGAGAGTGGGAGCGGGAGCTCTGTTCTTATCATCGCATCCGGGGGCAGGCCGGAGACACGGCTATGGCTCAAGGATCATAGATAACCCCATCGACCTTGATCTTCGAGCACCAAAAGCAAAACCGCACTTCTTTCTTCGGGTGCAATTCGCTCAAATCCAGCGACCGCCACCTGTGCATGCCAACAACGCAAAACAGGTTTTTGACGGCATTCGACTCGTGCTCTCTGTGCGGCCATAATCTGGCGAACGAAGCCACAAGCTCCGCATCGGCAGGGTGAGCCGTTGTCGCTGGCGACAACATTTCCTTACCTCCTGTCCTCTTTGACACCGGGAGGCCGCAAATGGTTCCCGTCCGCAGACCGCTCTTCATCTCGCGTAAAAACAGCAGCAGCCGGGAGGTCTTCCCGGCTGCTGCCGTCTGTCGCAGATTCAATGGATTCCGCGCTACGCCTTGGCCAGTACCATCGCCTTCAGCCGCGCATTCAGGCGGCTCTTGTAGCGGGAGACGGTGTTGTCGTGCAAAATGCCCTTCTGCACGCTCTTGTCGAGGGTGGAGACGGTCGAGCGATACTGCGCCTGGGCGGCCTTCACGTCGCCCTGGACGAGCGCCTCGCGCAGATCGCGCAGACTGGTGCGCACACGGCTGCGGTTGGCGCGGTTCACCGCGGTGCGGGTTTCAGTCTGGCGGGCGCGCTTCAGCGACGATACATGGTTTGCCATTGATGATCCTTAAATCTCAGGGATAATGCGGTCACAGAATGCAACTTGAGCCGCATCCCTCGCAAGTTCTTAGTTTACGGGAAACCAGGCGGCGGGTCAATGCGCCTGCTTTCAGCCCTGCGCCGAAGCCACCGGCAAGTTCCCACCCCGCCAGTACCCTTCAAGGCACACTTTTCATTAAAATTCCTTGCCGCACGCATTGACTATCAACTCCACTCGCGCTACTCTCAAGCCCAGATAACGAAAACTGCCACCGAATTTGGTAGCCCTATCCAACCCGCGGTTTCGTTGCACAGCCCAGAGCTTCGGCTCGGTCCTGCGCCGCGATTCGCGCTTTCCCTCCCAATTCTCGTCTACCCGCCACGCCCGCAGCCTTGCGCTTGCCTACGCCGCGCCTGTTGCCGATATTCTCTCTATAACCGCGACGGGAGCGCCTGCCCGCCGCCGCTGCACCACAACCGAACATCCTCTTGGAGGCCATCGAACCCATTGAAGATCGCTTTGGAGATCACACCCAACATGGAGCCCCTCTTCGGGACTCGCGATGAAAACCTAAGGCTCATGGAAGACTCGCTCGGCGTGCGAATTGATCTGCGCTCCGACGCAGTGCACGTGGAGGGCCCCGAAGCCGCCGTCGCCCGCGTCCGGCAGATCTTCGCGGACTTCGAGGCACTGCGCCGTCAGGGCGTCAATCCCCATAACGGCGAACTGAACGGCCTGCTGCGCTTGGTGGTCGCCGACCCCGCGACAACTCTAAAGTCATTGGCCGACAGCGGCAAGCAGCGCTCGGCGGGCGTCAAGCGCACCGTCCAGCCGCGCTCCATCAATCAGCGCAAATACGTCGAGGCCATCGAGCAGAATGATATGGTCTTCGGCGTCGGCCCGGCGGGCACCGGCAAGACCTATCTGGCCGTGGCCATGGCCGTGGCCGCCTTGAACGCCAAAAAGGTCAGCCGCATCGTGCTCGTCCGCCCCGCGGTCGAGGCGGGCGAGCGCCTCGGCTTCCTCCCCGGCACACTCCAGGAAAAGGTGGACCCCTACCTGCGCCCCCTCTACGACGCCCTCTACGACCTGCTCGACCCGGAAAAAGTCGACAAGATGCTGGAGAAGAATGTCATCGAGGTCGCCCCGCTGGCCTTCATGCGCGGCCGCACACTCAACGACGCCTTCATCATCATGGACGAGGCGCAGAACACCACCATCGAGCAGATGAAGATGTTCCTCACTCGCATGGGCAACAACTCCAAGGCGGTCATCACCGGCGACATCACGCAAATCGACCTGCCCAATCCGCGCAAATCCGGCCTGCTGGACGCGATCAACATTCTCGGCGGCGTCGAGGGCATCCACTTCTGCCACTTCGAGGACAGCGATGTGGTGCGCCACGTGCTGGTGCAGCGCATCGTGAGAGCCTACGAGTCGTACAAATCGCAACAGCAGGAGCTGCCGCTGGCGATGGGCGAAGCCATCGAAGTTGGGGCCTTGCCCCGCGAAAGCCGGAAAGAGCCGCAGCCCTTGCATCCGGCAAAGCCACAGTGATGCGGCAGGTGGCCCGCTCATCAGCCCCGAAGAATCATCCTGAACCCTGAAAGCTGTGCCCCGTTCATCGCAGTTTTATCGCGATGAGCGGGCGGGTTGCGGCGGGTGGCGTACCCTGATTATTGCAATCCTATCCTTTCCACAATCCGTGCGGCCGGATTACGCATCGAAGGGTAAAGGAGAGCGATGGTCCGAACCGAATTGCTGCGTTATGACGGCGCCCTGAAGCGCGATCCCGCTATCGAAGCCTGGCTGCAAGAGCACCAGGGCGAGCTTGGAGCCATCGCGCGCCAGTGGTTCGAGATCATGCGAGAGTGTGGTGACGAAGTCCGCGAACTCCTTCATGACGGCTGTCCGGTTGCGTGCCTGGGAGATTTCCCCTTCGCCTATGTCAATGTCTTCACGGCACATGTCAATGTCGGCTTCTATCAGGGAGCGGCGTTGCCCGACCCGGCCCGCCTGCTGCAGGGCGCAGGAAAGTTTATGCGCCATGTCAAGCTCAAGCCCGGAGCCTTTACGAACGCCGTTGCTTTAACCCGGCTCATCGAAGCGGCATATTCAGATATCAAGTCGCGCGTCGAAAACGGATAGCTCACTGATGCTAAACGGCGCTGCTTTGGAGGTGGTTGGGTGACGGATGGCGTAGATCTCCATGAGCAATAAATGACGGGTGCCCCAGGTCCCGCTTCTGGGACCGGGGATTCCAAGAACCCCATGCGAGCGAATAGCGAGCCGCTGGCCGCACCGCCAGTCCCTTGCAGATGATTTCCCCTCCCGCGTGCACAATAGAAGCAATCGCAAATGCGAGGACGATATGACCACCATCCAATCTCCAACGCGCGCAGTCCTAATGCCTCAGTCCCTGGTCCCTTTTTCCTGCCCATTTTCGCCGTTTCTTCCCCTAAAATCCGGCATACCCCCACCCCCCCTCCCTGTGGAAATCTTTTTTTGACCCTTTCCTAGCCTGTAACTCCAACTGAATCAATAGGATGTAATTTTTACCAAGTAAAGAAATAGTAAACAGAAAGGGCGAATTTCGCCCCTTTTTGAGGCCATTTTGGGGGTAAATACCGCTTTTTAGAGCCGAAAGTGTAAGGTTTTTCGCAGCTTCCTGGGGGAAACCGCAATCCTCGGCTTGTCCCACTTACTTCCGAGTAAAAGCCGCCTGTCCATTCACCACCGACCCAACCAGCTTTCCCGCTTCGTCGAGTGCCACAAAATTAGCCGCTTCTCCAATGCCGAGCGAACCAGCCTGATCGCCGAGTCCGGTCATCGCAGCCGGGTTGACGGTCAGCAGCCGCAGAGCCTGCTCCAGCGGCGCGCCGGTAAACTCCTTGAAGTTAGCCAGCGCTCGGTCCAGCGTCAGAACGCTGCCGGCCAGAACGCCGCTGGCCATAGCTCGACCGTTGGCCACCTGCACCGCAAAGTCACCCAGGCGGTACGCGCCGTCGGGCATTCCCGTGGCGCTGATCGCGTCGGTCACCAGAATCGCGCGCTCCGGTCCCTTGGCGCGCCAACAGAGCTTCACCATCTCCGGTGCAACATGAATGCCGTCGCAGATCAACTCGGCAAAGAGCGCGTCGTCGGTGAGAACGACACCCAGAATTCCCGGCTCGCGATGGTCGAGCGGACGCATCGCGTTGAAGGTGTGTGTTGCGCTGATGGCGCCGGCGGCGATGGCGGCGCGAGTCTTGGCAGCGGTGGCATTCGAGTGGCCCAGGGAGACGCGAACCCCGCGCGCCGTTGCGTGCGCGGTCAGCTCGATTGCGCCGGGCAGCTCCGGCGCCAACGTCATCAGCCGGATGCGGCCCTCGGCGGCCTCTTGGAGCCGGTCGAAGGTGGCCGTGTCGGGAGCAAGCAGATGCTCCGCAGGTTGCACGCCACGCTTTGTGTGGGAGAGAAATGGGCCTTCCAGATGAATGCCGATGGCCTGCGCCCGGCCCTCAACCGGCGGCTGCGCCAGTAATTTTGCCAGCGCGGAGAGCGAGCGCATTGTGGTATCGAATGGCGCGGTGACCGTGGTGGCCAGGAAACTGCCCGTGCCGTGAGCTGCCAGAAAGCTGCCCATCGCGTCGAGCGCCGCGGGCGTAGCTTCCATCACGTCGTGGCCCATGGCCCCGTGAATATGCACGTCGAAGAAGGCGGGCGCGAGCGTTGCGCCGGGAAAGTCGAGAACGCGGGTATCAGTGGGTTGTTCAACGGCCGCGCGTGGGGAGATAGACGCGATCCGGCTGTCTTCGATCACCACTACGGGCCAGTCGAGCGGCCTCGACCCATCCCAAAGCCGCTGTGCTGTCAGCACGGTTCGCATACTGGAGATTATTACAGGCTCTCCAGGAGAACGGGGTCTTAGTGGATCAGCGTCATGATATCCGGCCCAAGCAGTCCGCGCTGCACCTGTGTCGCATAGTAGGTAGCCTGCGCGGCCGCCAGCTCAGCGCGGCAGGCCGTCAATTGCGCCGAGAGGAAACTGAACTCCGACTCCAGATGCAGTCGCAGTTCCTCGATGGAATTCTCCAGCCGGTCGTTGGCTTCGATCTGCTCGGCCTGGTTCGCCTGCAGGGACTTCAGGTTAGGCAGGATGGATTCGGTCAGAATCCGGGAAAGTGAAACAAGAGGATCATTCATGAAGAAATATTATGTTTAAATTAGAAAAAATGCATGATTACGGCTGCCCAACCGTTAGTAATCTGTTTTGGTGACGCATATCACCAGTTAGACTGTTTCCATGGCAAAACGCATCGGCATCCATCTCGGCACAACCGGCGGGGCCTCGAACGCCGTCGAGCAGGCAAGGGCGATTGGCGCCAACACTTTTCAGATCTTTTCGTCGAGCCCGCGCATGTGGCGCGCGCCCAAGGTGGACCCCAAACAGGCTGCGCGCATGAAGGAGCTTCGCGCCGCTCTCGATGTGGGCCCATTGGTCATCCACACCAGCTACTTGGTCAACGTTTGTAGCCAGTCGGACGAAGTGCGCCAGAAGAGCATCGCGGCCTTTCGCGGCGAGATCGAGCGGGCGCTGGCGCTGGGCGCCGAGTTCCTGGTGCTTCATCCCGGCTCGTGGAAGGGGCTGACGCGCGACGAGGGCCTTACTCTGGCCGCCGACTCCATTTCGCGAGCGATTGACGGTCTGGCTTGGCAGGGAACTCCGTTCCACATTCTGATCGAAAACACCGCCGGGTCGGAGTTCTCGCTGGGCGGCAGCTTCGAGCAAGTCGCCGAATTGGTCGAGCGGCTCAAGCCGAGCGCGCCGATGGGCGTCTGCCTGGACACCTGCCACACACACGTCGCCGGCTACGACCTGGTCACCCCCGAGGGCTACGAGGAGACGATGAAGCAGGTCGCGGCCACGGTGGGCTTCGATGCGGTGCGCGTCTGGCACATGAACGACGCCAAGGCCGCGCGCGGCTCCAAGCTCGACCGCCATGAGCAGATCGGCAAGGGCACGATGGGGCTGGAACCCTTCCGCCGCCTGCTCAACGACGAGCGCTTTGCGCACGCCGCTTTCATCGCCGAGACACCAGTCGATGCTCCCGGCGACGAGGAGCGCAATGTTAAGGTGCTGTTGAGTCTGGTGGAGTGATCAATAGTTGCGTTTCTTACCGGCGGGTTTGCCGGTGGGCCGCCTGTCGCCGGGTTTGACTCGGTGGCTGGGTTTGGTAGAGCTTCCTGGCTTCGGCTTGGAGCGCGATCCTGAGGCCGGCTTGCCGGGGCTGAAGTTGGACTTGGGCTTCCAGCCGGGGCCAGCTTTAGCGAAGCTTCCAGGCTTGCTGCTGGGACGCGCTCCGCCCGCGCGGGGTTTGCCACTGCTGGTGGTGTAGGGGCGAGTGCCTTCGGGACGGGCGTAGCTGGGGCGGCCGGGACGGTCGCTTGTCTGACGGTCCGGGCGAGGACGGGGTGCGCTTGGTCTTGCCGATCTGGAACGATCCGGCGCGACTGATCGGTCGAAGCTGGGTCTGGGCTTGTCGGAGTATGGCCGGGGCGCGCTGGGCCGACCGGCGGCGGTTGGGCTTGAACCGGGACGGCTGTAGCTGGCGCGCTGCGCGCTCGACCAGGATGGACTGGGGCGGTTCGTGCTTGGACGTTCTTGACCCGTGATCTCCTCGATATGAAGGTTGGGCGGACGAACCGGGCCGAGGTCCTCGTCAAAGACTCGTGCTTCGCGCGCTGCTTGGCGGCGGGGTGGGGCAGAGCGCTTGAAGTCTGGCCTTGCCGGCCGTTCCGGGCGGGCAGGGCGATCTGATCTGTCGGGGCGTTCCGGCTTCTTCCAAGCGGGTTTGGGAGTGAAGGGACGGCCCGGAGCGGGCCGGGCTTCTCCTGTTGAACCTTCGGCAAAGCGCGCGGGCGGACGAGCGGGGCGGTCGTCCTTTTTCCAGGCCGGTCGTGCGGCGGGGCGGGCGGTTGGGCGCGAATCCGGACGGTCAAAGCTGCGTCCGGCGGGGCGGTTGAAGCCAAAACTCGCTGGAGAACCCGTGCCTGTGCGACTGGGACGCTCTTCTTCCGTGCGAGAGAAGCTGCGAACAGGATTGGGCGCCGAGGTGCGGCCGGCGGCGGAGCGGAAGTCCTCCGCGCTGGGGCGGGTTTTACGGAAGAATTTGTTGGCTGCACCGCTGGCAAAGGAGTCGGCAGAGCGGGTAGGACGGGCGGAGCCGAACTTCTCGGGGCGGAAGCCGCTGGGGCGATCAGAGTATGGGCGAGGCGCGGCAACCGGCGTCGGAGCCTGCGGTGTGGCCATGCGCGGACGGCTGCTGGGCTTGGGAAGGACGGTCGGCAGCAGACCGGCGTCGAGCAGGTTTCGGCGACGGAGATCCTTGGATTTAGGGGTGCGCAGCTTGCCTTCGGCGGCTAGCCGCAGCGCGGACAGCTCTTCTGGCTGCAGTTCACGCAGGTTGCCCGGCTCCTGATCGAGAACCAGAGGGCCGTAGCCGGTGCGGCGGATTTTTTCGACGAAGTGGCCGATCTCCTCGAACATTTTGCGCAGTTCGCGGTTACGGCCCTCGATGAGAACAACTTCGTACCAGGGATTGTCGCCTTGGCGGACTTGGCGGATACGGGCCGGAGAGGTGCGGATCTGGCGCGATCCAGGCTTGCCCAGCTCGATGGAGACACCGCCGCGTAGAATGTCGAGCTCGGCTTCAGTGGGCTGGCCGGCGACCTTGACGAGGTATGTCTTTTCCACGCCGGAGGAGGCCTTGGTGAGGCGGTTGGCCAGTTCGCCGTCGTTGGTGACCACCAGCAGCCCCTCGCTCAGGTAGTCGAGGCGGCCGACGGGGTAGAGGCGCTCCTTCATCTTGTCGAAGAACTGTATCACCGTGGGTCGGCCCTCGGGGTCTTTGACGGTGGTGACGAAGCCGCGTGGTTTGTTGAGAACGAAGTAGCGGAGGCGCTCGGGACCCTGAAGGAGCTTGCCGTCCACGCGGATGTGGTCGCGGGTTGCGTCGGCTTTGGTGCCCAGCACGGTAATGATCTTTCCGTTGACCTGCACGCGGCCCTGCTCGATCAGCTCTTCGGCGCGGCGGCGGCTGGCGACGCCGGCGGCGGCAAGTATCTTCTGCAGCCGCTCCAACTTGGCGGGGGGACGCGGCTGGGGAATGAACACTGCATCGCCTTCAGATCCGGCGCTGTCTTCGTCTTCGGGCTCTGGAGCGTCTTCGGCTTCCGTTTCGGTCTCGGTTTCGTCTTCGGCCTGCACTTCAGCCTCTTCGGCTACAAGCTCTTCTTCCGCCGCAGCTTCTACTTCCGCTGCAAAGACGTCTTCCGCCGCGGCTTCAGCTTTGGTTTCGATTGCAGCTTCCGGTGCGGCTTCTAACTTGGGTTCAGTGGCTTCGACTGCAGTCGCTTTGGACTTACTATTTTTCTTCGTCATGGGGGAACGTCTCAGTTTCTGCCTGCTCTGTTGAGGGAGGCGCGGCAGGGGCGGCCTCTGCGGGGGTGGAGGGTTTGTTGCTGGCCGCCGTCTCGGCGGTCTCGGTGTGTTCAGGGGATTCTTCAAGCGGATCCAGACCTTCGGAGTCTTCCAGTTCCTCGCTGGCGGCTTCGTCGAAGTCAGCGCCAAAAGCAGGGTTAAATCTCTGCCCGGAGTCATCGCTGGCCGCAGGCTCCGGCTCGTCGAGTTCGATCGCGGCCAGCTTCTCGAACTCCTCCATCGAGGGCAGCTCGGCAACGTCTTTGAGGCCGAAGCGGAGCAGGAACTCGCGGGTGGTTTTGTAGAGGATGGGCCGGCCGATGACCGGCTTGCGTCCGGCGGTGGTGATCAGCTTGCGGGCCAGCAGCGAACCGAAGACGGCGGAGGAGTCCACGCCGCGAATCTCGTTGACCTCGGGGGCGGTGACGGGTTGCTTGTAGGCGATGATGGCCAGGGTTTCCAGAGCCGGCAACGAGAGCTTGAGCGCCGGTTTGAGGCTTTTCACGAAGAGGCTAACGGCGTCGTGACACTCGGGCTTGGTGGCCATGCGGAAGCCGCCGGCAATCTCGCGTATCTCGACGCCGCGGTCATCAGCGGCATAGGAGGCGATGAGTTCGTCGAGGAGTTGGCGAAGGATTAGGCGAACCTCTCGGTCACGCAGGCGGGCGATGCGCCGCAGTTCTAGCTCAGCTTCGGCGGTCAACTCGTCTTCTGTGGCGGATTCAGCTTCCGGGGCGGCCGCGCCTTCCGGCAAGGCCTCTGCACCTTCGGGCGCGTCGAGGAGGCTCTCCGAGGACGTTTCCGGACTCGCTTCCGCCTCTGCCGGGGAGCTGGCCGCAGTCTCCGGATTCAGGACAGTTTCAGCGGGACTCCCGGCAGAATCGATCTCCAGATCAAGGTTATCGGAAAGGGCTGAATCCAGTACCGGATGGAGCTTTGGCGGCGCATCCAGGAGGGCGAACTCCTCGCCCAGGTAGGGTTGCAACTCAGCCAGCCGGGCAGACTCAGCTTCCTGCTGCGCCTTCCATTCGAGGGCGTCGGCGGCAAAAAGGGCGGCGAGCTGGGCCAGTGTGACCGGCTCTTCCGCGGCGTAAATGACAGCTTCCAGCTTGGCTTTCAGGCTCATTCTGTAATAGGTACCTTCAATATGGTACCGGAAGCGGAAGAAATCTGCGCGGTTTCCATCCTTACAACTTGCATCAATGAGCAAGAAACAGGGCCTACGACTCCGCTCTACTCCGCTCAGGATGACAGAAATGATGAGGCACAGAACTGAAAAGGCGGAAAAATGGGCGTCCGACAACGCCGAACGCCCTGAAAGACCGCGGGGAAGCCGAATTAGCTGGTGAACTGACGGAAGGCCCAGAAAAGTAAGCCGGAGAGCAGTGCCGCGGCTGGGAGGGTTAATACCCAGGCCATCGCGATATTGCGGATGGTGGCGAACTGCAGGCCGCTGCCGTTGGCGGCCATGGTGCCGGCCACGCCTGAACTGAGGACGTGGGTGGTAGAGACCGGCAGGCCGAAGTTGTCGGCGGCGGAGATGGTGCACATGGCGACCAACTCGGCGCAGGCGCCCTGGGCGTAGGTCAGGTGCTCCTTGCCGATCTTTTCGCCGACGGTGACCACGATGCGCTTCCAGCCGACCATGGTGCCCAGGCCCAGCGCCAGAGCCACGGCTACCTTGACCCACGGTGGAATAAACTTGGTGGCCTGGTCCACCTTGCTTTTGTAGTTCTTGAGCGTGGCGTTCTCAGAGGCGCTGAAGACGGCCGGCTTGCCGGCTTTCTTCAGGCTGTCGTCGTTCTTCTGCATCAGGCGGATGGCCTCGCTGGCCACGTACATATCGTTGCGGACGTTGGCCTGCCGGTTAGCCGGAACCGCTTTGTATTCCTTGTAGGTGGTCACATCGCCGCGCAGGTCATTGATCAGTTCGCGCAGCGCCAGCATCGTGTCCGGGCGGATCTCCTTGGTGCGGATGTAGTCGGTGACCTCGGCGCGGGCGTCTTCGCCAAGGATGCCGTTCTTGTCTACGTGCCGGTCGATGACCTGGCCAGCCTGCTCGGAGGCAACGACGAAGGCCTGCGTGTCGTGTCCGCTAACAGCGTGGTTGAGAGCGTAAGCGGTGGGGACGGTGCCGATGAGGATGAGCATGATCAGGCCCATGCCCTTCTGTCCGTCATTGGAGCCATGGGCAAAGCTGACGCCGGAACAGGTAAATATCAGTAAGGCGCGGATGGGCCAGGGTGGAGGCGTGGTGCCCTTGGGCGCTGTGAACAGCACGTCGGCATTCTCGATCACGATGCGGGCGAAGAGGGCGATCAGGTAAAGTCCGGCAATGCCCACCAGCAGCATGACCGTGTACAGACCGTAGGGAGCGTACGCGGACTGGAAAGACTGGATGGGCCGCCACACAGCCTTCCCCGGATCGCCAAAGAGCCCCAGGATCAAGGGGGCGACGAAGTTGAAGATGTACGCCCCTGGAATGCCTGTAATCAGTATGGTGGGAATCGCCCACAGCGGTTTTTTATGGTTTGCATCGTAGAGGATCGCGAACTTCTTGGCCGTCTTTGTCAGGATCAACAACTTGGAGAGCAGCAGCAGCAGAGCAGCCGCGCCGAAGCCGATCAGCGGGGAGATGAGCAGCACCTTGAATACCTTGGTGGCCTGCTCCCAGTCCACCCCGGAGGTGCCGGTGTGAACGCTCATCAGCTGGTTGGCGATTCCCACGCCGATGATGGAGCCGACCATCGTATGCGAGCTGGAGGCGGGCAGGCCGAACCACCATGTGCTCAGATTCCAGATAATCGCCGCGATCAGCAGAGCGAAGACCATCGCGAAGCCCGCGCCCGAACTGACTTGCAGAATCAGCTCGACGGGCAGCAGCGTGATGATGGCGAAGGCCACCGCGCCGGAGGAAAGCAGCACTCCGCACAGGTTGCAGAGGCCGGACCAGACCACGGCGATGTTGGGGTCGAGCGAATGGGTATAGATGACCGTGGCGACTGCGTTAGCGGTATCGTGGAAGCCGTTGACGAATTCGAATCCCAATGCGATCAGCAGGGCGACGGCCAGCAGCGCATAAGGCCAGAAGCTGCTGAGAGTCACGCCGCTGAAGTCCTGGATAATATTGAAGCCGATAAAGCCAATGCCGATCGCCAGCGCCGCAAGAACCACGCCGCCGCTGACCATGGCGTGGGATTTTTTCATCTTTTTATCAAGAAGCGCCGCGGCGGGAGGGCGGGCTTCGACAACTGCTGCCAGATCGGCCATGCAAAGGCTCCATAAAACTGAATTTTTAGGTCAAGGCGCGCCGGGGAACGCAACACTGTATAGAACAATCAATATAGGAGCCAGATGAAAGGAAAATGAATTTGGCTAGAAACAATGGGCCTGACCGCCGGTAACCGCCCGGCGGCCTGCCCGAAGAGTGCGCCGAATGTTATAACTGCCACAGTGGAGGAGGGGATCACTGGGAACATGAAGAGACGTGGTCTCGGTTGTCCACGAAGGATGACGCACCGATTCATACCCCGCTGAGCAGGGATACACCATAAGAGAGTTGGCGGGGCGGTTATCGGGCGTTCGGCTCGGCGGCGTTGTCCTTCTCGCCGGCGACGGTGATGCGCAGGGAGCGGAGAAAGCTGAGATCGTTCTGGGTGAAGGGCGGCTCGGAGCCGCTCTCGCCTGCTCCTGTTTCGGCCTCCCGGGCCTCTCGCGCCGCTACATCGTTGAGGCCTATGGTGGCTTCCAGCATCAGCAGCACGTCGAAGCCGTGCTGGCGTATATCCTGGACCACGCCGGCGATCTGCTCGCTCTCGATGACTGACTCGTGGATGGCCTCGCTCAACTGCTGAATGAGTTCGCGCAGACGGGTTGTCATGGGCACCTCCAGGGCGGCGGCCGGCTTACTCTAAAAGCGCCGGGCAGCGCAGGATTCCTCTACATTACTTCCGTTGCAGTTCGCTGGCAAGTGCGAATCAGCGAATATCCGCTGAAATAGCGGCGCCGCAACCGTCGCTGCTACCATCATATCGAAGATGAGACCTGAGAAGATAGGTCGAGCGCTGGGCATCGGGCTGCGGGTTGCCGGGCGGATCGCCGGCCAGCGCATGGCCGGCGGCGCGCAGAGTACCCCGGCACACTCCGCCACTACTGCGCAAGCGGTTGCCGCCGCAGGAGTGCGCGGACGAGTAGATGGACAGGCAGCCGGACGGGCTACGGCGGGCGTCGCGCGTGGCGTGGGCGGATTTCTGCGCCCCTTCCGCAGAGTAGGCGGCATCCTGTGGCTGGAGGTGACGGGCGCATTCTTCCTGCTGCCCGTGGCGGTCTTTGCTCCGAAGCTATGGGGCACAAGGGCGAGCTGGGCTCAGGGCCCCGATCACCGGACGTTTCTGCTCACTGCAGGGGTGATGGCCATCTTTCTCTACCTGGGCGTAAGTTCCTTCTGGCGCGCGCGGAAGCGGTGAGGCGGCGGCTTGGTCCTTGCTCAATTGCTTGATCCCAGACCGGAACGCAGTGTTTGACCCCGCCGCGCTGACTCCCTATCGTGAAGAGAGTACAGTCATGCGCACGAAAGGAATCTCCATGACCCTTCCAGCTTCGCCCATTGCCGCCACGCCGAAGAAGACCGCCCTCAACGCCGCCCACCGCGCGCTGAAGGCCAAAATGGTGGATTTTGGCGGCTGGGATATGCCGGTCGAGTACTCCGGAGGCCTGATGGCCGAGCACCTGGCCGTGCGCAGCGGCGTGGGCCTCTTCGACGTGAGCCACATGGGCGAGATCCGCTTTCGCGGCCCTAGCGCGCTGGACGCCATCCAGCATATCACCATGAACGACGCCAGCCGCCTCAAAGACGGCCAGGCCCACTACTCCGCTCTGCTCACTCCGGAAGGCACGTTTGTGGACGACATTCTGGTCCATCGGCTCAGCCAGGACGACTATCTGCTGGTGGTCAACGCCGGCACCAAGGACAAAGACTACGCCTGGATTCGCCGACAGGTGGGCGAGCGGCCTCTGGTGCAGATTAGCGACGACTCGGCCGACTATTCGCAACTGGCCGTGCAAGGGCCGCGGGCGCTGGAAACCCTGCAAAAGCTGACCGGCGTCGATCTGGCGGCGATCAGGAATTACTGGTTTACCTTCGGCGAGGTGTGCAGTGTGCCCCATGTGCTGATCGCACGCACCGGCTACTCCGGCGAGGATGGCTTCGAGCTTTACCTGCCCTCAGATCGGCCGACGACGGAAATGGTGTGGAATGCGCTGCTGGATGCGGGCGCGGAGTTCGGCATTCGTCCCTGCGGCCTGGGCGCGCGCAACACGCTGCGGCTGGAGGCGGGAATGCCGCTCTACGGCCACGAAATCTCCGACTCGATCATTCCTTTTGAGTCCGGTCACGAGCACTGGCTCAAGCTCGACAAGGGCGAATTCATTGGGCGCGAGGCGTTGCTGGCCGTGCAAGCCTCCGGCGGAGCCAAGCGCAAGCTCATCGGCCTGGAGATGGTGGAGCGCGGCATCGCCCGCGACGGCTATCCGGTCCTCAACCTCGAAGGCAAGGAGATCGGCGTAGTCACTTCCGGCTCGCCCGCGCCGTTTCTCAAGACCAACATCGCCTTTGCGCTTGTGCCAGCATCCGTGGCCGCCAGCGGCGAAGACGTGCAGGTGCAGGTTCGCGCCAATCAGGTGAGGGCGAAGCAGGTTCCTACGCCGTTCTACAAGCGAGCGAAGAAGTAGTTTGGAGTTGCCAAGGCTCAGCTTTATCCGATCGATTATTGCGGCACTTGCAGACTTTCAAGAAACGCGAAAATGTGGCCATTTCTGGCTGAAAACAGCGCCTTTTAGGCCAAAAAATGGGCAAAATCCGGGGTTTGCAGTTACTGAATCGTCAACAGGCGAAAAATGTATGACATTGAAACCATTCATGTTACGAGCGGTGCGCTGTTCAAATAGACGTTTTCCACAGGGGAAGGGGGGTGGGGGTACCGGATTGGTATAGACCGGTCGGATGGTTGACATTTCAGACCGGGGGCATTCTTGACACTGCAACGTAGGCAGGAGTCGTTTAGAACGACATCATGGCCTGGAAAACGAGCAGTGCGAT